>Ga0209167_10000120_pt1 | contig 77253 bp, 72 predicted proteins | sample Coa_R1_9_FD_187154 | JGI IMG/M metagenome (GOLD analysis project Ga0209167, IMG submission 187154) | Surface soil microbial communities from Centralia Pennsylvania, which are recovering from an underground coalmine fire - Coalmine... | ecosystem: Environmental > Terrestrial > Soil >... | reverse complement strand
TCAGCGAACAACCGGAGGCAGCGTAATAGCAAGTTGATACTTCAACCGCTCAACTCGTCGCCTGGCCGATGCTTACTGCTTTTCCACCACTTGACCGACACTACCGCCGCCAAGGTCGCTGACAGATTGGGCATATCAATACGACAATTACCGCTATCGACTGATTATCCCATGATTAAGTGCAACATAAATCAAAAGAGCAAAATCTACCATCTTCCCTTTGACCAGCAATATGACCGCGTGAAAATCTGCAGCAAAGGCGAGTGTTATGTAAGAACTGTCGATGAAGCAGAGAGATTGGGTTTCAGAAGAGCAAAAAGATATTTCGGCTAAATTCCACAGACACTGCTCCGGCTCGCCCCGCTGTTTCCATGTTTCACTAACGGTAAGTGTTGCAGCGTTGTGAAAAGCCCCCTAAATCTGGCTTGAACGTTGCAAATATTCGTCGCAAAAAAGAAAGCGTGGTCGGCGCCACCCCATCGATGCCAAACCAGCCTGCCCACTTGTCTCATCGATCTCTATCCTCCATCGGCCAAATCGGCGCGCCGCGCAGCGTGACGGAGTCTCGTCGTGATTGTCAGCATATCTTCAGACGACTTGAAGCGCGGAGCGGAAGTGCGCTAAACGATCATCAAGGCGGAAAGCGTGACGGCACCTCGGGCCGTACCCGCGACAATCACATCCGCTGGTCGTCAGGAGGCTCCCATGCACGTCGGCTACGGCGCGGTTTTTCAGAACCCCGGCAATGCTCTTTCCGATACTGAGGTTTGGCGGCACGAGGTGCGGCTGGCCGAGATGGCCGAGCCATTCGGCTTTGATTCGGTCTGGTCGATCGAGCATCACTTCGACGACTACACGATGTGCCCCGACCCGCTGCAATTCCTGAGTTACATGGCCGGCGCGACCAAGAAGGTGAAGCTCGGCTCGATGGTCGTGGTGCTGCCGTGGCACGATCCGATCCGCGTCGCCGAGCAGGTTTCCGTGCTTGACCCATCTGTCGAACGGCCGCTTTATTCTCGGGATTGGGCGCGGGCTGGCGAAGGGCTATGGGGCTAATGGAGGGCGGCGCGATGACCAAACAGCCGCGCCGCGATATCCGCCCCTTCCCAGCCCGATCATTTCGCGGGCGCACTTACGCCGCCGCGGCCTCGCCAGAATCGATGCCGATCATGGCGAAGCTCGGGGTCGGCGTGCTGGTCATCCCGCAGAAGCCGTGGGACGCCGTCAAGCAGGACTTCGCGGTCTATCATAAGGTCTGGCGCGAGGTGAACGGGACTGAGCCTCCTCATCCGCTGAGCGGCGGCTATCTAAAGCCTTTGCGCCGAGCGGCATCAACAGCTATGGCGTCATGCGGTTGCCAATCGCGGGCCATTTTTTGCGCTTCCGCTCTTTGATCGGGGGTAATTACTATTTCAATTAGTCAAGATTTTGTCGAGCCTTGTGATTACCTTGCGCAGCGGCGAGAGAAGACCACATATAGGCGAGCACAAAGTTATGCGGCACGCCGTCGCCGTTGACGTACATTGAGCCGAGATTAATTCGGAAGGCGGGTCGCCCTGCTCGCCTCCCTTTCGATACCACTTCGCTGCTTCGGTCTCATCGTGCGGCACGCCCTCGGCTTTGGCATACATCCCGGCGAGATTAAATTGGCCGATTGCATTACCCTATTCAGGGCCTTTCGAAACCACTTCACCGCTTCGGTCTCATCGCGCGGCACGCCCGCGCCTTTGGCATACAATTAATTTCGGAAGGTGCGTCGCCCTGCTCGGCCTTGGCGCGTTCCATATCGAGCGAGGGTTCAGCGGCGCGGGCAACCGCGAACAGCACGAGTAGCAGAATAAGAAAAAAAAGTAGTGACCTAATTTGCGGATACCACATTAAACCCAGCTTCTACCGAAAGATCTCTCGCCTGCTGCTTCAGGTGGTCTTCTACCCAAAAAGAGCCATATCCTAGGTCGCCTTTGGTGCGTAGCATTCAATGTGGTGCGACCTCAGGGATTGCGCACATTCCAGTAGTTCTGCGGAGACTTCTCGCCGTTTTCGCGGCAAAAGATAGATTTGCTTCATGGTTACGTTCGATACCATCCTTAAACATCTCACAGCTTAATCTGATAAAATATCGATCGAATCGAAATGAAACACTTCTGGCTTGCAAATAGGGTAAGTTTTGCAGCGTTGTAAAAAGGCCCGTGAATACTGGGTCTAAAATGTTGCAAATGATCGTTGCAAAAAAGAAAGCGTGGTCGGCGCCACCGCCAAACCAGCCTGCCCTACTTGTCTCATCGATCTCTTCCTCCATCGGCGAAATTGGCGCGGCGCGCAGCGTGACAGAGCTTCGCCGCGAGTGTCAGCGCGCGGCAGCGAGACGCTCTGGCCGCGCGGCGCGCGCTTGCTGTTCGAGCGCGTCGAGGCGTCCGGCAACGCATCGATTTGTGCGTCCTTCCGCTTCAGCGCGGACACCTGATGCTAGAGCGTGGCGATTTGCGCATCCTTATGCGCGAGTTCGCGGGCCTGCTTCTGCACCTCGTTGAGCAGCATCGCTGCACTATTCACACCATGATTCAATTGGGTTCGCGCGGCGCAAGCGGTAAAAAGCCCGCGGAAATGCTACGGATTCGTAGTTTCCAGTTGACGCGCCGACTATCTCGCTCTAGACTGCGACGACAACCTCAACCAAGCATTCGCATCCTGATGGCCGCCTATACCGAGCTTAATAAATCCTTCGTTCAGGAGCTCGCCGAGGATTACAGTTTCGGCCGCGTAACCAAATACGCAGGCATTCCGGAAGGATCAATCAACTCGAATTACGCGGTTGAGACTGGTCGCGGACGCTTCTTGATCCGGATCGACGAGGTCAAGGGCGAGAGCGAAGTTCGGCGAGAACTCGATCTGCTGAGCTTCCTGCGCAAACACTCGTTTCCCTGTCCCCACCCTTTGCAAGATCGCTCGGGGCGCTTCTATCGCGACTACAAGACCAAATGCACGTCGGTTTTCCGCTACTACGACGGCCGTGTAATCAACCCGGAGCGCTTGCGGGCGAGTCAGCTCGAAACGATCGGCCGCACCCTCGCCGATCTGCATACCATCGGCAAAGGCTACAAAAAGGGCATCGACAACCGCTTCAGCTTCGAGCGCGTGGCCGACCTCTACCTCGGCGTGCGCGACCGGCTGCCGAGTTATTTCCGCAAGATTACGCGGACGCTCGAAGACGAAATCGATTATCTGACCCAGTATCTCGAAAATAAGCTGCCCAAGGGGATCATCCACGGTGATCTGTTCGCCGATAACCTGCTGTTTCGTGGCGAAAAACTGACCGCGGTGCTCGATTTCGACGCCGCCTGCCGCGGCAAGTTCATCTTTGATATCGCGACCGCGGTCAATGCCCTGTGCTTCGTGGACGGCAACTATTCGCTCGAAAGGTTCCTCCAGTTGCTCGCGGGATATGAGTCGGTGCGGACACTCTCACTGGCGGAATGGGACGCCTTTCCGAACGAGCTGCGCTATTCGTCATTGCGCTTTACCGTCACCCGGCTGCACGATTTTTTCCTCCGGCCGGTCGATGGCGATCAGCGCGTGCATAAGGATTTCCGCGAGTTCTACGAACGGCTGCGGGTGCTCCGCCGCGAAACCGAGGGCGGAATGGAGCCGCTGCTGATGGCGATGGCGACCGGCTACGATTATCGTAAATATCAGAAGGTCAAGGCCGACGAGCGGGTCAAGGCCTGAGGCCGCCGGCGCGCCGGCGAGCGCGATAATCAAATCAGCCAATCATCGGAAGATTTTCGCAGGATTTTCCGCCAATTTTTGAGCATCGCGGGTGACTTCGGTACTCGATAACCCGGTTAGCGGCGGCAGCCTTTTATGGGTTGAAGTCGCGCCGCCGCGCGGGATCAATCCCGAGGCACTGTTGGCCCGGCTCGCGCCGCTGCGCGGCGTGGTCGACGCGATCAACTTGGCCGACAACGCGCTCGGCCGGGTCAAGATGTCGTCGCTGGTGTTCGCGGCGATGGTCAAGGCGCGGTGCGCCATTCCGGTCGCGATCAACGTTTCATGCCGCGATCGCAACCGCTTTGCGCTCCGCTCTGATCTGCTCGGCGCCGCCGCGCTCGGCGTCGATGCGATCGTCGCCCTGCAAGGCGACAAGCTGCCGCCCGACGGCAGCGCCGGCGCGCGTCCGGTCCACGAGCTCGACACCTTCGGATTGCTCGAGCAGATCGCAGCGCTGAACCGCGGCGACACCGGCGAAGGTCGCGCGGCGCTCAAGACGCTGCCGCGGCTGCTCGCCGGGGTGGTGGGTAATCCGAACCGCAAGAACCTCGCGCGCGAGTTCGAGTTGTTGCAGCGCAAGGCTGCGGCGGGCGCGCGCTTCGTGATCACGCAACCGGTCTTTGAACAGGAGACCGCGCTCCGCTTCGCCGAGGAGGCGCATCGGCACGGCCTCAAGGTGCTGCTCGGAATTCTGCCGGTCAAGCGCGAATCGATGGCGGTTTACATGAAGGAAAAGATCAAAGACCTGAGCGGCGCGGCCCATCATTTCGACCGCTACGGCGGGATGAGCGACGCCGACGCGCGGCGCGCCTCGATCGCCGCGAACCTGGCCTTGATGGAGGGGCTTGCGGGGCGGGTGGCGGGTTTCAATATTATGAGCGGCGGCGGCCCTTCACTCGCCATCGAGCTGGCGCTCGCGTGGCGGCGCCGGCAAAGCGGCGCGGAGGCAGAGCAGTAAGATGGAACGTGATCGGACCGCGGCGGAAAATGCCGTCCGCCAGCTTCTGCATCATATCGGCGAGGATGCGAGTCGCGAAGGTCTTGCGCGGACGCCCGCGCGCGTGGTCAAGGCCTATGAATTCCTGACCAGCGGCTACGGCCAAGACCCCAAGGACGCGATTAACGGCGCGCTCTTCACCGAAGAGGATTACCAGGAGATGATCCTGTGCAAGGACCTCGACTTCTACTCCTTGTGCGAGCATCATCTGCTGCCCTTCAACGGCAAGGCGCACGTCGCCTATCTGCCGAACCGGCATATCGTCGGCCTCTCCAAGATCGCGCGGATGGTCGAGATTTACGCGCGCCGTCTGCAGGTGCAGGAGCGGATGACCACGCAAATCGCCCACACGATCATGGACGAGATCAAGCCGCTCGGTGTGGCAGTCGTGCTCGAAGCGGAACATTTGTGTATGCGCATGCGGGGTGTCGAGAAGCAGAATAGCTACGTCACCACCTCGGCGATGCTTGGGCGCTTCCGCACGCATCTCGAAACGCGGCAGGAATTCATGAATCTGCTGCGCAACAATAAATCCTGAGAGCGGGAGCGTCGCGCCGTGCAGAATTCCAGCTCTGCATCGGGTCTTGACGCGCTCGGCCGATACGCGCTGCGCTACGTCCGGGCTGGGCAGACGCTCGGTCTCGGCACCGGCCGCGCGGCGAGCGCCTTCATCCGCGCAGTCGCGGCGGCGCAGCTTGGCATATGCGGCGTGCCGACCTCGGAAGCCAGCGCCGCGCTGGCCCGCTCACTCGGGATCGAGCTGGTGGAGTTGAAAGCGGCCGGGCGCATCGCCACCGATTTCGACGGCGCCGACGAAGTTGATCCGCGGCTCAATCTGATCAAGGGTCTGGGCGGCGCGATGGTGCGCGAAAAGATCGTCGCGGTCTCGTCGCGGCGGCGAATCTTTCTCGTCGGTGAGGAAAAGCTGGTCAAGCGGCTCGGCGCGCGCGGCAATTTGCCGGTCGAGGTCGTGCCCTTCGCGCTCGCCTACATCACGCGCGAGCTTAAGAAACTCGGGCTGAAACCGAAGACCCGGGTCGGCGCGAACGGGGGCGAATTCGTCAGCGACAACGGCAATTATGTCATCGACTGCGGCGTGCGAGCGATTAGCAATCCCGCGCACCTCGAGCGCGAGTTGCTGGTGATTCCCGGCGTCGTCGGCACCGGACTTTTTGTCGGCCTCGCCGACCTGGTGCTGGTCGCGATGCGCGACGGCACGATCAAGACGTTTGCGGCCACCCGCGCGCAAATGATTCGTCCGACCTAGTCTTCTTCGCTGCTTCCAGTCTGCTTCATGCCGAAGGCGACGCCGCGCTTGCTCGCGCGAATAAAGGCGATCATTTCTGCGACCTCCGGCGCTGGCGGCCCGGCTTGTTCGAGCCGCGCGAGCGCGGATTTGAGATTTTGCCGCTCGCCAAAGAGACTGATAAAGGCGGCGCGCAGCTCCCGAATCTGATCGCGGTTAAGCCCGGCGCGCCGCAAGCCGATGGCGTTGATCCCGCGCAGCGTGTGGGTCAGGTCCATGATGCAGAAGGGCGGCACGTCGCGGCTGGTGCGGCTCAGCCCGCGCATCAGGGCAAGCCGGCCGATCCGCACGTACTGATGCACCACGCAGTTGCCCGAGACCAGCGCGCCGTCACCGACCTCGACCCAGCCGGCGAGCAGCGCACCGCCCGCAATAATCGTGCGATCGCCGACACGGCAATCGTGCGCCGCGTGCGCATTCTGCATGAAAAAGTTATCGCTGCCGATAGCCGTGTAGTCGCCGCGCTCGCTCCCGCGATGGATCGTCACACCCTCGCGAAAAATGTTGCGGTCGCCGATCATGACGCGACGCTGTCCGCCGGTATAGGCCAGGTCTTGCGGCTCGTCGCCAATCACGGCGTTCGGATGGATGACGTTGTCGGCGCCGATTTCGGTGTCGCCCAGAATCGTAACGTGGCCGATCAGGCGGGTCCGCGCGCCGATTCGGATGCGGCCGTCGAGGATGCAGAGCGGCCCGATCTCAACATCGTCGTCGAGCGTGACCTCGCCGCTCAGCACCGCGCTCGGATGTATGCGACTCGCCATCGCTCAGAGCAGCGCGTCGTTGAGCTCATAACCGAGCAGGATTTTGCCGGTGGTCTCCTGAAGCTTGAGCGAATTCATGGTGTGCTGGTTGATCGTAATCAGATCGCGCAGCGGCCGATCGAATGGCCCGGCGGCATAGACCGACGAACCGCCGAGCGCCTTGTAGAGCCCCTCGACCGCTTCGAGACATACGGTGTGCGCGTGCGCGAGCGCAATCCGGTAAGTGGCGCGCTGCCGGAGCGACAGCCGCTTGCCGGCCTGCAAGGTCGCCCAGATATCGCCGATCTGCTCGAAGATATAGGCGCGGGCCGAACCGACCAGCGCCTCGGCCCGCGCGATTGTAGTCTGCGCGTAAGCTTCGTCGCGGAGCATCACGGGATGACCCGTCGTCATGCTGATCGTAGTCGCCTTGCGCGCGGCCAGCTCGGCGAAAGTGTTGATCGCACCGCGAGCGATCCCGAGCGTCACGCCAGGCAGATTGTAGGCGAACATCAGGGGCCAGACGTACAGCGGCTCTTTGCGCAACGGCCGAAAGGGAAAGGCGGCGCTGCGTTCCGCCGGCACGAAGATGTCATTAATCGCGACGTCATTGCTGCCGCTGCCGCGTAGTCCGGTCGTATGCCAGGTGTCGAGGATTTCGCAGTCAGCGGCCGGAACAAAGCATACGCGACGCTCGGCCACGCCCTCCGCGACCAGCTTCGGCGCGTCGTTTTCATAGACGACGCAGGTGCCGGCGATCCAATCGCTATGCTGGCAGCCGCTGACGAAGGGCCAGCGCCCCTTGACCCGATAACCGCCAGCGACGCGGTCGGCGCGGCCGGAGAAGACCAGGCTGCTGCCGGTGGGCGCTTCGAGGTCGCGATACATTTCGCGAGCGACGCCATCCTCGAGGAACGCGCTGTAATAGCCGCCGTCGCTGTTGATCATCGCGCACCAGCCGACGGAGCCGTCGGCCTCCGCCAGCGCCTCGATCACCCGTATCTGCATCAGCGGATCCAGTTCCGGACCGCCCCACGCGCGCGGCATCGTCATGCCGAAGATACCCGCGGATTTCATCGCGCCGACCAGCTCGAGCGGCAGCCGGCGCCCCTGCTCGATCGCGGCCGCCGACGCGCGAATCTGCGGACCAAGCGCGCGCGCCGCCTCCAGGATCCGGTTGCTGACTTGTTCGCTTTCCGCACTCATGCGCGATGCCTCGCTCAACCCTAAGCCCGCAAATTGCTTCCTTCAAGCAGGCACTCTACGCTGGCGTCAATCCTGACTCAGTGGAGTTCGCGATGCCCAAAGCCGTGAAGCCCGCCAAAGCCGCTCCGAGTAAAAAGGCCGTCGCCGAGAAGCATCCGCTCGAGGGCAAGGCGGCGCCCGCTTTCACACTGCCCGACGAAAGTGGCGCCCCGGTCGCGCTCAAAGAATTAACCGCCGGAGGTAGCGTAGTCCTCTATTTCTACCCGAAGGATATGACCACAGGCTGCACCACCGAGGCGTGCAGTTTTCGCGATACTGCCAGCGCCTTGAAGGCAGCCGGCGCGCAGGTCGTCGGCGTCAGCGCGGACTCCTCCGCGTCGCATCAAAAGTTCATCGACAAATACGACCTTAACTTCAAGCTGCTGGCAGATCCCGACAACAAGGTCACCAAAGCCTACGGCGTGTATAAGAAAAAGTCGCTGTACGGGCGCGAGTACATGGGGATCGAACGCTCGACCTTCATCATCGATCGCACGGGCGTGGTGCGGAAGGTCTTTCCGAAGGTCAAGGTCAACGGCCATACCGAGGAAGTGCTCGACGCGCTAATGGAACTAGCTTGAGTCCTGCCAGCGCATCAGCGTTCGAGTTCTTCGCGAATCGAGTACATCTTCTGGCGCGCTTCGGAAATATAGGCGTCGAGATTGCGCCGATGGTTTGCGAAGATGCCGGTCGGCGCGTCGTTGAGGACGATCAACGGCTTCATAGTCGCGGCCTGCTGCAACGGGTCAAGCGTATCCTGCATCAATGAGGCGACGATCGGCTTGGTCTTCTGGGTCTGATTATATTCGCGAATCACGGCCTGCATCATGTAGTACATAACGTGCGCATAACCTTGCGCGTGATAAAAATAATCGTCGTCGTTCCACGGATAGATCGGGCTGCCGTCTTGCTTATGGCTCTCGTAGAGCATCGCGTGGGCGTCGCCGAGCAGGTCAGTCCAGGACTGGAACAAGCGGATCAATTCGACATTGCGCTGATTGAGTTGGCTCGAAGTCGGCGGATTCGCGTGCAATCCCGCGGCGTACATCCGCAGATGGCTGACGCCGTCGCGGTACTTGTCCTCGGCCGAGGGCAGAATCCATTTATTCGGATCGTTGCGGAAATCGGTATCCGCGATCACCAGATTCGGATCGTATTGGTTCGAGGAGATCTTGGTGAGATGGTCCTTGAAGACCCGCATCGTTTCGCGCAGCGCCATGATGATCCCCAACTGGCGATTGGCGTTGTTGTCGGCGAGCACGCGCGGGCCCCAGAGAAAAAAATCATTCGGACGCCAGCCAAAGCCGCTGTGCAATTCGTGATCCATGATCTCCGCGAGCGTGGTCGCATAAATCTCGCCGGGAATGAATGGCTTGTCGGGCGGAAAAGTCTGCTCGATCGAATAGTCGAGACGGTCATGCCGTTTCTGGCCAAAATGGAGCGCTACGATTATCGCGAACCATCCGGCAAGGATCGCCCCCGCGATGATGCTGTATTTCTTCAGCCGCATCCGCTGATTGTGCCCCGCTGAGCAACTCCGGCCAAGTCGCGCCATGGAAGTGCGAGGGGCTTCTAACATCCAGCTAGGGCGCGGGCGGCATCGGCACGGCGCCGACCGCATAGGCCGCCGCCGCGCTGGCGGTCAGCAGGTCAGCGGTTGATTGGATCATCGTATAGCGCGCGTTGGCGAGATCGCGATCGGCGCTCAGCAATTCGACGATCGTGCTGAGCCCCTGGCGATAGGTATCGAGCAGCGAGTCGTAGGATTCCTGCGAGGCGCTGAGCAGCGCCCGCGCAAAGTCATAGCGTTTGCGGGAAGACTGGAACTCGTAGTAGGCGCGCCAAACTTCGGCGATCGCTGCCAGTTCGCGGGATTGCAGGGTGGCCGCGCGCTCGCGGCGATTGGCCTCGGCCTCGCGGACTGCGTTGAGCCGTGAAAAGCCCGTAAAGACGTCCCACTTGAGCGCCAGCAGCGCGGTATATTGCGGCAGATTGCCTTGAATCTGCGGCGCCGCGTTGAAGGTATAACCCCAGTTTTGCTCGCCGTAATTGCCGAGAATATCGACTTCCGGCATGAATTCAGATCGCGCCCGGCGGATGCTGGCGTCGCCGGCTCGCACCGTCGCGACCGCGGCGGCGAGGTCAGGGCGGGTAACGATCGCCTGGTTGATCAGATCGTCAACCTGCGCGGCCAGCGTAGTGGGAATTTGCTGATGCGCGAGGCCGTTGACCTCGATCGCGTCGTTCGCCGCGATCCCGAGCGACAGCGCAAGGTTGGCCTGCGCTTCCTCCACGGACAGTTCGGCATTCGCGACGTCGTATTCAGCTTGCGCCACGCGTTGGCGCGAGAGCAGCAATTCCGGCCGAGTGGCGAGGCCGTGAGCGACGCGCTGGCTGACGGCGTCGTCGTCGGTGCGGGCGAGCTCGAGATTCCGATGAGCCGCCTGCACCGCAGCCTTCGCGGCCGCCAGCGCATAGAAGAAGCGCTCGGTGTTGAAGACCACCTCCTGCATCGCGCGATTGAAAGAGAAATTGGCCGCGGCAAGCTGTTCGCGGGCCGCATCGCTGCTCGCGCGGCGGCGGCCGAAGTCCAGCAGCGTATAGGTCAGCTCGACCATCGGGGTGATCTGCGCGGTCTTGATCCGCCCGTTGCCGCCGCCGATCTGGAAAATCGTCCGCGAGTATTCGAAGTCGGTTTCGGTCGCGACTTTCGGATAGTAGGCGGCCCGCACGCGGCCCCAGGCTGCGGCGTCGGCCCGTGCCTGCTCCCAGGCGACGCGCGTCTCCGGGTTGTGCGTGAGGGCGACATCGATCAGCTCGGCCAGCGAGTAGGGCGAGTCGCTGCGATCGCGAACGGGCGGTGACGCGGCCAGGCTCGCACCGCCGATCGTGTCGGGCGCATGGGATGTCGTGCCGGCGGCGGACCATTGTTGCGTGACTGAGCTGGCGACGTAACTGTCGGGCGTCAACTCAGGCAGTCGCGGGACTTCGCCGCAGCCGCCGAGCGTCAGCGCCAGGGCTGCGGCGGAGAGGAGGGAGAGGCGGCAGCGAGTTGCGCGGTCGGGCGACGTTTTCAGTCGGAGAAGATTTGATTTCCCGGGTTCCATCATGCTCCTCTCGCGGACTCAAAGTTATCAAAGGCTCCGCGTTGCGCGGGCGTTTTCGCTCGGTCATAGTTTCGACGGGTGACAGTATAATGATGCCGCGCAGTGCAATCAGAGTGAGTAACCCGATCCTGACCGCGACGCTCGCGGCGGCGACGTTGGCGGTTGCGATCCGGTCGTCAATATCGCCGGCGCCAATTTCCCGGCCTGGCTGCTCTGCGCGATTATTGGGGCGATCGGGATCGCGATGCTCCATCCGCTTTTTCTGCTGAGCGGACTTGACCCTTACCTGTGGTGGCGGCCGGGCTTTTACTCCAGCCTCGGCATCATGATCGCCTGCGTCGCCTGGATCATCTTCTTCAATCGGACCTGAACGCGTATGGCGCCTGTCGCGTCAGCAGCGCCGCGCGACACCCTGAGGCGATTCGCCGGTGGTTTGATAAGCGTGGCAGTTTTCGCCGCCGCCGCGGCCGGCCTGATCTATGCCACGCGCCAATACTATGTCTATCCACGCACGGATGACGCCTACGTGCGGGCGAATACGATCGGCGTTGCGCCGCATGTCAGCGGGCCGATCGTCGAGTTGCCAATCGTGGATAATCAGCAGGTGCGGGCCGGGCAGATGCTGTTCGTGGTCGATCCGCGGCCCTACCAGGCGGCCTACGACAACGCAGAAGCCAAGCTCCAGCTCACCCGGCTGCAAGTTCAGGCGTTGGAGAATTCGATTCGCTCGGCGCGCGCGCAACATCAGCAGCATCGGGCGAATGCCGCCTACGCCCACCAGTATCTTGATCGCATCGAGCCGCTGCTGCCTAAGCATTTTGTGACGGCCGACGACGTTTACAACGCGCGCACCCGCTACCAGGCGGAGCAGGCCAATGTTGACAGCGCCCAGGCCGACGTCGACAAGGCGCAAAACGATCTGGGGCAGTTAGGCAATATCAATCGCGGATCAAGGCCGCCGAAGCCGAGGCCTACACCGCCAAGCTCAATCTCGACTATTGCCGCGTGGTCGCGCCGTTCGACGGCTATGTAACCAATCTCAATATCGCGGTTGGGCAATACGCCAACGAGGGGCGCGACGTTCTGAGCCTGGTCGACAGCCGCACGTGGTACGTGATCGCGAATTTTCGCGAAAATTTCCTGGCCCATATCCGCGTCGGTATGACCGCCAACGTCTTTCTGCTGGCCTATCCGGGCCACAGTTTTCGCGCTCACGTACAGGGGGTTGGCTGGGCGCTCTATCAGCAAAACGGGGCGACCGTCGCGGGCCTCCCCGCGATCGAGCCCACGCTCAACTGGGTGCGGCTCTCGCAGCGCTTTCCGGTGCGGATCACGCTCGAACCGTCCGACCCGCAGTTTCCCTATCGCATGGGGGCAACCGCAGTCGTGACGATCGAGGGCTTCCGCTGATGGGGCGCGCCGGCGCGCACATCCGCGGATTCGCCTGACCATGGCCGCGACGCCCTACGATGCAATCCGGCTCGACGCGTTCAATGGCGGACGGCTCGAGGCAATGCTGGCGGCGTTGCGCGACGAATTCACCCTCCGTCCGCATCGGCTCCGTTCGTCTCTGCGCGCAGCGCTGATCGGCGCGCTCGGCGCCGGCCTGATGGCCGCGGCGCACGTCGATTCGCCGCTAGGCCCATATCTCATCTGGGCTCTGGCCGCGGCTCCGGTAGCAATGATGCGTTGGCGGACGGCGGTTCTGTTAACGCTGATCCGCGACTATCGTGTTCGCGCTCCTGACGGCGCGCGCGCTGGCGCAGAGTCCCGTGCTGATGCTTATGGCAATCGCCCTGTTCGGCGCATATTCAACGTATTTAATCGGTCGCTACGATCTCGGTTCGGCGGGGCTGGTCACGCAGGTCTTGGTCTTTGACGCGCTGTACGGCGTGATGTACGCCCCCGCACAGATTGGTTGGAGCTCTGCCGCCGCGTTTGGTGGGGTGGCGATCGCGCTGGGTTTGATCGCGCTCTTCGACAACTGGTTCTGGCCCGATCCGGCCGAAGAAATTCTGTTCGAGTCGCTGGCCGACAATCTCAAGCGGGTCCGCACAACCCTTATGCGTTCGGCGGCAGACTACGTCGCGGACGACCGCCGCCGGCCGGCGCCTCTTTTGGCTCACGAGATGAACGCCACTCTGAGCTTGCTGGCCCGCGCCCAGGCGGAGGGGCTCTCGGAGCGTCGGCGCGCGGTGCTGGTCGCCGCAATAACGCGGCTGTCGCGACTGCGCACGCTGGCGAATGAGATGGTGATAGCCAACGACCCACAGATCGCACGGGTCGTCCGACGGTCGGTGGCTGTGGAGATTCGTGCTGCAATGGCGGCTGTCGGCGCAGTGTTGGACGAACTCGTTGACAACCCGGCAGCCATGCTCCTCACCGGTCCTGATGCACCGCCGACATCGGCTATCGAGCAGATGCGTTCCGCGATCGCGGCGCTCGACGCGCGCGTGATCGAATTGCGGCCCTCGTATCTGCCGACGACCGGGGCGGCGGAGTTAGCGAATGTCGGCGCCTTTTTGAGCTACTTGCATGGCGTCGCGCGGCTGATCGAGCGCCCGCTCGACGAACCGGCCGACGCTGGGCCTGCGTCGCCCTCCAGCCCGGCCGCGCTTGATCCCGCGGCCATCCGCTATTGTCTCAAAGTCGCGCTCGCGCTGGTCGCCGGCTACGTCATCGGACTGAGCAGCCAGCGGGCCGATCTTTCAACCATCATGACGACCATTCTCATAACGGTGCTGCCCACGTACGGCGCCGCGGCGCGCAAGATGATTTTGCGGCTAATCGGCGCGATCGCGGGCGGCGCAGCCGTCGTACTCATGGTGATCGTCGTTTCGCCGAATTTCGAGACCCTGCCCGTATACGTGCTGGCGATTTTTGTCGTCCTCATAGTCAGCAGCTACACAGGACAGGGCAGCGGGCGAATTGCGTATGCCGGCAAGCAACTGGGAACGACCTTCCTGCTTGCGTATGTCGGGCTGAGCCCGACGACCGGCGTCGAAGCCTCGCTCTGGCGCGTATGGGCGATCCTGCTGGGGACCGGCATCGCCATCGTGGCTTCGCTCGTCTTGTGGCCTGAATACGCCGCAGCTTCTTTACTACCGCGCCTGCGTCAGTTGTTTAAATTGACCCTCGCGCTCGCGCCGGGCGGCACTGCCGACGCAGCCGCGATTCGCGCGGTCGAGACCCAATTAAACGGCGTGCTTGAACAGACGCTCGCCGTGGCTGACGATGCGCGTCTCGAGGGTAAGGCGAGCAAGGTCAACGCGGATGCCGTCGTGCAAATCGCCGGAACGTTGCGCCGTATCGCGCATCGCTTCGAGGGGCTGGCGTTCCAGCGCATCATGTCCAGCCGTCCCGAGCTTGATGCCGAAACTGAGAACGCGTTGCGCGCCGCGCTCGGCGCGATCGTCACGCAGCTCGAGATGTGGCGCGCATGGATCGAAGGCGCCGAGCGCGTCGCGAGCGCCCCACCGGATGCGCAGGCCAATCAAGCGACCATGTCGGCAGCGCTGTCCGAGCTGGGCGCGCGGATTGAAGCCGAGGGCTTCGCGCGATTGCGTGACTGGCCGCCGGAGCAACGGCGCACGCTGTTTGCGGAACTCGAATCGATGCGCCGCCTGTCGGTGCTGATGGGCGAGCTGGACGACGGGCTCGCGCGCCTGCCCTACCAATAGCCCGGAGCGCGGCGCGCGAGCCCGCCGAAAGCGTCGAGCAAACGCTCGCGCCACGCATTGACCGGATCCGCCGGTTCCAGCAACCGCAGCGGGCAGATCGAGCGCGACCACATGAAGCTGCCGAAAACGATGTAATCGGGATAAAGCGGCGCGTCACCGCCGAGAAAGGGCTGCGCCGCGAGCGTCTGGCGCAGCGGATCGAGCAGTTGCGTGAACGCCGGCAGCCGCGATTCGCGATCCTTGCAGAATTCCTCGAGCGTCGTGCCGAAGCGCGCCTCGCGGCTCTGGCGGAAGTAGGCGCGGTCCTCCTGTGCGAGATGATTGAAAATGTCGAGGGCGTTAAAGCGGATCATTGCGGGCTGTAATGCAGTATCCGCCCACGCATTGTAGAAGCGCGCGAGGCTTGGTCCCGCGGCGCCGCCGAACAGCGACGGCCGCGCCGGATACGCCGTCTCGAGGTAGCTCGCGATCGCCCATGAATCGACGACGGGCTTGCCGTCGTCGACGATCACCGGGACCCGCTCCCAGTTGGCGAAGGCAATCTGCGGCTTGTCGGTGAAGCGCCACGGAATCGTTTCCACTTCGAGTTGCTTGTGCGCCAGCGCAAGCTTGGTCCTCCAGCAGAACGGGCTCAAGCGCCGGTCCGGTTCGGCCGCGGCGAGGTCATACATTTTGATCATGATTATTACCCTTGGTTACATGAGACATCGGGTAACTCTGCGCGAGCCGCGACCGCGGGTTGCCCAAACGGTGAAAATTACGCGCGGCGGAATTTCGGCAGAGTCACTTCCGGCGTGACGTCGTCGAAGGCGACCCGCAGCGGCATCCCGAGTTGGAGTTCTTCCGGTTTGACGCCGACTAGCCAGGTCACCATCCTGACGCCCTCTTCGAGTTCGACCACGGCCGGACTGTAAGGGACGCTCTCGGCGAACTGCGGCATCATCGGTTGCGTCGCGGTGGTCCAGGAAAAGAGCGTGCCTTTGCCTGACGACGCGGACCAGCTCCATTTGAACGAGCCGCATTTCGCGCACATGTCGCGCGGGATATGCCGCCACGCCGCACAATCGTCGCAACGCTGAAAGCGCAGTTCGTGGTTTTTGCAGAATTGGTAGAACTCGGCGGCGCGGCCGCGCGCCCGCGGTAGAGGCAGAATGTAGGGTTTTTCAGCCACGATGTTTATCTCCTGAGAATCGCGAGCCCGCCGTCGCCAAAGTCGCCCCAGCCGGTGACCAGGCCGAGTTCGGCGTCCTTAACCTGGCGCGCGCCGCATTCGCCGCGCAACTGGCGCGCGGCCTCGACGATATGATTCGTGCCCCAGACATGCGCTTCGGAGAGCAGCACGCCGTGGGTATTGAGGGGCAGCTCGCCACCCAGCTCGATCCGTCCGCCGGTGACGAAGTCTTTGACTTCGCCGCGCTTGCAGAAACCCATCGCCTCGATCTGGAGCATCACGACGTAGGTGAAGCAGTCATAGACTTCGAGAAAATCGATATCCTTTGGCGTTACCCCGGCCATCGCGAAGGCCTTAGGCGCCGCGAAAGTGAGCCCGATGACAAAGGGATCGGGACGGGCGGGAATATCGTCGGCGGGATACGGATGACCCTCAGCCACGCCGGAGATATAGACCGGCGGCTTTTTGAGATCGGGCGCGCGCTCCGCCGCACTCACGACGATCGCGCAAGCGGCGTCGGTTTCGAGGCAGCAATCATAGAGCCGGAAGGGAAACGAGACCCAGCGCGCGTCGAGGTAATCCTGCATCGAGAGCGGCCGCCCGCGCATCATCGCGCGCTCGTTGAGTTGGGCGTGCTTGCGCTCGGCGATCGCGATCGCGCCCATCGACTCGAACGGCGTGCCATAGAGCTTCATGTGGCGCGTCGCGAGCCAGGCGTAGAACTGCGCCGGCACGGTAGCGCCGTAGGGCAGGTAGTAAGCGCCAACCGTGTTGACCATCGGATTCGGCGGCGGCATCGAACTCTCCTCGCTCTTGGCGCGCGCGCCGCCGCCGCGCACCGGATTCGACGAATAGCCGTTCCAGCCGACCGGAATCAGGACGTGGTTCGCGAGTCCGCACGCCACCGCCATCGCGGCGCTTTGGAGGGCGACCACCGGACTCGCGCCGCCCATGTGCACGCTGGTAGCGTAGCGCATGTCCTCGATGCCGAGGTTGGCCGCCATATGTTCCGAGGTCGCGCCGAGCGGCGGCCCGATGATCCCGTCGATGTCGTGCGGACTGAGTCCCGCATCGGCGATCGCGTTGACCGAGGCTTCGAGCAGAAGCTGCAGCTCGGTCTTGCCCGAGCCGCGGCTGAATTTCGATTCGCCGACCCCGGTGATGCAAGCCTTATCCTTGAGTGAATACACAGAACCTCCTACATTGAACCCGCGTGCGGACGAGCGGTCAGGCAGCCCGTTCGGTCAGTAGATCACCTTCTCTTCGATCAGCTTATTGATCTCGGCGTCGCTCAACCCGAGCAGTCCGCCGAAGACCTCGCGATTATGCTCGCCCAGGTCCGGCGGCGGCGAATAGTTGAGTTCGGGTGCGGCGCTGAGCTTCACCGGCATCCCCGGCAGCGTGCGTTCACCGACCTCGCGATGGTTGAGTTTCCACCAGTAGCCCCATTCCCACAGATGCGGATCCTCGTGCAGCTCGACGCTGTCGAGCACCGGACCGGCCGGCACTCCGGCCTTCTGCAGGGTGGCCGCCAACTCGCGATGATCATAACTGCGCGCCCAGGCGCGAAGCCGCGCGTCGAGCTCGTCGCGATTTTGCCGACGGCCAAACTGATCGGCAAACTTCGCGTCGAGCGCCCATTCCGGATGGCCCATCACGCGGCATAGCGCGTGCCATTCGCGGTCGTTACTCACAGCGATCGCGATCCACTGGTCGTCGCCCTGGCACTGATAAGTATTGTGCGGCGCCATCAGATCGTCGTGATTTGCCTGTTGCCGGCGATCGCGCCCGTTTATCGCATAGTCGGTGAAATACTCATGCATCTGGCCGATCACGGTCTCGCCCATGCTCGCGTCGATCCATTGCCCCTCGCCGGTGCGATTGCGATGGCGCAATGCGGCGAGCGCGTGAAACACCACTGTCGAGGCGATTGCGTAATCGGGCCAGGTACCGCCGGTCTGTCGCGGCGGACCGCCCGGATAACCTTGGGCGTCGAACATCCCGACAAAGCAGCAGGCCATCGGACCCCATCCGACCCATTTGGACGGCTCGGTGCCGGTTTTTCCCAACAGCGAGACCGAAATCATGATGATGTCGGATTTGACCTTTTTCATCTCGGCGTAGGTGAGGCCGAGCTTCTCGGAAATCGGCGTCGGAAAGCATTCGAGGACGAAATCACTACGGCGCACGATCGCGTGTGCAAGCTCGCGCCCTCTGGCGGTCGCGAGGTTCAGGTTGATCGCCTTTTTGCCGTAGTTGAGCATGTGATAAAAGCCATTGGCGTTGTAGCCCGATTGGTTTTTCGGCATCCCCGCCGGATTGGTCCGCCCGATATCGATATAGACCTGCGACTCGACCTTGATAACCTCCGCGCCCATCGTCGCGAGCCATTGCGCGATCTGCGGGCCGTTGATGATCCAGCTAAAGTCGGCAACGCGGATTCCCTCGAGCGGAAGTCGTGGCACTACGCGGTCCTCCTGATTCAGATCACGCCCGCTGAGCGCAGCCCCTGCTGCTCGAGCAGCGAGAGGCCGAGCGCGCCGTAAACTTCGCCATTGTGCTCGCCGAGCAGCGGCGCCCGTGTTGGAGTGGGTGGCGTCGCGGTCATCGAGACCAAATGATGCGGATACTTTTGGCGGCCGGCGCTCGGATGATCGATTTCCACGAACGCGTCGCGCGCCAGCAGATGCGGATGCTCAGACGCCTGCGCGACCGTATGCACCGGGCCGATCGTCAGACCGAGTTTCTGACCCTCGCGCACCAACTCTTCCATGTCGTGCCTGGCGAGCTCCTCACGCACCAGAGGCCGCAACACATCGTCGTTTTCGTGACGTCCGGCCAATGTGTCGAAAACTTCGATTGCGAGGCTTTCCGGATTGCCGAGAAGTTGCTTGAGCGCCTTCCAGTGCGTATCGGCGGCCCACAGCGTATAGACGTAGCCATCGCGGCAGGGCAGCGGTTCGAGCCCCACCGAAACGTTCTTGCGCAGGCGGCTGAAAGGCAGACCGACATAACTCCAGACCGCCATTTCGATCTTCGCCGTGGTCGCCGCCGCCTGCCAGCAGGGCGCGTCGATCCATTGACCCTCACCCGTCGCGTCACGCTGAAACAGCGCAAACATCGCGGCTGCGGCAGCGTTGGCCGCGCCCAGCATTTCCGCCGGATGGCCGGGCGCCTTCAGCGGATTCTCGCGCTCCGGATCGTCAACCAGGGTCGGCGTGTTGTTGCCCGCCAAACTCATTCCCCATTCGATCAGTTCGCCGCCCTTCCAGTCGCGATACGGCCCGCTCTGCCCAAACGGCGAGATTGAAACGACAATCAGCCGCGGATTGAGCGCGTGCAGAGCCTCGTAGCCGAGGCCGAGCTTTTCGAGAAAGCCCGGCGGACGGTTTTCGATCAGGATGTCGGCGTCAGCGATGAGCTTGCGGAAGAGTTCTGCGCCGCTCGGCTGCGCCGGATCCAGCGTCACGCTCTTTTTCGAGGTGTTCAGGTAAAAGAAGAAGCCGCTGCGCTCGGGATGAGGTTCGTCATCGACGAACGGCGGCCGCGCGCGCGCCGCATCGCCGCATCCGGGCGGCTCGAGCTTGATCACTCGCGCGCCCATGTCGGCAAACATCTTGCCGCACATCGGGCCCGAGACCATCTCGGCATATTCGATGACCGTCAACTCTTCGAGGGCTTGCCGCGCCAAGCTTTTTCACTCCTGCCAACGGTGGCGTCGCGCAAATATAGCGCACCGCTGACGAATTGATAGGGGGCAAGCACCGGCCGCTTGTTCGGCGCGCACCCGGCGACGGTTGCGCGTTAGGTGCAACTCGCCTCACTACCGCGATCGGCCGTGAGCTCGCGGAATCGCGCTGTTGAGACCTTCCGTTTATGACCCGCCAGCGGTGTCCAAAACGTCCTGCCTGAAAACTTTCTCGCGGAAAGCGTTTCCGAAGGCTTGTACCTTTGGCCCGAAGTTTAGTATAAGCCGATCAGACCGGGGACATTAGGGGTACCCGCCAGCAACCGCAGCGAAAATCAACGGACCGCCGGCCGCGATGCCGGCACGGAGGGAAATTGCAATGGCAGAGTTCGATACAATCATTCGGGGAGGCACGGTAATTGACGGTACGCGCTTGCCGCGCTACCGCGCCGATGTCGGCATCAAAGACGGCAAGATCGCCAAGCTCGGCTATCTGAAGGCGCACGAGGGTAAAAAGATCATCGAGGCCGACGGCCAGCATGTGGTCCCGGGCTTCGTCGATCTGCACACTCACTATGACGCCCAGCTTTTCTGGGATCCGTACTGCACGATTTCCAGCTGGCATGGCGTGACCTCGATCGTTATCGGCAACTGCGGGTTCGGCTTCGCGCCGGTTAAGCCCGAGATGCGCGATCGCGCGATGATGACGATGACCCGCACGGAGGCCATCCCGTACGCCTCGATGAAGGCCGGGATGCCGTGGGATTGGGTCACCTATCCGGAATTCCTCGACAGCGTCGATCGCCACCCCAAGGGCGTCAACATGGTGCCCTTCCTGCCGATGGCGCCAGTCATGTCGTGGGTTATGGGCCTCGACGATGCCAAGTCTGGCCGGATGCCGACCGACGCCGAGACCAAAGAGATGCAGCGCATGATCCACGAGGCGATGGATCACGGCGCGTGCGGATGGTCGGCGCAGCGCTTCGGCGAGAACAGCGTGCAGGCCGATTTCGACGGTAGCCCGATGGTTACCGATCTGATGCACGATGAAACCGCGCTGGCCTTCGCCAAGGTCCTGGGCGAGCGCAACGAGGGTTTCATCCAGATGTCGTACATTCCCAACTCGAGCCGCTACGAGGGTGACGCGCAGGATCATACCGAGAAGCACTTCGAAGAATTGGCGCTCGCCGCGGGCCGCCCGATCCTCTACAACGCGATCGCCATCAACGACGCCTTTCCCGAACGCTTCCGCCGGCAAGTGCGGTGGATCGAAAACTGCGCGAAGCGCGGAATCCGCGTTTACGGTCAGGGCGCGACGCTCGATCTCGGCTTTCTGTTCACCTTCAAGGACTGGAACTTGTGGGACGACATGCCGGAGTGGCGCGAAGTCACCGTCGGTTCGATCGAAGATCGCCTGCTCAAGCTGAGCGATCCGCAGCGGCGGCCGGGCTTGCGCAAGGTCGATAATGAGATGACCGGCGCCATCACCAACAATGTCAGCGCCATCACAATCCTCACCTGCAATCGCGCCGACCTCAAGAAATACGAGAACATGACGGTTGGTGAAGTCGCCAAGGCCGAGAAGAAACATCCGGTCGATGCGATGCTCGATATTGCCACCGCCGACGGACTCAATACCGAGTTCTACACCCCACCCCTCAACGCCCGCGACGACTACATGAAGGAGATGGTCACCTCAAGCGGTATGACGATCTTCGGCGTCTCGGACGGCGGCGCCCACACGAAATTCTTCTCGGGCGGCCGCTACACCACTGAAGCGCTCATCCGCATGGGCCGCGACAGCGACATGCTCTCCCTCGAGGAGCTGCATTTCCGTCTGAGCGCCCATCCTGCGATGGCGGCCGGCTTCAAGAATCGCGGCACGCTGGTTGAAGGCGCCTGCGCCGACGTCGTCGTCTATGACCTCAACAAGCTCGCGATCAAGCCGCTGGAAATCGTTCACGACTTCCCGGGCGGCGAATGGCGGCGCGTCCAGCGCTCCGAGGGCTACAGCACGATGATGGTCAACGGCGAAGTGACCTTCGAGGAAGGCAGCAAGTGCACGGGCGCAACCCCGGGCAAGCTGCTCCGTAGCGGAGCCTGATTCGGCGCACCTCACATCCACGCGGTAACGTGAGGGTGTCAGTGAAAATTGCAGAGGCCGGGCATCCGCCCGGCCTCTCTTTTTTGCCCTCGCTCAAGCCCATCAGCGATCCGCCCTGAATCGACCTTGACGGCGCGCTTGACCTCGCAGACATCCTCTGGTCAAGGCGCCGCGAAGGCAGCGCGCAGGGGTAGACGGGAGCCTTATTGTGCCTCGCTTAGAGGCACTGTCAGTGAAACTTCCTTCTCCAATCGACAGGGAAGAAGATTAAAGGTGCTGATGGTTACAGAAACTCGCAGCGTAGTCTGCAATTCGTCCGCCGCTCTCGGCGCTAGGAGTGTGAGCATCATTTGTTGGTCACCGACTAGTGGCTGCGCGGACTTTTCGAATAGCCACTCCGCGTGTCGACCTCCGACTCCAATTGCTGCAATGACCGGAGTCTGCACCGAAAATGATAGATTACCCACCATCTTCAGCTCGCTGCTAAGTTTTAGCGATGCATCGGCAGACAGCGGCAATGATATTGCCTGGGCAAACAGCTCGACCGCGGTGTTCGGAATTTGCGCAGCTCCGTTGAGGGCCAGCACAGCCTCCATGTTTAGATCCAGCCCAGCGCGCTTCAGGAATCTGGTCTGCGGCAACACCGCCAGTACGGTGACGCGCGGGGTATCCGCGAACGTCACTGCAAAGCCGAATCTCTCGACTTTGCTGAACCCAGCTTCCCGTAAAATGCCGAGGCCAAACCCAACCAACCACACGTTATATGCTGTGAACATTTCAAAATCTGGCGGAAGCTGATTGTGAGTTGTGCGGTAGAGCAGCTTGAGGTCCCGTACGATAGGACGGTCTCCTATTCGAAGACTAACCCGTCCTTTCTGCAAATCCGGTTCATTTGATTTTCCGAAATGCCGCCGACTCGGAGCAATTGTCAGTAGAGGATCAACCGCATCAGCAAGCGTCAACGACAGTTCACGAGATGATTCCGAATCCATGAAATCCATTGGTATCCTCAAGCGATTCTATCGGTGGTCCAGCCGAGCGCATCGTTGAAAGAAAGCTGTACTACTGGGTGCATAAACTTCCCGATCTCAGAGCTGTTCTCCTGTTCCCTGTTTTCCGGGTCTGCATCTAATACTCGCTGAGCCGCGTTCCTGAGCAGGTGGTCGATGCGGAGTCCGTTAGGATCAAACGGGCCCTTTGCAAACTCGAGTAGAATATTTTCAGCCCAAGGCCCATTGAGCTCTTCGGAGAAGTATAGAACAGCAGCGGCTGCGTCGGGCTCTTTTGTCAGGTCGCTATTTCGCACCTCAACCCCCTCTCCATAGCAGGACACGAGCATAACGACTTTGCCTGTTAACGCTCCAGCGCGCTTTAACATTGCTAACTGTGAGGTTAGGTTATCATTGTTGCGTCCGGCAATAAGCAGCACGTTGGACGATTGCGTGGCGTTAACAATAGTTTCGTCAGAATAAACGGTGAAGCCATTCTTGACAAAAGGCGAGGTTAAGTTCTTTCGTAGTTCATAATCGTCAATCCCCGGGTCCATGAAAACGGCAATGTCGGCGGGACTCCGCACTACACTTCGTTGAAAGACTTTAAGGTGTTCGGTGCCTGCGCCAGCGTCCCGCGCGAGAAATACATCTCGACTGGTCTGCTGCTGCAGATCAACAACGCTTTTGGTCGGGTTCGAATCCGACCCATCGTCCACCACAATCAGAGGAGACGACGAGAGATTGCTCGTGGCGGTGACGGCCGTGAGATCAAGCGTACCGTCAGGGCGCTTAAAGTCCGAAAGGTTTATGAGCTGCGGCGCGATTGTGGTCGCCGATACCGGCGACGCGTTATTTCCTGGCGGTGGCGCCAGATTCGCATGTAAGTTGGGTAGAGCGGAAAGCTCGCTTTGGTAAACATCTTTGTCCCATTGGTAATGCTTTCTCAGATCAAGGTACGCAGATTCGAAGAGATACTGGCTCGGAAATAGTGGCTTCTTCGGGCTGAGGGCTTCGGAGACTGTATTTCCTGCAATGGAGTGTTGCTTAACTAATCCAGTGAGATCTCCTCCGTTTGTAATCAGCTGTTTGCGAGATTTCAGTGCTTCCGAAGCGCTGAAAGCTTCCGAGGCTCGAACCGTTCGGTTGGGGGCGTTTGGATAAGCCAGTCGCGGCAGATTAACCGTGCTTCGCCAGTCATTGTTGCGGTGCTCCCATTCGTCGTCGCGGTGCGCCCATTCGTCAATCCTATGGCGCTCGCGGTTATATGTATCTGTTCTCCGAGGTTCGGCGCGCAAGAATGCTTCCTGGCAAAGCGCGAAGCGTTCAGAGGAGAGCGAGACGGCCAATATAGCTGTCAGCAATGAGGTTCGAAACAGCTTGCTATAAAGCACTTGATTTTACCTCCTGTCAGTAAACATTATCCTACATTTACTAAAGTCAGGAGTTGGCGAATTTTTTTTCATTGCTCTGTCGCGGGTCGTCTGGACGAAATCCCGCTAGGGCAGCACCGCCAATTGAGAATCCCACGGGAGCAACTGGAGTGCCAGCAAAAGGCTTTCATAACTCAGGGGGCAGTCTCACATTGCTAGTATTTCTTAGCGTCCAAGCTTTGCACTGCAAACGGAGCCGTGCAGCAGGGCTACCGAGCCCGGTCCCTTTTTCGCCCTGGCTGCGATCCGTCGGCGGTCCGGCTGAATCGCCCCTTGACAGCGTGCTTATATTGACCTCGCAGACATTCAACGAGCCGACGCGCAGGAGCGACATCAATGGCACAGGTCCGATCAGTTTCACGGGTCATTCAGAGCGTCCGCACCCTCGAAGGGGCAGGCTTTGTAGTTAATCGACCGTTTCCCACCCCCGAGCTGAGCGACTTCGATCCCTTCCTGCTGCTCGACGAGATGGGCCCGGTCGAGCTCGGCGCAGGCGAAGCCAAAGGTGCCCCCGACCATCCGCATCGCGGTTTCGAGACGGTGAGCTACATGCGCGACGGGCGGCTGATTCATCGCGACTCGCACGGACATGCGGGCGAGCTGAGCCGCGGCGACGTCCAGTGGATGACCGCGGGCGGCGGCGTGATTCATTCCGAGATGCCTGAGGCGGAATTCGCCCGCCGCGGCGGCCGGATGCATGGCTTTCAGCTCTGGGTCAACCTGCCCCGGCGCGACAAGCTGATGCGTCCCCGTTACCAGGAGATTCCGTCCGCGAACATCCCCGAGGCCGTGAGCGCCGACGGCAAAATTCGCGTGCGCGTGATCGCTGGCGAAGCGATGGGCGCGAAAGCGGTGATCGACACCCGCACGCCGATCATGATGCTCCACTACACCATGGCTCCGGGAGCCAGCGTGGTGCAGGAAGTGCCCGCTGACTTCCATTCGTTCGCCTATGTTTTTGCCGGCGCCGCCAGCTTCGCCCCGGACGCTCGCGCGGTGCAGGCTCATCAGATGGCGATTCTCGCGAACGATGGCGCCCAGGTGAGCTTCGCGGCCACGGACGCGCACGAACCGCTCGAGCTCTTATTGATCGGTGGCGTGCCCTTGCACGAGCCGATCGCGCGTTATGGTCCATTCGTGATGAATACCCAGGAGGAAATCGCACAGGCGATCAGCGACTATCAGCGTGGCGCCTTCGGCCGCATCCCGCCGACAAGCTAAATGGCGGTGATCAGCTTCAGCCGCGGCGATTAAGCCGGAAAATCGCCGCGGCCAGTTCACCGCCATACTGGCTCACCGCCTGGTTGAGCGCGCCGACCGCCGCGCTTCTGTCAGCGCCCGACGAGGCCGGCACATTGATCACAGAGGTGGAAGAGTAGACCACGCGGGTCGGGTTGGTTGCGCTAACCGTCCAACGCGCGACGAGCTGCGCGGCGCCTTGGGCGTCGGTATCGAAGCGATCGACCGTCATCTCGACCAGATAGTTCGGTTGCAGAGTTTCGCCCACCCACGGGAAAACCGCGACCTGCGCGCCGTTCAGTGCGTTCGACAGGTCGTGCGCCAGCACGCGCTTGAAACTGACGTCGAGCGGTTCCGCCCAGCGCTCGTCCGACGATATCGCGAGGCGATCCTCGCTCAGGCGCGTAACCATTTCCGAGCGCGCGAGATAATCCGGAAAATTAACCGGCCCGAGCCCGATTACCAGTTTGGCGGACGCGTTCGCCGCAGCAGACTGCGGGCTGCTCGCGGCGGGACTGTCGGCCGAGAGGATAAAGTAATGCGTCGGGTCGGGCAGGGGCGCGAGTACGCTCGAGCAGCCGGCGACCAGCATCCCAAGCAAGATTGCGAGCACAGCCGGCGCGATTTCATTTCCCACAAATCGCAGCAACATTTTTCGCTCCACTAGCGTTGCTGCGGACGGCCGCGCACGATCGCGCTCGGATTGCGGTCGAGATAGTCGGCGAGATTGCGCAACGCGCGCGCGGCTTGAGACAAATCCTGCAAGGTCTGGCCCAACTGATAGTCGATCGGCGAGCCGGGACCGACGGTCGCGCGCAGCGTCTTCAGCGTCGCCTGAGCCTGATCGAGCGTCCGCGTCACGCCCGCAGAAGTTTCACGCAGCGCGCCGGCGGTGGGCCCGACCTCGCGGTCGGTATGAGCGGCCAGCCGCTGAATCGAATCGGCGGCGTCGCCGAGCTTACGGATAGTCTCCGGCATGGCGTCGATCGCGGCTCTGAGCTGCGGCGAGCCCGCGATCTCGCCGGTCCGCACGATCGTGGTGTTGAGGCTGGCCACCAGTTTGCTCAGGTCGAGCTGCCCGAGCTCGGCCAACGCCCGCATCGCCATCTCCTGCACCTGTTCGAGTGGCGTTGGCACGGTCGGAATCTCGAGGTAGTTCGAGTGCGGCGGCGCGCGAAAATGGGCTGGGCTCTGCGGCTGCAAATCGAGGCTGACGTAGAGTATTCCGGTAAGCAGGCTCTCGGACGCAAGTTGTCCGCGCAGCCCGTCGGCCACCAGATTCTTTACCACCGCCGGCCGGTCGAGGTCGAGAAAATCCGAGCCTTGATGGACCACGGCAGTTGAGCTGAGGGCGACCACCACCGGAATCGTCAGCAGCGGCGGCTTCCCCGGTTTCGTCCGATTGAGGCTGAGAAAAATCTGATCGACGTAGCCCACCTGCACGCCCTTGAATTTTACCGCGGCGCCTGGCCGCAGCCCATTCACGTTGGCGCTGAAATAGAGCACATATTTTTGACTGCGGGTGAACAACTGGTCGCCCCACAGAATCATCACCGCGACGATCGCAAGCGCCGCCGCGCCGAGCACGAAGCCGCCGACCGCGACCGGACTAACTCGCTGCTTCATCCGGCGTGGCTCGCGCCGGCGACGCTACGGCCGCGCGTGAGAAAGCGCTGCACGCGCTCATCGGCGCAGCGCGCGAGCAATTCTTTGGGCTTGCCCTGCGCGATCATGGTTTTGCTCTCGCCGTCGAGAAACACGCTGTTGTCGCCGATCTCGAGGATGCTCGCCAGCTCGTGCGTAACGACCACCACGGTCGCGCCAAGATTTGCGCGCAGCTCGAGAATCAGCTCATCGAGCAGGCTCGAAGTCACCGGGTCAAGTCCCGCCGACGGCTCGTCGAAGAAGAGCATCTCCGGATCCAGCGCGATCGCGCGCGCGACTGCGGCGCGCTTTTGCATCCCGCCGCTGATTTCCGCCGGATAGCTCTCCTCGAAGTTTTTGAGCCCGACCAGTGCGAGCTTGAATCCGGCCACTTCGCGAATCTCCTCTTCTGCCAGATCAGTGAATTGCGCCAGCGGCAGCGCCACATTTTCCCGCAAGGTCATCGAGCTCCACAGCGCGCCATTCTGGTAAAGCACGCCGCAGCGCCGCAACATCACTTTGCGCTGTTCCGCACCGGCCTGCGTGAAGTTCTCGCGCCCGTACAAGACTTCGCCCGCGGCCGGCTCTTCGAGCCCCATCAAATTGCGCAGGAGCGTGCTCTTGCCCGATCCGCTGCCCCCCATGATGATGAAAATTTCGCCGCGCCGCACGACAAAGTTGAGATCGTGCATCACGACAAACTCGCCATAGGCCATCGTCAGATTGCGTACCGTGATATGCGCTTCGCCCGCTGCCGCGCGATTCCCCGCCGTGGCGTTACCGGTCGCGGCTGGCCGCGCGGCCTCAGACTCCGATGACATGAAAAACCAATGAGAAGAGTCCGCAGGCGACCACCACCAGGATGATTCCATCCACAACCGCCGCCGTGGTCGCTTCACCCACCGCCGCGGCGCTGTTCCCGCACTTTATGCCCCGATAGCATCCCGCAATTGCGATCAGGATACCGTAGACGAGACTCTTGAACAGCCCACCGAGTACGCCAGTGGGATAGATCGCCTTAGCGCTTTCGTTCAGATAGGTGCCCAGATTGATATGCAGCATCCCGACGCCAATACTCGCGCCGCCCAGGATCCCGATAAAATCCGCGTACAGGCACAGCAGTGGCATCATTAAGACCAGCGCGATCACGCGCGGCGCCACCAGAAACTCGATCGGCGAGATGCCCATGGTCTCGAGCGCCTCGACCTCCTGCCGCACCTTCATCGTGCCGAGCTGCGCGGCGAAGGCGGCGCCCGTCCGGCCGGCCATGATGATCGCCGTCATCATCGCGCCCATGTCGCGGGTGACGCCGATCGCGACCAGGTCCGCGACGTAGATCGAGGCGCCAAAACGTTCGAGCTGCACCGCGCCCATGAAGGCCAGGATGACGCCGACGAGAAAACTGATGAGCGCAACGATCCCGACCGCCCTGCCGCCGCAAGCCGCGAGCAGCTCCCACACATCGACCGCCCGATAGCGCGCGCGCCCCGCGACAACTCGCCCCAGGGCAAGGGTGACCTCGCCGATAAAGGCCACCGCGTCGGCGGCACCCCGCCCCCAGCCGATCACCGCAGTTCCGGCGCGCTCAAGCACTGCCGGCCGCCGCGGCGGCGACGCGTCCACTTCCGCCAACGGCGTCGTCCCCGCCAGTTCGAGCAAGCGCCGGAGGCCTTCAGGAAGCCCGCCGTAATCGATCGCGATCGCCCGCTCCGCGCAAATCTGGCCGACGCGGGCGAGGATCGTCGCGAGCGCACTGTCCCATGCCCCAAGGCGGCTCGCGTCAAAGCTTACGCGGGTAGGTTTGGCGCCCTCCGTAAGCGCGCGCTCGAATTCAGCGGACTCTTGCGCCATGCCGCGGCCGAGGCGCCACGCGCCCGCCAGTTGAATCCGGCATTCACCGCTCGCCGTGCGCGCGAAAGTGACCTCGCCGCTCGCCTGTGACGCAACTCTGGTCGCCCGCCTCGCTGTCATCGCGCTGATGGTGTCTGCAGCCTCGCCCGCTAGGCCGACCGGGGTGGCAGACTTTCGAACCAGGGCAGCACGAGCCGTTCATTGATCGAATAGGGAAAGGCGTGTCCCCATTCGGACAGCTCCTCGTACTTGAGGTTGTAACCCAGCGAACTCAGCAACTCGTTCGCCTGCCGCGTGTAGGAGACCGGGAAGATAAAGTCGTGGACGCCGTGCACCACGAAAATCGGCAGCTCGCATCCGGTCCGCGTGCGTAACATCGGGTCCGCAGCCATGTGCAGCGCACCCGCGACCGGCGCGATTCCGGCAAACATTTCGTGGCGCTCGAGACCCAGGATGTAAGTAAAAATCCCGCCGTCCGAAAGCCCGGTCAGATAAGTGCGCGTCGTATCGACGGTGTAGTTTGCGAGCACCTCATCCAGCATCGTCATCACTGAGCGCGTGTCGATGCTGCCCATGGTCATCGTCCAGGTCTCTGCGAGCGACTTCGGCGACAGCAGGATATAGCCCCGGCTACGCGCCGAGCGCAGCCACGTCCAGATGTATTCATAGCCCTCGCCGTAGCCGCCGTGCAGACAGATGATCAGCGGCCAGCGGCGGTTTGGCGAATAATTTTCCGGCACATACAGCGAGTAGGCCCCCCGCTCGTCAGTGCGCTCATGATGCGCGAAGCCGGTCGCGGCGCCGCCGGCCCCAGCAGCCGCGGTCTCGACGATCGCGCTCGAGCCTGCGATCGCGAAGTACGCGCCGATCGTCGGGAGCATCGCGCGCAGGTCATAAAGCGCATACAGGCCGCGCACGAAGCTGTGGCGGCTCTTGAGAAATGCGAGCGTCCAGTTCGGGCTCGGCGCGGTCAGGAAGAGATTGAACGAGCGCTCGAGATGCGCGATCGCAATCACGAACTCCCGATGGAATTGGCTCAAGTCATCAGGCGGCGTGAGAGGCGCGAACTCGGCATTGAAGCGGCGGAAGGCGTCGCCGGTCGCCGCGAGCAGCTGCGCCTGCACCGGCCGCACCTCGCCGAGCCGGAGGTTTTCCTGGATCGACTCGAACTCACGCAGGAACGCCAGCACCTCGACTTCGTGACGGCGCAGCTTTTCCACATATGCGCTGTTTGCTTCTGCCATTGGTGGTTCTCCTCGCGACGAAGATTATCGGAATTTGACCCGCTTGCGTATGTCCGCGACAGTCGGAGCCCGCCCCGGCCCCTTGGAAGCGACCCGCCCGCCATGCCACTTTAGGTTCCCGACTACGGGAGGTCACGATGCGCCGGGAGATCTTCACCGAAGAACACGAAATGTTCCGCACGCAGGTGCGGCGTCTGGTTGAGGCTGAAATCGAGCCGAAGATTGCCGATTGGAACCGCAACGGCATGAGCGATCGCGAAAGCTGGCGCAAACTCGGCGCCGCCGGTTTCCTCGGCCCCAACGCGCCCGCTGAATACGGCGGCGGCGGCGTCGATTTCTTCTTCGACGCCATCGTTAACGAAGAGCTCGCGCGGGTCCGCGCCCATGGCCTCATGATGGGCCTGCATTCGGATATCTGTCTGCCCTACATCACCTCCTATGGCAGCGAGGCGCAGAAGCGCCGCTACATCCCCGGCGCCTGCAGCGGCGACCTCATCCTCGCGATCGGGATGACCGAACCCGGCACCGGCTCCGACCTCGCCGCGGTCAAAACCACCGCACGCCACGACGGCGATAGCTGGGTGATTAACGGCGCCAAGACCTTCATCTCGAACGGCCAGATCTCCGATGCGGTCATCCTCGTGGTCAAGACCGACACGCAGGCCAAACCCGCGCATCGCGGCATCAGCCTGATCATGGTCGATCGCGATTCCCCCGGCTTCGTGCGCGGGCGCAAGCTCGACAAGCTCGGCTTCAAGGGCCAGGACACCAGCGAGCTGTTTTTCGAGGACTGCCGCGTGCCGCTCTCGAATCTGCTCGGCCAGGAGGGCCAAGGGTTCAAGATGCTGATGGAGAAGCTGCAGCAGGAGCGGCTGACGACCGCAGTCATCGCTTTGGCGAGCGCCCGCCGTTGCCTCGACGATACAGTCGCCTACACCAAACAGCGGCGCGCCTTTGGCCAGCCGATAGCCAGCTTCCAGAATACCCAGTTCAAGCTGGCCGAGATGGCGACCGAGGTCGAGGTCGGACAGGCCTTCGTCGATCGCTGCCTGGCCGCGCACGTCCGCGGCGACGAGATCGTTTCCGAAGTCAGCATGGCGAAATGGTGGGTAACCGACCTGCTGAAAAAGGTCGCGAGCCAGTGCCTGCAACTGCACGGCGGCTATGGCTTCATGATGGAGTTTCCCGTCGCCACCGATTACGCCGACGCCGCGATCCAGTCGATCTATGCCGGCACCAACGAGATTATGAAGGTGATCATCGCGCGCCGCATGGGCCTCGAAAGCCGCGAGTGATCACGGTGCGCCTAAGCGAGCATCATCCGCATCGGCTCGAGCGTGCGTTTGAAGGGATTGAGGATTAGACCGAGAATTTCCAGCGTGACGACGCCTAGCAACGGTTCGTCGCCTGGTTCCCCGAGAATGACGGGCGTGTAGGCGTCGCCCACCGGCATGCTGATGTGACACTCGGAAATCACGCGCTCGATAATCGTCCCGTCGGCGAGGGTGAAGTCAACGGTGCGCTTGGGCGTGAGTTCCAACGCCTTCCAGATGTCATGCGGGACGAGGGTGTAGATCGCGCCGCTGTCGACGAGAAAGCGCACAGTTGCCTGACCGCCGGACGGACCCGTCAGCACCCCCTCGGCATAAGTTATACCCATCGTTTGTCCGCTTCACCGCACGAGTTGAAGTCCTCCTATCCTACGCGGCCAAGAGCTCTTCGCAAAGTTTCCCGCGCGCTACTTGATCGCGACCGCGTTGGGCGGTGACGCGATGCCGCCGTTCAGATGCAGCGGTACCGAGACCAGCATGAATTCGTAACGCTTATCCTCGGCGCAATCGCTCGCTAACTGATCGAGCACGAACTGTTCGCCGAGCGGCAGGCCCAGCAGCGAAAGCGTGCGGTAGTGCAGCGCGCCATCGTCTTTGAAATCCCACGGCCACGGCTCGACCGCCGGGCAATCGGTGCCGATCGCCGCCACGCAGTTGTCCCACAGCCAGCCGACCAGTTCGCGGCTCTTGTCGATGCCGCAGGCCTTGAGCGCATTGAGCGGCGCCATCGTGCGCTTGGCCTCGGGCGACGCCTTCAGGTAGGCGCCCATCCAGCCGGTCCGCACCAGCACGATCGAACCGGGCTTGAGCTCAGTCTTTTGCGCCCGCAGCGCGTTCTTCAGATCATCGAGAGTATAGGTTTCGCTCTCGAGCGGATTGACTGGCCGCCCGGCCTCGGCACGATCGCGGAAGGCGTCGATCAGCACGCCGCGGCCGACGAAGCGATCGGCCCAGTTGTGGATCCCTAGCTTGTTGCCACCCTTGATTTGAGCTTCGGTCACGCCATTGTAAAAGGCCTGCGCGCGCTGATTGCCGACATGGCCGAGGCCATCCCATTGGCTGCCTTCCTGCGTGTTGTAGCTGTCGAGAACGTCGTCAAAGCCGAGCAGCCCATAGCTCTCGAAACTCTTTTTCGTATGCTTCACCGGCTCGCGGTCGAACAGCGGTGGCGAGGCGTAATTCAGCGGCGTGTCGAGCCGGAAGACGCGGCCCTTGCGCACCAGTCCCGCAGCTTCGACCACGCCGTCAGCCGTGAGAAAGTTCACGCAGCCGACCTCGTCATCGTCGCCGAAGACGCCCCAGTTTGAATCCGGCGGCGCGCCCTCGCGTATAGGCAATTGCGAGAACTTGGGAATTTTTTTGAAATCGATTGTGGCCATCGCGCATGCTCCCTTGTCGGCAGTCCGGCTCAATCCCGCAGGTCGGGATGCCGAGACGCTCGTATTGCGAGAGCACGCCACGGCTGCTGCCGGATTGTCAAGCGAACCTCGCAATTTCCCTCCGGCCGAGATTGAATATAGTAGGTTGAGTCCGGCCGTCAGTAGTTTGGCAAAATCCGGAAAAATAAGGTCCTTTATGCTTGGAGAGTGCGGGCGCATGGTGAAGAATTTTGGCGTCATCTTTCGAGGCCGCGCTCGGGTCGCGGCGACGCTCACAATCGTGATGGCGCTCGCGGCAGGATGTGGTGGACGCACATTCTTTTCCGGCACGACCAGCTCATCGAGCGGCGGTGGGGGTGGCGGCGGCGGCACCGGCACGACGCGCTCGGTCTATGTCACCAATTTCGCCGACGGCAAGTTATCCGCGCTCAGCAATTCTTCCGGCGTACCGGCGAACCCCAGGACGATCAGAAGCGGGAAAGCAGGCGGACCGCTCGGGCTCGCCGCCATCCCTTCAAAAGCATTGTACGTGGCCAACAGCGCCGACAACGAGGTCCACGAATTCGCTCTCACCTCCAACGGCAATCTGAGCGCGCTCGGCACCATCACGGCCGGGACCAATCCACAGCAGGTCCTCGTCACGACTGACGGAACCGCCGCGTATGCGATCAACTCCAGCGGGTCGATTTCGCAATACATCGTCAACGCCAGCGGCGCTCTGACCGCCAACACACCCGCCTCCACCACCAGCAATCTGACCACTCCGATCAGCGGCGTCCTCTCAAGCTCAACCGCCTATATCACCGATCAGGGCGGCGGCGGCGTGGTCTCAGCCTTTGCGATCAACACTGATGGAACTCTCGGGACCCTGCTCAGCAGCACCCTGACCCTGGGCATCGCTGGGGGTAAGCCGGCCCAGATCACGATGGACACGACCGGAAGTTGGGTTTTTGTCGCCGACGCAACTAGCGGCGTGGTCTCGGTTTTTGCGATTCAGTCGAACGGCTCCCTGTTGCTGAATTCTCAAACCACGGCGCTGGGCGTAGCCGCCGCCGGTCTGGTCTTCGCAGTGACGCCGAACGGCAACGCCTTTCTCTACGTCGCAACTCCGAGCCTTAATGCAGTTCAGATTTATGCGTTCGCCGCCGGCATCCTGACCTTTTCGACCTCGGCCACGGGATTCGCTGCGCCGATCGGCCTCGCGGTCGATAACGCACTGAGCGCGGCTAACCTCTTCGTCACCAACTCAGGTAGCGGCACGGTGACGGGCTTGAGCATCGACTCAACCACCGGCCTCCTGGCCTCGGTTGGCTCCTCGGCGACCGAGAACCCCTCGAACGGCGCCAGCTCGCCGCAGTTCATTGTAGTCACGAGCTGAACCGCCGCCGCGCCTGGATTGAAGGCTGATTCTCGAACCGTCGCGGGATCTACTTGTGCAACTTCAAAAGCAGCTCGCGCAATTTGGCCGGATTCACCGGCTTCTTGAAGATGGCGCCGGTTACGCCTTCCAGGCGGCTGCGCTTGATGATGTGATCCTTGTCGTAATAGTAGGCGGTCATGAGGATCACCGGCAGCTTGGGCAATTCTTCCTTGACCTTCAGGTAGAACTCGTAACCGTCCATCTCGGGCATGACGACATCCGAGATCACCGCGTCAACCTTGACGTTGCGGATGATCCCGAAGGCGGCACTCGGCCGCGTCGCGGTGTGGACGACACAGCGCTCGGCGCGCAGCACGTCGGCCAACGACGTAACCACGGTGACGTCGTCGTCGAGCACCAGCACGGACATGCCGGTCAGGGGCCAGTCGGCGCGATGCGCCACATTGCCGTTGACCGCGCCGTTTTTTTCCGGCCTCTCCGACTTTTCTGACTTTTCAGAACGTTCCCCGAGGTCGGTCATCCGGCGTCCCTGAATATAGTCGGTGGTGATGTAGTCGCCCTTGCGCGCCATTTCGTCGAGCCGCCGGACGCTGGCCTGCACTCTTTCGATCCCGCGGCGAATGGAGTCGAGCCGCGCATTCTCGGTCACCATCTCGGAGGGGCTCAGATGAGATTCGGCGCAACCCGCGAGCAGGTCGAGATTGTTGATAATCGATTCGAGCGGATTGTTGATCTCATGCGCCAGACTCACGGCGATTTCGCCGGCCGTCAGTAACTGATCGTGACGCCGCATCTGGCGGATATCGCGCGCAAAGCCGATCGAGCCGACCTCAGCGCCTTGGTCATCATAAATCAGCGAGCCGGAAATCGCCGCGGGAAAATGCATCCCGTCCTTGTCGCACAATACGGTCTCGAAGCTCGCGATCCGCCCGCCGTCGGGCGAATCCCGCAGCGCCTTCATAACCCGGCGCGCCTCCTCGAGAGACGCGTAGATCCGTGAAATCTTCTGCCCGATGATCTCATCGGCGGTGTAGCGCAGATTCTTTCGCGCGCCGTCGTTGTAGTAGATAACCGTCCCCGAGCGATCGACTGCAATAACGATATCGGGCGAGCTTTCAACCAGCCGCCTTAAATGGCTTTCGTCAAGCGTGAACATCAAAAAAGTCACTCACTTGCGCGCCGCAAGCTTCACGGCCGCACAGGCTATAAACCTTCAATCGAATTCTGACTTGGAGCCGCGCATCCCAGACTTCATCTCCATGCCCCCCAAACCTCAAGTGCGCGATGGGTCTCCCTTGACTGACCGGCCCATACCTGAGGCTACCCTAACGCTCTCAGGGCGCTCGCGGCAAGACGGTGTTGCACGAGCTGTCAACCGGATCGCTGCCAAAGCGATCGAATAAATAAAATGGATGGTCGCTACGTCAAATGTCCTGCGCGGCTGACACGCAATGCCGCAACGCGGTGATTTGCCATCAAAAAGTCGGCGCTGTGCTGGAGCATGTTGCTAAGGGACAATCCTTGCACCTAGAATCCTCGTAGGGGTGAATTGTAGATGCCATCGGGGCTGACATTCAGCGCGCTCGCGAGTAGCGACTATGTACTCTCGAGCGCCGAAAACTTCGTGCTCTATGTGCTGCTCGAGGCGGTCGCCGGGGCCGGCGGCAGCGGTGCGGGGGCGCGCCTGCCGCTTAATCTCGGCATCGTGCTCGATCGTTCGGGCTCGATGTACGACGAACGGCGCCTCGAATTCGTCACCGAGGCGGTCAAGTTCCTCTCCGAAAACGTTGCGCCCGAGGACAAAATCGCCGTGGTCGCCTTCGCCGACTCGGCGCGCGTTATCGTTCAACCTGATCAGATTCACGACAAATCGGCGGTGCGCCGCGCCCTCGATGAAATCGACATGCTCGAGATCGGCGGCGGCACCCAGATGGCGCTCGGGATGCGCGCAGCGATCGAAGAAGTCAAAAAGAATTTTGCCCCCAACCGGCTCAATCGCGTGCTGGTCCTCACCGACGGGCAGACCTACGAGGAGACCGCCTGTATCGACCTGGCCAACCAGAATCGCGAGCAGATTTCCTTCTCCGCGATGGGCGTCGGGGTCGAGTTCAACGAAAAACTGCTGATGCGGATTGCGCAGGATTCCCACGGCAAGTATCACTTTATCGGGGACGCCGCAGAGATCCCGGGCATCTTCGAGGACGAGTTGCAGGGACTGCGCGCGGTCAGCATCCGCAACGGCAAAATCGATCTGATGCTGGCCCAAGGCGTGCAGATTCGCGAGGCCTTCCGCGCCAGTCCGGAAATCTACGCGCTCGGCGCGCCGCTAGTTGACGAACGCAAAGTTGCCTACGAGATTGGCGACCTGGAGGCGGGAACGCCGGGCTCAGCGCTGCTGACCCTCGTTCTGCCGCCGCGGCGGCCCGGGCCGGTGCGCATCGCCCAATCAACCTTTCATTACGAGCTGCCCGGCGCCGGCGCGGGCGAAACCAGCCTGGACGTGACGGTCGAGTACACGCTCGATCGCACACTGACCAGCAAGCGCAACGGTCGCGTCATGAACCTGGTGGATCAGGTCTCGATCGCCAAGCTGCAGGCGCGCGCCGAGGAAGAGTTGAAACTCGGCAATGTCGATCGCGCAACGCGGCTGTTGGGCAATGCCATCCAGGGCACGCAGCGTCTCGGCAATGTCAAGGCGACTCAGGCGCTCGCGGGTCTGATGGATCAGGTCAAGAAGACGCAAACGCTTCAGGGCAAAGCCGCCAAGACCACGCTGTTGCAGGCGCAGGCGGTCGTCAGAAAAACTCAGATGCTCGATCCGGAGGCGTTGAAAGCGTTGCAAAAGGACGAATAGCTGTGCCATCTGGTTGCGGCGCGCGGCGGGAATAGACCTGCCAGTAGGCGGGTATGAGAGGTGTGGAAAGAACATGATCAAATGCGGTGAGTGCGGCTACGAGAACATGGACGGTCTGGACTACTGCGACGGCTGCGGGGCCAAGCTCGGCGCGGCGGCGGCAACACCCTCGCCCTCGGCCAACGGCGGCGAGGGGCCCTCGGCGCTTGCCGAAGCGCCAGTAGTGCCGCCCGTTAGCGAACCTGCACTGGCCGCGTCGGAGCCCGCGGCGACAGCCCCCGAAGCTACTACGCCATCAAAAGCGCCGACCGGCGAGATGACGGCCCCCAGTCCCACCCCCGCAGCGGCTGCCGCGCCCGCGCCCTTCAAGGCCAAACTCTCGATCACCCGCGGCGGCCGGCGGAATCAGGAATTCGAGCTCGAAACCGGCAATAATCTGGTCGGACGCTGGGATCCGGAGACCGGATCGTTCCCGGAAGTCGATCTCGACGCCGACGACACCGAGGCCAAAATTTCGCGCAAGCACGCGCTGATCCGGCTCGACGGCGGCAAGATCACAATCGAAGATATCGGCAGTCTCAACGGCACGTATGTTAACCGCCAGCCGCGACTGCAGCCGGGTAATCCAACCGAACTCAAAGATGGCGACGAAGTAATTATCGGCAAGACGTTCCTGAAACTGACGATCAGTCCGATTTCTTAGAGCACCGCGTTCGGCTGATCGCGATTCGACGCAATGGGCTCGCGCCGTGAACAGTGTACAGCCGCGATGAAGCCCGGTGAGCCGCTGCCGTCCAATCATCTGCTCGACGGCCGCTATCGCATCCACAAAATTCTTGGTCAGGGCGGAATGGGGCGAGTCTATCTCGCCAACGACACGCGGCTGGCCAATCGTCCGGTTGCAGCCAAGGAGATGGTGCTGGGCGACGGTATAGCCGAGAAAAAAGCGATCGACGATTTCAAACGCGAGGCCAGCGTACTCGCGACGGTGTCGCATCCGAGTATCCCGCAGGTGATCGATTTTTTCACTGAAGGCGGACGTCACTACCTGGTGATGGAGTACGTCGCGGGGGGGGATTTGCAGCATCGGCTCGACGCTTTAGGACCGCGGGCGCGGATTCCGGAGGCGCAGGTCACCGGCTGGGCGCGCGAGATTCTCGAGGTCCTATACTTCCTGCACAGTCAGAAGCCGCCGCTGGTGTACCGCGATCTGAAGCCGGGCAATATCATGATAGATCAGCGGGGTCATGCGATGCTGATCGATTTTGGGATCGCGCGGTTTTTGCCGCCGGGCGGACACGGTACGCAGATCGGATCGGTAGGCTACGCGCCACCCGAACAGTACCTAGGTAAGATGGAGCCGCGCTCGGACCTCTACGGCCTAGCGGCGACCATGCATCATCTGTTGACCGGTCGCGATCCGCAGCTTGAGCCGCCCTTCAGCTTCCCGCCGGTACGCGAGCTCGCTCCGGAGGTCTCCGAGGCGACGGCGGCGGTGGTGATGCGGGCGCTCGACCAAAATATCGAAAAGCGGCCGCGTTCGGCGCAGGAGATGCGCGATTTGCTTCCGGCGACGGCGGCGGGCAAACCCGCGTCCGCCAGCATTGGCGTCGCAGACGGCAATGGCCGGGGCGGCGCGCAGATGGCCACGATCGTGCTCGATCGGCCGCAGGCGGCGGCGCGCGCCGCGACCCCGCGCTCACTCGTGATGCCGGCGGCCAAGCCCAAAACGGCGCGGGGTGATACGCAACGGAGCCTGAATCTGCCGGTCAAGAATATGTCGGTCAGTAATCCGCCGGCCGGGCTGACGCCGGCACGGTCGGGCGCGTCGGCCACCGCGAAGACTCGAGACTTAGGGCTGAAGGCGCAAGCGCCGCAGATCGTCAAACCCGCATCCGCGAACAAGCCGCAATCGCCGCGAGTCGTCAAAGCTGCTGCTGTATCGAGCAGGGCGAAGACGCCGGCGCGGCTGACGCCGCCGGACCTTCGTGTGGGTGTGCCTGTGCCTGTCCCGGCGCGGGCGGCGCTCGGGTCAACGATTGTGGCGACGGTGGAAGCCGGCGCTGCGCCAACGCGCATCGGCAATGGCGGGTCGCGAAATGCGATCGAACTGGAGCCGGGGAGCGTGGCGGCTGGGGCTTGGCTCGCGACAAGCGGCGACGCGATCCGTTTTAGTCTGACCGGAAGCCGGGTGGTGATCGGGCGCAACGTGAGCGGCCTCGCCGGCTCTGCGAGCAACGGGAGGCGCGGCGCTGATTATGACGACGTCGATGTCGACCTGTCGCGGCTGCCGCGCGGCGGCGATCGCGTCTCGCATCGCCACGCCGAGATTATCCGGCAGGGCGCCGATTATTTCATTCGCGATCTGGGCAGCCTCAACGGCACCTACGTGGCTGGGCGGGGACGGCTCGGGCGCGATCAGCTTTACAAGCTGCGCGATCGTGACGAAATTGTGCTGGGCGGCGCCAAGCTCGAGTTCAGGAAGAGCTGAGGAGACGGGCAGGAAAAATGATAATCTGTCCGCAATGCGGTGAGGAGTCGGCAGAGGGGACAAAATTCTGCGAGCGCTGCGGGCAGGGTCTCGCGGCCACCGTCGCGCGTCCGCCGACGCCCAAAATCGCGCCGCTGGCGGCCGGCACGGAGCTCCTCCATGGCTATCGGATCGTCAAGCTGATCAGCCAAAGCTCGCAGGAGAATCGCTACAAGGCGGAGCGTGCGGGCGCGCATGGCCGCGAGATTTTTCAACTGCGCGAGCAGCTCGGCGCGGTCAGTGAAGCGCTCACTGAGGAAGTTTCGAGTCATGAAGGGGCTGGGTCGGAAATTCAGGTGGAGCAGGATCCGGCGGGGCCGCGGGCGAAGACCGCCGATCTGAAGCTCCGTCCGCGCGCGTCCGCGGCGAACGGGAGCGGCGCGGCGGCGCCGGCGACGATCATGCCTGGCGCCGCCACGCCAACCGCCATCACGCCGGCGCCCGCGACAAATGCTGCGGCCGCGGTCGGCGGCGCGCAAGAAGAATATTCCGGCCACGACTCGACGGTCGAAGTTATCGACGCCGCGAATGCGATTGCAACGCGGGCCGTCGAACCTGCTCCGGCTGTGGTCGCCGCGCCGGATCTGGCTACGGCGCCGGATACGATTGCGGATACGGTCGAGGCGTCGCCGCAAGCGCAGCGCCCGCAACATATCGAGAGCCATACTGAAGACCTGGGCGAGACCTTCGGGCGGGTCCGCGCGCTCTCACTGACGCTGAACCATCCGGCGATCTACCGGGCGACTGACGGCTTCGCGGAGAGTGGAAGAGTCTATCTCGCCTATCCGGACGAGCAGCTCACGCCGCTGGCGAATCGTGCGGGCGGATTGCGGCTGACGGAGAACGAGGCGCTGAGCGTGGCGATCCAGCTCTGCCAGGCGGTGGCGTTTATTCATCGGCGCGGGCTGAGGGTCAACGACCTTTGCCCGGAAGCGATCGCGCTTAGCGCCGGCGGACGGGTCAAGCTGCTCGGACTCGATTACGTGAGCAACGACAACGAACTGCAGAGTGCGCCGATTTTCAACGACGGCTATACGGCGCCGGAAATCTATCGCGGCAAGAAGGCCGACAAGCGCGCCGACGTGTTTGCGATCGGCGCGGTGCTTTACACCTGTTTGACCGGCGAGCGGTTGGAAGCGGAGAGCTGGCGCGAGGAGGCCGGGGAGGTGCGCTTTTACCCGCCGCACGTGGTGACGCCGGCGCTCGAGAGTGTCGTGCGCCGCGCGCTCAGCTTCGATCCACAGACGCGCTGGGCGAGCGTCGAGGCGCTCAAGGCCGAGCTGGTGAAGCTGGCGGGCGTGGTCGAAGTCCGCGCGGCGGCGCTGACGGACGTTGGCAAAGTGCGGGAACTTAACGAAGACGCGGTGCTGACCGCGGAATATCGGCGGGACTCGCAGATCGAGCCGGCGACCAGCCTGCTCTACGTAATCGCGGACGGGATGGGCGGCGCGGAGGCCGGCGAAATCGCCAGCGCGATCGCCGTCGGGACGGTACGGGAATTCGTTGAAGCGCGCCTGGGCAGCTTCGGGGTGACCGAACTCGGCAGCTTGATCGAGCAGGCGCTCGAAGAGGCGAATCGGAAGATCCTGGAATACCAGAGGGTTCATGTGGAGGCGCGCGGGATGGGCTCGACCGGGGTCGGCCTGGTGATCGTCCCGCCCGACGCGGCGATGGCGTGGGTGGGCGATAGCCGCGCCTATCTGAGCGAACCGTCGGGTCTGCGCCAGCTCAGCAAGGATCATTCCCTGGTGCAGCGATTGATCGAAATCGGTCAGATCACGGCCGTCGAGGCGCGCACTCACGAGCACAAGAACGTGATCACGCGTTCGCTGGGGGCGCGGCCGAACGGACCGGCGGGGGTGGAAACGGTCGCCTTTCGGCTCAAGCGGGAGGATCGGCTGATTCTGTGCAGCGACGGGTTGACGGTGCACGTGACGGATGCGCAAATTCAGGAGATTGTGCGGCGTCATCAGGAGCCGGCGGCGGCGGCGCGCGAGCTAATCGCCGCGGCGCTGGCGGGCGGCGGCACGGACAATATCTCCGTGATCGCGATTTTCGCGGGCTAGCGATGCTGGATTCGCCTAAACCGCCGGAGAGTGCGGCGCTGCCCGGCCCGTTGACGGCGGGAACGCTGCTGCAACGGCGCTACCTGGTCGATCGGCTGCTGGGCGGCGGCGGCATGGGGATGGTCTATCTGGCGCGCGACCAGCGGCTCTCGAACCGGCTCTGCGCGATCAAGGAGATGGTCGATCACTTTATCGATCCGCAGCAGCGGATCGAGGCCAACGAATATTTCGCGCGCGAGGCCGATACGCTGGCGCAGCTCAAGCATCCGGCGATTCCGGCGGTGAGCGATCGCTTCGACCATCTGAATCGCCACTACCTGGTGATGGAGTACGTCGAGGGGCGCAACCTTGAAGAAGAGCTGGCGGTGCGGGGCGGCCCGCTGCCCGAGGGTCTGATCCTGGATATCGCGCGGCAGCTCTGCGAGGTGCTGGGCTATCTGCACGGACTGCATCCGCCGGTGATCTATCGCGACATGAAGCCGTCGAACGTGATGCTGACGGCCGAGGGGCGGGCGGTGCTGGTGGATTTCGGGATCGCGCGGCTGTTCAAGGCGCAGGGCAAGGGGACGATGATCGGGACGCTGGGCTTTGCGCCGCCGGAGCAGTACCAGGGGGTGGCGGATCCGCGCAGCGATATCTACTCGCTGGGCGCGACGCTGCACTACGTCCTGACCGGGCGCGATCCGGAGAAGTTTCCGCCGTTCAGCTTTCCGCCGGTGCGCGAGCTGCGGCCGGACGCGGCGCGGAACCTGGCTGGCGCGATCGACCACGCGCTGGCGTATGAGATGAGCAGGCGGCCCGCCACGATTTTGGAATTTCGCGACATGCTGCTCTACGGACGGGGCCTGGAGGCCGCGGCCGCGCAGGCGAGCGCGAAGAGCGGGACGGCCGACCTGAGCTTTCCCGCGCCGCCGCTGGAGACGGAGGCGATCGCCTATCAGCCGCGGCGGCGACGCAGCCGGCGGCGCTCGCTCGCGGTGTTTGCAGTCTTCGCGCTTTTGCTTGGCGCGCTGGCTTTCGGCGCGACCTATGTTTACCAAGATCCGCAAATGCAGGCGCGGCTGGGCCTCACGCCGTTGATCAATCAACTGCCGTGGAAGCACGCCGAACTGCTGGCCGCCGCGCGGGCTAATCCGCTGGAGTTCGAGCAGATGACGCTGGCGCTCTCAACCCGCGCGGGAACTCCGCTGGGCGCGCCGCGCGCGAATTTCACCGATGTCGAGCTGATCACGAACCCGTATTTGAAGTGGCAGGCGTCGTTTAAGAACGGGCTGGCGGGACTGGACAGTCAGAGCAGCAAAGTCGAGGCGCGCTTTTACGATCCGAGCGGAACGCAGATTACCTCGAGCTCTTCTGATGAACGCTTTGTCGGCCCGATGCAGGAGACCGTGGACCTGGGCGGCGTGGCGCTGGTGCCGAATACGGGCGCGATCAAGGGCGGCGATTATCGGATTGCGCTGTATGACGCCGACGACAAATTGCTTGGCGAGCAGCGCTTTACGGTCAGCGAAGATCTCGCGGCCAAGGCGGCCGCGCTGCGGGCGAAGGCGGAGGCGCATACGGCGGCGGCCACGCGCGACGAGGAGAGCCGGCGCCTCGCGCTGCTGCAGGCGCGGATGCGCCAGCCGTTGCAGCTTGAAAGTATCGAATTTCTCAACACCACCAAGGACGGCACCGCGCTGTCGGCGCCGTCGAACGTCTTCACGGTGTCGAAAGTGCTGTTCGTGGGCTGGCGCACGGCGTTTCAAAATCGGCTGTACGGACTCAACGAGGGTCAGTACAAGGTGGATGCGGCGTACCTGGCCCCGGACGGCAGCACGCTGGGCAGCGTCGACGACATCCAGGCGGTCGCGCGCGATCAGTCACGCGTGGTCTTCAGCGGGCGGGTCGGCAATGCGGCGGGCGGGGCTTTTTTGCCCGGCCGCTACACGGTGAATTTCTATCTGAACAACCATCTGTTCGCGCAGCGGTCGTTTCGGATCGAGGCCGACACGGCGAGCGCGCCTTATGGGGGCGGGGGAAGCTACGGCGGCAGCGCAGGCTATGGCGCCGGTGGGGGCGGAAGTTACGGCGGCGGCGGAAGTTATGGAGGCGGGGGCGGCGGCGGCGCGCCCGGTTCCGGCGTGCCGAGCGTGGCGAGCGGCTCGATCCAGGGGATTGGCGGTAACCGCAGCGCGGGCCTCGAGCTGCGTTTGCGGCCGCAGCCCAACGGCTTCCTGCATGGCGATTTGGTGGTGAATCTGGCGGGCTATGGCACGACCCCGTTGCAGGGCTTTGTGCGCGGCGATCAACTGGTTTTTACCGTGCCCTACGGGGCCGAAACCTTTGACTTCACCGGCACGCTGCTGGGTGATTCGATGACGGGAACTTTCGACTCGGCCTCGGGCGAACACGGGACCTGGTCGGCGCGGAGCAACTAGGGACTTGTGGGAAGCTAAAGGATCCGCGATTCTTCGCTACGCTCAGAATGACACTGCTACTTTTTGTATTATGAACTTTTGTTTTGCCATTCTGCGATACGCCGAGGAATGAAATACGCTGAAAGCCAAGTGCTGATAGCGACGAGGCGGGAGAGATGACGGCAAGCGAGCAGAAAGAGCGTGCGCGGCGCTTTCTCGAAAATTTCAATCACGCCGATGCGGTGGTTTTCGCCGAGCTGATCAGCGAGAATTTCAGCTTCGCGATCATGTCGGGGCTCACCGAATTTCCGCCGATCGTGGGACGGCAGAACTTCGCCGAGAGCGAGAGCGCGGCGCTCAAGCGGCTCTTTCCCGAGGGGCTGCGGCTCAAGCTCGGGACGATTATCAGCGAAGGTCCGCACGTCTTTGCGCTGGCGGAAGCTGATACAATCGGGATCAAGGGGCGTCCGTACCGGCAGCGCTACGCCTTTTACCTGCGCTTCGAGGGCGAGCTGATCGCGGAGGGGCGCGAGTATAACGATACGAACCTGGTGCGTGAAGTTTTTCTGACCTAGGAGTTTCTCGCAAAGACCGGGCGGCGCGTGAACGGCGTCGCGCGTGAGGCCGTCTGCAAGCAGTTATGGCGATCAACGTTTCACGGGAAAAGTTGCTGTTTTATGCAGCCGCCGGCGGGTTGGGCGGGCTGGGCGCGTGGGGCGCCGCGGAGCCCTTTCTCGGCATCCATAATGTGTACGCCCGCGACCTCGTGCTGGGTGGACTGATCGGGCTGTTTATCGCGGCCTTTCTCGCTTCGATTGAGGCGCTGAGCGTCGGGCAGTTCCGGCAGGCAATGCGCGGCGCGCAGTTCGGAATCATTATCGGCGCGCTCGGCGGCGGGCTTGGCCTGCTGATCGCGGAAGTGGCCTTCGATCTGTTTCACGGGCTGGTCGGGCGCGTCGTGGGCTGGGCGGTGCTGGGGCTGATCGTCGGGCTGGGGGTCGGCGGCGCGACGCGCTCGAGTGATCGGCGGCGCAACGGCGCGCTTGGCGGACTGCTGGGCGGGGCGATCGGCGGGCTGTGCTATGAAGAGGTCACGGCGGCGCTGCCGCAGACGCTCGGGCGGATGATCGCGATCATCGTGCTGGGCGCGCTAATCGGCTTTTTCATCGGCCTGGTCGGGGAGATCCTCAAGCGCGCGTGGCTGATGGTCGTGCGCAGCCAGAGCCGCAATGCGCTCGAGGGGCGCGAGTATCCGCTGCTCAAGGCGGTGACGGTTATCGGACGCGCCGAAGAGAGCGACATTGGGCTGTTCGGCGATCAGGCGGTGCGGGCTCATCATGCGGTTATCCGGCACGAAGGTCGCAGCTTCTACGTCAGCGCGACGGGCGGCGGGCAGGTGCTGGTGAATCGTGCGCCGGTCGGCGGGCGCTGCGAGCTCAAGAGCGGTGATCGCGTCGAGATCGGGGGAACATTGTTCTTGTTCCGCGAGCGCACGCAGGCCGCGCGCGGTTGAGCATCGGGACGTGCGGGCGCGGTGGCTCGGCGCGATCCTGCGGCTAAGCGCCGCGCTGTGCGTAATCGCCGCGGGATGCGCGTCGAATCAGGCGGCGAGTCCGCTCGCGGCAAACTCGGTGGAGAGCGTCCAGTACTTTCCGTTTCAGGTAAAGGGTTACGAGAATACGTATCCGAAGCGGCAGGTCGCGGTCGTGGCGGTGGTAGACGCGCGCGACTTCAAGGACGCCGGCGCGGGCGGCCACGAGCCTTTCGAGGGGCACCCGGCGATCGGGACGGTCTTCGCCGCGGATGGGCAGGTCGCGCAGCGGCTCTATGGGCCGGCGCTCGGCGATCTGTTCGCGGGGGCGATCGCGCAAGCGGGACAGGAGGCCGGGATGAGCGCGACGGTCTCGCCGACGCCGCTCAAGGCGGAGCTTGCGGCGCGCAAGGCCGACTACGTGATCAGCGCGAGGGTAAAGCGCTGCTGGGTCACAAAGCATCGCGGGCCGGACGGCTGGGCGGGCCCGTCGTGGCGCACGGAGGCGGTCGTCGCGCTCAGCGTCACGATCTACAAGCCGCCGTTCGAGGTGGCCTTCTGGCAGGGCGACAGCGCGTCGAGGTATGACGATCCGCCGGTGGGCGGCGGGGCCGGCGGGGACGAGACCGGGATTTACGATCAGCCGGGCGAAGTGCTGTCGGTGGCCCTGACGCGCGCGGTCGCCGGGCTGTTTCGACAAGACGATCTGCGCACGCTGATCGCGCAGGATCCGATAAAACCAAAATTCTGAACGCAGCCGGCAGACTTCCTTCGGCTTCGCTCAGGACAGGCTGCCTGCTCGCGGCGCTTTCGGCTTCGCCAGTGGTGCATTAAATTTGCGAGCGGTCGGCTTTCGCGACTTTCGCCGGTCGCATAGCCTTAAGTTATCCCCAAACTTGCTTGCCGGATCTGTCGATGAATGCTGAACCCATGCCCGCGCCGCGCGATGTTCCCTGTATCCTGACGATCTTTGGCGGGGCCGGCGACTTGAGTCACAAGAAGCTGCTGCCAGCGCTCTACAATCTATCGCTCGAAGGGGGTTTGCCGGAGCATTTTACGATCGTGGGCTTCTCGATGGAGAAGCTGGACGACGAGAGCTATCGCAAGTTTGCCAACGACGGGATTCAGCACTTTTCACGCCAGCCCTTGACCGACGAGGGCTGGAAACGCTTCGCGCCGATGCTGCATTTCGTCTCGGGCGGCTTCGACGACGCGGCCGCCTATGCGCGGTTAAAGGAGCGGCTCGGGCAGCTCGACGGTGAACACGGCACGGCCGGCAACCGGATTTTCTATTTTGCGGTGCCGCCGCAATTTATCGATACCTGCTCGACGGGGTTGACCGCCGCCGGGCTGACGAAGCCGACGGAGGGGGATCATTCGTTTACGCGGGTGGTGATCGAGAAGCCGATCGGGCACGACCTCGCCAGCGCGCGCGAAATCAACAACCGGCTCGCCCGCCACTTCACCGAGAACCAGATCTTCCGCATCGACCATTACCTCGGCAAGGAGACGGTCGAAAACCTGATGGTGCTGCGCTTCGCCAACGCGATCTTCGAGCCGGTCTGGACTTCACGCTTTATCGATCACGTGCAGATAACGGTGGCCGAAGACGAGGGCGTCGGTACGCGCGCCGATTATTACGATCACGCGGGCGCGCTGCGCGACATGGTGCAGAGCCATATTCTGCAGGTGCTGTGCATGATCGCGATGGAGCCGCCGCGGTCGACGGCGCCCGACACCGTGCGCGACGCCAAGCTCGACGTCATCCGCTCGCTGCGGCCGTTTGACGCCGCGGACGTCGATCGCTGGATCGTGCGGGCACAATATGACGAGGGTCTGGTCGGGGGTGAGAAGGTGAAAGGCTACCTGGAGGAGGAGCATATCCCGCCGGACTCGACGACCGAGACTTTCGTCGCGCTTAAGTGTTACGTCGAGAATTGGCGCTGGGCGGGCGTCCCGTTCTATATCCGCACCGGCAAGCGGCTGCCCAAGCGGAGCAGCGAGATCGCGGTTTGTTTCAAAGGCGTGCCGCGCATCCTGTACAATGCCCGGCCCGCACCGCCGCTGGCGTCTAACGTGCTGTCACTGCGGATCCAGCCTGACCAGGGGCTTTCGCTCAACATTATCTCGAAATTACCGGGGGCGGCGCTGCGGCTGGCGCCGGTCAAGGTGGATTTTCACTACGCGACGACCACGCCTGAGGCTTACGAGACGCTCCTGCGCGACGTGATTATCGGCGATCAGACGCTCTTCATGCGGCGGGACACGGTCGAAGCAGCCTGGAGCTTTATTCAGAATATACTTGACGCCTGGAAGAACTCGGCGGTGCCCTTGGCGCGCTATGCGGCGGGCTCGTGGGGGCCGACGGAGGCGGCGCTGATGATCGCGCAGGATGGCCGGGCGTGGCGCACGCTCTGAGATTATTGTCGGCCAAATAGCACTATGACCGCATCGACGATTCTCGCCGGCGACGTGGGCGGGACGAAAATCCATCTCGGGCTCTACCGCGCCGACGGCGGCGCGCTCGCGATGCTCGCCGATCGTCAATTCCGGACGCGTGAATGGGCGAGTCTGGAAGCGCCGCTGACGACTTTTCTCCAGGGTCGAGGCAAGATCGACGCGGCCTGCTTCGGGATTCCGGCCGCAGTGATCGACGGCGTTGGGCGGCCGGTGAATATCCCATGGGCGATGAGCGAAGCGTCGATTGCACAGCTTCTCGCCGGGACGCCGACGCGGCTGCTGAACGATCTCGAAGCGACGGCATGGGGCACCCTGCGTCTGGAGGCCGGCGAGCTTGCGACGCTGCAGAGCGGCCGTTCGCCGAGTCGATCGGCGAACGTCGTGGTGATTGCCGCGGGCACCGGACTCGGCGAGGCCGGGATGGTCCGCACGAGCGCGGGCTGGCATGTAATCGCGTCGGAAGGCGGCCACGCTGACTTCGCGCCGCGCGGCGGGGAGCAGGAGCTGCTACTGAAGTTTCTCGAGCAGGAATTCGGCCATGTGAGTTTCGAGCGGCTGGTCTCGGGTCCGGGGCTGCATAATATCTACCGTTTTCTGCTGTCGCGCGGCGGCGAGCCCGAGCCGGAGTGGCTGGCGACGCGGATGCGTGCCGAGGATCCGTCCGCGGTAATCGGCGAGGCGGGCATCAAAGATCAGGAGCCGCGATGCGTTCGCGCGCTCGAGATCTTCGCCGCGATCTATGGCGCCGAGGCGGCTCATCTGGCATTGAAATACCTCGCACTGGGAGGCGTTTACGTCTGCGGCGGAATCGCGCCGAAGATTCTCCCGATCCTGCGCGGCGGCGGCTTTATCCGCGCGTTCCTCGACAAGGGGCGGCTGCGGTCGACGCTCGAACAAATTCCGGTGCGGGTCTCCTTGAATGAGAATACTGCGTTGATCGGCGCCGCGCACTTTGCCGCCGGGATGGTGTGAGCAGTGAAATCTGATTAGTAAAAAAAGACTGGGTAGCGAAAAGTGGAATAGTCATTCAACCGAGGCCGGGATCAACCTATCTCTATCGGAACTACCGGGAGTTGAGATTTCTATGTCAAGCGCACGCGTGAAAGAAATTCTGAGTTACTATGACTCCGAAAACGCCGGGGTGCGCGCGAACCTGGCGCGGATGCTGAATCATGGCAAGCTCGCCGGCAGCGGACGGCTGGTGATTCTGCCGGTCGATCAGGGTTTCGAGCACGGGCCGGCGCGGAGTTTCGCGCCGAATCCGCCCGCCTATAATCCGCTCTATCATTTCGAGTTGGCGATCGCAGCCGGCTGCAATGCGTACGCGGCGCCCCTGGGCTTCCTCGAAGCCGGCGCCACGCAGTTCGCCGGCGAGATTCCGCTGATTCTCAAGCTCAATAATCATGATCTGCTGCTCGACGAGCGTGATCCAATTTCCGCCGTCACCGGCAGCGTGCGCGACGCGCTGCGGCTCGGATGCGCTGCAGTCGGCTTCACGATCTACCCGGGTTCGGCGGTCCGCCGCGAGATGTACCAGCAGCTTCAGGGGATCGCCGAGGAGGCCAAGGCCCACGGGCTCGCCGTGGTGGTGTGGTCGTATCCGCGCGGTTCGGGACTCAGCAAGGAGGGCGAGACCGCGCTCGATGTCGTCGCCTACGCCGCGCAGATCGCGGCACAGCTCGGCGCGAACATTATCAAGGTCAAGATGCCGAGCGCGCGTCTCGAAGTGGCCGAAGCTAAAAAAGTCTATGAGGCTGCGCACATCCCGCTCGAGCCAATGGCGGAACGCGTGCGTCACGTCGTGCAGAGCTGCTTCGACGGCCGGCGCATCGTGATTTTTTCCGGCGGCGCGCGCGAGACCGACGAGGCTTTGCTCCAGGAGGTCACGGCGATCCACGCGGGCGGCGGCTTCGGCTCGATCATCGGGCGCAACTCCTTCCAGCGGCCTAAAGCGCAGGCGATCACATTGCTGCGCCGGATCATGGAGATCTACGCGACTTAAGCGAAATTGCGAGAATCACGCCAAAATTAGCTAAGGAGTTCGTCTATCAGATGCTTCATCCGTTCGCGTCCAGATTTCCTGAAAGTCTTGAAGGCACTTTTGCAAGGGTGCGTCCAAGGTCGATAATTTGAAATGGTCCTTTTGTAGATCGAGTACGTTGATAATCAGGTTATGGGCCGTGATTAGGGCGGTACTTGCGTCCTTCCTTTGGGCGCCCGAGTCGAAGCTGATAAGCGAGCCGCCTTCCTTTTCCGTGAGTCTTTTGAGAACAGCCGCTACGGTGCTGTGTGCTCGTTGCGTGGGAAGATAATACGCCTCAACAATTCGATCGCCCGTCGGACCAGTGGCTCGGGCCATGGAGACGAAATCCAGCTTGCTCCAAGTGTAATTAGGCCGCTTCGTTCCGCACTTTTTGCAATCCGTGACCATGAAGCGTGGGAGAGCCGCGTCCCGCCGGGATTTCAAATCCGTCAATTTCGCGTTATCCAGTGTTCCTTCAGGGAATACTTTCTCAATTGCTTGCGCCAGTCTGTATTGGTCAACCCAGTGGAAGTCTAAAAAATTGTCGATCTCAGCTGGATGGATACACAGGTAGCGAGCCGTCACCAAGCGCTCGTACATCCCTCGGAGCAACTTTGTCGCGCCGACACCGTAGCCGTTTGCGCAGAGTAAGAGCACCTCCATAAAATCCTCGACACACAATCTTCCGAGGTAAAAAATTATCACGTCGATCCGACATTTCGCCGTCTCCTTACGAACAAACGCAATCTCTAAGGCTGCTTTTAAACTGCTGAAGCGCTCTAGAAAAGGCCGATGGGTTTCCGCAAAATATGCTTGCTCAGTAGCACTACCGAAGGAGAAGTTTGGAGCATCGCTCATGGTCATTTAGACCCCGCGCTTTTGAATCTAGTGTTATTATAGGAGTGCGAGCGAGCACACAAAAATAGGGCAATCTCTGACAAGCGAGTTTTCCACCAAGGCTCATCTGCGGTATGCAAGTCTGACGCGCCGGACCAGATCGGCGTGACGTTCAGTGAGGGGAAGGGAAACACCATGCGTTACGACGAATACCAGTTTTTGCTGTTCGAGCGGCATCCCGACGGCGTCCTGCTCGTCACGATCAACCGTCCCGAAGTGCTCAATGCGACCAATCGGCGCCTGCACTGGGAGCTCAGCCGGGTCTGGCGCGATATCGATGATGATCCGGAAACCAATGTCGTGATCGTCACCGGCAAAGGCCGCGCATTTTCGGCGGGCGGCGATCTCGACATGATCGACGAGCTGAAAGGCAGCCATGCGAATATCGCGGCGACGATGCGCGAGGCCAGCGATATCGTTTACAACATGATCGATTGCAGCAAGCCGATCATTTCCGCGATCAACGGGGTCGCGGTCGGCGCCGGGCTCGCGGTCGCCTTCATGGCGGACATCCCGATCGCCGCGGAGAATATGCGGATCACCGACGGCCATCTGCGGCTCGGCGTCGCCGCAGGCGATCACGCCGTGATCATCTGGCCGCTGCTGTGCGGCATGGCGAAGGCGAAGTATTACCTGATGACCGCGGAGTTTATCGACGGCAAAGAGGCCGAACGGATCGGCCTGGTGGCGCTGTGCGTGCCCCTCGAGCAGTTGATGGAGCGGGCGTTCAAGGTTGCGAACCAACTGGCGCGCGGGCCGCAGCAGGCGGCGCGCTTCACCAAGCGCGCGCTCAACGGCTGGCTCAAGATGTTCGCGCCGGCCTTCGAGGCGTCGCTGGCGATGGAGATGATTGGCTTCTTCAGCGCCGACCTCGAAGAGGGCGTCGCGGCGCTGAAGGAGAAACGGCCGCCGATCTTTCCCCACTTGAAGAAGTAATGCGGGCGGCGGTCTTCAGGGCGCCCGGCGCGCCGCTCGAAATCGCGTCGGCGCCCGATCCGGTCGCGGGCGCCGGCGAGGTCATCGTGCGGGTCAAAAACTGCGGCGTCTGCGGGTCCGATCTGCACGCCGCAGGCTCGCAAAAGCTCAAGCTGCCGGCGGGCACGATCATGGGCCACGAGTTTGCCGGCGTGATCGATGAAGTCGGCGCGGGCGTGACCGGATTCAGCGCGGGCGACGCCGTTGCCGGGATGTCCATGGTCGCGTGCGGGGGGTGCGCGATGTGCCGGTCGGGCGCTGCGGTGCGCTGCCTCGCCGCGAAGCCGCTCGGGTTCGGCGAGGTTGCCGGCGCCTTCGCTGAGCTGGTCAAGACCCGGCCCGGCAGCCTCTACAAGGTACCGGCCACAATCAGCTTCCGCGCCGCGGCGACGGTCGAGCCGCTGGTGGTTGGACTGCACGGACTGCGGCGCGCGCGTTTTCAGGCGGGCGACAGTGCACTCATTATGGGCGGCGGAACAATCGGACTGGTGACGCTGTTGTGGGCGCGCTTCGCCGGCGCCGGCGCGATCGTGGTCTCGGAAGTCCTGCTGCCGCGGCGCGATCTCGCGCTCAAGCTGGGCGCCGACGGCGCCGTCGATCCGCGGATGCGCAATCCCGCCGCCGAGATGGTCCGCTTGAGCGGTGCGCCGCCCGACGTGGTCTTCGAGTGCATCGGCGCGCCGGGGACGCTCGCACAGGCGATCGATTATGCGGCGCGCGGCGGGCGGGTTGCGGTGCTGGGCGCCTCGATGGAGGATGACGGCTTTGCGCCGGGCGCGGCGATGAGCCGAGAGTTGGAGATCTATTTCAGCCTCGGGCTGGAGGTCGGCGAGGTCGAGACCACGATCGCGGCGCTGGCGGCCGGACGGATTGCGAGCGAAGCCATGATCACCCATACAGTGGCGCTCGAGGAGCTGCCGCGCGCCTTTGCCGCGATGGCCGAGTCGGGTCTGCCGGGAAAACTGATGCTAGAATTTTGAGGCAGCCCGCCGCCGCCCTTGCCAATAGAACTTCCTAATCAATGAATCCGTTGAAGGAACGCTATGATGTCGCGATTATCGGCGGCGGGGTGGTCGGGAGCTCGCTCGCGATGGCGCTGGCTGAGCGGGGGCTGAAGGCCGTACTGATCGACCTCGATCTGAGCGGGAGACTGAGTTCCAGCGAGCGCAATGCCGGGGGCGTGCGCGCGACCTGGTGGCGGCCGGTTAATATCTCGCTGTGCCGGGCGTCGATTCGCTATTACGAATCGATTCGCGCGGAGGTCGGCTTTCGCCAAAAAGGCTATCTCATACTCTACGATGACAGTCGTTGGGCCGAGGCGCTGAAGGCCTTGCCCCTCCAGCGCGAACTCGATCATCCGATCGAAGCCTTGAGCGCCGCCGAGGTCGCCAAACGGGTGCCGGAGATCGATAGGCTCAACGGCATCGCCGGGGCGACCTTCTCGGCGGGCGACGGCTTTATCAACTCCAACCTGCTCAAGATGCAGTACCGCAGCCGCGCGCGCGAGCGCGGCGCAGAGCTGATCGATCGCGCGTACGTTTACGCGATCGATCCCGGCGCTCCCGTGGCGCGGCTGTTTTGCTGGCGCTCCGAGGCCGCCCTAAACGACGGGCAACTCACCCGCATGATGACGCAGGATGGCGCGGGAGAGGCGGGCGACGGTCGGTTGATCGAGCTCAGCGCGCAGGCGGTGGCGATTACGGCCGGGGCATGGGCCCCCAACGTTATGCGAATGGTCGGCCTCGACAGTCCGACGCAGGCCGTGCGCCGCCAGCTCTGTCTGGTCGACAGCCGGGTCACCACGCTCGAGCCCTACGGCATGATTTTCGACACCTCGGGCGTCTATTTTCATAATGAAGGACCGCATATCCTCGCCGGCTATTCGCCGCCCGAAGAGCCGCCGGGCTATTCGTTCAAATTCGACGGCGCGGCCTTCTTCGAACGCGAAGTCTGGCCGCGGATGTACGCGCGGGCAAGTTGCTTCGAACGCTTGCGCTTCCTCGACGGCTGGGCCGGGCTGTACGAGATGACGCCGGATCGCAGCGGGATCGTGGGGCTCGCCCGCGAGCGCGTATACGAGGCACACTCATTCAGCGCCCACGGCGTGATGCAATCGTACGCGGTCGGGCAGGCGCTCGCTGAGCTGATCGCGACCGGCTCATACGGGGCGCTGGATGCGCACGCGCTGCGGCGCGAACGTTTTGCGTCCGGCGAGTTGATGTACGAAGAGCTGCACTGGTAGTGACCGTGCGTCGCTACCACGCCGGGGGGCAACTATGCGGCGCCAATTCTCGGAGACGCGCAATTTGCCGTGGGCGAAGGCCCATAAGTTAACCGGCGCGCAAAGGGACGGGCTTTCGAGAGTGGCCGCGGCGGAATAGGATAGTGCAGGATGCGGCGCGGTCGGAAAATGATTCCCGCGGAGGGACGCGAACGGTGGAACTGCTTGTCAGGCAAGAGCGAACTGAAAGATAAAGCGCCGCCGACGCCGCGCGTGGCAGTGGACTTCGATCTGCTGCGGCGGGTCGGCGGAAAAAATTTTCGCGATCTCGGCGGCCATCCGACGGACAACGGACGGCGGGTGCGCGGTGCGATGGTCTATCGCTCGGCCCATCTGGCCAATCTGACTATTGACGAGCCGCATCCGGTCAAAGAGATCCGGCTACGCACGCTGGTGACGCTGCAGAGCCGGCTGGAAGTGCGCCATCTGGGACGGCCGCGCGAGGAATTTTTGCAACCGGGCGTGCGCTGGGAACACATCCCGATCGGCGATCCGTGGTTTCGCGAGGACGGCTTTCACAAGATTGACGCGCCGCTCGGCCACGAGCATCTGGTTATCTTGACGGAGTTTCTCGACGGCTGGCGCGCTTTCTTCGACCTGCTGGCGGAGCGCGAGGTCTATCCGCTGCTGTTCCATTGCTCCGCCGGACGCGATCGCACGGGCGTCGGCGCCGCGATTCTGCTCGAGATGCTGGGCGTCAGCCGCGAGCGGATTATCGAGGATTTTCTCGTCAGCAACGAAACCTTTCCCACCATGCTGCTCGGCCCCGATCAACTCGCGCCGATCTTCGCGATGATCGATGAGAACGGCGGGATCGAGCGCTTCGTACGCGAGGTGCTCGGACTTGCGCCGAGCGCGATCGCGGCGATACGCGAAGATCTACTTGAATAACCTGCTCCAATAACTTCAACCGTCCGGGACGAGCCGGCACGGGATCGATCAAGTCAGCCCGACAAGGTGCGTCGTGGCGTCGAGCAGTTCGACGCGCCAGCGCGAATCGCCGTCGCGGGCGAAAATTTGAATCGAGCCTAATTCGATGAGTGGCGCGACACCGGTGAGCCTTCGCGCGATCGTGCGGAGAACGCCGCGATGGGCCACCAGCAATGCCGGCTGCTCTTGCGCCGGTGCATTTCGGGCCGCGGGCGCGTCGAGCAGCGGGAGCATCCGTGCGAGGCCGCGCTCGACGCGGGCGGTGAAGCCGGCGCGGCTCTCGCCGTGCGGATAGGTGAAGCTCGGGGCCAGGCGGTCGCGATTCCAGCGCGCGAATTCGTCGGGAAAACGCGCCGCGATCTCATCGGCCGTAAGGCCTTCGAAGTCACCGAAATCGACCTCGCGGAATTCTTCGATTTCATCTAACCTCGCGTCGTCGCCGCAAATAATGCGGGCGCCCTCGCGCGCGCGGCGGAACGGACTCGAAATGATCGGACTGAAGGGCGCGCCCGGGCCAAACTGCGCCGCCAGTGCGATCGCTACGGCACGCATCTGTGCGCGCCCGAGTTCCGACAGTTCGAGATCGGTGCGGCCATAGTAGCGAATGCTCGAATTGCCGACAGTCTCGCCGTGGCGCACCATCACGAGCCGCTTGCGATTGGCCATGGGAGCTGCTAGGGCGCCAGAAATCTCTTGATGGCAGCGAGCGCCTCGGGCTCGAGCAACGACGGCGCATGATCGACGCCAGGAATCTCGACGACGGTCGTGCGGCGCTGGACCGTGCGCATCCGCTCAGCTGCTAGGGCGCCATAAATCTCTTGATGGCAGCGAGCGCCTCGGGCTCGAGCAACGACGGCGCATGACCGACGCCAGGAATCTCGACGACGGTCGTGCGGCGCTGGACCGTGCGCATCCGCTCAGTGGTGGCGTGCGACAGGATATCACTCTCGGCGCCGCGCACCACGAGCACTGGCGCAATAATCCGTGCATACGGCACCCACATATCCATCGCGCGGGCGGCGGTGCCGCTGCGCGGAATGTTCCGCACGGCGGGATCGAGCTTCCACTCATACGCGCCTGCGGCGTTTGGGCGCACGGCCCATTTGACGAATTCGAGCAGGGCGTCCTGCGGCGCTTCGCGCAGCGCGGGATAGTTCTCGCGATAATAAGCGGCGACGCCGGCGAGGGTCGCAAAGCTCGTCGGCGCAGCGATCATGTAATCGGTAATGCGCACAACGCCCGCGGGATCAATCTCGGGTCCGATGTCATTGAGGACCAGCCGTTCGACCTGTTCCGGGTAGCCGCCGGCATACATCATCGCGATCGAGCCGCCCATCGAAGTGCCGATGAGTGAGACGCGCGGCAGCCCCAAGGCGTCGATCAGCGCCGCGAGATCGCTCGTGTAAACCGTCGCGTTGTAATCGCCCGGAGGGCCCCACTCGCTATCGCCGCGTCCGCGCACGTCGACCGCGATCACGCGCCGGTGCGCGGTCAGATGGGGCGCGAGCCCGTCGAAGCTATGGGCGTTGCCGCTCAGTCCATGCAGACAGATGAGCGGCGGTTTGGCCCGGTCGCCGTGATCGAGGTAGTGCAGACGCAGGCCGTTGACGCTGACAAACTGACTCGTCGTCATCGGAGGTTGTGCAGCGCAATTTTCATTTACTCACTTTGGCACTTTTCACGCGCCATTGCTCGGCATCGGCGCTGAGCGCTCGCGGCTATCAGCGCTGACCGCGCGGGACGGGAGATGGCGCCGGAGCGGCGGCCGCGCGGTCGAGACTGCGTAACCGTTCCGGCACGATAATCAAGCGGCGGCCGTCGCGGATGATCATCTTCTCGGCTTCGAACTCGATCAACTGTTCGGTGGTGCGCTGGCGGGAAGCGCCGACGATCTCGGCAAGGTCGGCGTGCGTCAGTTTGAGCGTCAGCAGGATGCCGCGAGCGTCGTCGGCGCCGAACTTGCCGGCCAGTTCCAGGAGCGCGCTCGCCAGCCGCTCGCGCACCGAGAGCCCGATAAAATTGGTGTAGCGCTGGAGCATCGACCACCAGCGGCCAACCGTGACTTCGAGGGTGCGGCTGAAGCGCTCGAGCGGCACGCCGAGCGTCAGACCAACAAAGGTTGAAGGGCGCGTCACGCCCACGAGGCAATCGCTGAAAGCTTCGCAGCGGAACGGCCGCGTCGCGCCCGGCAACAGGGAGGAGACGCCGAAGACCTCGCCGGCGCCGACCAGACCGACCAGGACCTTTTCATCGCGGTTGAGAAAAGAAAGCTTGGCCACGCCTGAGAGCAGAACGTAGACGCGATCGGAAACCTCACCCTCGTAGAAGATAGTTTCGTGGCGTTTGACCCGCAGCGGCTCAAGGGCGGTGGCCAGGCCCGCGACCTGATCACGGCTCAACCATGAAAAAGTCTTGAGCTCGCCGAGCAGTTTGGCGTCGATCGTGTCCCGTCGAATCACCCGCAAATAGGTAGCATAAACCGCTCGCGGAATTGTCACGTGGCTGACAATTCCCCGCGAGCGCGGCGCTAATAAAGAATCTTAATGCAGCACAGGGACAGAGTCTGCGGCGCGAGCGGCTAAGGTAAAGACTCTCACTCGTTCCGCTTGCGCTCCACTAGCAGAGCGTCAATGTCCCGCACACGACAATTCAGAGGGTTCTGCGGGTCAGAAGCGCGAGGTCTGTCATCCGCGTGACAATGCTTTGCTCACGAACTGTTGATAGGCGCGTCACCGCCCTTAAACATGAGAGGTATAGAAATTCCGTAACGGCACTGGGAGGGAACGCGATGAGCAAACGGGAGTCGCAGGTGGCGCAGGAGTTGGGTAAGTTCGTGCAGGCGTTCTGGCTGGAGCTGCCGATGGCGGCAGCGCGGAATCTGCTGGGTGATGGCGACGCGCTAAGCGCGGCGGGCTGGAAGGCCTACGACGCCTGGATCAGCCTGACCAACGAAGCCACCAACCAGGTTTACGAAAGCCCGGCGATGGGCTCGCTGGCGGGTCGCGCGATGGAGACCAGCCTGCGGATGCAGCAGGCCGGCAGCGCGATGGCCTCGGCCTTCTTCGGCAACCTGTGGCCGGCGGTCGGCTTGCCGACGCGGGATGAAGTCGCAGCGCTGCGCGGCGAGATCGCGGAGTTGCGCCAGGAGATCGCTGCGCCGGAGCCCGAAACTGTTCACGAAGCCGACAATGAAGAGCCGCCTTACCATCGGTTCGCGGCTAAGCCGGGCGACGGTCTCAAGGTCGTGCGCGGGGCCACGGTGGATCATGTGAAAGTGAATCATCACAAACCGGCGAGTGACGAAGATGCCGCTGCTTAGCGACATCGCAAACCATTGGATGGACGGCGCGGTGCGCACGCTCGAAGCTGTCGGGCGGGGCTTCGGCGCGCCGATTAACGATCCAGCGCCGGTCACGCCCTACAAGGTTATCTACGAAGGCGGCAAGATTAGTCTGCGCCACTACAGCCCGGCCGAGCGCCGTCACGGAACCCCGTTGCTGCTGGTGTACGCGCTGATCAAGCGGCCCTTCGTGATGGACCTGCAGCCGGGCAAGAGCGTCGTGCGCAACTTGCTCGCGCAGGGCTTCGAGGTTTACCTGATCGACTGGCTGCCGCCGACCAAGGCGGACGTCGACCTGGGCTTTGCCGACTACGTGAACGAGGAGATCGGCAACGCTGTCCGCGCAGTGCAGATTAACGAGAGCACCGAACGGGTGAGTCTGGTCGGTTACTGCTTCGGTGGGCTACTCAGCCTGCTCTATACTGCGCTCCATCCGGCCTATGTTAAAAATCTGGTGACCTTGACGACGCCCTTTGATATGGGCGGGCGGGAATTGCCGACCTCCAAACTGATGGACTCGATGAGCGACGCCACGGTCGAGCTCATCACCAAGGTTTACGGCAACTGTCCGGCCTGGATGGTCAATGCAAACTTCCTCTCAATGTCGCCGATCCATCATATGCTCGACAAGTACGTCGGGCTGTATCGCAACGCCGCTCGCGACGGTTACGCCGAGATGTTCGATCTCTTCGAGCGTTGGATGATGAGCGATGTACCGCTGGCGGGGCGGATTTTTCGCGAGCTGACGCTCGAACTCTTCAAGCGCAACGCGTTGGTCAAGGGCGAGTTCAAGGTCGGCGGCGAGACGGTGAACCTGCGACAGATCGCCTGTCCACTGCTGAATGTCGTCGCCGAGAAAGACGACGTGGTGCATCCGAGTTCAAGTCTGAGCCTGCCGGAATATGTCGAAAGCCGGGACAAGCGCAACCTGACTTTCCCGACGGGGCATTTGGGCGCGGTCGTCAGCAGCGGCGCGATGACCAAACTGTGGCCACAAATCGGCGAATGGCTGGCCGAACGGGACAATTGATACAACAAAGCATCATGTTTTGTCATGAAGGTGACAAAAGGCGGTGGACGAGGTCTGAGTCGTGGTTAAATTTGGCGTCATGCAACGAACGCGAAAGGTCGGTAAAAAAACCTCCCTCAAAGGGACAAAAGGAGTGAACATGGCGGAGAAAAGCGAGAGCGAGACGATGTTCGAGTCATTCAGCAAGATGGGCGAGAAGTTCTTCAGCATGGACGGCGTGAAGAAGATCGCGGCCTGGTATATCGAGACCGGCGAGAAGCTGGCCAATCAGGCAATCGAGCTGCAGGAAAAGGCGACCGCGTGGGCTAAAGATACCCCGTTCGCGCCGATTTTCGAGGCGCAGGTGGCGATCACCCGCAAGCTGGTCGAGGGCTCGTACTCGACGGCGCGCAGCCTCTGGCAGATCAGCCCCGAATAACCTCTTCAGTTTCGACGTGCAAGACTGCGACCTAAAAACCCGTTAGTAGCGCCGGCTGCTGAAATCCAGCAGCCGGCTTTTTTTTGCCCGCGTCACTCGGCGAAGGGTCGCGCGCCCGCGCCCGACGCCCATCCGAGTTCATACGGCGCCGCCATCCGGCCGACAGCGCGGAGATGCTTGAATTTCCATTGCCCGCCGATCTTGATGTAGTCGTCCTCGTAGCGCGCGGCCAGCCAGACCGCGCGATTGTCCTTGCGGAAGGTAAACGGCCCGAGGAAATACCAGATGCCGTGGGCCGAATTACCGTTCACCTCGATGCGCGGATTGAAGACGTTGTGCTGCGAGAAGCTGATGCGCTCGGCAAAGCTTTTGAAGAGCTTGCGCAACTCCGTGTGGCCGCGCGCCAGTCCAACCCCCTTGCCTTCCCATACCCCATCGTCGGCAAAGATTGAGACGATGCGGTCCTGATCGTGATCGCTGTCGCAGATATCGCAGTATTCCGCCTTCAGCCGTTTGATCGCCTCGATGTCTTCGAGCGTCGCGATACGTTTCTCAAGCTCCCCGTTATCGACCATTGGAATTCTCCTGCATTAGAATCTCCTGTCGCAACCGATTAAAAATCTCAGCCGCGATGCTTCAGCGCGCGCCGTTGCTCACCAACAGGATCAGCAGTCCGACGATGCCGAGCAGGGTGCGCACCCAATGCATCCTGCCCCAACGAACCAGCAGAGCGGCGGCCTCAGCCGGTGCGAGCGCAGTCGCCCGGTCGAGGAGCCGACGGTTAACCGTCATCATGACGATCAGGGTAAAAAGGGATCGCCAAGCCGACCGCGACGCCGCCGATCGCGCACCACCATCCGGCCCCCAGCCACGCCGCCGGCAGCGCAGCAACCAGGCACAGCGCCGCTATCGACGCCTGCCAGCGCGCCGCGCGCGGATAGGAGAGTTGGAACTGGCGGAGCGCGATCGCGGGATCCGCCATCCGCGCCGGATGCTCGGCGAGCGCGACGTAAGTGGCGCCGCCGGCGAAAAACGCCGCGCTCAGAGTCGCGATCATCGCTAAGAACGATGGCAGCCAGTTCAAAAACTACGTCAGCCGCGGCTCGCGGATGGCCATCAACGCGGCGGCGCTTTCTTCTTCTCGGCGTTGTCAACCATCGCCTTGATCGCGCGCCAGTCGAGCACGCCCGCGATCGTGCCGTCCTTGCCATGAATCGCGACCGGACCGAAAACGTTGGCGAGGTAGACGGTCTCGACCGGATGGCTGGTAGCGTCGTGGACGGCGCCCGCCGGCTCATAGATGTAGTCGCCGGCCTTGGCCGAGCCGCCGCGATAATCGATCTGGCCGGAGAGCACGAAGAAATCCGCCGGTCCGAGATGGGTATGCGAGGCGTTGACCTGCCCGGCCGGCGCCTTGATCAAAGCGCTCCACGCGCCGGTCTCCTTGCTGATGCGCAGGACGCGGAACTGGTTGCCGTCGCGGCTCTGGATCCAGTCCTGCTCGTTCGAGCGGATCAGCGCCGCGTCGAGCGGATCGAAGTACATCGAGACCGGCTCAGGCTTTAGCTTTTCGGCCATGGTCTTTTCCTCCATCGGCGATTTTGCGCCGGCGCTGTCGATGCTCGAGGTTACCGCCGCTGAGCGCGGTCAGTGCCGGACGTTTGGGGCGCGCGGCAAGCGCGCGCATCGCTGTGTAAGCCGCGACTATGTAGAGTGCAGCAAAGGCAATCTCCATCTGAGTGATCCGCCGATCAACGTTCCAATGCATCGCGCCGAGGATGAGCGAGCCGAGCACCAGCCATAACGCGAAGCGCGGGACGAAACTGCGGATCGGCGAATCGCTGTAATCGGCGGCGCGGGCGGCGAGGATCGTCCAGCCCATCGGGATGGCAAAGGTGAGCCCCAGCAAGAGCAGTCCCACTTCGGGATGAAGATTGTTGTAGAAATAGAGCGCGAGCAGAAACAGCGCGAAGGTCAGGGGCCCCAGAATCGCGGGACGCCACGGGAAAATCTTGCCATTCGCGCGGTCCATCGGCTCACAGTATCCGAAACCACGGGCCAATAGACAAGTTCGCCGCGCGCATGTCAGTCTCGCGCCGAGCGCTGTGAGCGCGCGGCGAAATCCGGACGAGGAGAAAATGCGGTTTCATCGAGCTTTGGTCATCTGGTCCAGTGCTGATCGCGGTGCCAAGCGCACAGGCGCAGACGCCGCCGCAGAACGACCCGCTGTACATCCGGCTGGCCGCGCACCTCTCGCCGCCGCGCGCCGAGATCCTCGATGGCGCCGGCCAACGCCACTCGTCGTTCGAGGTCTATATGACAAATTCCGGGGCGACGCCGATGAAAATCACGGGCGCTGACCTGTCGGCGATCGATGCTCATGGCCGGGTGCTCTGGACCGAGCAAGATACGGGGGGTCGTCTAGCGGCGATGTTCAGGCCGGCCGGCGGCCAAGCTGACGAGTCGCCCGACATCGTGCTGCAGCCGAGCGCGAGCGGTGTCCTCTTCTGTTTTCCCGATTTGCCCCCCGGCAACGCCTCACCGACGAGTTTCGCGAGCGCGATAACTCTAACCGGCGCAGGCCCTCACGGCGGCTCAGGGATCGTCCATCTCGCACGCATAGCGATCGATCAGCGTGCGCCCTTTGTAATTGAGGCGCCGGTCCGCGGCGCCGATTGGCTGGCGGCCAACGGTCCGTCAAATACCTCTGACCATCGGCGCGCGATTCTGTTTTATGGCGGTGCGCCGTTTATTGGCCAGCGCTACGCGATCGACTGGGTCGAGCTCGGCGCGGACGGCCATACCTACACCGGCGACAAGCACAACAACGCGAGCTATCACGCCTACAATCTGCCGATTCATGCCGTAGCAGACGGCACGATCGTCGCCGTCAAGGATCACCTGCCGGAGAACGTGCCGAATTCCACCGCTCTGGCCATCACGGTCACCGACGCGACCATCGCCGGCAATCACATCATCGAAGATTTGGGCAGCGGACATTTCGCCGCTTACGCCCATCTGCGTCCGGGGACGATCACAGTCAAGACAGGCCAGCGCGTTCACGCCGGCGAGGTCATCGCGCATCTCGGCAACACCGGCAATTCGAGCGAGCCACACCTCCATTTTCAGCTTTGCGACGCACCCTCGTTCCTGCATGCCGAGGGCTTGCCGTTTGCGATCGACAAATTCGTCCGTCAGGAATACATCCTGGACAAATCCGCCGGCGGTCAACAGCGCATGAGCCGGGGGGCAACTCATCAGGTGACGCGCGAGGAGCCAATGGAAAACGAGCTCGATTCCTTCGGCGGCAATTGACTTTGACTGCCGCGAACTCGCCGCTACCCAAGCGCGTTGGATGCGTAGACTTGGCTTGACAAATACCTGAGATTGGCGCGAGTTTTAGCCTAACACTTGCCGCAGGCAACAATTTGGAGGAGCCCGCATGAAGTTCGGACTGCTTTACGAGATGGAGACGCCGCGTCCGTGGAACGCGCTCAGCGAGTACAACATCTATTGGCAGGCGCTCGCCCAGATTGAGCTCGCCGATCGCATCGGGATCGATTACGTCTGGGAAGTCGAGCATCACTTCCTCGAAGAGTACTCGCACAGCTCGGCGCCCGAGGTCTTTTACGGCGCGGTCAGCCAGCGGACCAAGAATATCCGGATCGCACACGGCGTGCGATTGTTGCCCTTCAAGTTCAACAATCCGATCAAAGTCGCGGAGCAGGCGGCCGTGCTCGATATCATGAGCAATGGGCGGATGGAGCTCGGCACCGGCCGTTCGACGACCTCTCAGGAGCTCGACGGCTTCGGCGTGGACTATGAGCGCACCCAGGCGGAAGTGCGCGAGGCGCTCGACATTATCGTCAAGGCCTGGACCGACGAGATCCTCGAGTATAACGGCAAGCTCATCCAGGTACCGCCGCGGCGCGTGGTGCCCAAGCCGATTCAGAAGCCCCACCCGCCGATGTGGATGGCGTGCACCGGGCCCGAGAGCTACCAGATGGCCGGCAATCGCGGGCTCGGCGTGCTCAGCTTCAACTTCAACTGGGAGCAGGTGCAGGCCTCGATGGAGAGCTTTCGCAAAGCCTGCCTCAATCGCTCGGACCTCGTGCCCAAGGTTCCGAACGAAAACTTCGCCGCGGTCGCGCTCTGCACCGTCTGCGAAAACAAGGACGAGGAAGCGGTCGGCCTCGAAGGGGCGCGCTGGTTCTTCAAAAACGTGGCGAAGCTGTTCGAGCCGCTGATGGCTAAGAACCAGCTTTATTCGTATGAGTATCTGCGCAACCTGTTCGCGATGGATCATAACCCGGCGGATGCGACCGACGCGCAGCTCAAGGCGCACGACATGGTCGTGGTCGGCGATCCCGACCACGTTGTCCGCAAGCTCGAGCAGTTCCAGAAGGCCGGCGTCAGCCAGGTGATCTTCTTCAAGCAGTCCGGCAGCATCCCCCATCAGACCATCATGAAGTCGCTGCGTCTGATCGGTAAAAACGTGCTGCCGCACTTTAATCCGCATCGCACGATCGCGAGCGAAGAGTTGGCGCTCGCCGCCGCGGGGCGTTAGCGGAGGCGCGTCGCGCGGAGCGAGGAAGCTGCTCCAAGGATTGGGATTAAAATCGGCACAGCCGATCGGGGAGGAATCAAATGGCAGAGTTCGATGTTGTAATCAGAGGCGGGACTGTCGTGGACGGCACGCGCTTGCCGCGCTATCGCGCCGACGTCGGGATCAAGGACGGAAAGATCGCCAAGCTGGGCTATCTGAAGGCGCATCAGGCAAAGAAAGTGATCGAGGCGGACGGGCAGTACGTCGTGCCCGGGTTTGTCGATCTGCATACGCATTACGATGCGCAACTCTTCTGGGATCCCTACTGCACGATCTCGAGCTGGCACGGCGTAACCTCGGTGGTAATCGGCAACTGCGGCTTCGGCTTCGCGCCGGTCAGACCGGAGTTGCGCGAGCGCTCGATGCTGACGATGACACGCACCGAAGCGATTCCCTACGCCTCCATGAAGGCTGGGCTGCCGTGGGATTGGGTGACCTATCCCGAGTTTCTGGACAGCGTCGAGCGCCACCGCAAGGGGGTTAACATGCTGCCGTTCGTGCCGATGGCGCCGGTGATGGTCTGGACGATGGGCCTCGATGAGGCGAAATCGGGGCGGATGCCGACCGCGGCCGAAACCAGCGCAATGCAGCAGATCGTGCGCGAGGCGATGGATCACGGCGCCTGCGGGTGGTCGGCGCAGCGCTTCGGCCGCAATAGCGTGCAGGCAGATTTCGACGGTACGCCGATGGTCACCGACCTGATGCACGACGAGACTGCGCTGGCGCTCGCCAGCGTGCTCGGCGAGCGCAATGCCGGTTTCATCCAGATGACCTACGTACCTGACAGCGGGGGCGACTATGTGGCGGCGATGAACCACTCGGAGCGCCACTTCGAAGACCTTGCGATCGCCGCCGGTCGTCCAGTCCTGTACAACGTCATTCTGATCAACGACACCTATCCGGAACGTTTCCGCGAGCAATTGCGCTGGCTCGAAAGCTGCAATAAACGCGGTATCCGCGTCTACGGCCAGGGTCTGATGCTCGAGCAGAGCTTCACCTTCACTTTCAAAGACTGGAACCTCTGGGACGACTCGCCGGACTGGCGCGAAGTTACGGTCGGCTCAATCGAAGACCGGCTGCTCAAGCTCTCCGATCCCGAGCGCCGGCCGGGTCTGCGCAAGGTCGTGCAGTCGGGCGTGATCACCAACTTCATCGACGACCTCTTCGTCATCGAATGCCGGCGGGCCGATTTGAAGAAATACGAGAATCTCAAAATCGGCGAGATCGCGAAGCAGGAAGGCAAACATCCGGTGGACGCGATGCTCGACATCGCCTGCGCCGACGGCCTGAACACCGAATTCTACACGCCTCCGCTCAACGTCCGCGTCGATCATATGTCCGAGGTAATCCATTCCGACGCGATGGCGATCTTCGGCGTCTCCGACGGCGGCGCCCACACCAAGTTCTTCACCGGCGGGCGCTACCCGACCGAGATGCTGATCAAGTTCGTGCGGGAGAACCCGGTGATGTCGCTCGAGGAGGCGCATTTCCGCCTGAGCGCGCATCCTGCTATGTGTGCGGGCTTCCGCAATCGCGGCACGCTGGTCGAAGGCGCGGCCGCCGACGTCGTGACCTACGATCTCGACCGCCTCAAGATCACGCCGATGGAGATCGCGCACGATTTTCCCGGCGGCGAGTGGCGGCGCGTGCAGGGCGCTGAGGGCTATCAGTCGGTGATGGTCAATGGCGAGCCGATTTTCGAGGACGGCAAGTGCACCGGCGCGGCGCCGGGGCGCCTGCTCCGCCACGGCGGCTGATCTGCAGCCGCGGCTCAGCCGTCAATGTGCGAGAGGCAGGCGGCCGAGGACAGTTCCTCGGCCGCCTGCGCCTGTCTTCGCAAGGTTCCCGGATTGGACTCTGAGCTCGTGTCCTCAAATTACGACGGGGGGTATAATTGACGATTCCGACGCGGCATTCGAATGGCTTCCAGACAGGGGGCTCCTCAATCTGATTCGCCTACTCTTGCCTCACCCATCCGCACTGCGCGCAAAACGTCGGTTTTCGTTATCACGCCCAGCAGAGTGTCAGCGCTATCGGTTATCAGCAGCATTTGCGGGCCGCGTTCGGCCACTAACAGGCGCAGTGCTTCGCTCAATTCGCAGTCGTCGGAAACGCGAATTGCGTCGCGATCCGCGAATTCTCCGACGGTGGCCTTCTCCCAATCCTTCGGCGCGACCTGGCTGAGATCGGATACGGCAATTGTGCCGATGGGCTTGTCGTTTTCGTAGACCGGGAAGATCGTGTGCCGGTGATGCGCCGCGACGGTCTCGACGAATTCGCGAATTTTGGTCGTCGCTGGCACGGAGATGACGCGGCGCTGAATGACGTCCCGCACCACCATCCCGGATAGATCTGCGAGTTTGGCAGTTTCGTGCAGATGCTGATCGCCGGAGACCGAGGCCTCCCCCGAGATCGCGTACGCGACCGCGGCGCTGATTAGACTCGGGATGATGTAGGAATGGCCGCCGGTGGTTTCCGCGACAAAGACTACCGCCGTGAGCGGAGTCTTGTAGCCCGCCGCGATGAACGCCGCCATCCCGACGGCCGCGTAGAGATCATGCGTCGGCGCATGAACTACAGATTGCGCGTAAGCGTTGCCGATCGCACCGCCGACCAGCAACAGCGGCACGAACATCGCGCTGACGCCTCCGGTGCCCAGCGAAAAGATCGTCGCGATCAGCTTCAAGACGACGAATGCCAGCAACACTTCGGTAGGTAGCGGATGCTTGAGCACATAGCGCACGGCCTCGTAGTTAGGGCCAACCGGGATGAGCGGGCCGTTGTAAATCGTCACGAACGCGAGGCCGCACAGTCCAGTACCGAGTCCACCGATCACGAGCTTCAGCCAATGTGGTATTGGGGTGGTCACGAACAACACGCGCACGCGGCGAAACGTGATGTCGAACACGATTGCGATAAGCCCGATTCCGGCACCGAGCAGCGCCGACCACCAGATATCGCGGGTCCGGAAGCTGGTGCTGCCCGCGAAACCGAACAACGGCTCTGCACCGACGATTGACACCAGCGTCGCATAAGCCACCACCGAAGCGATCAACGACGGCAGCAGCGCTTCGTGCGCGAGGTCGTCCTTGTACGGCATCTCTAACGCGAACACGATCCCCGTAAGCGGCGCACGGAAGACTGCCGACATGCCCGCCGCGGCGCCGCTGATTAACATGATCCGACGGTCGCGCGCCTCGAGTCCGAAACGTCGCAATTTGGTCCATAGCCACGATCCGATCGCGCCGCCGCTGTAAATGCTCGGTCCTTCGAGCGCCGCGCTGCCGCCCGAGCCGACGGTCGTCACCGCGGCGAGCAACTTCCACCAAAACGGACCTATGTCGATGTCGCCTTGATGCTCGTGATAGCTGCGAACGATTTCCTCGGTTGAGTGTTCATCGGGGTCGGGAGTGCGATATTGCATGATCAGGCCGGTAATTAAAAACCCAATCAGCAGTCCGGGGACGATTGCCCAATGGTGCGCGAGATAGAAGGGCAGCACTCGCGGCCAAATCACGCCCAGGATGAGCAACGTGATTCCAGTGATGACAAGTCCGGTGACGACGCCGATGATAGGCGCGACGAGCAGCCACTTCTGGATATCGCGTGAGTAAGTCGCGGTGAGGTCTTCGTTGACCAGAGCGGTGTATTTGCGCAGCCTTGGATGGCTGAGCAGCCTCGACTCGAAGACCCGTGTAAGGAAGCCCACTGCAAAGAATCCTCCCCCCGCGGAGCGATTTAATTTATCTGATTCGGATAAGATGCGATCGTTCCTATTTTAGAACACTTCCTTGCCAACATTATGACTGGTTCACTGAAGGCTTCGATTTGCCGACCTGGCATCGGGAACCGCGTCGGTTGCCGGAGTTCGTGGCCCACAGGCCCCGCACTTCACGCGTCACGGAGCCGATTCAAGATGTTATCGAGATGTTATGATGAGGTCATCGCCCGTCACGCGCCCATTGAAATTAGGGCCAATCTTGAATAAATATTGCGATAATACCGATCGGTACAGAGTCCGCCTTCAGGGCTGCCGCGAGTAAACCGCCCGATAGGAGCGCCCCATGAAATTCATGTATTTTTTTCTGCCGACGTTGCCCGCGACCCTCGATGAACGCCGCAGCCAGCGTCCGATCGCGATGAAAACCGAATACTGGCAGCGCATGATCGAAGAGGTCACCGAGTTCTCGCAGCTCGCTGAAGAAGTTGGCTTCGACGGCGTCTGCTTCCCTGAGCATCATCTGCACAGCGAAGGCATGGAGATGGGCAGCCTGCCGGTGCTGACCCAGCATGTCATCCACAATACCAAGCGCATCTCGGTCGGGCCGATTGGTTACGTTTTGCCGGGCTGGAATCCGCTGCGGCTCGCGCTCGAAATCGCCTGGCTCGATCAATTAACGAAAGGCCGTACGCATGTCGGCTTCGCGCGCGGCTACCAGAATCGTTGGCTCAGCCAGATGGCGCAGAAGATCCACGTCAGCGCGACGGCCAGCGATCAGAGCGAAGGCGATCGCGTCAATCGCGAGGCCTTCGAGGAAGTCTTCCGTTTCCTGAAGCTCGCCTGGGGCGACGAGCCCTTCCGCTTCAAGGGCAAATATTACGAATACCCCACTCCGCAGGAAGGCACGCCGTGGCCCGCGGCCGAATGGACGCGCGAGTATGGCTTCCCCGGCGAAGTCGATGAGCAGGGGCGCATTCAGAAAATCAACGTCGTGCCCAAGCCCTATCAGCGGCCTCATCCGACGCTGTTTCAGGCTTTCTCCGTCAGCGAAGCGACGATTCGCTGGTGCGCGCAGGAGGAGATCATTCCGACCATCCTGCTGCCGCAGCCGGAGGTCGTGCGCAAATTCGCCGAGGCCTATGTTGACGAATCGGCGAAGCACGGACGCAAATTGAAGCTCGGCGAGAAGATCGGCGTCGTACACTGCGTCTATCTCGCTGACAGCATGGCCAAAGCCAAGGAGTTGGGCGAGAGCGGCGTCTGCGGCGTCGGCTTCAAGCAATTCTTCCACCACTTCGGTTTTTCCGAGGCTTGGCGCTTGCCCGAGGATGAAGCCAAATACCCAAGCGGCAAGGTCATGCTGCCGGCTGCGGAAATCACCATGGACCGGCTGCAGAAGAACAAGTTCGCCTTCTTCGGCACCGTCAACGACGTTCGCCGCGAGATGGACGAGATGGTCGAGAATGTTCATCCGGAATGGTTCGTCTGGCAAGGCGATCAGGGTTTCCATTCGAAGGACGAGGTCCGCCGTCAGATCGAGCTCTTCGGCAAGGAGATCGTCTCCCGCTACAAATAGGCGGCGATCATTCTCTGTCGGTTAATCGAAGCGAGCCTCGTCCATGACTTTGGAGGTGGGGCGGAAGAGTCATAACGTCTCGGGCCGCCTGGCCGCGTCCGCTTGGCGAGAGTGGGCCGGCGATGCTGCTGCGCTCGTCTACATCGCGCTGATCGCCACTATAGCGACGGTGACCGGGGCTTTCTTCGTGATGTTCCCGGAACTGGGCGCGCTTTCGCAGGATGTCTTTGCGCGCCCGCGCGGGACTTGGGGCAGTAGCCCGCTCTTCGTGGCAATTACCCCGGTACTGACCGGCTTGGTCGGCAGTCTGCTGACCAACGCGCTGCCCTATGGTCTGGTCTCGGTGATGCTGATTGTCGGCGCGTCTATCCTGATCATCGAGCTCTTGCACTCACCGGTGGCGCCGGCAATTTCGGCCGGCCTGCTGCCCCTCGTCGTCGGCATTCATAGTTGGTGGTACGCGCCGGGGATTTTGCTCGGCTGTTTTCTGCTCGCTCTGCTGTCCATCCCCTGGAAACGCCTGATGGCGCCGCCGCTCGGACTCACCACCACCGCCGATCACCTTGCCGACGTCCTCGAAGAGACGCCGACCCGCTACGCCTGGCTGCTCCCGCTCCTGGGCTTTGTGGCCGCAGCAACTATTCTGGCGGAGCTGACTGGCCTGCGCTTCATCCTGTTTCCGCCGCTAGTGGTTATCGGCTTCGAGATGTTCGGGCATACCGAGATTTGCCCATGGGCGAAGCGGCCGCTCTGGCTGCCCGTAGCCTGCTTTCTGACCGCGGCCGGCGGGCTGCTGATTTTAAGATTGCTGGGCTTCGGACCGCTGGCTGCGGCCTGCGATATGGCTTGGGGGATTCTAGTCCTGCGCCTGTTCGATCTTCATGTGCCGCCGGCCTTCGCCGTGGCGCTGCTGCCGATGGTGATGGATCACCCTACCCTCGCCTATCCGTTTTCGGTCGGTGCCGGCACGCTCCTGATGACCTTGTGGTTTCTTTTTTATCAATCGCGGATACGCAGTAAGCGATTCGCACCGACCGCCGGCGCCGGGACCTCCCCGGTCCCAAAGAATTCTCAGAGCTCACCCGACTCGGCGACCAGTTAGCTCTCGTCATCTACCGCAAGGTCGGTGGGAAGATCGGGGCGAAGATTGGCGCGATCAAGTCGGTGCCGTGCACCGACAGGTGGTGATCGTCTATATACGCCGGCGCTCCGCCGACGGAGACGCGGCACTTACCGGTCCGGCAGAGGACTCGATCGGGATAGATTATCCGGACCGGGTATTTGCTCGCCATCGCGGAAAGCGTCTGCAAGACGAATTTCTCCCGCGTCTCGAACTCCGCGACCGACGGCCTTATATCAACGGCCGGATCGAATCCAAGCGATTGGAGATAGAGAACTCTGGGAACGTCATAATCGATTTCAGGCGCCGGCCCGATAATCCAGATCTCTTTGTTGAGCGCGGTCAAGCCGGATAATGTGCGGTCCAAGCCGAGGGCAAAAATTTTTCGATTACCAACTGCTATTCCCGCCGTCCCTTGCCAATGCAACTCAATCGGCGGCTCACCGTCGGGCCCGTATCGCGTCTCCGCGCTCCACCTGCTCCATCGTGCATCGAGGATCACTTCTTTGATGCCCGCGGTCCTGCGGATGAGGTCAAACACCGCATCATTAAATGCTTTGCAGTTGTGTCGCGGACTTTCGACTCCGGCCAGCGGCTCGCATCCGACATGCGCCGCCAGGAGGCCCCGGCGACCCCTCGCGACGGCAGCACCGGAGATCGCGCTCGAGAGCGCCTCGGCATGCGAATCACCCCACAGCACAAAGCTCACGGGAACGGCGGCGCGTGTCCCGAGCTCGCACAAGGCCATCGTGCGGACCTGCTCGACCGTCGGAAAGACACAGCGATCGCGGTAAGAATCGAAGTCGCTCGCGCCGCTCGCTGCCGCGAGTGCGGCGCCATGCAACCGCTGAGGGAACCCGTGCGACAAAAAGGCTGCCGTTCCGACCAAAGCAAATGCCGCCGTCGCGGCCGCGCCTGCGATAGCTATCGTCGACGACGAGAAGCCGCGATCGCGTCTGCGGAATATTTGCTCGACGTAGCGCCACGATATACAAGACAGCGCGAAGGCCAGAGTTAACGTCAGCACCCTTGGCATTACCGAGAGATGCCCGAAGCTCAGATAACTGGCGAATCCGAGCAGCATAAAATGCCAGAGGTAAAGCGAATAGGAAATCTTGCCGACAAACACCAAGGGGCGAAAGCTCAGGATCGAGCTCGCCTTGGGACTCGAGCCTATTCCCGCCCATATGATCAAAGCTGTACCGACGGTCGGGAGCAGCGCCGCGACGCCGGGGAACGGGGTCGCGGCGGAATAAGCAAAGACCGCTGCCAGCACGAGGGCGAGGCCCAGAATGGTGGCGAGATTCCGTATCGCGACGCCGGCGGCTTGCGGCGCCAGATCCAACGCGATGAGCGCGCCGATGAGCAGCTCCCACGCCCGCATCGGCGCGAGATAGAACGCTGCGTCGGGCCAGTAGTGGACCGCGAGCACGCTCGACATGAAGGAGATTGCGCAGAGCGCCAGGGTAATACTGTTGCGTTGCTTTGGAAAAAATCTCGAGACAGCAAGCAGATACAGCGGGAAAACCACGTAAAACTGTTCTTCCACGGCCAGCGACCAGGTGTGCAGCAAGGGCCGCTCGTCAGCCGGAGAATCGAAGTAGCCGGTCTGAATCCAGAACAGAATGTTTGACGCAAACAGCGCGGTCGCCACCACACTTTCACCCAGATGTTTCAGGTCCACCGGATCGAACAGGAGCGCGCCGGCAAGGCAGCAGGCGGTCAGAACCAGAAACAGGGCCGGGAAAATGCGGCGGACTCGCCGCTCATAGAAGCGCGCAAGTGAAAATGTCGCGCGATCGATCTCGCCGACGATAATCGACGTGATCAAAAACCCGGAGATGACGAAGAAGACATCAACCCCGACGTAGCCGCCGCGGCATCCAAGAAAATTCGCATGAAACATCACGACCGCCAGCACGGCGATCGCGCGCAGCCCGTCAATGTCGGAGCGGTAAGGCAGCGCCACCGGCCTTGCGGCCTCGGCCGTGCGGCGTCCGGTCGGCTCCCGCGGCGGGGCGAACGCAATCTCGGTTACCTCGCCTCCGCGATCCATCGGTATTACTTAGCCGATATTTTTTCGCTGGGATATTAGCCCGCCAACCGCGGAACTGCGCAGCTTATGGGCCAATCGGATTCCAGCAAAAAGTTAAAAGTGAAATAGTGGCATTGGGCCGGGCGCGCTTGCCTTGGATGCGCTGGGCAGAAAAGTCATCAGTCAAAGAGGTCAGAAATGCCGTTGAAAATCAAAAAATCGGTCAAGGAATTAGTCGCGGAAGCCAACGCGGAAGTCGAAACGATCACCGTCGCTGACGCTCTCAAGCTCAAGGACGACCCGAACGTCACCTTCGTCGATATTCGTGATATTCGCGAGCTCGAACGCGACGGCCGTATCCCGGGGGCCTTTCATGCCCCGCGCGGAATGCTCGAGTTCTGGGTCGATCCGGCCAGCCCGTATTACAAGGAAACCTTCGGCTCAGGCAAGAAATTCATGTTCTTTTGCGCCGGCGGGATGCGCTCGGCGCTGGCCGCGCAGCAGTTGCAGCGGATGGGGCTCGAGCCGGTCTGTCATCTCGCGGGCGGCTTCGGCGCCTGGAAAGCCGCCGGCGGCGCGATCGAGGGCGGCAGGCAGTAGCGGCCGTCGTCCGGAAGATGTTACTGCGATTTCGCCGCGTCGAGGGGCAGACGCAGCATCTCGATAAAGCGATGGGCGACAATCTCCGGCGAGTCGCCGCCGGGCCGGAACCAGACTTGCGACCAGTTGAGCGCGCCAAATAGCAGAAACCGCAGATAGCTGCGATCGATCTCAGGCGGCAGCGCGAGATCGTCGATCAGGTTACGGAAGCGGCTTTCATACCCCCGCCGCAGTTCGCGAATCCGTTTATCGACGCCCGGGGATTCAGCCGGCGTCGTCTGGATCATCACGCGCGCATAGTCGCGATGAATAATCAGAGCGTTGAGGTGTCCACCGCAGGCGGCCTCAAGACGGCCCCACGGCCCGGTCGCGTCAACCAATGCGCGGTCAACCATCTCCTCGACCCGCCGCAGCCCTTCTTCGTAAACCGCGAGCAGCATCTCTTCCTTCGAGTCGAAATGGTAATAGATCGACCCGGAAAGCATCCCGGCGGCGCGCGCAATGTCGCGCATCGCGGCGCCGTGAAAGCCGTGCTCGCTGAAGAACTTGGCCGCGGCGTCGAGCAACTGGACGCGGCGATTATCCTGACGAACCGGCCGGGGCCCCCCGTCTCGGGCCGAGATTGAAGCGGTTTGCGCCGACGCCATGAAAGCGATGAACCGTGAGGCTCCGGCAGTCGCGATCAGGCGCCGACTTCGGCTTCGAGCGAATAGGCGCGGCCGTCAACCGTCGGATCGATCCCCAGCTTGCGCAGATTCGCCGCGGTGCGCTCGGTCAGCAAGCCGACCTTTTTCATATTCGAGACGACCTGCGTGTACATCTCGCGACGGAAAGTCTTGCGGAACAACGCGTACTCGTCGCTCTTGGCGTTCTCCACGCGGACGCGCTCGATCTCCTTGATGTCGTGCTCGCTCAGCCCCACCCGCTCGAAGGCTTCGCGCGGGAACTGGCCGCGCAGCACCAGGCGGCAGGCCTCCGCAGTGAAGTCCTCGAGTTCGCGCATGTCGGACGGACTCAGACTCGCGATCATGTCGGGGAGGCCCAACACTGAAAAGCCCATGTGACGCGATTCGTCGGCCAAAATCCGCTTGCTGATGGTCCGCAGCGTCGGGTCCTGCGCGGTCTCCTTGATCATCCGGAACAGCCCAACCGCGAAGGTCTCTCCGACCAGTTGCAGACCGACCGTTTTGAGGAACCACTTGCCCTCGCCGAGCAGATGATCGAACAGCACCTTGAGATTGCCGGTAAATGGATAGATGCGGCCCCCGCACTTGTCGTTCAGGTAGCGCGTCAGCACCTCGGCGTGGCGCGCCTCATCGACGACTTGCGTGGACTGAAAATACTTGGCGTCGGTGGTGGGCACCATGTTGACGAGCTGACTGCAGGCGAGCATAGCGCCGGTCTCGCCATGCAGGAGCTGCGAGATGCGCCAGCAGGAAAACTCAACGTTGAGCTCGCGTTTGGTCTTGTGATCGAGCTTGTTCCAGACGTCGCCGCCGTAGCCGTCGATCATGCCGTCGGCGAAGATGCCGGCATCAAGATCGGTCGGCTGCGACCAGTCGATGTCCTTGCTAGCGTTCCACTGGTCGCGCTTGGCGTTCTCGTAGAGCCGTCGCATATCGGGAGCCTGGACGGCGTAGTCGCGCTGATAGAGGGTTTCGAAGTGGCTATCGAGTTTGTGTTCCGTTTCACCCGTCATTTTTTGCACCTTCCGAGGTAGGTAGCTCTCGTATAAAGCAAGCGCTTGTTTGCTTTTACGACAATCCTCATGGTGTGTCAAGCCGCAATCAGGTCGGCCAGCCGAGCTGACGGTGCCGGAGCGCTCCATCGAGAGCGCTCCATCGAAGAGCACCCGCACGATCGCGGCGTGCCTCAGCGCTTTGACCGCCTGCCCGCTGAAGATCACCATAGCGCCTGAGAACATGAGGCTCCGATTGATCGGCACCTCGTTCGGTGGGCATCGATCTTTGAGGAGGTGGCGTCACGCGGCCCGCGCCGAACGGCATCGAGATTCGCTCAGCGCGGCGGCGCCAGCACCGTTAGGCGGTTGGGCTGGACGCCGGTGTCCACGAGGGCGAGCAATTTTCCGTCAGGCGACCAGTTTAGCGGAATCGCCGGGCCGGCCTGGCCACTCGCCAGGACAAAGGCCTCGCGCGTCGGATACGAATACTCGATCAACTCGCGGAGCGGCACAGGCGCAGCGGGTATCTCGATATCGATCATGCCATCGCCCGACTGCTCTGAGAACGCCATCGAGCTTCGCGCGAGCATGTTCGGGCGAGTCTCGAAGCCCAGCGAATTGATCGTGGTCGTTCCCTGTCCTGCGGGTGTCAGCGCAATTTGCGCAACGACATTCTTGTTAGGTGCGCTAGCAGCGCGCTGCCACGACAGGGTGTCGTTACCCAACGCGATGACTGTGCCGTCATTCGCGAAGGCCGCGGCGCTCGACGAGATCGCGACAACCGCAATTCCGCCGCTGGTGAAATCGTAGCTAAACACGCCCGGGACCATCCCTTGGCCCTCAGCAGCGAATAGAAACAACGACGAGTCGGGCGCCCACGCCAAAACCCGCACGAGTTTGCGCACACGCATCGGATGGCAGGTTCCATCTTTAAGATCGATCAGAACCGCCGGCGCGTCGCCGAGATCGTTCGCGACGGCCCATTGCCCATCGGGACTGAAGCTCAGCGGCGGGAAGCCGCATCCGAGCGGCGCGAAAGCTTTCGTCTCGCGCTCGCCGGCGGTCGTCATCATGTGCGACACGGAAAGCTCGCCTGGGTCCTTCGCTTCGACAATCGAATTGGAGCGCAACACCAGCATTAGCGCCGAGCCGTTCAGCCACTGAAGCTGCGCGGCGCTGAAAGCGCCGTCGAAAGACTCCAGCGGCCGCCCCGGACCCTCGCTGACGGCCTCGCGGAGGACGACCTCGATCCGCTTCTCGGCCGGCTCGGCGACGGCCGTTGCAACCGTCAGGCCGTCCGGGCTCGCCGCGATATCGAGCAGCCTGCCGTGCGGCGCGCCGACGCCGAAATCCTCTGCAATGACGTGTTGCATTCTCCAATCTGGTCCGCTGAAGCCAAGCACGATCGCTTTGCCGTCCGCATTTCCAGCGACGCCGATCTCAGTCCCGTAATGCAGCCACATGGGTGCGCGGCCGACATCCGCCTCAAAGCCGGCGGGCAAGTCCACTGAACCCTGAAGATCAATCCCGCTGGTAATTGTCAGCGATCCATTTTTTATAGGTGGCGGCGGCGCGATCCGCGGCGGCTTGTGGCTCGCACATCCGCAGATCACGACGGCGAAACCGAGCGCAGTCAAAAGGGGCCAAGACCTGATCATCTAAACCGGCTACTCTAGTTCTATCCGCGGAGCTTGAGCAAAAGCGCGACCGATCACCGGCGCGGCGCAGCGAAAGCCGAGCAGGTGGAACTGTGCGTTGAGTTAAGAATCCGGAGCGCGAGGTAGTGTCGGTCAAGTGGTGGAAAAGCAGTAAGCATCGGCCAGGCGACGAGTTGAGCGGTTGAAGTATCAACTTGCTATTACGCTGCCTCCGGTTGTTCG
>Ga0209167_10000119_pt1 | contig 77503 bp, 73 predicted proteins | sample Coa_R1_9_FD_187154 | JGI IMG/M metagenome (GOLD analysis project Ga0209167, IMG submission 187154) | Surface soil microbial communities from Centralia Pennsylvania, which are recovering from an underground coalmine fire - Coalmine... | ecosystem: Environmental > Terrestrial > Soil >... | reverse complement strand
TCGGCGTCGACTTCGGCTTCTGGGGCAAGGTGCTCGACATGTCGAACAATGCCGAGCGGGTGTGGCGCGCCGGCGGCGAGGCGATCCTGGCCGCGACGCTGTTGGTGTTCCTGTTTGCCTACCTCAATCTCAGCCGCTGGCATGTGCGCTATTCGCACATCACCGTCGGCTGGCTGGTCTTCCTCGGCTCGCTGGTGGCGCTTGCTTTGTTCGACCCCGCGGTCGCCTCGGGCATCGCGCGGATGTCGCTGGTCTTGATCGCGTTTGCGGGCTTTGCCCTGATCGTCTACCTCTCCACCCATGGTTTCGATCGCGCGGTGCTGTTGATCCCGACCTGGTTCCTGCTGGTGGTCTGGGTGATCGCGGCCGGCATGACGGTCGCAGGCAGCGTCACCAACGACATCGTCGGTCCAGCGCTGCTCGGCGGCCTCGTCCTGATTGTGATGCTGATCGGATTTACGGTGATGCAGCACGCCTTTGCCGGCGGCGGCGCCACCACTGGCATCGTCTCGGACGTCGAGCGGCGGGCTCTCGCCCTGACCGGCTCCGGCGACCTGATCTGGGACTGGGACGTCTCCGCCGACAAGGTGTTCACCAGCCCCGAGACCGAAACCCTGTTGGGCTTAAAGCGCGGCACGCTGGAAGGCCCGGCCGCCAAATGGCTCGAAGTGCTGCATCCGCTCGACCAGGACCGTTTCCGCGCCGCGCTCGACAGCGTGCTCGATCAGCGCCGCGGCCGGCTGGTGCAGGATTTCCGGCTGCGCACGCCCGACGGACACTTCATGTGGTTCGCGCTGAAGGCGCGCCCGGTCGTCGGCTCCGATGGCGAGGTCTCACGCGTGGTCGGCACGCTCACCGACGTCACCGAGGCCAAGAACGCCGAGGAGCGCATGCTGCACGACTCGGTGCATGACAACCTCACCGGCCTGCCGAACCGCAAATTGTTCATCGACCGCCTGGGGGCGGTGGCCAATTTCGCCAAGAGCATGCCGAACCTGCGGCCGACGCTGATGGTGATCGACCTCGACCGCTTCAAGCAGGTCAACGATTCCGTCGGCATCGCAGTCGGCGATTCAATATTGCTGACGCTGGCGCGGCGGCTCACCCGCATCCTTAAACCCCAGGACACCCTGGCGCGGCTTGCCGGCGACCAGTTCGGCCTGATCCTGATGTCGGAACAGGATCCCGCGCGCATCACCGCCTTCGCCGAGACCATCCGCAAAACCATCCGCGCCCCGATCGCCTTCAACGACCGCGAGATTTTCCTCACCGCCTCGATCGGGCTTGCGCTCTCCGATCCGCAGACGCAGGTCTCCGACGAGATCATAAAGGATGCCGAGCTGGCGATGTATCACTCTAAGCGCATCGGCGGCGACCGCATCGATGTGTACAAGCCCGCGATGCGCGCACGGAAGACCGACCGGCTGACGCTGGAAAGCGAATTGCGCCGGGCCATCGAACGCGAGGAAATCACGATCCTGTATCAGCCGATCGTGCGGCTGGAGGATCGCTCGATTGCGGGCTTCGAAGCCTTGGCGCGCTGGGACCACCCGAAACTCGGGCGGATGTCGCCGGTGGAATTCATCACGATTGCCGAGGAAATCGGCCTGATCGTCGACCTGGGCATGTTCGTGCTCGACCAGACCGCGCGGCAACTCGCCGTCTGGCAGCGCGCCATGCGCTCGCGCGAGCCGATCTTTGCCAGCGTCAACGTCTCCTCGCGCCAATTGCTCCGGCATGACCTGATCCACGACATCCGCACCGTGCTGTCGCGATCCTCGGTGGCGCGCGGCACGCTCAAGCTCGAATTGACCGAGTCGCTGGTGATGGAAAACCCGGAACACGCCGCCCAGATGCTGACCCGAATCCGCGAGCTCGGCACCGGACTGTCATTGGATGATTTCGGCACCGGCCATTCCTCGCTGGCCTATTTGCAGCGCTTCCCCTTCGACACCATCAAGATCGACCAGTCCTTCGTGCGCACCACCAGCCGCGGGACCCGCCCGGTGATCCTGAAATCGATCATCGCGCTCGCCCACGACCTCGGCATGGACGTGGTCGCCGAGGGCGCCGAGACCGATTCGGATGCGGTCGAGCTCTATCAGCTCGGCTGCGAATACGCGCAAGGCTTTGCCTTCGGCGAGCCGATGGACGCCGACGCGGCGATGCGGCTATTGACCGAGGTCCGGCTCGAGGCGGCGAGCTGATCGCGGCCGCGTCACCCCGCGGCGCTGCATCGCGCGAAGCGTAGTGCAGCGCAACTCACTTCATCCGCTTGAACCGCACGCCGTTGCCGTCGGGCAGCCGCGTGGCGACGTAGCCGCCGGCAAGGCAGGCCTCGCGCTGCGGCATCTTTTCCTGCGGGCTGCGCAGGGTCTCCCACCACGACGCGCGCTGCGCCGCGCGCGGCAGCGCTGCGTCGATGATCTGCTCGATTTCATCAAAGCTCAACACGAATTCCGGCAATGTCTGCCGCCTCAGATAATCGCGCAGCGCGTCATAGTCGTTCACTTGTTTCCTCAGGCGCATGACAGGTCCAGCCATCCAATAGAACCCGGTTTGCCGGAGCACTTCCTTTTTGGCGCATCCGGCCGATGGAGGCAACGAAGCGTTAACGCTTTATGGCGCAGCCGATTGCGATTTAAGCCGACGGCAACCATTCCGGGCGCATGCCGAATGAGCGGGGACGCGTGATGGAATTTGGACGGCGCGAGAGCGGGGCCAACCGGCCCTGGCGGCTATCGGCAAAACTGCCGATCCTGTTCGCTTTGGTGACGGTCACCGGCTTTTCCGCGATTTGCGCCAGCGTAATGCTCGATATGCGCCGCGGCGAGGAAGAACTGGCGCGCCAGTCGCTTGAGAATTTGGCGTCCAGCATCGACGCCGACATCGATCGTAACGTCGAACTCTACGACCTGTCGCTGCGCGCAGTGGCAAACAACATGGTGGCGTCGGGAATCAATGAGGTCAGCAAGCCGATCCGGCAACTGATCCTGTTCGACCACACCACAACCGCGAAACATTTCGGCGCGATTCAGGTGTTCGACGCCCAAGGCAAACTGACCGTCGACGCCTCGACGCTGGACCCGCTGCCCGAAGATCGCAGCGGCGAGGAGTATTTCAGGATTCATCGCGACCAGCCTGACGCCGGCCTGTTCATCGGCCGTCCGACACTGCACCGTGGCGCCTATGCGATCGTGCTGAGCCGCCGCGTCAGCGACCAGGACGGCCGCTTTCTCGGCGTGGTCGCAGGCTCAATTCGCTTCAGTTACTTCCATGATCTGTTTGGCCGCCTGCATCTTTCACCCGACGACACCATCACCGTTTTCCGGCGCGACGGCACCGTGATCATGCGGACGCCGTTCGACCTCGACGTGATCGGCAAGAACCTCGGAGATCGGCCGGGCGTGAAACGGGCGCTGTCCGAACCGAGCGGGTCCTTTTCGGGAATCGCGACGACAAGTCCTGTGTTGCGGCTCTATGTCTGGCGCGACGGCACCAGGCCCCTTGTCGTGCTCGTCGGCAAGCCCTGGAACGAGATCTACAGGCTCTGGCGCATCGAGGCGACCCGGATCGGCGCGATCATGTTGGTGTTCAGCGTGTTCGTGCTCGGCGTGACGCTGATCCTGGCACGCGAAATCAGCCGCCGCGCCGCCGCCGAGGACAAGCTCGAGGAGCTTGCCACGACCGATGCGCTGACGGGCCTGCGCAACCGCCGCAAGTTCGATGCCGCCATCGACGCGGAATGGCGGCGCGCGGCGCGCATGAAGAAACCGCTCGCCTTGCTGATGATCGATGCCGATCATTTCAAGACCTACAACGACACGTTCGGACATCAGGCGGGTGACGAGGTGCTGGTCGGCATTGCGATCTGCATTTCGGACTCGTTACGGCGGGCCGGCGACTGTGCCGCACGCTACGGCGGGGAGGAATTCGCCGTGCTGCTGCCGGGTCTTTCGCCCGCCGAGGCTTTCACCGTAGCCGAGACCATCCGGGTGAAGGTCGAGCAATGGTGCGGAGAAACGGTGATCACCACCGTTAGTGTCGGTGTCGCCAGCCTTACGCCCGACGCAAACATGGACCGGACCCATCTCGTGAACGCCGCCGACAAGGCGCTTTACGCGGCCAAGGCCGGCGGTCGCAACCGCTGCGTGGTGGCGCGCGTCCCAACGCTGTCGCTGGTGGCCTGAAAGCCGTCACTTCCCCAGATATTTCTTCATCTCCGCGCGCAGGCCGTCGCGCAGCTCGGCCCGCGCCATGCCGAAGGCGATATTGGCGCGCAGGAATCCGGCCTTGGAGCCGCAATCGTGCCGTTCGCCCTTGAACTCGACGCCGTAGAAGCTTTGCGTTTTCGACAAACCGATCATCGCATCGGTGAGCTGGATCTCGCCGCCGGCGCCACGCTCCTGGGTTTGCAGGATATTGAAGATTTCCGGCTGCAGGATATAGCGCCCGGTGATCGACAGATTGGACGGCGCGGTGCCCTTCGCCGGCTTTTCCACCATGCCGTCGACCTCGAAGACGTTGCCGTGACGCTTGCCGACGCCGCAAATGCCGTACTGATGGGCGAGATCGTCGGGCACAGCTTCCACCGCGATCAGGTTCGACTTCTTGCCGAGCTTGCCGGTGGCCTCGATCATCTGCGCAAGGCACCCCGGCGTGTTGAGCACCAGTTCATCCGGCAGCACCACCGCGAACGGCTCATCGCCGACGATATCGCGCGCGCACCACACCGCATGGCCAAGGCCGAGCGGCGCTTGCTGCCGGGTAAAGCTGATGGCGCCGGCCTCCGGCTGATCGCGGGCAAGTATCTCCATCTCCGCCTTCTTGCCGCGCGCCGCAAGCGTGGCGTCAAGTTCGTACATCCGGTCGAAATGATCCTCGATCACGCCCTTGTTGCGGCCGGTGACGAAGATGAAATGTTCGATGCCGGCTTCCCTGGCCTCGTCGACCACGTACTGGATCAAGGGCTTGTCGACGATGGTGAGCATCTCCTTCGGCATCGCCTTGGTGGCGGGCAGGACGCGGGTGCCGAGGCCGGCGACCGGGAAGACGGCTTTGCGGATTTTCATGGGGTGCGGGACCGCCTTGCGAGAGCGAACGGAAGACAACGTCTTGAAGGCATGTAGGTAGCCGTTTTACAGCCGGGAACAAAGATGGATATGCGATGCCGGCTCCCTCTTTGCTTGATTTTTTCGAAAGCGGGCAAAGCCCCTGACGCAAAAAATGCACCTTTGTTAAGCTACTGGAAACCGGGGCGAGGCCTCCTGAGAGCGCGCCAATACCAGGCCTTTCGGTGGAACATGATGGGACGAACGGGACGGGCGGCGACAAGAGGTGCGGGCACGGTAATCTTGGCAGCGGCGCTATTTTGCTGCGGGCAGGCGCGCGCGCAATCCTCAGGCGCTGGCCCACTCGACTTTCTCGGCAGCATCTTCAGCGGCTCGAAAGGCAGCCAGGGCGTCGCCGGCACACTGGCACAACCGGCGCCGGCAAGCGGCGCTCCGCAGCCATGGAGCGGCGAGGACGGCGCCTCCGGCCACCCGCTGATGACGGCGAGCGCCATCCGCGAGGCGGCGGCGAATTTCGACCATTGCATCGCTGCGATGTGGCCCGACGCTGCGCGCCGCAACGTTTCGCAGGAAAGCTTTACCCGCTTCACCGCCGGCCTCACCCCTGATCTTCGCATCATGGACCTGTTGGATTCGCAGCCGGAATTCACCAAGTCAGTCTGGGATTATCTCGACATCCTGGTCAACGACAACCGCCTGGCCAGGGGTCGCGAGATCCTAAGCCAATACAAGCCGCAGTTCGACGCGACCGAGAAGGCCTATGGCGTCGACCGTTACGTGATCGCGGCGATCTGGGGCATCGAGTCGAATTATTCGACGCAGATGGGAGACCGCAGCGTTCTGCAATCGACCGCGACGCTCGCCTGCATCGGCCGCCGCCAGAAATATTTCAGGGATGAGTTTTTGTCGGCACTGGAGATCCTGCACCGCGGCGACTTGCGTCCCGAACAGATGCGCGGCTCCTGGGCCGGCGCATTCGGTCCTACCCAGTTCATGCCGACGGCTTTCAAGCGCTACGCCGTCGACGCCAATGGCGACGGCCGCCGCGACGTGGTCGACGATCCCGCCGATCTGATCGCCTCCACCGCCAACAATCTGAAGAAGGATGGCTGGCAGACCGGCCAGACCTGGGGCTTCGAGGTCGTCGTGCCGAAGGACTTCAACTACATTCTGGCCGACAAGGCCAAGGCGATGACGATGGCGCAATGGGAGCATCTCGGCGTCAAGCGCGCCAACGGCCAGCCATTCCCACAATCTTCCGAAAAAGCCTATCTGCTTGCACCCGCCGGCGCCGAGGGGCCGGGCTTTCTGATGCTGCAGAACTTCCGCGTGATCATGAAATATAATCCGGCGGAGGCCTATGCGCTGGCGATCGGTCACTTCGCCGACCGCTTACGGGGCGGCCCGCCCTTCGCGCAGCCCTGGCCGCGGCAGGAGCGCGAACTATCGCGCGCCGAGCGGCTGGAATTGCAGCAGCTTCTGGCGCAGCGAGGATTCTATCGCGGCACCCCCGATGACCAGTTTGGCGGCGAGACCAGGGAGGCGCTGCGCGGCTTCCAGGCCTCGATCGGGGCGCCCGCGGATGGATTTGCCTCTTCCGAGGTGCTGGAACGGCTCCGCGGACGGTGATTCGGGACGTTTCCTGCCCCTAAACACCGGCACTGTGTTTACCCTCAAGGCAAGACCAGGCGGGAAAACCGGTTCCCTCTGCAACCGGATCATGCTCTACGACGTTTCCAGGCACAGCGCATGGGCTCGAAAACTGCCCGCTTGCGGCCTGATTCAGCTATTATGGCTTTTATTCGAACGATCCATTGCGACCGAGCCGCATGCCCAAGACCACGCTCAAGACCACGCCCGAGACAAAATCCTTTTTGCGGGAGTTCACCGAAACCGGCCCCCTGATCGCGATGGCGGTGGCGGTGGCGCTATTGGTTGGTGTCGCAGCGCCGGCGTCGGCGCAATTTTTCAATTTCGGCGGACCGCCGCGGTCGCAGCCATCGCCGCAATCCGCACCGCCTGGCCGCGGCTGGTTCGGCGGCGACCTGTTCGCGCCATTCCAGCAGCCCGCGCCCAAGCGAATCGAGAACTTCTCCAAGGCGCCGCCGCCGGAAAAACGCGAAACCATCCCCGAGCGCAACGTGCTGGTGCTTGGCGACGCGATGGCGGACTGGCTCGCTTATGGTCTGGAGGACGCCTATGCCGAGCAGCCGGACATGGGCGTGATCCGCAGACACAAGACCGTCTCCGGGCTGATCAAATATCAGCCCAAGGGCGATCCGGCGGACTGGCCCGCGGCCGCCAAGACGATCCTTGCAACGGAAAAACCTGACGTCATCGTCGTCATGCTCGGCCTCAACGACCGCATGGCCATGCACGAGCCGGCGGCCGAGAAATCCGACGCCAAGCCAGCAGACAAGAAGACCGACAAGAAGGATGCCCGCACCAAGCCCGGCGACGCAAAGTCGGCGGCGAAAGGCGATGACGCCGACAACGCCGCCACAAAGCCCGACGAGAAGGTGCTCGATTCCGAATTGTCCCCGGACGACGCCGAGAGCGATGCCCCGGCGATCATGACCCCGGAAAGGAACACGCGCTCGCCGACCGGTCTTGTCGAGTTCCGCGAGGAGCGCTGGGTCGAGCTCTACACCAAGAAGATCGACGAAATGATCGCGGTGGCGAAATCGAAGGGCGTGCCGGTGTTGTGGGTCGGACTGCCCGCGGTGCGCGGCGCCAAGGCGACCTCCGACACGCTGTTTCTGGATTCGCTCTACCGCGAGGCATCGGCCAAGGCGGGTATCACCTATGTCGACGTTTGGGACGGCTTTGTCGACGAGGCCGGCCGCTTCCTGCAACAGGGCCCCGACTTCGAAGGCCAGATCCGCCGCCTGCGCTCTTATGACGGCGTGTATTTCACCAAGCCCGGCGCGCGCAAGCTTGCGCATTATGTCGAGCGCGAGATCACGCGGCTCCTGGCGTCGCGCTCAGCGCCGATCACGCTGCCAAGCGAGCCCGCAACGCCCGATGCCAATGCGCTGCCGGGGCAGCCGGCGCCGCGTCCGCTGGCAGGGCCGATCCTACCGTTGGTGGCGTCATCCGTCGGCACCGACCAATTGCTTGGCGGTCCGGGATCGCGCCCGGCCGCGGTCGATGCGCTCGTCGCACGGACGCTGGTCAAGGGCGAACCGCTGGCGCCCCCCGCAGGCCGCGCCGACGATTTCGTCTGGCCGCGCCGTGAAGTCGAAGTCGAGCCGGCCAAAGGCGAAGCGCCAGTGGCCTCGGTTTCTCCGGGTGGAACACCTTCGGCCAACAGTCCCTCCGCGGGACAGAAGCCGAAACGGCCCGTTGCGGTTCAACCTGGCCTGCCCGGTCAGCCGGCCGCGCCGGTTCAAGCGGCGCCGCCGGGTTTCCGGAATTTCTTCGGCTTTGGAAACCCGCCACCGCCGCGCCAGGTGCAGCCGCCGCCACGCACGCCGGGTGCGCCCGGTGTACCGCGGCCGCCGGCCAATGTCGGGCGGGCGGCATCGGTGCCGCCGCCGCCGGGTAGCCTCACGCGGTAAAATCCGTTGACTTCGCAAAGACCGCTTGTAGCTTTTTGTCGCAAATGCCGCGGGAAAAACCGCCAGCGCCGATCAGGAGGCACGCCGTGACCGTGACGATCCGTCAGCTTCACCCGCATTTCTTCGGCGAGGTTTCCGGCGTCGATCTGCGGAAGCCGCTGACGCCGCAGGAGGCGCGCGACATCGAAGCCGGCATGGACAAATACGCCGTGCTGCTATTTCGCGACCAGGACGTATCGGACGAACAGCAACTGACATTCGCGCGCAATTTCGGCGAGCGCGAGAACGCACGCGGCGGCACCGTCACCAGAAAAGAAGACTATCGGCTCACTTCGGGACTGAACGACGTCTCCAACCTCGGCAAGGACGGCAAGCCCTTGCCGCGCGACCACCGCACGCATCTGTTCAATCTCGGCAATTGCCTGTGGCATTCTGACAGCTCGTTCCGCCCGATTCCGGCAAAATTCTCGCTGTTGTCGGCGCGCGTGGTCAATCCGAAGGGCGGCAATACCGAATTTGCCGACATGCGCGCGGCCTATGATGCGCTCGACGACGAAACCAAGGCTGAGATTGAGGATTTGATCTGCGAACATTCGCTGATGTATTCGCGGGGCTCGCTCGGCTTCCTCGATTACAGCGAGGAAGAAAAGCAGATGTTCAAGCCGGTGCTGCAGCGCCTGGTGCGGACCCATCCGGTGCATCGCCGCAAGTCGCTCTATCTGTCGTCGCATGCCGGCGCGATCGTCGGCATGAGCATGCCGGAGGCGCGGCTACTCTTGCGCGACCTTACCGAACACGCCACGCGAGAGGAATTCGTCTACGTTCACAAATGGACCGTGCATGACCTCGTGATGTGGGACAACCGCCAGACCATGCATCGGGTGCGCCGCTACGACCAGTCGCAGCCGCGCGACATGCGGCGCGCCACGGTCGCAGGCACCGAGCCTACCGTGGCGCAACAGGCGGCGGAGTAAGGGACGCGGCAAACCAAGCCGTCGTCCCTGCGTTCGCTTTCGCAGGGACGACGTCGTGGCTGGCTTTCCGCCTACGCGTGGCCGGCTTCGTTCGAGAGCATGCCGGGATCGATCCCGATCTTGCGCAATGCGCGGGCATATTTGTCCTCGACGTCGCCGCCGAAGATCAGGTCGGGATCTGCGTCGCAGTGCAGCCAGCCATTGTCCTGGATTTCGCTCTCGAGCTGTCCCGCCGCCCAGCCGGCATAGCCGAGCGCGAGTATCGCGTGCTTCGGTCCGGCGCCCCTGGCGATCGCTTTCAGAATGTCCACCGTCGCGGTCAGACAAATTTCGTCGTCGATCTGCAGCGTCGCATCCTGGATGAAGAAATCGCTCGAATGCAGCACGAAGCCGCGGCCGGTCTCTACCGGACCGCCCTTCAACACCCGCAAACTCTCGGCATTTTCCGGCAGCGTGATCTGGTCGGATTTCTTGATGATATCGAGCTGCACCAGCAAACCCGGGAAATCGATGCTGCCCGCCGGGCGATTGACGATGATGCCCATGGCGCCTTCGGCCGAATGCGCGCAGAGATAAATCACCGAACGCTCGAAGCGCGGATCGCCCATCACGGGCATGGCGATCAGCAGTTGGCCATCGAGATAGCGATGGGCCTGCTCGCCGTCACCACCAGCGGCTTCGCGGCGAACCGTTCTCGGTCTTTTGCCTTCAGGGTTCATCCGCAAAGGACTCTCATGTCGTGATCTATCCTGATATTGGGTGGAAGTTCTGTCAATCAAGCTCCGCAGGACACGTTTCCAAAATGCATCACAAGCAATTCAATGGCTTACCCTCTCGCTTGGCTGTAAAGACGTTTCATGACCGCCGTAGTTCCGCTGCGAGCCGCGCTCGGCTTTGCCTTGACCGCCCTGGCTTCATCCCTGGCGGTCGAGGTGCGAGCCCAGGACGCTTCGCCCTGGCAAAAGGGTGCGCACTCCGCCGTGCGGCTGCTGGCGGGATCGCGCAGCGGACCGGTGTTGCTGGGCGGTATTGCCGTTCAGCTTGACCCCGGCTGGAAGACCTACTGGCGTACCTCCGGGGATTCCGGCGTGCCGCCGCGCTTCGACTTCTCCAAATCGGACAACGTCGAGGCCGTCACCATTTTGTGGCCGGCGCCGTTGAAATTCGACGACGGCGCCGGCGGCTTCTCGATGGGTTATTACGACCAGGTTGTGCTCCCGCTGCGGATCGTGCCGAAAAACGCTGACAAGCCGGTGACGCTTCGCGCCGAAATCAACTATGCGGTTTGCGAGAAACTCTGCATACCCGTCGAAGCCAGCGCAGAGCTTGCCTTCGCCAGCGTCGCCAGCACCGAGGACAGCGTGCTGTTTGCAGCGCTCGACACGGTTCCAAAGCCCGCTAACGTCGGCGATCCCAACCCGCTGACCATCCGCGACGTCATACGCGAGGGCAAGTCCACCGTTCTGGTCGACGTGCTCTCGCCCGATACGAGAAAGGTCAGCCTGTTTGTCGAAGGGCCGACACCGGACTGGACGCTGGCGGTTCCGAGATTGCTCGAACAAAGCCCGCCGGGGGTCAAACGCTTTGCCGTCGAGCTCGATGGCGCGCCGCCGGGGACCAGTCCAGAAGGCGCGGCGCTGAAATTGACGCTGGTCGGCGGCGATCGGTCCTACGAGTTCAATATCAATCTGGATTGACCCGAAGGGTCATTCCGGGGCGCATCGCAGGTGCGAGCCCGGAATCTCGGGGTTCTACGATGTGCCATTGCACATCGTAGTTCATGCCTGCGCATGCCCCGGAACGACGGCGAATGGATTCCTCACCCAACCGAATCTTAACGAATAGTTGATAGGCCGGGACCATCACCGCACCTCTGTAGCTCAAGGATTTCCCGCATTGGCCGTGACGGATGCTCAACCCGCAACAACTCCGCGCGCCGGTGCGGTAGCGCGGCTGCGGTCGATGCTTGCCGGCTTGCTGCGCGGCGCGCTCGGCGATTCAAGCGAAGCTTCTTTAACCAAACGCCTCGCCGGCACGATCTTCATCATTCGCGTTTTCAGCGCCGCGCTCGGCTATCTCTCGCAGATTCTGTTCGCGCGCTGGATGGGCGGCTCCGACTACGGCGATGTCTATGTCTGGACCTGGGTGCTGCTGCTCGGCAGCATGATGGATTTCGGCATTTCCGCCTCGGCGCAGAAGATCATCCCGGAATATCGCACCCGCGGCGAACACGCGCTGTTGCGCGGTTTCCTCTCCGGCAGCCGCTGGATGACGCTTGTCGTCTCCTCGATCGTGTCGGGATTGCTGGCCGGTCTGGTGAAATTTCTGTCGCCGTGGATCGACGCCGGCGCGATGCTCGGCCATCAATACATCTGCGCGCCGGCCTACGCGGCTGCCTTCGTCATGAACGTCGCGCTCTGCGTTCTCCTGGTGCCGCGCTTCGGCGGTCATGGTGCGGCGGCCGCGACCTCGATCTCGCTTGTGTTCGAGACGGTGCTGTTGTTCACCATCGTGCGCTGGCGGCTCGGGCTCCACATGCTGGCGTTCGGGAAAGGCGATTAGGTCCCTTCTCGTCATGCCGGGGCACGGCCGTCCTTCGAACGGCTATGCCCGGCAAATGACGAATTTGCTTTGCGCGGCCCTGCCTACTCCGCGGTCCAGCCGCCGTCGATTGAGAGATTGGCGCCGGTGATCTGCGCCGCGTCGTCGCTGCACAAGAACAGCGCAAGCGCTGCGACCTGTTCGGAGGTGACGAATTCCTTGGTCGGCTGCGCCGCCAGCAGCACGTCCTTGATGACCTGTTCCTTGGTCATGTTGCGCGCCTTCATGGTGTCGGGAATCTGGTGTTCGACCAGCGGCGTCCAGACATAACCCGGACTGATGCAGTTGCAGGTGATCTTGAAGGTCGCAAGCTCCAGCGCCGCCGTCTTGGTGAGCCCGGCAATGCCGTGCTTGGCCGAGACGTAGGCTGCCTTGAAGGGCGAGGCCACCAGCGAATGGGCGGACGCGGTATTGATGATGCGGCCCCAGCCGCGCTTCTTCATGCCGGGCACGGCGGCGCGGATGCCGTGAAACGCCGACGACAGATTGATCGCAATGATCGCGTCCCATTTCTCGACCGGAAATTCCTCGATCGGCGAGACGAACTGGATGCCGGCATTGTTGACCAGGACGTCGACCGAGCCGAACGTTTTTTCGCCAAGCGCGATCATGCCCGCGATCTCGGCGGGCTTGGTCATGTCGGCGGGAGAGTGAACCGCCTTGACCTTGAAATCGCTCTCGATCGAAGAACGCTCCCGCTCAATGTCGGCCGGCGCGCCCATGCCGTTGAGCACGATATTGGCGCCGGCGCCGGCGAAGGCGCGGGCATAGGCAAGCCCGATGCCGCTGGTCGAACCGGTCACCACTGCGGTCTTTCCTGTCAAAATACCCATTTTCGTTCACTCCTATTTGACGGGGTTTTCGTCGCCCGAGAGATCGTAGCTCACCATGGTTTCGCCGGACTGCGGCCGTTCCAGCCACTCCTTATGACGCATCGACAGATGAACGTCACGCACCCCCGCCTCCCAATGCTCCCTCATGGCGACATGGGAGAAATCGTAATCCTTGGAGGACGTTTCGTAGTTCTTGCTCTTGTAGATCAGATGCACCACCGTGACGGTGTTCTCCTTGGTGGCGTCGAGCAAGAAGCTCGCAGACGGGTCATCCCTGAGATAATCGGGCAATTTGCCAATCAAATCGCGGATGGCCCTGCGCGCATTGTGGAGTTCGCGGTTCTTGTCGGTCGTCATGCGCGTGCGGCTCGAGAAGCGGATATCCTTTTCCCGCTCGGCCGCCTCCAACAGCGTTTCCGGCAGCCGTCCGCGCGCACTGAAGAGATCGACCTGGAAGATCAGGAGGTCATGGTTGGTTTCGGCGTCCAGCACGTGGTCGAGCGGCGTATTGGAGGCGATGCCGCCGTCCCAATAATGCTCGCCGTCAATGACGATGGAGGGGAAGCCCGGCGGGAGCGCGCCGGACGCCATGATGTGCTCGGGTCCAATTCGCTTGCCGAGCCGATTGAACTCCACATTGTCGAAATATCGAAAATTGCCCGAAGTCACCCCCACCGCGCCGACGCTGAGCCGGCACTTCAGATCGTTGATGCGATCGAAATCGACCAGCCGCTCCAATGTCTTCTTCAGCGGCGAGGTGTCGTAGTAACTCTGCGACTCCGGGCTTCCCTTCGGCCACAGCGGCGCGGGCGGAACTCGGGGTGTAAAGAAGCCAGGCGCCCCGAAGGTGGCGACAAATGCCGCGCTGGTTTCGTTGTACAGCGAACGCTCGCGGCCATGCAGGGCCGGGACCCACGAGGTGGGCGATGAAACCAGCTCCCAGAATTCCTTCAGCTTCTCGACGCGCTTTGAGGGCTCGTTGCCGGCGATGATCGCGGCGTTGATGGCGCCGATCGAGATGCCGGCAATCCAGTCCGGTTGGAAATCGAAATGGCAGAGCGCTTGGTAGGCGCCCGCCTGGTAGGAGCCGAGCGCGCCGCCGCCTTGCAGGACGAGTACACGCTGTGCTTTCGCGGGCGTCTTCGCTGGATCGGCGGGATTCATCATCAACTCCCGGGTTCAACCAAGATATTGAGAGTGCAGCGTGGCGTCAGTTCGCGGCAACGTCAATTAACGATTGCACCTGTTGGGATCGGCACGCCAAGGTGCTCACGAGGTTGTGTCGATGCAAGGATCAGCGCCCAGAACACTTTGTATTTGGTATTCGGAGCATAGCTCGCAGCGATGCCTAATTTTGTGACATCATTTTGAAGCATGTTCGCCCGATGCGGCGGCGAGTCGCGCCAGCCGGAAAACGCCTCGGCCAGCGTGTGGTAACCGGCGGAAACATTTTCCACCGCCAGCGTCGCCGAATATCCGGCCGCCTGCAGGCGCTTGGGCAGCGGCGCCTTGATGTCGTGGTCGAGCTTGTTGCGGCTTGCCATCGCGCGTGACTGCGCCTCCGCCACCTTCATCAATTCGGGATCGACGACCACGGCGCCAAGACCGTTGTTCTTGCGGTAGAGCGAAATCATGGTGGCGGCGGCCTCCGGATCGAGTTTGGCGCCCGCTTCGGCCATGTTGAAATACATGCTCGGCTGTTCGAGCGGAACGTCCGACGCGCAGCCGCCAAGCGCCAACAATCCGATAATCGCGACCGACGCGCGCATGATTCAAAGGTCCCCCACGGTGGTTGGTGGAGGTTGTTGCATGCCAACCGTGGCCGAATGGTGAACGGCGAGTCCTATTTAAGGCGTCATTCCGGGGCGCGCCAACGGGTCGCGCGAATGCGCGCCCGATGACAGGCTCCACGCGAACCCGGAATCTTGTGCCAAAAACCTCCGGATTCCGGGTCTGCGCCGTTCGGCGCATCCTGGAATGACGGACTGACTCTACGACATCTTGACCGTATGGATGCCGCATTCCGTCTTGGCCCGGCCACGCCAGCGGCCGGCGCGCGTGTCCTCATCCGGCGAAGTTCGGCTGGTGCAGGGCATGCATCCGACCGAGAGGTAGCCTGCATTGACCAACGGGTGCGGCGGCAATTTGGCCTGCGCGTAGATCGCTTCAATCGCTTCGCGCGAGACGTTGGCGAAGGGGTTGAACTTCAGCCTGATACCGTCATCCTCGACCACCGGGATGGCGGCGCGAAGGCCGCCCTGGAAACGCTTGCGGCCGTTGATCCAGGCGGAAAATGGCGCCAGCGCCCGCTGCAGCGGTTCAACTTTCCGGATGCGGCAGCAGGCATCGGGATCGGAAAACCACAATTCGCGATCCGGATCCTCGCGGCGCAGCGTTTCTTCCAGCGGCTTGATGGAGCGGACGTCGCGCAAGCCCAGCGTTTCGATCAGCCTGTCGCGATAGGCCAACGTCTCCTCGAACAGCCATCCGGTGTCGAGAAAGACCACGGGGATCGCTGGATCGACGTCGGCCATCACCTTCAAGAGCGCGGCCGACTCGGTGCCGAATGAGGAGACCAAAGCGAGACGCTCGCGGCCGAAGAGCCGCAAGGCGCCGGCGATCACCTCTGCGGGCGCGGCTTGGCGGAGCGCCCGATCGAGCTCCGCCGCCAGCGTCAAATCAGGCACCGCCGACGTTCGTTCGTCCAAAGCGAGTTCGCTCATGATCCGGCACTCTCCGAGTGGCGTAGCTGCATCCGCCGGTGTAGCGCGGTCAAGCGGCCATCGCCGGTCGGCTGATAGAAAACCGAGTAACGCTTCGAGGTCGAGGCGAACGCCTCGGCATCGCTTTCCTTCTTGACTTCGAAGGCGTCGAATCCGGCGCGCAGCATGAACACGAACTGGTCGCGCAGCACCTGTCCGGTTGCGCGCAATTCGCCGTCAAAGCCATGGCGCTCGCGCAAGAGGCGCGCCTGGCTGTATGCCCGACCGTCCCGGAAGGTTGGAAACACCAGCGCGACCACCGCAAGCCGATCAAGGAACGGCACAAGGTCGTCGACGTCGCGGTTGTTCGGCCAGATCACGCCGGCTTTGCCCGCGCGCGCCAACAGCGCTTCCGGGTCCTCCAGAAACCGCGTCGCCGAAACCAGCACCGCGCCGTCGCCCGGCAGTTCGGCGCCGTCCGAAACATGCATAAAAGCGTCGGTGGCGATCTGTCCGTTTTTAACGAGTGGCATAGACCCGCTCCCTGAAGGGTTGAACGCCGAGCCGCTTCACCGTATCGACGAAGAGTTCGTCGGGACGTTCGCGCAGCGCCAGGTAGGCTTCAACTATATCTTCGACCACGTCGGCGACTTCGCCATAGGGCACGGCGGGCCCGATCAATACGCCGAGCTCGGCGTTCTCGTCGGCACGGCCGCCGATCGTGATCTGATAGAATTCCTCACCGTTCTTCTCGACGCCGAGAATGCCGATGTGGCCGACATGGTGATGGCCGCAGGCATTGATGCAGCCGGAGATATTGATGTGCAGCCGGCCGATCAGATCGGCGGTGTCGTGATTGGCAAAGCGCCGGGTCAATTCCTGCGCGATCGGAATCGAGCGCGCATTGGCGAGCGAGCAGTAATCCAGCCCGGGACAGGCGATGATGTCGGAGACCAGATTGACGTTGGGTGTCGCGAGCCCGATCTTGTCGAGCGCCTTCCACAGCGCCGGCAGGTCGCGCTTGGCGACGTGGGGCAGCGCCAGATTCTGCTCGTGGCCGACGCGGATTTCGCCGAAGGAATATTTGTCGGCGAGATCGGCGAGCGCGTCCATCTGATCGGCGGTGGCATCGCCGGGCGGTCCGCCGACCGGCTTCAACGACAGCGTCACGATCGCATAACCCTGCACCTTGTGCGTGAACACCGAGTTCTTGCGCCACCGTTCGAACAGCGGATCGTGCGCAGCCTTCTTCAACTCCTCCGGCATGTGGGAGAGTTTCTCGTAAGAAGGATAGCTGAAGCGCGAACGGATTTCCTCGATCACGGCGTCATCCAACGTCAACGCGCTGTCGCGCATCGCCAGCCATTCGTCCTCGACCTCGGCTGCGAATTTCTCGATGCCGAGCTCGTGCACCAGGATCTTGATGCGCGCCTTGTAGATATTGTCGCGGCGGCCGTACTGGTTGTAGACGCGCAGAATCGCCTCGACGTAGCTCAGGATGTCGCGGCCATGCACAAAGGGTTTTATGGTCTTTCCGATGAACGGCGTGCGGCCCAACCCGCCGCCGACCAGGACTTCGAATCCGGTCTCGCCTTGCGCGTTCCTGTGCAGGCGCAGCCCAATGTCGTGAATCTTGATCGCGGCGCGATCATGCGCGGACGCGGTGATCGCGAATTTGAACTTGCGCGGCAGGAACGAGAATTCCGGGTGCAGCGTCGTATATTGCCGCAGCAGTTCGGACCAGATGCGGGGGTCCTCGATCTCGCCGGGTGCAACGCCGGCCCACTGATCGGAGGTGACGTTGCGGGTGTTATTGCCCGACGTCTGCATGGCGTGGATGCCGACTTCGGCGAGATCGGCGAGCGCATCCGGCAATTCGGCGAGCTTGATCCAGTTGAACTGGATGTTCTGCCGCGTGGTGAAATGGCCGTAGCCGCGGTCATAGCGCCGCGCCACATGCGCCAGCCGCCGCAACTGCTTCGACGACAGCGTGCCGTAGGGGATCGCGACGCGGAACATATAGGCGTGCAGTTGCAGATAGACGCCGTTTTGCAGACGCAGCATCTTGAATTCGTCTTCGGTGAGTTCGCCGGATAGCCGTCGCTTCACCTGATCGCGAAATTCCTCAACGCGTTCGTTGATCAGCGTGCGGTCGAGTTCGTCATATGCGTACATGGTGGACGGGCCTTATGCCGGAACCGGAAGCAGAGCGATGGTGACACCCTTCTGACGGATATGTTCGCGCAAATTGCCGGGCTTGATCCTGCCGCCGTCCTTGACCTCGACCGGGGCGATATACGGGCCGACTGCGCCGACGTCGTCGGCGATCGATTCGGCGAGCAGCGCGCGGGCTTCGTCGGCGGTGCGCACGATCGCGGCTTCCGCGAGACTGGTCGACCAGCCCTTTGAGGCGGTGCGATAGATCACTACGCCGTCAAAGGTACGGTTGGCGGTGACGATGGAAGGACCGGTGATCCGGATTTTTTGTTCCAGTGGAGACGTCATTCGGCAGCGACCTGAAAGTAAGAGGCGAATTGAGCGAGTTGCTGATGTTGCGAGGCGGCGGCGTGCGCGACCACGTCGCCGATGATAAGAACGGCGGGACCGCCGTCGATCTGTTCGACGATATCCGGCAATTGATCGAGCGTGCCGACCGCGCCCTGGGCGTCCGGCCGCGTGACGCGCGCGAACACGCCAACCGGAGTTTGCGGTGAACGGCCCGCAGCCAGTAACCCGGCGCGCACCGAAGGTGCTGCGGTCATGCCCATATAGACCACGATCGTCATCTTCTCGTCGGTCAAGGTGGACCAGTCGACGGCTTCGGCGTCTTTCGCCTTGTGCGCGGTGAGGAAAGTGATGCGCAGCGCCTCATGGCGGAAGGTGAGTGGCACTTCGAATTGCGCGGCGGCGCCAAGGCCAGCGGTGATTCCGGGAATCACCGAATAGGTAACGCCCGCCTTCCGCAACGCCTCGATCTCCTCGCCGCCACGGCCGAAGACGAAGGGATCGCCGCCCTTCAGCCGCACCGCGCGCTGCCCCGACTTTGCCGCCTCGATCAACAGTTTGTTGATGGCGTCCTGGCCGATGCCGGGCTTGCCGACGCGGCGGCCGACCGGCACGCGCGCGGCATCGCGGCGCGCGCGGTCGAGGACTTCCGGCGCGACCAGTTCGTCATAGAAAACAACATCGGCGTCCTGTAGCGCGCGCAAGGCCTTGACGGTGAGCAAATCCGGATCGCCGGGACCTGCGCCGACCAACGTCACGCTGCCCTCGGCGCGGCCCGACCGCAGGCCACCGGCAAAGTCGCAAGGGTTGCGGATGTTCTTCAGCGCGGCTTCAGCGTCGTCGGCGCGTCCGGCAAGAAGCAGCGCGCCGATCGGGCCATCGACCACGTGCTCCCAGAAGCGGCGGCGCAGGGCGACTTCGGGAATGAGACCGTGGATGCTCTTGCGCCAGCGTCCAATGAAGGCGGCGAGCTCGCCGATCCGTGCCGGCAATAACGCCTCGATGCGTTCGCGGACACGGCGCGCCACGACCGGCGAAGCGCCGCCGGTGCCAACCGCCACAACCACATCGCCGCGATCGACGATGGCGGGAAAAATGAAGGTCGAATGTTCAAGATCGTCCATCACATTGACGGGCAAGCCAACCGCCTTGGCCCGCGCCGACATCGAAAGACCGGCCTCGCCTGCGCCCGCGCAGAAGATTGCGATCACGCCGTCGAGGTCGGCCGCCAGCGGATCGCCTGCCGCAAGCTCGATCCGCGCGGCATTGTCCGCGGCAAGGCCGCCGAGATCCTGATTTCCGTCGGTCGCATACCAACGAACCTGCGCGCCGGCAGAGACAAGCAAGCGCAGCTTCGCCCGCGCCAAGTCGCCGGCACCTACCAGCAGCACCACGCCGCGTTGCAGATCGAGGAATACCGGCAGGAATCGCATGCGATACTCGCTTCCCCAACTTCTGGGGTTGACTGGAATTATTTTCTATATATGTCTCGTTCAATGCTCGCAAAGAGAAAATTATTTCTTCTCTACTGCAGTGCAACTATAGAATTTTCGCCTCCCAAGGCCAAGGGCCGGTAGATGCATCTTCTCAACGAAAACTACGCAAGCGACCGGCTCGATCGGGCCATCCCGATCGGGCCATCCGCGGTCACGCAAATTTCATCCGTGGGCCTCGCTCACGCGCCCTCGATGGACCACCTCGACGCACTCGAAGCGCAAAGCATCTACATTTTCCGGGAAGCCTTTGCGCGGCTGAAGAAGCTCGCGCTGTTGTGGTCGCTGGGCAAGGATTCCAACGTGATGATCTGGCTCGCGCGCAAGGCCTTTTTCGGCCGCGTGCCGTTCCCGGCCTTGCATGTCGATACCGGCAAGAAATTTCCGCAGATGTACGCGTTCCGCGATCGCTACGGCAAGGAGTGGGAGCTCGATCTCAAGATCGAACCCTGCCCGCCGCTCGACACCGTCGACCCGACCTTGCCGCCGGCGGCGCGTTCGGCCGCGCGCAAGACCGAAGGATTGAAGCTCGCGCTCACCAAATTCGGTTTCGACGGATTGATCGCCGGCATTCGCCGCGACGAAGAGGCGACGCGCGCCAAGGAGCGGGTGTTCTCGCCGCGCGGCGCTGAAGGCGGATGGGACGTGCGCGATCAACCGCCGGAATTCTGGGATCAGTTCAACGCCTCGCCGCCGACCGGCGCGCATCTGCGCGTGCATCCGATCCTGCACTGGACCGAGGCCGACATCTGGGCCTACACCAGGCGCGAAAACATCCCGATCATTCCGCTCTATCTCGCCAAAGACGGCAAGCGCTATCGCTCGCTCGGCGATGCCGACATCACCCATCCGGTGGCCTCGACCGCATCAAATATCGACGAAATTCTCCTCGAGCTTGACCGCACCAAGGTGCCTGAACGCTCGGGGCGCGCGCTCGACCACGAAACCGAAGACGCCTTCGAGCGGCTGCGCGTCGCCGGCTATCTCTGAGCGGAAACGAGTTGAGCGTAACCATGAACATGACCGTTCCCGCCGCGATCTCCGCAACACCGAATGGCACGACGCGCCCGCAGGTGCGCATCGTCATCGTCGGCCATGTCGACCACGGCAAATCGACTTTGGTCGGCAGGCTCCTGCATGAGACCGGCAGCCTGCCGGAAGGCAAGCTCGAAATGCTCAAAGCCGTCAGTGCGCGGCGGGGTATGCCGTTCGAATGGTCGTTCCTGCTCGATGCGCTGCAGACCGAACGCGACCAGGGCATCACCATCGATACCACGCAGATTCGGTTTCGCACCGGCTCGCGCGACGTGGTGTTGATCGACGCGCCGGGTCACGCCGAGTTCCTGCGCAACATGATCACCGGCGCCTCGCAGGCCGACGGCGCGCTTCTCATCATCGACGCGCTGGAGGGCGTGCGCGACCAGACCAGACGCCACGGCTATCTCTTGCATCTTCTCGGCGTCAAACAGGTCGCGGTTGTCGTCAACAAGATGGACCGGGTTGATTTTTCCGCGGCGCGGTTTGCCGAGATCCGCGACGAGATTTCGTCGCATCTGACCGGGCTCGGCCTTTCGCCTCTGGCGGTGATTCCGATTTCGGCGCGCGACGGCGACGGCGTGGCCGCGCGCACGCCGCGAACCCGCTGGTATCATGGCCCGACCGTGGTCGAGGCGCTCGATGCGCTCGAGCCGGCGCGTCCGCTGCAGCAACTCGCGCTACGGCTGCCGGTGCAGGCGATCTACAAATTCGACGACCGCCGCATCGTCGCGGGCCGGATCGAGTCCGGCCATCTTGCGGCCGGCGACGAGATCGTGATCATGCCCGCGGGCAAAATTGCAAGAATCAGGAGCGTCGAGGGCTGGCCGCTGACGCCGGTCAAGGGTGCTCATACCGCGGGGCGATCGGTCGGCATCACACTCGACCGCGAACTCTTCCTCGAACGCGGCGACATCATCGCCCATGCCGGATCGAGCCCGCGCGACACCCGCCGGATTCGCGCCCGCATTTTCTGGCTGCACGAGAAGGAACTCACCAAGGGCGAGCAAATCCTGGTCCGGCTCGGTACGCGGGAAAGCCGCGCCACCGTGGTTGCGATCGAGAAGGCGGTCGATCCAGGCGAGCTTTCGAGCGTCGAGAACAAATCGATCGCCAAGAACCATGTCGGCGAGATCGAAATTTCGCTGGCGCAGCCGGTTGCTGCCGATCCCTATGTCGACAATCCCCGTACCGGGCGGCTGGTGATCGAGGTCGGCGGCCGCATCGCCGGCGGCGGGCTGGTGCTGTCGGTTGACGCCGGACAACGCGCCGTTCCTGTCGATATCGTGCCGGTGGAATCCGCACTGCGCCCCGACGAGCGCTCGGCGCGCTATCGCCACAACGGCGCGGTGGTCTGGCTGACGGGGCTGCCGGGCTCCGGCAAATCGACCCTGGCGCGCGCGCTCGAGCGCAGGCTTTTTGGCAGGGGCGGTTCGCCGGTCCTGCTTGACGGCGACACGCTGCGCGCCGGGCTCAACCGCGATCTCGGTTTCTCGGCTTCCGACCGCAGCGAAAATATCCGCCGGCTCGCCGAAGTCGCGACCCATCTGGCGCGCAACGGACACATCGCGATCGTCGCGGCGGTTTCGCCCTCGCGCGACGACCGTGCCGCCGCGCGCCGCATCGCCGATTCCGCGTTTCACGAAATCTACGTCGCAACGCCGGCTGAAGTCTGCGAGAGCCGCGACCCCAAGGGCCATTACGCCAAAGCGCGCTCAGGCAGGCTCGCGGCATTCACCGGGATCGGAAATGATTACGAGCCGCCGGAGCAGTGCGAGCTTGCGCTCGACACTTCGGCGCGGACCGTCAGCGAGGCCGCCGACGAGATCGAGCGGATGCTGACTAGAAGCGGCGTCCTGTTCGAAGAAGTGGTTGATCTGGCTGCCAATATTTGAGCATTCCTTCGCCACCCGAATAGGCGATCGAAGGGCTTTTCTTGAAGCCAGCTTTGGCGCTAAAAGGCCCCAAACCTCGCGCCTCAAGGCGCTTTTTCCTGAAATCCCTGAAAGGCGCGTATTTCCCGCCGTTTCTCGTGAGAAAATTCCATCATGAATCGTATCGATGCCCACGGATTGAAAATTGCCCCCGTTCTGTTTGATTTCATCGCCAAGGAGGCGACCCCGAAAACGGGAATTGCGCCGGACGCCTTCTGGGCGGGGCTTGCGGCAATCGTCCGGGACCTCGCTCCGAAAAATCGCGAGCTGCTTGCATTTCGCGACACCTTGCAGGCCAAGATCGACACTTGGCACCGCGCCAGCAAGGGCAAACCGATCGACCTCAATGCCTACACCGCCTTTCTGAAGGAAATCGGCTATCTGTTGCCGGAACCGGCCACGCAGAAGGTCGAGACGGCCAATGTCGATGAGGAGATTGGCAAGATCTGCGGACCCCAGCTCGTCGTGCCGCTCACCAATGCGCGCTACGCGCTCAACGCCGCCAATGCGCGCTGGGGCAGTCTGTACGATGCGATCTACGGCACCGACGCAATCCCGCACGACCCGAGTGAGGCGACCAAGGGTTTCAACAAGGCGCGCGGCGACAAGGTGGTTGCGAAAGCCAAGACCTTTCTCGATTCCGCCGTGCCGCTGGCGACCGGCAGCCACACCGATGTGAGTTTCTACAGCGTCATCAGCGGCAAGCTCGCGGTAAAACTCAAGAGCGGCAACGCCACCGCGCTGAAATCGAACGCCCAGTTCGCCGGCTACCGCGGCGAGCCCGCCTCGCCCTCGGCCATTCTCCTGGTCAACAACGGGCTGCATATCGAAATCCAGATCGACCGCAGCCACACGATCGGCAAGGACGATCCGGCCGGCGTCGCCGACATGATCCTGGAGGCCGCCGTCAGCACCATTCTCGACATGGAGGACAGCGTCGCAACCGTCGATGCCGAGGACAAGGTGCTGGTCTATCGCAACACGCTTGGCCTGATGAACGGCACCCTGTCGGCCGACTTCGAGAAAGGCGGCAAGACGCTGAAGCGCGCGCTCAACGCCGACCGCGTCTACACCACACCGGACGGCAAAGAGCTCAAGCTGCACGGCCGCAGCCTGTTGTTGATGCGCAATGTCGGCCACCACATGTTCACCGACGCGGTGCTCGATTCGGCCGGCGAGGAAATTCCGGAAGGCCTGCTCGATGCCGCCATCACCGGCTTGCTTGCCATTCATGATCTCAAGAGCAATTCAAAGATACGCAACAGCCGCACCGGCTCGGTCTATATCGTCAAGCCGAAGATGCACGGCCCCGACGAGGTTCGCCTGACCTGTGAGCTCTTCGCCCGGGTCGAGAAGATGCTGTCGCTGCCGGAGAATACCCTGAAGGTCGGCATCATGGACGAGGAGCGCCGCACCACGGTCAACCTCAAGGCCTGCATCCAGCAAGCGTCAAAGCGCATCGTCTTCATCAACACCGGCTTCCTCGACCGCACCGGCGACGAGATCCACACTTCGATGGAAGCCGGCCCCATGATCCGCAAGAACGAAATGAAGGCGCAAGCCTGGATCAAGGCCTATGAGGACTGGAACGTCGACATCGGCCTGATCGACGGCCTGCCGGGCCACGCCCAGATCGGCAAGGGCATGTGGGCCGCGCCCGACATGATGGCGGCCATGCTGGCGCAGAAGATCGCGCATCCGCAGGCCGGCGCCACCACCGCCTGGGTGCCTTCGCCGACCGCAGCCACGCTGCACGCGCTGCACTATCACCAGGTCAACGTGCTGGCGCGCCAGCAGGAGCTGGCGAAGGGCGGCCCGCGCGCCAAGCTTTCGGATATCCTCACCATCCCCATTTCGAAATCGAACTGGGCACCCGACGATGTCCGGCAAGAGATCGACAACAATTGCCAGGGCATTCTCGGCTATGTCGTGCGCTGGATCGATCAGGGCGTCGGCTGCTCCAAGGTGCCCGACATCCACGACATCGGCTTGATGGAAGATCGCGCGACCTTGCGCATTTCAAGTCAGCATCTGGCGAACTGGCTGCATCAGGGCGTCGTCACCGAGGAGCAGGTGATGGATTCGCTGAAGCGGATGGCGGTGGTGGTGGACGGCCAGAACGCGGGCGATCCCCTGTACCGGCCGATGGCGCCGGCCTTCCACGGCGTCGCCTTCAAGGCGGCCCGCGACTTGATCTTCAAGGGGCGCGAGCAGCCGAACGGCTACACCGAATTCATTTTGACGGCGCGGCGGCGTGAGGCCAAGGCGGCGGGTTGATCGTGACGGTTGTTCCCGGAACGATCGAATGCCGCAGTCGTTAGCTCGTCATCCCGACACAACAGGAGATGGCGATGGATTGGAACCGCATCGAAGGCAATTGGAAACAATTCAAGGGCGCCGCCAAGGAAAAATGGGGCAAACTTACCGACGATGACCTCAACGTCATCGAAGGCCGCCGCGATCAGCTCGAAGGCAAGCTCCAGCAGCGCTACGGCTTCGCCAAGGATCAAGTTCACAAGGATGTGGACGACTGGTTCAAGATGCTGAAGTAAGTGCTCGTGATCGAACAAGGAAGCCCCGGCCTTGGCCGGGGCTTTTTTGTCCATCACCGGTCATTCCGGGACCATGCGAAGCATCGAACTACGATGTGCGCTTGCACATCGGAGAACCTCGAGATTCCGGGTCTGGTGCTGACGCACCATCCCGGAATGACCAAGGGGTGTCTAAAACACCGCGATATATTTCAGCAGCGAAATCACCCCGAGGATGATGACGATGACGCGCACAATTTGCCTGGCGCGCGCGTCGATCGGCAAGAGGTTGACCAGATAGAGAATCAGAATGACGACGAGAAAAGTAACCAGCGCGCCTATGAGCATTGAAATCCCCTGTTCTCTCTTTAAATGAGCCGACCCTTCGCCAACGCGCCGCCATAGGGGTCGGTTCCCCGCAAGGAACCGCAGGGCTAACTACCTGATAAACCCTGGGGTTCGGGCCGGGCCGGGTCGAGAACCGGCAGCGCCACTGTCTAAAAATTTACCCTTTTTTGGCTAAGTGGACTGAATTCTTTGGGGGGCCGCTGATGCTCAATCGTCTCACCGTATCTTCGCTGATCCAGTCGGTCATCGTTCTGATGGCGGCCTGCATGACCGCGCTCCTCTGCGTCACGGCCTGGAATTCGTGGCAACGCCTTGCCACGACGAACCGGATTTCGGTGGTCGCGGACGCCTCGTCCAACCTGTTCAGGGCGATGCATAACCTGCGCGCCGATCGATCGAACGCCGGCCGCGGCCTTAGTGCCGAGGCGGTGCTATCGCCGGAAATGCAGAAATATATTGGTGCCATCCGCGACGCCCAGATGCCGGCCATGCAATCGGCCGTTTCAGTGCTCGCCTCGTTCGAGTTTCCGGATCAAAAAACGCTGCTACCCGAGCTGGACCGCATGATCAAGGCACTGACCGGACTCGAAGCCGAAACGTGGGACGCGATGAGCAAGCCGAAGGCCGAGCGGCGGCCGGCGCTCGTCAAGGAATTCGAGGACAACACGACGGCGTTGCTCGAAACCCTCGACAAGGTGTCGATCCGGATCACCGCCGCGGTGAACCACGACGACCCGGTCATCGATCAGCTCTTGATGATCAAGCAGCTCGCCTGGCTGATGCGCAATACGGCCGGCGAGGCGTCGCTGCTGATTTCGAGTGGCATTGCCTCCGGTCAGGCGGCGCCGGATTTGCGCCAAAAATACACCAAGCTGATCGGCGGCGTTGAATCGGTTTGGGCGGCGCTGCAGACCGTGGCGGCGAGTTCGGAATTGCCGCCGAGCCTTGTCGAAGCGATGGCCGAGGCGAAGACGGGTTATTTCGAGCCGCAATTTCCCGCCCTTCGCGATCGACTGGTGAACGCGCTGGTGACCGGCGAAAAGCCCGAAATGAAGGCCAACGAATGGAGCCCGTTCTCGGTCAAGCACATGACCTCGGCGGTGATCGTCGCCGAACGCGCGCTCGATGTCGCCAAGAGCTATGCCTTGACGCAGCATTCGGCCGCCCAGCGCGCGCTGGCGCTCCAGCTTGTGATGTTGGCCGCAGCGCTCGCGCTGACCATCGGCACCATGACGGCGGTGACCCGCCGCATCATTCGCCCGCTGCACATCATGCGTGACGCCATGCTGAAGGTTGCCGCAGGCGATCTTTCGGTCGACACCGGATATGCGCAGCGTGCCGACGAGATCGGCGCGCTGGCCGGAGCGCTCGAGACCTTCAAGCAGCAGGCCATGGACAAGCTCAGGATCGAAGGCCAGGAGCGCGAACGCAACGCAGGCGCGGCGGCGCGTCAGCGGGCGATCGAGGGCTACGTCGGCGAATTCGAAAGCCTGGTGCATCAGACACTCGACCAGCTTCACGACGCTTCAAGCCAGATGCGGACGACCTCGGCGGACCTGGCGGCGGTCTCGAGCCAGACCAATTCGCGCGTGTCGGTTGCCGAAAAGGCCTCAGAAGAGGCTTCGATGAGCGTGGAGAGCGTGGCCTCGGCATCGCAGGAACTGAGTGCCTCGATCGACGACATTTCCAGGCAGGCCTCGCACGCCGCCGGCATTGCCGGCCGCGCCGTCGACCGCGCACGGGAAACCGACGACACCGTCCAGGGGCTGGCGAAAACGGCGGCCGGAATCGGCGAGGTGGTCGGCCTGATCAATTCCATCGCCGCTCAGACCAACCTGCTGGCCCTGAACGCCACCATTGAGGCCGCGCGTGCCGGCGAGGCGGGCCGCGGCTTTGCGGTGGTCGCCTCCGAGGTCAAATCGCTGGCGAGCCAGACCGCCAAGGCGACCGACGATATCTCCGAGCAGATTGCCGACATCCAGAAAGTCGCCGGCGAAGCCATCGAGGCCATCAAGGGCATTGGCGGCATCATCGGCGAGGTGAATGAAGTCGCCACCACGATCGCGGCCGCCGTCGAAGAGCAGGGCGCCGCCACCCAGGAAATCTCGCGCAACACCCAGCACGCCGCGCAAGGCACAAAGAACGTCTCGGAGAATATCACCGGCGTCAAAGCCGATGCGGACGCGGCGGCGCTGGCCGCCGAAAACGTCAAGCATGCTTCCGAGACGCTGGAGACCCAGAGCCGTCAGCTCAGCAGCCAGGTCACCGAATTCTTGCGCAAGATCCGCGCGGCTTGATCCCTCCGTCATGCCCGGGCATAGCCGTTCGAGGGACGGCGCCGCTTCCGCTCGCCTATGACCCTGGCCATGACAAAAAAGCAATTGCTCCGAGGTCTCTACTCCCGCGCCACTAGCGGCACGCGCCGATAATGCGAGCGGACCGACTGCGGCGCGGGCGAGAGTTGCAGCGAGGCGCCACGGCGATCGGCGCCGCGGCCCGCCACCATCAGCCCGCCGCTGCCCGCCACGAGATCGCCCCTGCGCAGCGTCGGGTCGTCTTCGATTCGGACCGCTGCGAGACCAACCGGGTCCTTGCCGTTGCAGGTGCAGCCCGCGACCAGCTCGTCGCGATAACGAAACGCGTTCGGCAGTTGGGAATAGGGCTTGCCATTCTCGGTGACGGCACTTTCGATATTGCTGCCGTAGACCACCTTGGTCTCGCTGGCCGGGCAAAAACTATTGCAGGAAGCCGCCCTGGTCTGATTGTCGGCTGGGGAAAGCGGGAAATGGCGGCCGTCGCAGGTGCGCACGCAATAGGCCAGCGAACCGCCGGAATAACCATGGGCGCCCGCTTGCGGAACAGCATTTTCGGGAACGGCCGTGTTGCCCTCGCTGGCATAGGGCAATGGCGTCATCGGCGCCTGTCGCCGAGCGCCACCGAACGCACCGAACAGCGCGGAAAGAAAATCCTCGGCGTGCGCCGCGGGCGCCAACGCCGCGGCGGCCAGGACCACCGCGGCGCCCCATCCCAACCTGCTCGTTCGCATGACCAAATTCATTGTCTTTCCGGACCGGGGTCGATCAGTACGGCGCGGCGGTCGAAAGGTTCATCGCCTGACGCCCCGAAGGCAGCATCGTCACTACCGGAGGCGGCCGCGATGCTGCCGCTCGAACATCGATCCCTCTGATCCCTCTCGCTTCAAGATGCGGACCGTTTTTGGGCAGGACCACCACCCGCGTGCCGACATCGACACGGCTGAACAGGTCGCTCACGTCTTCGTTGGTCAGCCGGATACAGCCACTGGAAACGAATTTCCCGATCGTCGTGGGATCGTTGGTGCCGTGGATGCGGTATTCGCTGGAGCCGAGATAGATGGCGCGAGCGCCGAGCGGATTGCCGGGGCCGCCTGCCATGAAGCGGGGCAAATAGGGCTGACGCGCGATCATCTGCGCCGGCGGATGCCAATCCGGCCACTCGGCCTTGTGGCTGATGGTTTGCACGCCGGACCAGGTGAACCCCTCGCGGCCGACACCGACGCCATAACGGATAGCGCGCCCCTGCCCGAGCACATAGTAGAGCACGGTGTTGCCGGTATCGATGATGACGGTGCCCGGCGCTTCGGCTGTGTTGAGGGCGACCACGCTACGCTGCAATCGCTCGGGAAGCACGTAGGCGCTTCTGCCATCGTTCGGCCGGATGGAATCGGGCGCCGTCATGACATTGTCCGATGGGAATGAGGTTGGCGCCGCCGCAGTGTAGTTGAGCGCCTGGGCGCTCGCCTGGCTTGAAAGAACTGTCGGCGCCAAAGCCATAACGCCGGCCACCAAGAGTGCGTCAAAGACGCGCTGCCGCCTGATGCGATTGAGGATGATTCCCTGTGCCATGACCTGCCCTCCATGAAGGGCATAAGACGATGCCCGGTTCGGAAGCTCATTCAGGGTCGTGAAGCAATTCTGGACAAATTCATCAGTGGACCCGTTCGCGCCAGGCGCTCTTGATCCATCGCAAGGATTCCCTGCGACCATCGCCGTTCCGGCTCGACGACGATTGCCTGCGAATGGCTGTGTCATGATCTGCCCCGATGCGGTTGCGCATCACGCTGATGCTTCTAACAAACGCCAACGGAGCCGCGCGGTTCCTCGCGCCGTCCGAATTAGACCACGGCTTTGTCAAGCCCAGCGAATTTCACGTCTTCGCGACGGAACTTTCGTGCGCGCGACGCCTTGTCCCGCGGGTGCCTTGCGACGTCTGAGGCCGTTCGCGCCAAGGTCGCGGCTCGCCATTTTTATTAGCTTTAACGCGGGGGAGAGAGATCCTGTTGCGTGTCCTGCCCGACGAACGCGCGTTTTCGAACGATACCCTCGGCACGCCACTGCCTGACAGCAACCTCGAACAGCCGCCGATCGTTCGCCGCATCGAGCTCGTTGCGTTTGCGCTGATCTCGCTGTTATTGATTTGCGTGGTCGCGGTTCTCTACGCCGCCAAGGCATTCTTTCTCCCCGTCGTCGCGGCGTTCGTAGTCGGCACCATGCTGTCGCCGGCCGCCGGCTTCCTCGAACGTCATCGAATCCCGCGCGCAATGTCGGCAGTTCTGATCGTGAGCGCGGTTGGCGCGGGCATCGCGCTCATCGTGGGCCTGATCTCTTCGCCGTTGATGCAATGGAGCGCGCGGCTGCCGGAGCTCGGCGCGCTGCTTAGGGACAAGCTGCATATCTTCGACCGGCCGCTTGCGCTCTGGCATGATCTACAGACCATGCTCGGCCTATCCGACACATTCGCGGCCGCGCCGTTCGAGATGCCGAAATTCGAATGGGTGCAGCCCACACTGGAATTCCTGTCACCGACCTTCACCGAATTCCTGCTGTTCTTTGCGACGCTGGTCCTGTTCCTCGCAAGCTGGCACGACCTGCGACGCGCGCTGATCATGAATTTTACCGGCCATGAATCGCGGCTGCGAGCCCTGCGCATCCTCAACGCGATCGAGGAGCATCTCGGGGGTTATCTGCTGACGGTGACGATCATCAATCTCGGCGTGGGCGCTGCGACCGGCCTTGTTTGCGCGCTCGCCGGCATGCCAAATCCGGCCGGGCTTGGCGCGCTCGCCGCGACGCTGAACTACCTGCCGATCATCGGCCCGGTGGCTACATTTGTGATCCTGACCATCATCGGCATGATCGCATTCTCAACCATCGGGGGAGCGTTGATCGCGCCCTTGGCCTTTGTCGGGATTGCTTTTCTTGAAGGTCATTTCGTCACCCCGACCATCATTGGCCGCAGGCTCGAACTCAACGCGCTCGCCGTATTCATCGCGCTCGCGTTCTGGACCTGGCTCTGGGGACCGATGGGTGGCTTTCTATCCTCACCGCTTTTGATCGTGGCGCTGACGCTGCGCGATCATTTGTGGACGCAAAGCGAGCCGAACCTGCCGTAGTGGCAAATCAGCGCAGTGACTTCGCTTGCGGGAACTTCCCCAGTGCCGGGACGTTTGTTCCGTAACTGACTTTGAGATGCCGGGAGCTGTTTGATGTCGAGTACTGATGGCGAAATCGGAATGAGCAATCTGACGGATAAAGCGACGTATGAACGCCTTGAAAAGCATGTAGCAGCCGTGAAAGACGATATCACCGCCCTGACAGACCAGATCACCGACACCCTCAACTCTTTCGCTGGCACCGCCAAAAAGCAGGCGCGCCGTGGCTACAAGCAGGCGCGTGCCAATGTCGATGCGGCCGTCGACGATATTTCGGGGCGCGGCACTGCGGTGATGGGCGCCGCCCAGGACGCCGCCACATCGATCGAGGAAACACTTGAAGACGTCATCACGCGGCGGCCGCTGGCGACCGTCGGCCTTGCGCTCGGACTTGGCTTCCTGATCGGCGCGACGTGGCGCCGCTAACAAGGGGTGCGTGGCCGCAAGTGACCGCCTTGCCGGAATCCATTCTGAATTTTTGAACGAGGCGTCCGAATGTTCGCGCACATCGTCGATGATTTCAAGGAATCGACCCGCAGCGCCTTGCGGCTGACGTCGCTTGCGGCTGCGGTGGCGCTGGCAGCGTTCATCACGATCTCGTTTCTGTGCGCCGCGGCCTTTGTCTATGTGTTGCAGACCTATGGCTTGATCGAGGCCTGCCTGACTGGCGCCGGGATTTTCCTCCTTGTCGCGCTGATTGCGGCTGCGCTGTATGTCGCCCGAAAAAATCGGGCCCGGGCGCGCGCGGTGGAAGCCACGAAATCCACGCTCCATGCCGCGCTCGCCGATCCGATGCTGGTGGCCACCGGCATCCAGCTCGTCCGCGCCATCGGGGTCAAAAGGCTGATCCCGATCCTGGCGGTCGGCGGATTGGCGCTGGGATTGCTGGCCAGCCGGAATGCTTCGACCGATGAAGCGCCGGCGGAGTGAGCGGCGCGCGCCGATTCAAATTTCAAACAGCCTACTCCGGTGTCGTCGCCCGGCTTGACCGGGCGATCCAGTATTCCGGAGACGCCTCCTGCCTATACGAGAGATCACGGCGTACTGGATGCCCCGCTTGAAGCGGGGCATGACGATTGAGGGACACAGCTTCGCGATCTCGCCGCGCAATTCGCGCGAGTTCTGCCAAGAACATCCGCCCTTCGAAAATTCAGAGGGCGCAGGGAATGCCGGGCGCTCGCTGCGCCCGCAGCCTTGTGTGCGGTGAAAGTGAAAGCACACAAGCGTAGTCACCACGGTCACACCGGAAACACCCGGCATTCCCCGCGCAATGGTTTACGGCTTATATCGCGCTCTCCCCGGGGACCGGGCTTTCTTGCCCCCGTCGTTACGCGGAATCGTCTCCGCAAACTTGACGCCAGCGTCGGGGCGTCAGGACCACACGACTTCGCCGTCCGCGACCAGCACCCTCGTCAGAAGCGCTTCCTGCGTCCACCGCATCCCGTCCCGCGTCCGTGACGTTCGCGAGCCGCCCCTCTGTGAGACGGGACCAAATCGCTATAATCCTGCTTCTACCACGCCGTCAAGCGAAATTTCTGAAAATCGGAAATAAGAGTCATGTCCGTCGTCATTGCCTGCGACAAACGCAAAGCGTTTGCACAAGGGAGCCCTTGCGACGACGCAATCCAGCCTTTCTTACTGTGGTGAGATGGATTGCTTCGCGTTGCTCGCAATGACGTGGAGAGGCTCGCAATGACAAAAACCCGTCATTGCCTGCGACAAACGCAAAGCGTTTGCGCAAGGGAGCGCTTGCGACGACCCCGCTACGCTCGCTGCGCGAGCTTCGCAGGATAGGAGTCCGCCGAAGCGCACGAGCGCGTAGGCGGAAGCAATCCAGCCTTTCTTTCCGCGGTAAGATGGATTGCTTCGCGTTGCTCGCGATGACATGGAGGAGGCTCACAATGACGCGAGACCTTCACGTCACGCAGCGGCCGGGCTGGAGCTGCTTGGCAACTTCAGTGAGCAGGCTGACCACGGCTTCGCAGGCCACGATCGGCTTGCGGTTCCCCGGCCTGATCGCGGCGGGCGAGGAGGGACTAGCGGCCTCATTGGTTACCGGCACGCGAACCAGGAGGGACCTGTCCGAGACCCCATTCACCCGAAGCGCGATGGTTTGGGATCGCGCGGGCGATCCCGCCAGGCCCGCCGCTCGGTCGGCTTTCGCGGCGCGGTTGACGGCGATCCCGCCGGCCGGCTCGGGCCCGAACAGGGCATAGCTCGATGTCGGGTCGGGAAGGTCGCGGCCCGACGCAAACTGCGCCGCGCCAAGGGTCAGCGAGAGGGCGATCGCCCCCAAAATTCCTGTTGTAAGCTGTAACATTTCTCGTCCGCCGTCGCATCGCCCCATGGCGATCGACTTAGCAACGCCGCAGAAACGACAAGGTTTCGCGGAACCCGCAATCACTTAACCGTGCAAAAAATTTCACGCCTGCCGCGGAACGACTCCGGGGGCTGATGCGTCATCCTGCCAGCCGGTTATCCCCCCTGCCCCATTGACCGGCGACGTAGGGCGCGGCTGTGGTGATGCCAGTCGCGCCCTGCTTTTTTGTTATCCGGTTGATTTCAGAGCGCTTTCGTACGCACTCCCGCACCTTCCCGAGGCCGGCATGCCGGCTGCGATTGACGCGCGGGCGATCCGCGTGCAGCAACTGTTTCCTGCATCGGGGTGGTGGGGCATTTGGGCGAGTTTCTTCGAATTGTCGAAATTTCGGTCGGCGTCAGCGTGGCAGCGACGGCGATCGCGGCGGCCGTCAGTCTTCCCAGCGGGGCTGCGCTTGCGATCTTTGCCTTTCGAGGCCGGCGATTGCTGGTTGTTTTGACGAACGCATTTTTCGGCCTGCCGCCGGTCGTGGTCGGGCTGGTGCTGTACCTTGCGCTGTCGCGCTCTGGCCCGCTCGGCTTCCTTCAACTGCTGTATACGCCGCAAGCCATGGTGATGGCGCAGGCAGTCCTCGCCGCGCCCATCATGACCGCCTTGATCCATCGCGCCAGCGAACGGGCCTGGGCGCGCTATGGCGACGAGCTGATCTGCGACGGCGCCTCACGCCTGCAGGCCGTTCCGCAAATCCTGCGCATCATCCGCGCCGACCTTTTGACCGCCGTGCTGGCGGGTTTCGGCAGGACGATATCGGAAGTCGGCGCGGTGATCCTGGTTGGCGGCAATATCCGGGACTTGACGCGAACCATGACCACGGCCATTGCGCTCCAGACCAGCCAGGGCGAGCTGTCACTGGCGCTGGCGCTGGGCGCGGTGCTGATCGGGATCAGCATTTCGATCAGCGCCACGGTGTTTGCGCTTGCCGGAGCCGCGAGAACGGCGGGAAGCGACGAAGCATGATTGAAATCCGGTCCCTGCTTGCGTTGATGGTTGCCGTCATCGCCATCCATTCGGCGCCGGCCGCGGCGGAATCGATCGTTCTCGCTTCCACCACCTCGGTCGAGAGCTCAGGGCTCCTGACAAAAATCCTGCCGCGATTCACGGCCAAGACCGGGATAACGGTCAACGTCGTCGCGCAAGGCACCGGCAAGGCGCTCTATACCGCCCGGCGCGGCGATGCCGATCTGTTGCTGGTGCACGACCCCGAGGCCGAAGCGCAATTCATGAGCGAAGGCCATGGCATCACGCGGCGGCAGATCGCCTGGAACGATTTTGTCCTCGTCGGCCCCGCAGCCGACCCCGCGCAGGTGCGCGGCGGCCGCGACAGCGTCGCCGCGCTGAAGGCGATCGCCGCCGCGCGCGCGCCGTTCGTGTCGCGTGGCGACAACAGCGGCACCAATGCCGCCGAGCTGCGGCTGTGGCGGATCGCCGGCCTCATTCCGGATGCGACGAGGGAAAAATGGTACCGCGACATCGGCGGCGGCATGGGCCAGGCGCTCAACGCCGCAAGCGCGATGGACGCCTACACGCTGACCGACCGCGGCACCTGGCTGAGCTTTGACAACAAGGGGTCGCTGGTCATCGCCATCGAAGGCGACCCGCGCTTGATCAACCGCTACGACGTGATCGAACTCAATCCGCAAAGACACGCCACCGCCAAGCTGGCGTTAGCAAAAATTTTTGCGGATTGGCTGGTGTCGCCGGAGGGACAAGCGGCGATCGGCGCCGTTCAGGTGAACGGGGAGCGATTGTTCAATCCGTCGGCGAACGCGCCGAGGTGAACGCGGCCGATGCGGCAGCTTGGGCGTTCGGTCGCTTTCGCTTGCGGTCACGCCACCCTTGGCGTCCTGTTGCGCGAGTTGCGCTGGAAGAAAAGGGCCTGGCTGGCGACCGCGGACACCATGGCGGGCTGGAACGGTTTTGAGATCAGGAACGCCGGCTCCGGGCGTTCGCCGGTCAGGAAGCGTTCGGGATAGGCGGTAATGAACACCACCGGGACCTCGAAGCTCCGCAACAGTTCGTTGACGGCGTCGAGCCCGGAAGAGCCGTCGGCCAATTGAATATCGGCCAGGATCAGGCCAGGCCTCTTGTTCTTGGCGAGCGCCACCGCGTCGGAATGGGTGCGGGCGACGCCGATCACGTTATGGCCGAGATTCTTCACGAGACTCTCGAGATCCATCGCGATGAAGGTCTCGTCCTCGATGATCAAGACGTCGGTGGCAATCTCCGCGGCCATTTCGCGCCCGGCGGTGTCGGCGAGCTTGCGCGTTTCGGCGACGTCGGTGCCGAGAATGAAGGCGACTTCGTCCTCCGCAAAGCCTTCAAGCGACAACAGCAGAAACGCCTGGCGCGGCAGCGGCGTGATGTTCGAAAGCCTCCGCTCCGGCGGCATCGGCAAGGTCGCCACATCGGGATCGTCGTTGATCGAGACCGAATTCCAGATCTGGGTAAAGAGGCGGAAGAGCCCGGCGCGTGGCCCGTGCCGCTCATCGAGCAGGGAGGCGTCCTGCAACAGGGCCTCCAGCATGGCTCCGACATAGGCGTCGCCTGACGCCTGGTTTCCGGTCAATGCGCGGGCATAGCGGCGCAGCAGCGGCAAGTGTTCGGCAACAACCTGTGATCGAGACATCCCCACTCCATCCTTCTGTTGGGTCAAAATCGTTTCGAGGGTCACCCGCACCCCCTCCCTGACAGTCGGTGAACTACGCCCAGGACCGGCAAAAGTTCCCGCAGATTAAGGAACTTTTAGCCGCCCTTTGCATTAGCCATGGCGCGGAAGGCGGCCAGCGCGTGGGCAGATTCGAGAAATAGTCATGAAAATACAAAAACTTAACCCCCGGGGAAGCGTGGGACAAGAAATGAAGGAAGTAAAAAAGCAGGGCGGCCTAAATCCCGAGATTCAGTCGCGAATCGGCCACCAGTTGCGCGCCATGTACGACGACGTGGTCCGCCAAGGGGTGCCCGACCGATTCGTGGAGCTGATCCGAAAGCTTGATGTGCCCTCGCCCCATACCCAAATGGGAAATACGGGCGACGACACGATCAATAAAGACGGGAGGGATTAAATGCCTCTCACCGACTCGCTCCGCGACGACATCCTCGCGTCGGTCCCCAGTCTGCGGGCGTTCGCGATTTCGCTGTCGGGCAATGGCGACCGCGCCGACGATCTGGTGCAGGAAACCCTTGTGCGCGCGCTTGCCAACATCGATTCGTTCCAGCCGGGATCGAACCTGCCGGCGTGGCTGTTCACGATCCTGCGCAACCTGTTCCGCTCGGACTACCGCAAGCGGCGGCGCGAGGTCGAGGATGCCGACGGCAGCTACGCCAAGACCCTGAAGACCCAGCCGGCGCAAGGCGCGCATCTGGAGTTTGAGGAATTCCGCGCGGCGCTCGACAAGCTTCCGCAGGACCAGCGGGAGGCGTTGATCCTGGTGGGCGCTTCCGGCTTCTCGTATGAGGATGCCGCGGCGATCTGCGGCTGTGCGGTCGGCACTATCAAGAGCCGAGTCAACCGGGCGCGGTCGAAACTCTCCGCGCTGCTCTATGTCGATGGCGCCGACGATTTCGGCCCCGACGAAACCGTTCGCGCGGTGATCGGCGGCAGCGGCGGGTAGTATCGGCTATCGAAGCAGCTCCTACACCGGCTTTAACGGCGCCGAGAACTGCTCGGTCCGGTCTCTCTCCGACATGTCCATCACGGTCTGCATCGGCGCGGTGAGCTCGTAGACGTAGCTCACATCGGTAAAGTATCGCTTCGATGTTCCGCCAAGCGCCTCCGGCGCCACGCGGTCGAGCAGGATCAGGCCGAAATCGCTGTCGGCGCGGCGAGTTGCCTCGCTGGTGTTGAACTCTTCCCAGCGAAAACGAAAAATGGTGTTGGAATCTTCTCCGGTTACGTCCCAGTGGGCGACGATATGAGGATGCTTGCCGACCAGCGAAAGACCTTCGTCGGAATGCGATGCCAGCTCGAAGAACAACAGCGACAGCGATTGCGCCGCCCGCGCGCTGACGGTGATCTCCGGGCCCGAGATCGCGATGCGCTCGGCGTGGGGTATCGCGCGCGCTTCGAACAATCCCTTCAGCTTCACGCCCTGCCACTGGCTTTCGCTGAGCAGCGAAACCACATTCGACATGGCATGAATCCGGCCGATCAGGAGTTCGCGGGCGACGTCGATGTCGGAACCGTGGCGCAAAGTGCGCGTCACGATCGACTGGATCACCGCGAGAATATTCTTGACGCGATGATTGAGCTCGTCGATGACCGCGGTCAGGCGCCGCTCGAAGCCGATCCGCACCTGGATTTCACGGCTGAGCCGCAGGTTGTTGTAGGCGACATATCCGAACAGCCCGCAAACGATCGCTGTCAGCGCAAAACCAATTGCGCCGACGACCATGGCCGTTTGTTGGGCGCGCGTCATCGCGTTGGTCTTGGCATAATAGCTCAGCGTCCAGTCCCGGTCGCCGAATGAGACCGTTCGCGTCACCGGCGGCATGGGACCTTGCCGGATCGCCCTCGATACGACGATGCTCCGGTCATTTGCGGTCAATTCGCTATTGTCGCTGCGCGGATCCTTCAGCGCCACGGAGAACAGCGACAGATCGTCATTGGCGAGCATCAGCGGCGCCAGTTCATACGAGAACGTGACAAAGCCGGCGGGCTGAGCCTCGCGGGCCTGCAACACCGGCGCGGCCAGCACGACGCCGATCGGGCCATCGTCGCGCAACAATGGCAGGGGATCGGACGCGACAGGCTTCATCTCGGCCATGGCGCGCGCCAGCATCGGCCCCAGAATCGGGTGCTGATCGAAGCAGCGGCCCGGAAAAGCCTTCAACTCGTCATTTCGAGGCTCGACATCCATCAAGATGTCGACCGGCCGGTCGAGAGCGGCGGTGTCGAGTGGCGCATCGTCAGAACTGCGGATGGTCGGATTTGGAAATCCAGCGCTGGCAAGCTCGGCATGCGCCGCTTCCAGTTCGTCCGGCCGCAGCCGTGCGATCCAGCCTGCGACCACGAAATCGGTCTTGAAGGCATAGATCGACGAGCGCAGCGGTTGGAGCATATTGGCCTTGATCACCGAAGGCGAACGGAACAGGCCCGATGCGACACGCGCCAGCAGCTCGCGCTCGGTCAGCCGATCCTGCGTCAGGCTCGCATGCACATCGATCGCCCGCGCCAGCGCGATGCCCTCAACCGTCAGTTCCTGATCATGCACGCGATAGGCCGCAAGACCGGAGAGCATAACTCCGATGAGCGCAATAAAACCGGTGATGAGACCCAGCCGAACCACGCGCTCACTCAAAAGAATTAGGTTGGCAATGAAGCCGAAGAAGCATCTGGCAGCCGACGCGGCGGCCGTAAATCGAAGAACAATGAGGGCCAGCCATTCGGCATAGTGGAGCAGCGGTCATCGATACGCAACAGCGGTGGACGGAAGGGATATAGCACGAAGGACAAGGCAACTTCCAAGCGATATTCCGGCGGCGCCAGAGAACGCTAACGGCGGTGGATGGGGGTTTGTTCCCGTTACTGCCGGGGTTTCATCCCGCCGGCTTCTCAGAAGGGTTAACGCGCCCTAGGCTCGCGCCTGCGGCCTGAGGCCGCCCTTGGTCTCGATGAAGCCGATAATGCGATCGAGGCCTTCGCTCTTTTTCAGGTTAGTCATGACAAAGGGCCGCTCGCCGCGCATCCGCCGTGCATCGGTATCCATTTTTTCGAGCGAGGCTCCGACATAAGGGGCGAGATCGATCTTGTTGATGACGAGCAGGTCTGACCTGGTGATGCCGGGCCCCCCCTTGGAGGGGATCTTGTCGCCGGCCGCGACGTCGATCACGTAAATCGTCAGATCGGCCAGCTCCGGCGAGAAGGTGGCGGCGAGATTGTCGCCGCCGGATTCGATCAGCACGACATCGAGATTTGGAAACTTGGCGCGCATGTCGGCAACCGCCGCCAGGTTCATCGACGCATCCTCGCGTATGGCAGTGTGCGGGCAACCGCCGGTCTCGACGCCCGCGATCCGGTCCGCCGTCAACGATCCGGAGCGCACCAAAAACTCGGCATCCCATTTGGTGTAGATGTCGTTGGTGATCGCCGCGATATCGTAGCGTACCCGCATCGCCTTGCAGAGCAGATCCATCAACGCGGTCTTTCCCGACCCGACCGGGCCCCCAATGCCGACACGAAGCGGGCCGTTCAAATTTTTGCTCATGCGGGTCTTCTCTCGGTGATCACGGCGTCCACGTCCAACGGAAATTACCTTCCTTGAAGGTCTTTGCGCGCTTTGGATCGGCCTTGCCTAGATCGCCCATTAGCCTTCCCCGCTCGTCGAAATAGACCCGGTCGGCTTCGATCGAGACTGTGCGCTTGCCGATTTTGCAATGATAAGGGGCAGCGCGGCCACCGCCGAGGTATTTCCAATGATTGCCGTGGCGCGCGGCGATGCAGGTCACGGCAGATGCTTTGAGACCATTTCTGTCCAGCTCCGCCTGGATCTCTGCAACCAGTTTTGGCGCCTTGACGACCGCGATGAGAACCTCACCAAGCCCGAGCGTGCCATCGGCCCATGCCGGCACCGCGGCAACCACGAAAAGCAGCGCCAAGGCAGCATATTCACGCGGCACCCTCATGACCGGAACAATCTCGTGTACTGCGTCTCGTGGCGCATGCCGGCGAGATCGGCGCGAAAGGTCGCGCTGCCGAGATCGTCGAGCGAAGCCGCAAGCGCGCGCCTCGCGGTTGCGCCGACGACCGGCTCGAGCTGCGCCAGCACGCGCTGGCTATCGGTCTGGCCCAGAGGAATAAGCCGCGCGCCCGCGGAAATCCAGTTCGAGGTCACCGCATGCAGGAAGGCGTGGACGGCCGGCTGCAGCGGAATTGCATGCGCGGCGCTGGCAAGGCCGACGGCGACGGGATAGACGATGACGCCGCCGCAACAGGCGATCAGCCGGTCCAGGCAATCGCAATTCCAAGCTGCGCGCGCGATCTCGATGAACGCCCTTCCCTGTGCCGAAGTCTCAAGCTGGCGTTCGCGTGAGGGCACCATGGCGGATGCGAGCTCGACGATCTCACCAAGCATCGCTTCGTCATCGGCCGCCGCGGCCCGATGCGCATGGACGAGAAAGACGGCGTCGCAAAAGCCCGGCCCGTCCGCCAGCATCGAACCAAGCCAACCCCTTAACGATGCGGCGTCACTGACGTCGCCGGCTTCGACTGCCCATTCGATACCGCTGGAATAGGAGAAGGCGCCGACCGGAAAGGACGGCGAAAGCCAGGTCATCAGCCGGTACAGCGCAGCCACCTCGCTCTCCGACATGTTGCTCACGCCGGGAGCCGGCACGGCCGCACCCGACGCATCCGCTTCGGGCTGCGCGCGGCGCCGTGGCCTCAATGGCTTATTTGTGGTCATGAGCATGGGAATGGCCGCCATGACCATGTCCTGCATGATCATGCGATTCGTCGGCGGGCGCGTGTGCATGCCCGCCATCAGCATAGGCGCCACCTTCCGGATCGAACGGCGCTTCGATCTCGACGATGCGCGCGCCCAACCCCTTCACCATGGCCTCGATCACGTGGTCGCGCCGGATGCGCAAGCCACGCGCCGTGATCTGCGTCGGCAGATGACGATTGCCGAGATGCCAGGCGACCCGAACCAGATGCTCGGGATCCTTGCATCGGATTTCGGCCAGCGGCTCCGGCGCCGCCACGACCTCAATCAACCTGCCGTCGTCGAGCACCAGCGCGTCGCCGCCGCGCAGCGCCACGGCGTTTTCCAGATCGAGCAGGAACTCGAGCCCGCGCGTGCCGGTCATCGCCATCCGCCGCCGGTGGCGATCGTCGAAATCGAGCACGACGGTATCGGCCGGCGGTTCGCTCCAGCGATGTTGGCCTCGAACATGGATGGCGCGGATCATTGGGTATCGACCATGGCTGCGGCCCTAATACATGAAATAGCGCTGCGCCATCGGCAGCACTTCGGCGGGCGCGCAGATCAGCAGTTCGCCATCGGCGCGCACCTCATAGGTTTCCGGATCGACCTCGATCTTCGGCGTCGCGCCGTTGTGGATCATGCTCTTTTTCGAGATGCCGCCACGGGTGTTCTGCACCGCGTAGAGTTTCTTGGTTATCCCAAGCTTGCGGCCAAGCCCGGACGACACCGCAGCCTTCGAGGAGAACACCACCGAGGAGGCCGTCAGCGCTTTGCCGAACGCGGCAAACATCGGCTGATAATGCACGGGCTGCGGCGTCGGGATCGACGCGTTCGGGTCGCCCATCGGCGCCGCCACGATCGAGCCGCCCTTGATGATGCATTCGGGCTTGACGCCGAAGAAAGCCGGCTGCCACAGCACGAGATCGGCGAGCTTGCCCTTTTCGACCGAGCCGATCAGCTTCGAGACGCCGTGCGCGATCGCGGGATTGATGGTGTATTTGGCGATGTAGCGTTTGACGCGGAAATTGTCGTTGTTGCCTTTGTCTTGCGGCAACGCACCGCGCTGCTTCTTCATCTTGTCGGCGGTCTGCCAGGTACGGATGATGACCTCGCCGAGCCGGCCCATCGCCTGCGAATCCGAGGACATCATCGACAGCGCGCCGAGATCGTGCAAAATGTCTTCCGCGGCGATCGTCTCCTTGCGGATACGGCTTTCGGCAAACGCCAGATCTTCGGCAATCGAGGGATCGAGATGATGGCACACCATCAGCATGTCGAGATGCTCGTCGATGGTGTTGCGGGTGAACGGGCGCGTCGGGTTGGTCGAGGACGGCAGCACGTTCTTCAAACCCGCGATCTTGATGATGTCCGGCGCATGGCCGCCGCCGGCGCCTTCAGTATGGAAAGCGTGGATGGTGCGGCCCTTGAACGCCTTAATTGTGTCCTCGACGAAGCCGGATTCGTTGAGCGTATCCGAATGCAGCATCACCTGGACGTCGTAGTCGTCGGCAACCGCAAGGCAGTTGTCGATCGCGGCAGGCGTGGTGCCCCAATCCTCGTGCAGCTTGAGCGCACAGGCGCCGGCCTTGATCATCTCCACCAAAGACGCCGGGCGCGAGGCATTGCCCTTGCCGGAAATGCCAAGGTTGACCGGAAACGCGTCGAACGACTGGATCATCCGCGCGATATGCCAGGGGCCCGGCGTACAGGTGGTCGCATAAGTGCCGTGCGAGGGCCCGGTGCCGCCGCCCAGCATCGACGTAACGCCGGACATCAATGCATGCTCGATCTGCTGCGGGCAGATGAAATGGATGTGGCTGTCGAAGCCGCCGGCGGTGAGAATCTTTCCTTCGCCCGCGATGATGTCGGTGCCCGGGCCGATGACGATGGTCACGCCGGGCTGGATATCGGGATTGCCCGCCTTGCCGATGGCGCTGATCATGCCTTCCTTGATGGCGACGTCGGCCTTCACGATGCCCCAGTGATCGACGATCAGCGCATTGGTGATGACGGTATCGACCGCGCCCTGCTTGTTGGTGACCTGCGACTGACCCATGCCGTCGCGGATCACCTTGCCGCCGCCGAATTTCACTTCCTCGCCGTAGGTCGTAAGGTCCTTTTCGACCTCGATGATGAGGTCGGTATCGGCGAGCCGCACCCGGTCGCCGGCGGTCGGCCCGAACATGTCGGCATAGACGGAACGTTTGATTTTCACGGACATGATTTGGCCCCGACTGCTTCGAACATGATCACAGCTTCCCCATCACATCGCCACGAAAGCCGTAGACGGTGCGCTTGCCCGCAAGCGCCACGAGCTGCACCTGGCGCGCTTGCCCCGGTTCGAACCGTACCGCCGTGCCGGCCGCGATATCGAGCCGCATGCCGCGCGCTTTTTTGCGGTCGAATTTCAGCGCCGGGTTGGTTTCGAAGAAATGGTAGTGCGAGCCGACCTGGATCGGACGGTCGCCCGAATTGGCAACCGTCAGCGTTACCGTCTTGCGGCCGGCATTGAGGTCGATCTCGCCGTCCTTGATGAAGAGTTCACCGGGGATCATTTTATCTTTCTCCGTCACTTCTGGATTCCGGGTCCGCCGCCATCCAGGTCGGCTGTTGCCGACTTGGACCAATCATACTGCCGAACTCGGGTAAACCCGAGTCCGGTTGGCGCCGTCTCGGAATGACTGGCGTCATCTGATCGGCTCGTGCACGGTGACCAGTTTGGTGCCGTCGGGAAACGTCGCTTCCACCTGGATGTCGTGGATCATCTCGGCAATGCCCGGCATCACCTGGGCGCGGGTCAAGACTTGCGCGCCGGCCTGCATCAACTCGGCCACGGTGCGGCCGTCGCGCGCGCCCTCGACGATGAAGTCCGAAATGATGGCGACGGCCTCGGGATGGTTGAGCTTGACGCCGCGCTCGAGCCGGCGTCGCGCCACCATGGCCGCCATTGAAATCAGCAGCTTGTCCTTTTCGCGGGGAGACAGATTCATGCGAGCACTCTGATTGATCTGAGCCGATCTGGTTGAGCCGACATTCTGGTTGAGTCGAAGGTAATTGAGCCAATCCTGGTTGAGCCGCTTCTAATTGAGCCAGAGTCGCGGCAACGCCGAGCCGCTGGCGCGGCCGAGCACCGCCATCATATCGGCGCGAAGCTGGCCCGCATCTTGGGCACAGAAGCGCGCCATTGCAAACCCATTCCAACAGGAGATGCCGACCTCACCGCCAAGCGATTTCGCGCCTTCGCGAACCCGCTCGACCAGCGCTTCGTCGCCGGGGACAATCAGCGCGGTACCGATCGCAGCACCTCCTTTGGCGATCGCGGGCTTTGCGAGCTTTTCGCCGATATCGCCATCGAGACGGACGTTTTCGGCGAACACCAGCCGGCCCGCCCGGCGCAGCCGCCAACGGTCGACGAATTCCCCCCGCTTCATTCGCTCACCCATCGCTGCACGGCCGAATACCGCGATTTCACACAAGAGGAGCGAGGCGCCATCCGCCAGATCAATATCAAACTGCCGTTGCACCCGCGCGCGGTCGAACAGAATGGTTTCCTGCGGCAGCCAGGCAAGGTGCGAGCGGGATTCTGCTTTCAGGACAATGTGGAGGCGCGCGGCGGGGCCCTCGGCCCGGTAGATTTTTTCCGCCGCCGCCGTCGTCACGGTGAGCCGCGACCCCTCGCCGGTGGCAATGCCGATGTCAAACCGATCGCCGCCGGCAATTCCGCCCGCGGTATTGACGAAGACCGCCGACAGGCCTTCGGCCTCGGGCGAGGGAAAACGCACGCGCAGCGAGCCAGATTCATGGAGATGGCGGCGGCGGGTGACGCCATCGACCCGATGCACGTCAAAGCGCACCGCGCCCTGAGCGCGGTTGGCCGCGAAAATCGCCGAAGTCGTGCTCGCGCTATCGGTCCGCATTGGCTCCAGCTCATTTTCAAAAACGGGCGCAACCGGTGTCGGTCGCGTCAGAAGTCAGTTACAGGGCCATCTGTCGGCTGATCTCGCCCGCATCGAGGTTGCTGCGGTCGCAGGAATACTTCACAGCGCCCCTGTCCATGACGGCGAAATTGTCGCCGAGCTCGCAGGCAAAGTCGAGATATTGTTCGACCAGAACGATCGCGATATTGCCGAGACTGCGCAAATAAGTAATCGCCCGCCCGATGTCCTTGATGATCGACGGCTGGATGCCCTCGGTCGGCTCGTCCAGCAGCAGCAACCTTGGCCGCATGACGAGCGCCCGGCCGATCGCGAGCTGCTGCTGCTGGCCGCCGGAAAGATCGCCGCCGCGGCGGCCGAGCATCGATTCCAGCACGGGGAATAGCGAAAATACGTCATCGGGGATATTGCGGTCCTGGCGCTTCAAGGGGCCAAAGCCGGTCTTGAGATTTTCCTCCACCGTCAACAACGGAAAGATCTCCCGCCCTTGCGGCACAAGGCCGATACCCTTGCGTGCCCGCTCATACGGCTTCAAGCCGGTGATGTCGGCGCCGTCAAACGTGATCGATCCGCCGGAAATCGGATATTGCCCAATCATCGCGCGCAGCAGGCTGGTCTTGCCGACGCCGTTGCGGCCGAGCACGCAAGTCACCTTGCCCGGCTCGGCCGACAGCGACACGCCGCGCAGTGCCTGGGCCGCGCCGTAATAAAGGCTGATGTCCTTGACCTCGAGCATGCGACACGTCCTTAAGAGGGCGAGTGGCGAATGGCGAGTAGCGAATAGTTAGAAAAAACCATCTTCCCACTCGCTATTCGCTACTCGCCATTCGCCTATCGCCCCAAATACACTTCAACAACACGCTCATTGGCCGAGACCTGGTCGATGGTTCCCTCGGCGAGCACGGTGCCTTCGTGCAGGCACGTCACCTTGACGCCGAGTTCGCGTACAAAAGCCATGTCGTGCTCGACGACCATGACGGTTTTGTCCTTGTTGATTTGCTTCAGAAGCTCGGCGGTCTGGTGGGTTTCTACATCGGTCATTCCCGCGACCGGCTCGTCCACCAGCAGCAATTTCGGATCTTGCGCGAGCAGCATGCCGATCTCGAGCCATTGCTTCTGGCCGTGCGACAGGCTTCCCGCAAGCCGGTTGCGCGCGTCGGCCAGTCGGATGGTTTCCAGCACCCGCTGGATGCGCTCGGTTTCGGGCCTCGCCTCGCGCCAGAACAAGGTGCCCTTCACGCCGTGGTCGACATTGAGCGCCAGCAGCAGATTGTCCTCGATGGTCTGGCTCTCGAACACCGTCGGCTTCTGGAATTTACGGCCGATCCCCAGTTCAGCTATCCGCGTCTCGTCGAGCCTTGTGAGATCGGTTATGCCGTCGAACAAGACGGTGCCTTCGTCGGGCCTGGTCTTGCCGGTGATAATATCCATCATCGTGGTCTTGCCGGCACCGTTGGGGCCGATGATGGCGCGCATTTCGCCGGGCTCGAGCGCGAGCGACAGGTTGTTGATGGCATGAAAGCCATCGAACGAGACATGCACGCCGTCGAGATAGAGCAGCGCAGAGGTTGCCCGGCTATCCATGACGTTCATTCGTCTACTCCGCCATATCCGGTTCGCTAACGCCGTCTTCGCGCGCGGCGCTCTCCGCATTGTCCGATGGGCGCTTGTCCTTCCACGGCTCCCACCATGAATTGAAGGTACCGACGATGCCCCTGGGCAACAGCAGCGTCACCAGAATAAACAAGGCGCCGAGCATGAACAGCCAGTAAGGCGCCAGCGGACCCGACGTAAAATAGGTCTTGGCGTAGTTGACGACGACCGCCCCAAGTGCTGCGCCGATCAGCGTACCGCGGCCGCCGACGGCCACCCAGATCACTGCTTCGATGGAGTTTCCGGGCGCAAACTCGCTTGGATTGATGATACCGACCTGCGGCACATAGAGCGCGCCGGCGACGCCGGCCATGCAGGCCGACAGGGTGAAGACGAACAATTTGTAAGATTCGACGCGATAACCGAGAAAGCGCGTGCGGGATTCGGCGTCGCGAATCGCAATCAACACCTTGCCGAGTTTTGAGGTGACCACGGCGCGGCAGATCAGGAAGCCGATAATCAGCGCCAGACAGCTCAGCGCAAACAAGGCCGCACGCGTGCCGTCCGCCTGCACGTTAAATCCCAAAATATCCTTGAAGTCGGTCAGGCCGTTGTTGCCGCCGAAACCGAAATCGTTGCGGAAGAAAGCGAGCAGCAGGGCGTAGGTCATCGCCTGGGTGATGATGGAGAGATAGACGCCGGTGACGCGGGAGCGGAAAGCCAGCCAGCCGAAGCAGAAGGCCAGCAAGCCCGGCACGAGCACGACCATCAGGGCGGCGAACCAGAACATATCGAAGCCGTGCCAGTACCACGGCAGTTTCGGATAGTTCAAGAACACCATGAAGTCGGGCAGGATCGGATTGCCGTAGACGCCGCGGCTGCCGATCTGGCGCATCAGATACATGCCCATGGCGTAGCCGCCGAGCGCGAAGAAGGCGCCATGGCCGAGCGAAAGGATGCCGCAATAGCCCCAGATCAGGTCGATGGCGAGCGCCAGGGTGGCGTAGCAGGCATATTTGCCAAACAGCGCGACCAGATAGGTCGGCACTTGCAGCATCGAGCCGGACGGCAACAGCAGGTTCGACAGCGGGATCAGCACGCCGCAGGCGGCCACCACGATCAGGAACAGGATCGCGCCGCGATCCAGCGAGCGTGTAAGCACGTGTAGCATCATGCTTCCACCGCCCGCCCCTTGAGCGCAAACAGGCCACGCGGGCGCTTCTGGATGAACAGGATGATCAGCACCAGAATGGCGATCTTGCCGAGCACGGCGCCGGCCACCGGCTCCAGGAACTTGTTGGCGATGCCAAGCGTAAAGGCACCAACCAAAGTGCCCCACAGATTGCCGACGCCGCCGAACACCACGACCATGAAGGAATCGATGATGTAGCTCTGGCCGAGATTTGGGCTGACATTGTCGATCTGCGACAGCGCGACGCCTGCGATCCCGGCGATGCCCGAGCCAAGCCCGAAGGTCAATGCATCGACGCGCGAGGTGGCGATCCCCATCGATGCCGCCATGCGGCGGTTCTGCGTCACCGCGCGCATCTCCAGACCAAGCGCGGTATAGCGCAACATCGCCAGCAGGATCACGAACACGGCCATGGTGAAGCAGAGTATCCACAGCCGATTATAGGTGATCGTGATCTGTCCGAGCTCGAAGGCACCGCTCATCCAAGATGGATTGCCGACTTCGCGGTTGGTGGGACCGAAGGCGGTCCGTACCGCCTGCTGCAGCACCAGCGAGATGCCCCAGGTCGCGAGCAAGGTCTCCAGCGGACGGCCGTAGAGGAAACGGATAATCGAGCGCTCGATCAGCACGCCAACCGCCCCGGCAACGACGAAGGCGAGCGGCACGGCGATCAACAGCGAATAATCGAACAGGCCGGGATAGCTGGTGCGAATGATTTCCTGCACCACGAAGGTGGTGTAGGCCCCCAACATCACCATTTCGCCATGGGCCATGTTGATCACGCCCATGACGCCAAAGGTGATGGCAAGACCGATCGCGGCGAGCAGCAGCACCGAACCGAGCGAAAGGCCATACCAGGCATTCTGCACCGCCGACCACAGCGCAAGATTGCTCTGAATGGCCGACGTCGCGCCGGCCGCGGCACGCGCGATGGCGGGCGGCTGTTCTCCACTCAGGCCGGTCAGCAGCGCCAATGCTTCCTGGTCGCCGCGCGCCTTGATGGTCGCGATGGCTTCGAGCTTCTCGGCATCGGTGGCATCGGCTTTGAAGAGCAGGATGGCGGCGCGCGCCTCGGTAAAGGCGAGCTTCGCGGCCTTGTTGGTCTCTTTCTGCAACGCGCCGTCGACGACCGGCAGCATCGACTCGTCATGGGTCTTGAAAACCGATTGTGCGGCCGCGATCCGCTTGGCGGGGTCCGGCGACAGGAGGGTCAGGCCGCCGAGCGCGGCCTCGACGGTACGGCGCAGGCGGTTGTTGAGGCGGACCTCGGCGGCGTTGTCCGGCAGCTTGTCGACGACCGCGCCGGTTGCGGCGTCGATGATCTTGCCGTCCTCCTGGGTGACATAGACTTTCTTGGTGTCGGGATCGGCCGAAAGCCGGCCGTCCCGGAGCGCGCTGATGATGGTAAAGGCGAGTGAATTGCCTGAGGCCGCAACGATGCCGATTGCCTCGTCGGTATCGGAAAACTCGTCATTGGCGAATTTGGCGACCGCATCCTCGAATGGGCCAGCCAATGCTGGCAGGGCGAAAGCGGCGATCAAACAGACTGAGAGAACAAGCGCGCGAAGACGGTCAAAAACATTGGCGGCCACTGGACGACCCCGGCGGAAATAGACGGAAGGCGGAGACATCGCCGCCTTCCAGGTCTCGTGGATTGGATTCCCCAAGCCTAGCATGATCGTGGGGCAAACGCTTTCGCGTTTGCCCCATTTTTCGCGATCACGCCTCGGGAATCAGGAACCCTGGCCACCGCATTTGTTGGTCTTGGTGTTGTAGTTGCCGCACTTCTTGCCGACCCAGTCGCCGATCAGGTCCTTGGAGCCCTCGAGCTCCTTCGACCAGGCATCGCCGGCTACCAGGCCAGGGGTCTTCCACACCACGTCGAACTGGCCGTTACCCTTGATTTCGCCGATGAACACCGGCTTGGTGATGTGGTGGTTCGGGAGCATCTTCGAGATGCCGCCGGTCAGGTTTGGCGCCTCGATGCCGGGCAGTGCGTCGATCACCTTGTCCGGATCGGTCGACTTCACCTTCTCGACCGCCTTGACCCACATGGCGAAGCCGATGACGTGAGCTTCCATCGGATCGTTGGTCACGCGCTTGGGATTCTTGGTGTAGGCCTGCCAATCCTTGATGAACTTCTCGTTGGCCGGCGTCTTGATCGACTCGAAGTAGTTCCAGGCGGCTAGATGGCCGACCAGCGGCTTGGTGTCGATGCCGGCGAGCTCTTCTTCACCCACCGAGAACGCGACCACCGGAATGTCGGTCGCCTTGATGCCCTGGTTGCCGAGCTCCTTGTAGAAAGGAACGTTGGCGTCGCCGTTGATGGTGGAAACCACCGCGGTCTTCTTGCCGGCCGAGCCAAACGCCTTGATCTTGGAAACTTCGGTCTGCCAGTCGGAGAAGCCGAAGGGCGTGTAGTTGATCATGATGTCTCCCGGAGCAACCCCCTTGGACTTGAGGTAGGCTTCCAGGATCTTGTTGGTGGTGCGCGGATAGACGTAGTCGGTGCCTTCCAGCACCCAGCGCTTCACCTTTTCGTCCTTCATCAGGTAGTCGACAGCCGGGATCGCCTGCTGGTTCGGCGCGGCTCCCGTGTAGAATACGTTGCGCTCGCTCTCCTCACCCTCGTACTGCACCGGATAGAACAGGATGCTGTTGAGCTCCTTGAACACCGGGAGCACGGATTTGCGCGAGACCGAGGTCCAGCAGCCGAACACGACGGCGACCTTGTCCTTGGTGATCAGCTCGCGCGCCTTTTCGGCAAACAGCGGCCAGTTCGAAGCGGGGTCGACGACGACAGCCTCGAGCTTCTTGCCGAGCAGGCCGCCCTTCTTGTTCTGCTCGTCGATCAGAAACAGAACCGTATCCTTCAGCGTGGTTTCGCTGATGGCCATGGTGCCGGAGAGCGAGTGAAGTACGCCGACCTTGATGGTGTCGTCGGCTGCTTTCGCGTTAGAGAACGCGGCCAGGCCGAAGACCAGCCCGGCGGTCGCCGCTAACCAGCGACGGCGGCTCGGTGCCGCCAAGTCGTGAGTAAGTTGTGTAAGCATGGATTGTCATCTCCCTGACGCAGGCGTGAAACGCTGCGAACGGCCCCACGGCCGCCTGCGTTAACGCAATCGCAAGAACCATGCCACGGTGGCTCAGTGAGTTAAGCGAATGGCATCGTTGAAGAATCCGACGCCTTGGGTTCGCGAAGCCAAGCTTTTGCCTAATATTTGGGCGAAAAAAATGTATGCTTGGCTTGCAATGTGACTAATTCATAAGCAGATACAGCAAAGAAGTAGATTTGTGGCACAAATATTTGGCATGTGATGTCCGCCGACCCGGTATGGGGCAATTAAGCCTTTGCAGATGTTCAGGGCGATCCAAGGGACGGGTTGCCGATTCACCTTGAAAGCGCCGCGTTCGTGTTCCATATGAGCGGCACGATCCCGGAAATCATCGGGTCACCGCGAGCCGCGTGTTCTGATCCCGTCCAACGGTTTCTGGCTTGCCCCTTCAGCTAACCAAATCCGATGCCCCAAACACGCGGGTGTCTTGAGACATCTCGCGCGCGCCTGACCATGACGTCGGGCGCCTGCCTTTTACAATGGAAAGTACCCACCTTTTGACCTCCTTTCAGGATTTCGGCCTCGCCGATCCCATTTCACGTGCGCTTAGGGAAGAGAACTACCTGACGCCCACGCCCATCCAGGCTCAAACCATCCCCCTTGCGCTCGCCGGCCGTGACGTGGTCGGCATCGCCCAGACTGGTACCGGCAAGACCGCGGCATTCGCGCTGCCGATCCTGCACCGCATTCTGGAAAACCGCACCAAGCCGCAGCCGAAGACCTGCCGCGTGCTGGTGCTCAGCCCGACACGGGAATTGTCGGGGCAGATTCTCGACAGTTTCAACGCCTATGGCCGCCACATCCGCCTCACCTCGGCGCTGGCGATCGGCGGCGTCCCGATGGGACGTCAGGTCCGCTCGATCATGCAAGGGGTCGAGGTCCTGGTGGCCACGCCCGGCCGTCTGCTCGATCTCGTGCAGAGCAACGGCCTGAAGCTTGGTCACGTCGAGTTCCTCGTGCTCGACGAGGCCGACCGCATGCTCGACATGGGCTTCATCAACGACATCCGGAAGATCGTCGCCAAATTGCCGGTCCGGCGGCAGACGTTGTTCTTCTCGGCAACCATGCCCAAGGACATCGCCGAACTCGCCGAAGCGATGCTGCGCGCCCCGGCAAGGGTGGCCGTGACGCCGGTCGCCTCGACAGTCGAGCGCATCACCCAGCGGATCATCCAGGTCGATCATTCCTCAAAACCCGCCTGGCTCGCCCAGCTTTTGAAGCAGGAAACGGTCGATCGCGTGCTGGTCTTTACCCGCACCAAACATGGCGCGGACAAGGTGGTGAAGGGCCTTGCGCGCGCCGGCATCAGAGCCGACGCGATCCACGGCAACAAGTCGCAAAACCATCGCGAGCGGGTGCTGGCGGCGTTCCGCGCCGGCGAAATCCGCACGCTGGTCGCCACCGACATTGCCGCCCGCGGCATCGACGTCGATGGCATCTCGCATGTGGTGAATTTCGATCTTCCCAACGTGCCCGAGACCTATGTCCATCGCATCGGCCGCACCGCGCGCGCCGGCGCCGATGGCGTCGCGATCTCGCTGGTCGCCGGAGCCGAGGAGTTGGCCTATCTGCGCGACATCGAGAGGCTGATCCGCATCGCGTTACCGAGGGAGGACCGGCGCACGTCCGGTCATCGCGAGGCGGCACCCGCCCCGGCGCAACATCGTGGCGGGCGGCCTTCCCCGCGCGTTCATACGGCACGCGCAAATGAGGGCTTGCCGGCATCGAAAGGCCCTCGCCGACGCCACCGTCCTGGTGGTAATATTGGCGCTCAACCAACCCACCGGAACGAGGTCAACCGGCAGGAGCCGCACCGTCCGTCGCAAGGCGGCGGCCAGGCTGAAGGATTGCAGGGGGTCGCCTTCTTGTACCGCGAGAGCCGCCCGAATACCCGACCTAACCGTACGCAACGGCCGCGCTAGCCGTCGGTCGACCTGGAGATAGACATGGCTAAAGAAGAGCTGATCCAGTTCGAAGGACTGGTCACCGAAATACTCCCCGATGCCCGCTACCGCGTCCAATTGGACGCGGGCCACGAGATCGTCGCTTATACCGCCGGCAAAATGAAAAAGAACCGGATCAAGACGCTGGCGGGAGACCGGGTGACGATCGAAATGTCGCCATACGATCTGGAAAAAGGCCGCCTCATTTTCCGTCACAAGGACGAACGTCCCGGTGGCGGCGCCGGCGGTACTGGCGGAAGCGGCGCGGCGCGTGGCGCGCCACAGCGCGGCCAATTCCGCCGCAGGTAAGGCAACGCTCGCAAAGCTCTTGCCAAATTGCGCGTGACGGGTCGCGGACGTTGTGACTTCCACGTGCAAGCCTTCAAGTACAAGCCTTCAAGTACAAGCCTTCAAGTACAAGCCTTGGCGCGATCAAAAAATCGCGCACCTCAGGATTGTTTTGGGGGCTACTTTGGAATAATATGAGCTTATCGATTTTCGGCCGGACGACATTAGCTATCCACCGGTACAGCCGGTTTAGACGCTGACGACCCTTCCAAAAATTCGATCTCACCAGCCCATCAAAAGTGGGCTTCACTACATCTATCTTGAGAAGGGACTATCCCGTGAGCATGGGAACCGTGAAGTGGTTTAACGCGACCAAGGGCTTTGGCTTTATCCAGCCGGATGATGGCGGCAATGACGTGTTCGTACACATCAGCGCCGTCGAACGCGCCGGACTTGGAACTCTGCGTGAAGGCCAAAAGATCAGCTACGAAATCGTGGCAGATCGCCGTTCTGGCAAGTCTTCGGCCGACAATCTGCGCGCCGCCGGCTGAGCGAAGCTCTTCAGTCGGCGCAATCCGCGGGCTACGAGGCTTCTCCACCAAAAAACAGAAAGGCCGCGCTCTTTGCGCGGCCTTTTGCTTTGAATGAAGTGGCGGTCGCGCGACGGCGCGCTGACCAACTCCCGACCGGGGCCGCGCTTGGCGGCTCCTCTTACTGCTTCGCCCCGGCGTTGTTGCTGGCCTGGCTGCTGAGAGTGCCGGCCTGGTCCATCGCCGACTTGAAGAAGTGCTCGCCATCGCCAAGGGTGATGCGCCGCTGGCAAATCGGCAGGCAGCTATAGGATTCGCGATCGACGCCGCGATACACCGTGATGAGCTGATCGGTCGGACCTTCGACCTGAATGAGCCGATCGACCAGCACCTCGCCGGTGCGGTCCATCGCAATGAAATTGGTCGCGCCATACCCCTTTCCGGTGACGACGATCACCCCGCCGGGTTGCAGGGCTACGTCCGCAATCAGCGGATTTCCGACGACGATGGTGGCAACGCGGGCGGGAAGTTTGACGAGTCTTGCCTGGTCGACATTCACCGCAATGGTGTCGGCCGACGGCTCGGCAAAGGCCGCTGCCGGCCACAACAGAACCGCGACCGCCAACGAGCGGAACCCGAAACACGCGCGCGCGAAAAAGGACAAGGACCTGAGCGACATACGATACCCCGGGGCGTTGACAAGCCGGCAAAAGCGATACGCAGCGGAACCGGCGCCCGACGGGGCAAATCTGACCTCAATTAGTGAATGAACTGCAAATACGCCCCAGATTCCCGGTGGGATGCGAACTAGTGACGAAAAGGGTAAGCGAGTTGCCCAACAATTTCATTAGGAATTTCATGATCGTCGGCGCCGTAGCTTTCCGGAAGCCGATTTTCCGGCATTCGGAAGGTTCCAAAAAGAATATCCCAGATCGGAAACGTCCCGGCGAAATTGGTGTTGCCGCCCTCTTCCGCCGCCGTGTGATGCCAGCGGTGAAAGACCGGCGTCGCCAGCACGTATTTGAACGGGCCGAGCGTCCAGCTCAAATTGGCGTGCACGAACGCGGAATGGAATGTCGTGAACGGCCCGACCCACAGCATGACGTTGGGCGAGATGCCGGCCATCAGCAGGATGACGTCGACCGCAATCGTTCCCAGGAACAGATTAACCGGGTGGAAGCGCGCCGCCGAAATCCATTCCAGATCTTCCGACGAATGATGGATCGCGTGATATTTCCAGAATGCGCCGCCGTGAAACAGCCGGTGCAGCCAGTACAGCATGAAGTCGGACAGGATCAGGAACAGTAGCCCCTGCGACCAGAGCGGCAACTGCGACAGCGGGCCGTGGCCATTGTCGTAGAAGGCGATCAAGTCGTCGGCGTCGTGAATGTTGAAGACCACGCCGGCGCCGAGCACCAAGAGCCCGATCCGCAGCACGCGCGCGAACAACGGTACAAAGAACCAGTAGCAGATATCGGTGACGAGTTCGCGCTTGCGCCACCAGGGCGCGGCAGGATTGCAGGACCAGAAATAGGTCAGTACCGAGAACACCAGCGCCAGCACGATCGTGATAGGCACCACCTTGACGATGGTCTGGCCAAGCATCTCGACGACTTCCAGCACTAAATTAGACATGGCGGCCTCATGGAACAGGAATTCAGAGGTACGCCTTGCCGCTTAAGGAGCCGTAAACCAGAGTGCATCGCGCTCGCGCTTGTCTCTTATTAGAGCGTTTTCGAGCGAAGCGGAAACCGGCTCGCGTGAAGAAAACGCGTCAAAACAAGAATCTAGAGCTTCGGTTCTGATTCAATCAGAACCGATAATGCTCCAATAGGCGATAACAGCGCGACCTTGCGGGAATGGAATTTTACGAGACCCCTTAATTCCAAATTTACTCTGCTCAAGAACAGCAATTTCAGGCCGAGTTTGCGCGATCGAATTAACCGCACCGCAATTGTCCGACCTTAGGGTGGGGCCTTGGTCACGGTGCTGAGAACGCCGGCGAGACCACAGTTAGTTCGACCAGCCACGTGTTCACATGGAGTCACCTATGAAGAATCTGATTGCGCGTTTCGTAAAGGACGAGTCCGGCGCTACCGCCATCGAATACGGCCTGATCGCGGCCGGCATTTCGCTCGCGATCATCGCGGTCGTCAACGGCATCGGCAGCAACCTGAACACCAAGTTCAACTCGATCAACAGCTCGCTCAAGTAAGCGAACGCTACAAGTCTAACATTAAAGGCCTCGGTCGCTCCGGGGCCTTTTTTGCATCTGGCGTATGTGGCGTAACACGATGCGAATATTTACGGCCGCGCCCGCCGCGGCAAATCCAAAATCGCTCGCGACCGGCGCGAGAGCGGATTCGGCGACGGCTGTGGTCTGTGTCGCTCTGGCGCTGGCAGTCCTCGTTCTCGCCTGCCGGATTGTAAGCGTTTGGTGACAAGCGCGTTGTGGCAGGTCAGGCCATTTCCCGATTGTTCACCTATGAACGCTAGTTTCGCAACGATCCCCTGAACTCGGGTAGCCAGCACAGGCCGCATAAATCCATGATCCTCGACGTTGCACGCCTCCTGCTGTTTCCTGCCTTGATGGCGTTCGCTGCGGCGAGCGATCTCTTCACGATGACGATTTCGAACCGGGTTTCGCTGGCCTTGGCGGCTGGCTTCCTGGTGCTGGCGCTGGCAAGCGGCATGGGGTTTACCGATCTCCTCCTCCATCTCGGTGCCGGCGCGACCGTGCTCGCGGTTGCCTTCGTCTGCTTCGCGATGGGCTGGGTCGGCGGCGGCGACGCCAAGGTGGCCGCGGGCGCGGCCCTCTGGTTCGGCTTCGGTCATCTCCTGAATTACCTGCTCTATGCCTCGCTGTTCGGCGGCGCCCTGACGCTGCTGCTGCTTCAGTTCCGGCAATGGCCCCTGCCTTATGCGCTCGCGGGCCAGTCATGGCTGCTCAGGCTGCACGCCAAGGAGAGCGGGATACCCTACGGCATCGCACTGGCGATCGGCGCTTTGGTCGTCTACCCCGAAACCGACTGGATCAGGTCTGTCGACCTGATGCACTTCGCCATTCATTGATCGCCACAGAGGTAAACTCCCGTTAAGGCGATTTAGATACGCCTCATTAACCATGCTTTGACGAATAGCTGGTCAACTCCCATCACGGCGGCGGAAGCGTCGCGGCGTAATGTGGAAAGTGAAGCGTATGAATAGGGCACGCATAGTCGTCCTGACCATCGCTCTCGGTGCCGGCGGCGTTGCGGCCTATCTCGCGAGCGGATCAGACAGCAAAGCGCCCCCGGGGGAACCGGTCGCGCAGCTACAGACCGTCGACGTTCTCGTGGCCAAATCCGACATCGGTCTCGGTCAGACGCTCACGGCCGAAGAAATGCAGTGGCAAACCTGGCCCGCGGCAGCGGCGAGCAACAACTTCATTCGCCGCAGCGAACGCCCGGACGCGACCACCCAGATCGCCGGATCGATCGCGCGATCGCCCTTTATCGCGGGTGAGCCGATCCGCGAGCCGAAGCTGATCAAGGCCAATGGATCGGGCTTCATGGCGGCGATCCTGCCCACCGGCATGCGCGCCGTCTCCACCGAGATTTCGCCCGAGACCGGCGCCGGCGGCTTCATTCTGCCCAACGACCGCGTCGACGTCATTCTGACCAGACGCCAGAAGAACCCCAATCCGGCCTTACCCGATATCGTCGTTCCGGAAATCATCCTCAGCAACATTCGCGTTCTCGCGATCGACCAGGCGCCAAAGGAAAAAGACGGTACGAATACCGTCGTCGGCAAAACGGCGACGCTTGAGCTGAAGCCGGAGCAGGCAGCCCTTCTCGCCGCCGCGCGCCAGGCCGGCACGGTGTCGCTGGCACTGCGCAGCATTGCCGACGTCAACCAGGTCGAGGTCGCGGTCGACGACCGGGCTCGCCAGCGCGGCAGCATCAATGTGGTTCGTTACGGCGTCAACACCCAAACGACAATACAGAAGTGACCAAAGGACCAAGCGATATGAAATGCAGGGAAAACCAGCTTCCTGTGCGGACTTTTCTGATCCGCGCCCTGTCGTTTTCGGCCGCCGCCGCGATGACCCTCAATCCCGCTCTGGTCCCGGCGGTAGCGGGCGACACTCGCCCCGTCTCGCCGGTGATGGCCGACGGACAGATGAACGCGCGCTTCCTGGCTCTTGGCATCGGCAAATCGCTCGTGATCGATCTGCCGCGCGACATCAAGGACGTGCTGGTGGCGGATCCGAAGATCGCAAACGCCGTCGTGCGTTCGGCGCAGCGCGCCTACATCATCGGCGCGGCGGTCGGTCAGACCAACATCGTGTTCTTCGATTCCGCGGGCCAGCAGATTGCCGCCTATGACATTGCCGTGAAACGCGATCTCAACGGTCTGCGCACCGCGCTGAAGGCCACACTGCCGAATTCCGACATTCAGCTCGAAGGCCTCGGCGACGGTGTGATCCTCACCGGCACTGCGGCGAGCCCGATCGAGGCACAGCAGGCCGGCGATCTCGCGGCAAGGCTGGTGGGCGGCGCCGAAAAGGTCGTCAACTCCATCACTGTCCGCGGCCGCGACCAGGTGATGTTGAAGGTGACGGTCGCCGAAGTCGCACGATCGATCATCAAGCAGCTCGGCATCGACTTGAGCGGCAAGCTCAATTATGGCACCGCGGTCGTCAATTTCAACAACACCAATCCCTTCACGCAAACGGGTCAGGCGCTCGTCGGCAATAACGCCATCACGACGGCGTTCGGCTCGACGCCGTCGGTTCAAGCCACCGTGCGGGCGATGGAGAGCGCCGGCGTGGTGCGAACCCTGGCGGAGCCGAATCTGACGGCGATTTCCGGCGAATCCGCGACGTTCATCTCCGGCGGCGAATTTCCGATTTCGACCGGCGTGACCTGCCAAACCACGGCGGCGGGCTCGGTCGGGCAGTGCGCGCCATCGATCGCTTTCAAGAAATTCGGTATCTCGCTCAATTTCACGCCGGTCGTGCTCAGCGAAGGCCGCATCAGCCTGCGGGTGATGACTGAAGTATCGGAAGTCTCCAACGACAATTCGATCAACATCACTGGCGTCCAGGTTCCCTCGGTCAAGACGCGCCGCGCCGAGACCACCCTGGAAATCCCCTCCGGCGGTTCGATGGCGATGGCCGGCCTGATCCAGGACCAGACCAAACAAGCGATCAACGGCCTTCCCGGACTTTCGCAATTGCCGGTGCTGGGCCAGTTGTTTCGCAGCCGCGACTACATCAACAACCAGACCGAGCTGATGGTGCTGGTGACGCCCTATGTCGTGAGGGCCGTTGCCCAGAAAGATCTGTCGCGTCCGGATGACGGGTTTGCCGCGGCCTCGGATCCGCAGACGGATCTTCTGGGCAGCATCAACCGGATCTATGGCATCCCCGGTCGCATCGAACCGGCTCGAAATTATCGCGGCACCTACGGCTTTATCACTGACTGAGACGGGACAAGGACGAAAAAGATGACAGCCAGGATACCCGTCGAATGCAAGCGCGACTTCCACATCGCGGGCGCGCTTGTCGGTCTCGCAATCGCGCTCGGCGCATGTACGCACACCGACGACGTGGTCGCGACGGCAAGCATACCCGACGATTACCGGTTGCGGCATCCGATCGCGATCCAGGAGGCCGATCGTTCCGTAGTGATCTTTATCGGCCACGCGCGCGGCGGTCTGTCGGCCGAGCAGCGCGCCGACGTGGTGGGTCTGGCGCAAATCTGGCTCCATGAGGGAACCGGCGCGATCATAGCCGATGTGCCGGTCGGCACGCCCAACGCGCGGGCGGCCGCAGAAGCGTTCCGGGAAGCCTACGCGATGCTCACGGCGGCCGGTGTGCCGCCGCGCGGCGTCGCCGTGCGCCACTATCATCCGGACGACCCGCGTCAGCTAGCAACGGTACGGCTGAACTATCCGAAAATCTCCGCCGTGGCGGGACCGTGCGGGTTATGGCCGGAGGATCTCGGCCCCTCGATCAAGGACAAAGGCTATTACGAGAACAAGCCGTATTACAATTTCGGCTGCGCCTATCAGCGCAACATGGCGGCGATGGTGGACAATCCATCGGACCTGGTGCAGCCGCGTCCTGAAACGCCCGCCTACACGATACGGCGCACAGAAGGCTACGAAAAGTATCGCAAGGGCACCACCACCGCCACCACCTATCCCGAAGCCGAAAAGGCCAAACTCAGCGATACAGGCAAATGATCAGTTACGCGCGCCAGAATCCCGAATCGCCGCCGGAGGTCGCTGCGTCGCCAGCGGAAGACCACATTGCGCCGGCGCCGCGCGTGTCGGTGCAGGCCTTCTGCGAGACGGTCGAGACCGCCGCTGCGGTGCAGTCGGCGGGCGAGGACAGGCGGCTTGCCAAAGCCCATCTCAAGATTCAGATGGGCGGCATGGCGGCCGCCATCGAAGCCTATCGAACCGCGCCTACGCCAAATGTGATCATTCTCGAGACCGAAGGCCGTAACGACATTATCGCCGGCCTCGATCAGCTCGCGACCGTGTGCGATTCCGGGACCCGCGTCATTGTGGTCGGCCGTATCAATGATATCGGGCTATATCGCGAATTGGTGCGTCGCGGCGTCAGCGATTACCTGATTGCGCCGATGAATCCGCTGGACGTGGTGCGATCGATTTGCGGGCTGTTTTCCTCACCGGAAGCAAAAGCCGTCGGCCGCGTTATCGCTGTCGTCGGCGCAAAGGGCGGCGTCGGCGCATCCACTATCGCGCATAACGTGGCCTGGGCCATCGCGCGCGATTTGGCGCTGGATTCGGTGGTGGCCGATCTCGACCTTGCTTTCGGCACCGCCGGCCTCGACTACAATCAAGATCCGCCGCAAGGGATCGCCGACGCAGTATTTTCGCCCGATCGCGTCGACACGGCGTTTGTCGACCGCTTGCTGTCGAAATGCACCGATCATCTCAGCCTGCTGGCGGCGCCCGCGACGCTCGACCGCGTCTACGACTTCGGCGCCGACGCTTTCGATGCGATCTTCGATACGCTGCGCACCACGATGCCGTGCATCGTGCTCGATGTCCCGCATCAATGGTCGGGTTGGACCAAGCGCGCGCTGGTTGCCGCCGACGATATCCTGATCGTCGCATCGCCAGACCTCGCCAACCTGCGCAACACCAAGAATATGTTCGATCTGTTAAAGGCAGCGCGGCCCAACGACCGGACCGCGCTTTATTGCCTGAATCAGGTCGGCGTTCCCAAGCGGCCGGAAATAAACGCCAGCGAGTTCGCGAAGGCGATCGAAAGCGAGCCGATTGTTTCGATTCCATTCGATCCGCAAATGTTCGGCTCGGCGGCAAATAACGGCCAGATGATCGCGGAGATCTCCGCGGCCCATCGAAGCACCGAAATGTTCCTGCAGATCGCGCAACGGTTGACGGGCCGCGGTGAGACCAAAAAGCCGAGAGGTTCGTTCCTTTCACCCCTGATCGAGAAGCTGCGGGCAAAGTAGCTTGACCCGTTTGGAGTGTCGTCGTGTTTGGTAAGCGTAGCGGTACAGAAGGCGATTCAAGGATCGCGCGGCCGGTCGCGGCCGCGCCGGAGCCTCCTCCCGGCGCAGCTGCAGCTCAGCGCGCTCCATTGCCGCCCGCCGTTTCATCCCCGCCCCTGGCGCCGGCCAAGCCGGCTCCGCCTCCACCCGCAATGGAAGCGCGGCGCTCCGACACCTACTATCAGGTCAAGGCGACGATCTTCGGCGCCCTGATCGAAGCAATCGATCTTGCCCAGCTCGCCAAGCTTGACGGCGAATCGGCGCGTGAAGAAATCCGCGACATCGTCAACGAGATCATCGCGATCAAGAACATCGTCATGTCGATCGCCGAGCAAGAAGAATTGCTCGACGACATCTGCAACGACGTTCTCGGATACGGTCCGCTCGAGCCGCTGTTGTCGCGCGACGACATCGCCGACATCATGGTCAACGGCGCCGGCACGGTCTACATCGAAGTTGCCGGACGAATTCAGCGTACCGGCATTCGCTTCCGCGACAACCAGCAACTCCTCAATATCTGCCAACGTATCGTCAGCCAGGTCGGCCGGCGCGTCGACGAATCCTCGCCGATCTGCGACGCGCGCCTCGCCGACGGTTCGCGCGTCAACGCCATCGTTCCGCCGTTGGCGATCGATGGCCCAGCGCTCACGATCCGCAAGTTCAAAAAAGACAAGCTAACCCTCGACCAGTTGGTCAAATTCGGGGCGATCACGCCGGATGGCGCGGAAATCCTGCAGATCATCGGCCGCGTCCGGTGCAACGTGCTGATTTCGGGTGGCACCGGCTCCGGCAAGACGACGCTGCTGAATTGTCTCACCAACTATATCGACGATGAAGAACGCGTCATCACCTGCGAAGACGCCGCCGAGCTTCAGTTGCAGCAGCCGCACGTGGTGCGGCTGGAGACCCGGCCACCCAACATCGAGGGCGAAGGCCAGGTCACGATGCGTGAACTGGTGCGCAACTGTCTGCGCATGCGTCCCGAACGCATCATCGTCGGCGAAGTCCGCGGCCCCGAGGCATTCGACCTGCTGCAAGCCATGAACACCGGTCACGACGGATCGATGGGGACCCTGCACGCCAACAACCCCCGCGAAGCTCTGTCACGATGCGAATCCATGATCACGATGGGCGGCTTTTCGCTGCCGTCGCGGACCATTCGCGAGATGATCTGCGCCTCGATCGACGTCATCATCCAGGCCGCTCGCTTGCGTGACGGCTCCCGCCGCATCACCCACATCACCGAGGTGATGGGGATGGAAGGCGACACCATCATCACCCAGGATATTTTCCTCTACGACATGATCGGCGAGGACGCCACCGGCAAGATCATCGGCCGGCATCGTTCGACCGGCATCGGACGGCCGCGCTTCTGGGAACGCGCACGATACTATGGCGAAGAGAAGCGGCTCGCCGCAGCGCTCGACGCCGCCGAAGTCAAAGGCGAGGTTTGAAGGAGATCGCCATGAAGATACAAACACTCGCTCTGGCTTTCCTTGCCGCCGTCGCCATCGGCGGCGTGGCCTGGGTCTTTCTGTACCCTTTGCTTTCGGGAGAGAAGAAGGCCGAAAGCCGCCGGGCATCCGTGGCCAAGGCGGAGCCCGTTGCGGCGCGCCAGAGTCAAAAAGACCAGCGCTCGCGCCGCGAACAGGTCGAAGGTTCACTGAAGGAACTCGAGGCGCGGCGGCTGAAGGACAAGAAGGTCACGCTGACCGCCCGCCTCACGCAAGCCGGCCTCGACTGGACACCGCGGAAATTCATGATTGTTTCCGGCATTCTGGCCGCGGTCGCTTTTGTGATGGCGATGATGGCGGGAGGCGGGCCGCTTGGTGCCATCGGCATGGCGTTCGCCGCCGGCTTTGGCCTGCCGCGCTGGCTGCTGAGCTTTCTCAAGAAGCGACGGGAAAAGGCCTTTTTGCGCGCGCTGCCGGACGCCGTCGACGTGATCGTTCGCGGCATCAAGGCCGGCCTGCCGCTATTTGAATCCCTCAAGGTCGTTGCCGCCGACTCGCCGGAACCGCTCAAGGGCGAATTTTTGGCCATCATCGAAACCCAGGCTATTGGCATGCCGCTTGGCGAGGCCTGCGGGCGCCTGTTCGACCGTATGCCGGTGCCGGAGGCAAACTTCTTCGGGATCGTCATCTCGATCCAGCAAAAATCGGGCGGCAATCTCTCCGAGGCCCTTGGCAACCTGTCCAAGGTGCTGCGCGACCGCAAGAAGATGGCCGAGAAGATCCAGGCCATGTCGATGGAAGCCAAGGCCTCGGCGGGCATCATCGGCGCACTGCCGCCGATCGTCATGCTGCTCGTCTATCTTACGACGCCGGCCTACATCTCCCTGTTATGGACGCACCCGACCGGCCAATTGATGCTGGTCGGTTGCGCGATCTGGATGTCGATGGGCATCCTCGTCATGAAAAAAATGATCAACTTCGACTTCTGACGGTGCAGCATGATTAGTTTTCTGGTCGACAAACTCCACGACGCGCGGTTCATGACCATGTTGCTCGCCGCGATTGCCGCGAGCGCGACGGCGTACACCCTGATCATGCCCCTGTTCGCGGGCGAAGGGCTTGCCAAGCGCATGAGGGCGGTTGCCAGCGAGCGCGAGCGGATCCGGGCTCGCGAGCGCGAGCGTCTCTCCAAGACCGAAAAGGTTTCGCTGCGCCAGTCGCCGAAGCAGATCGTTGCCAAGGTGGTTGAAGACTTCAATCTGGGAAAATGGCTGGCCCAGGAAGCCGCGCGCGACAAGCTCACGATGGCGGGTTACCGCGGCCAGGCCCCCTATGTCACATTCCTGTTCTTCCGCCTGGTGACTCCCATCGTGCTTTTCATCGCGGCGATCCTGTATGTGTTCGTGATTTCGCATATGGAAAAGTCGTTCCCGATCAAAATTGGCATTTGCATCGGCGCCGCCTATCTTGGTTTGCAGGCGCCGATGCTGTTCCTGAAAAATGCGATCTCAAAGCGCCAGCTCTCGATCAGGCGCGCCTTTCCCGACGCGCTCGATCTCCTGCTGATCTGTATCGAATCCGGCATGTCGATCGAAGCGGCGTTCCGCAAGGTCAGCGTCGAGATCGTGACGCAGTCGGTGGCGCTGTCGGAGGAATTCACGCTGACCACGGCCGAGCTCTCTTATCTGCAGGATCGCAAGGTCGCTTACGAGAACCTCGCCAAACGTACCGGCCTTGAGGGCGTCAAGTCGGTCTGTCTCGCCTTGCAACAGTCGGAGCGTTACGGAACGCCGCTGGGCCAGAGCCTGCGCGTCATGGCGCAGGAAAATCGCGATATGCGCATGAACGAAGCCGAGAAGAAGGCTGCGGCGTTGCCGCCCAAACTGACGGTGCCGATGATCCTGTTCTTCCTGCCCGTGCTGTTCGTAGTCATCCTCGGGCCGACCGGCATCAAGGTCGCCGCAATGCAATGACATGATCGGCGCGGCGATCCGCGCCGGTTGTTTCGGTCGCTGGCCGCGCATGGCGGCGGTACCCTGCGATCATTCCCACAAGTCGGTGGAGCGAACCGTCACTCCGGACGGTTGAGCGAGGCGATCGGCATTTTTGCGGCCGCGCCGGCGTGGAGGTCGTTCTTGCGATTCAGCATCTGCTTGAGATAGGCGACGTTCGCCGCCGCCTCATCCGCCGGCAAATCGGCCCGGACGATCTGCTCGGCCTCGGCAAAGCGGCCCTGCAGGCCGACCACGAGGCCGAGATTCTGACGCACCCGTACGTCTGCGCGGCCACTGGCATAGGCCTGGCGAAGCACTTCCTCTGCTTTCGTCAAGTCTTTCGAAAGGACATAGGAGAGGCCGAGATTGGAAAGCACCGACGGCTCGCCGGGCACAATCTTGAGGGCGCTCGCATAGTATCGGCGCGCTTCCTCGTGCCGGCCAAGCTGGTCGAGGGTGGTGCCCTGTACCGAAAGAATCCGCCAATCGGGATCCTCGGGCGAGTGCGCGCGGCCGAGAACGTCGAACGCCTGCTGGAAATTGCCGTTGTCGGCAAGTGCCCGGCCGTAGGCGGCGAGCAGTGTCTTGTCGCCGGGGTGGGCTATGGTGGCCTGCTCGAGCACGGCGGCAGCCTGGCTGCGCTGACCCGAGGCCCGCAGCGCCTGACCGTAGGCCAGGGCCACCTCGGCATTCTTGGGGTCGGCGCGGTAGCGCTCACCGTAGAACTCGGCCGCGCGGTGCGGATCGGTATCAGGTTTCGACTCGCCCTTTGGGGATATCGACCCCGTGATATCGGACATGGTCTGGCAGCCGCCAAGGCCTGCGGCCAAGATCGCCGTCAAGGCCACGGACCCAAGGAGCCGGGCAAGACTGGACTGCTGACGCATGGTTGGCACTTTGACTCACGGTATCTGGCGACTGTTTGAGCCGAATGTGCCCAGCAATAGTCTGTTAACCCTAACGCGGGGTTAACGCTGCCCGTCCCGCAAGGGCCTTCGCTGTGGCGGCGCCGAGGATGGCGCGATCAAATGTTGGCGGGATAAATTAATGCAATACCGGCGTCGCCGGACGCCTGCGTCAACTTCGCGGCAAGGCCATGAACCTGGCCAATAGGCGCAGGGCCGCGCTTGGTCAGAGCTCAACGGCGAGACGCTTCCTGACTTCGTCGATCCGCTTTTCAAGCGCGTCGAATCTGGCATGAACCGCCTTGTCGTGCAGATAGAAAAAATAGCCGCCCGCCAGAAACGCAAAGACCCAGTGGTGGGTCTCGACGTAGTTCAACACCTGCTCAATCGCGTGCCATATGGCGGCGACTGCGCCCAACAAAATATCCATCGCATTTCTCGTGTTTGCGAAAATAGAAATCCAGTCCGGAACGCTTTGCGCATGACGTCAAATGGACGAGGAGTCGGATCCTCGATCCGGCTATTTATGATGTTTGCGCAAATTAGCGTGAGGCGAGTCCGTGCCGGTCTCGGCCAGCAGGCTTTTGAGCATCATGTCCTTGCGCCGGCCTTTCGCGAAGTGTTCGCCATAGATCAATGTGCCGACGCGCGTGTTGCCGTGCTTTTTTCGACGCGGCCCGTCGTGTCGCGGTGCCGGCCGCCCAAACCTATCCTGGCCATTATCACTCCCCTGCTGGTCGAGTTCGCGTGAGGCTATCACGGTCGCCCCGAAACGTGTAGAGGTCCGCCTTCATTCGCTCTGGTTTGACTTCATATGCCATTGTAGAACTCAGGAAGCCCGCCGGGCCGCGCTACAACGCGCCGCTTTGTCGCCGCCCGTTTCAATTGAAGACCGAGAGAAACATGCATTCCGTGTTTGAGACCGCACAGGCGACGCCGGCCATTCCCATTACGTTTGCGACCAAGGCGACGTGGGATGCGATCTCGGCCGACTTGCCGGCGCAGGCGCGGGAATTTGCACGCGCCAACGACTTTTCGGCCAAACCGGGCGCCTATCTGACGCTGCCCGCCACCAACGGCGGGATCGCGCAGGTCCTGTTCGGGCTGGACAACGAGACCAGCAAATCTCGCGACCCGTTCCGGCCCGGTCAGTTGCCGGGCCTGCTGCCGCCGGGGGTCTATCGCTTCGCCAAAGTGGCGGCGGACGACGCACGCCTTGCTGCGCTTGCCTTCGCGCTCGGCAGCTATCGCTTCGGCCGCTATCGGAAAACCGATGCGCCCGAGGTCAAGCTGGTACCCCCCGATGGCGTTGACGTCGCAGACATCGCGCGGATTGCGGAGGCAGCCGCGCTTGCCCGCGATCTCATCAACACGCCTTCCAATGACATGGGGCCGGAGGAGTTGGCGCTGGCAGCGCGAACGCTCGCGCACCGCTTCGGCGCCGATTTCAACTGCGTGGTCGGTGACGATCTGACGCGACAGAATTTTCCGCTTGTTTATGCCGTCGGCATGGCGTCATCGCGCGCGCCGCGCCTGATCGATTTCACCTGGGGCGATCCTGCCCACCCCAAGGTGACCTTGGTCGGCAAGGGCGTTTGCTTCGATACCGGCGGGCTCGACCTAAAACCTTCCAGCAGCATGCTGATCATGAAGAAGGATATGGGCGGGGCCGCCAACGTGCTGGCGCTGGCGCAAATGGTGATGGATGCCAAGCTTAAGGTGCGGCTGCGGGTTCTGATTCCGGCGGTCGAGAATGCCGTTGCCGGCAACGCCTTTCGTCCGCTCGACGTATTCCCATCGCGCAAGGGCCTGACGGTGGAAATCGGCAATACCGACGCCGAAGGACGGCTGGTGCTGGCGGATGCGCTGGCGTTGGCCTGCGAGGAGAAACCCGATCTGTTGATCGATCTTGGCACGCTAACCGGCGCCGCGCGGGTAGCGCTTGGTCCGGATTTGCCGCCGTTCTATACCGACGACGAGGATTTGGCGCTGGCGCTTTCGGCTTGCGCCAAACGCGAGAACGATCCGCTATGGCGGCTGCCGCTCTGGCCGCCCTACGATAGCTGGCTCGATTCCAAAGTCGCCAATGTCAACAACGCGCCGTCCGGCACCTTCGCAGGCTCGATCGCCTGCGCGCTGTTCCTGCAACGCTTCGTCGAGGCCGCGACAAGCTGGCTGCATGTCGACATCTATGGCTGGACGCCGTCGGCCAAACCAGCTCGGCCGGAGGGCGGCGAATGCCAGGCCGCACGCGCCATCTACAAACTTTTGAGCGACCGCTATGGATGACCCGCGCCTGACGCCGGCACGGGGAGACCTTGCCGCGAAATATCTGGAGGGCAAGGTTCCGGCGAAGCGCTTCGTCGCCGGCGAGGAATTCGAGATCGCCGACGCGATAGCGCCGTTACGCTGCGCGCCGTCGGCGGGCGCCGAGCTCGCCACGCAAGCCCTCAAAGGCGAGCGCGCCATGATCTATGACCGCAACGGCGAAGGCTGGGCCTGGGGGCAATTGACCAGCGATGGCTATGTCGGCTGGCTCCCCGATCGCGCGCTGACCAAGCCCTCAAGTGCGCCGACTCACAAGGTTACCAGCCTGCGGACCTTCGCCTTCCCCGGCCCCTCCATCAAACTTGAGCCGGTCGAGACGCTGGTCATGGGCACGCGGCTCGCGGTATCGCGCGAAGAGGGCGCATTCGCCGTCACGCGCGAGGGCTGGTATCTGCCGCGGCAGCATGTTGGCCTGACCGACAGCTATGCGCCCGATTTCGTGGCGGTCGCCGAGCGCTTTGCAGGCACACCCTATTTATGGGGTGGCAAAACCAGCCTCGGCATCGATTGCTCCGGCCTCGTCCAGGTATCGCTGAACGCCGCGGGCACCGGTTGCCCGCGCGACAGCGACATGCAGCAGGACGGTCTCGGCAGCGAATTGAGCCCGAGCGAGAAGAAGCTCAAACGCGGCGACCTGATCTTCTGGAAGGGCCATGTCGCAATCGTGCGCGATGCCGAAACCATCGTTCACGCCAACGCCCACCACATGGCCACCGTGATCGAAAACACGCGCGAGGCGATCGCGCGGATCAAGGCCTCGGGCAGCGAGATCACCTCGATCAAGCGGATGGGCTAGGCTTACCTAGCGTCGGTAGCAAGCCGACATTACTCCGCGACAGCGCCGCCATTGGCGGTTTCCAGCCGGAACGCGGCGGCGAACAAGGCGCGGGTGTAGTCGGTCTTCGGGTTCTTGAACAAAGCCGAAGCCGGCCCCTCCTCCACCACCTTGCCCTGGCGCATCACGATCAAATGGCTTGCGAGCGAGGCCACGACCCGTAGATCATGCGAGATGAACATGTAGGTCAGGTCACGCTTGCGCTGCAATTCGCGCAACAGATCGACCATCTGCGCCTGAAACAGCATGTCGAGCGCGCTGGTTGGCTCATCGAGCACGACGAAATTGGGCTCCAGCACCGCGGCGCGCGCGATTGAGATGCGCTGGCGCTGGCCGCCGGAGAATTCGTGCGGATAGCGGAAGCGCGTTGCCGGATCCATGCCGACATCGCGCAGCGCCCGGATCACACGCGCCTCGCGATCGGCTTCCGAAAGGGATTTCTGGTGCACGCTGAGGCCTTCGGCCACGATGTCGCCGACCGACATGCGCGGGCTCAAGGATCCGAACGGGTCCTGAAACACGATCTGCATGTCGCGCCGGAAGGGGCGCATCGCCTTGAATCGCAAACCCTGGATCGGCTTGCCCAAGAATACGATGGGGCCATCGGATGAAATCAGCCGCAACAGCGCCAGGCCGAGTGTGGTCTTGCCGGAGCCGGACTCGCCGACAACGCCAAGCGTCTCGCCCTTGCGCACCGAAAGGTTGACACCATCAACCGCCTTGATGTGCCCGACGACGGAACGCAAGAGGCCACGCTTGATCGGAAACCAGACCTTCAGATCGTTCGCCGATATCACCACAGGCGATTCAGGCCGCGGCGGCGCCGGGTCGGGCTTGGGCTCGGCGGCGAGCAGCGCGCGGGTGTAAGGGTGCTTCGGCGCGGTGAAAACCTGCTCCACCGGCCCCTGCTCGACGATCTTGCCGCCATTCATGACGCAGACCACGTCGGCGATGCGTCGCACGATGCCGAGATCGTGGGTGATGAACAACAGGCTCATGCCGAGCCGCTTTCGAATCTCGGCGAGCAGGCTGAGAATTTGCGCCTGCACAGTGACATCGAGCGCGGTGGTCGGTTCATCCGCGATCAACAAATCGGGCTCGTTGGCGAGCGCCATCGCAATCATGACGCGCTGGCGCTGGCCGCCGGATAGTTGATGCGGATAGCTTCCAAGCCGCGTCTTGGGATCGGGGATGCCGACCTGCGTCAGCAGCTCAAGCGTGCGCGCCCTCACCATTTCCCCGCCGGCGCCGCTGTGCAATTGCAGGATTTCGCCGATCTGCGATTCGATCGTGTGCAGCGGATTGAGCGAGGTCATCGGCTCCTGGAAGATGATCGAAATATCGTTGCCGCGAATGCCGCGCATCTCGCGCTCCGACATCGTCAGCAATTCCCGCCCCTTGAATAGAATGCTGCCGGAAGGATGCGATGCGGTCGGATACGGCAACAGCTTGAGGATCGACAGGGCGCTGACGGATTTTCCCGAGCCGGATTCGCCGACCAGCGCCACGCACTGGCCGCGCCGGATCGAAAACGAAACACGATCCACCGCGGTTGAGGTGCCGCTCGGCTGATGAAACGCCACGGACAGGTCGCGAATGTCGAGCAGCGGCTGGTTGATGGCGTCCATGGCCCGCGTCCTATCTGAACGTCTTGCGCGGGTCGAAGGCGTCGCGCACCGCCTCGCCGATGAAAATCAAAAGCGACAGCATGATTGCGACCGCGAAGAAGCCGGTGAAGCCGAGCCAGGGCGCCTGGACGTTGGCCTTGCCCTGCGACAGCAATTCGCCGAGCGAGGGCGAGCCGGGCGGCAACCCAAAGCCGAGGAAATCAAGCGCGGTCAGCGTCATCACCGAGGACGAGACGATGAACGGCAGGAACGTCATGGTCGCCACCATGGCATTCGGCAGAAGATGCCTGAACATGATCACCGCGTTGGAGACGCCGAGCGCGCGCGCCGCCTGAATGTACTCGAAATTACGGCCGCGCAGGAATTCCGCTCGGACCAGACCGACCAGCGACACCCATGAAAACAACAACAGGATGCCGAGCAGCACAAAAAAGCCCGGCACCAGCACCGACGACAGGATCAACAGCAGATAGAGCGAGGGAATGGCGCTCCAGACCTCGATGAAACGCTGAAAGCCGAGATCGAGCCAGCCGCCGAAATAGCCCTGCACGCCGCCGGCGGCGACGCCGATGATCGACGAAACGATGGTGAGGCAGAGGCCGAACAGCACCGAGATACGAAAACCGTAAATCAGGCGCGCAACCACGTCGCGGCCCTGATCGTCGGTGCCGAGCCAATTGTATTCGAGATCGCGGCAGCTATCGAGGTGCTTCCTCACCACCACTTCCCTGCACTCCGCTTCCGTCAGCATCCAGGTCGGCTTCGACGGTGCGGGCGTCGGCAGGTCAAGATTGTGGGTATCGTACGAATAGCGGATCAGCGGCCAGACGATGGTGCCGCGCTTGTCCGCGATCAGCTTCTGCAAGTAGGGATCGCGATAGTCGGCTGCAGTCTCGAAATCGCCGCCGAAGGTGGTCTCCGAATAGCTGACGAAAGCCGGCCAATACAGATGACCGTCGAACTTGATCAGGAACGGGCGATCGTTGGCGATCAACTCGGCGAACAGCGATACGAAGAACAGAATCAGGAAGATCCACAGCGACCAGAAACCTCTGCGGTTCGACTTGAAATTCTGCCAGCGCCGGCGGTTGAGCGGCGAAAGGCGGAACCGGCGGTGCGCGGCGGGAACCGGCTGGTCGGGCGGCGGACGCATAGTGGTCTCGACCGGTGGAGGCGCGATGATCGTCATCAAACCTCCCGCGCCTCGAAATCGATCCGGGGATCGACCCACATATAGGCGAGATCGGAGATCAGATTGACGACAAGACCGACCAGCGAAAAGATGAACAGCGTCCCAAACACGACCGGATAATCGCGGTTCAATACGCTTTCGAAGCCGAGCAGGCCTAGCCCATCGAGCGAGAAGATGGTCTCGATCAAGAGCGAGCCCGAGAAGAAGGCATGAATGAACGCGCCCGGGAATCCGGCGATCACGATCAGCATCGCGTTGCGGAAAATGTGATTGTAAAGTACCTGGTTCTCACTGCATCCCTTGGCGCGCGCGGTCATCACATATTGCTTGCGGATTTCATCGAGGAACGAATTTTTGGTGAGCAGCGTCATGGTGGCGAAGGCACCGAGCGCCATCGAGATCAGCGGCAGGGTGATGTGCCAGAAATAATCGATGATCTTCCAGTACCAGGGAAATTGCGACCAGCCGTCCGAAGTCAGTCCGCGCAGCGGAAAAATGTTGAAGAAGGAGCCGCCGGCGAACAGGATGATCAGCAGGATCGCAAATAGGAAACCCGGTATTGCAAACCCGACGATGATCACCGCCGAGGTCCAGGTGTCGAATCTGGAGCCGTCCATCACTGCCTTGCGGATGCCGAGCGGGATCGAAATCAGATAGGTGAGAAGCGTCATCCAGATTCCGAGCGACATCGAGACCGGCAACTTCTCCTTGATCAGTTGCAGCACACTGACATCGCGAAAATAACTCTTGCCGAAATCAAACCGCGAGAAATTCCACAGCATCAACGCGAAGCGTTCCGGCGCCGGCTTGTCGAAGCCGAATTGCTTCTCCAGGCTCTTGACGAAATCGGGATCGAGCCCTTGGGCGCCGCGATATTTCGAGTTGACTGCATCCGATGACGCGCCGACCTGGCTGCGCGCGCCGAAATCGCCGCCCGACGAGCCCGAAATCCGGGATATGCCGCCGGTGTCGGCGCCGGAGAGCTGCGCGATCACGCGCTCCACCGGCCCGCCCGGCGCGAACTGCACCACGACAAAGGACACGAACAGGATTCCGAGCAGGGTCGGGAACATCAGGAGAATGCGGCGGGCGATGTATGCGGTCATGATCTATTTAGCCTGTCCGGCCTTGGCCGATTTGGCCGGATCGCTCCACCAGATTTCGGGAGCGCCGACGCCTTGCGCGTAACGCGGCGGCTTTTCCGGGTGTGCGAACATATCCCAATAAGCGAGCCGATGCGTGTGGGCATACCATTGCGGCACCCAATAGCGGCCGGCGCGAAATACCCGATCGAAGGCACGGCAGGCGACCGTCAGATCAGCGCGGTTGTCGGCACTGAGTATCTTTTCGATCAGCGCATCGATGACGGGGTCGGCGATCCCGGCAAGGTTATACGATCCCTTGGTTGCGGCAGACTGCGAGGAGAAGAAGGGCCGCATGCCATCGCCAGGCGTCGCCGACATGGAAAAGCGCTCGATCGTCATGTCGAAATCGAAATCCTCCACCCGGGCACGGTATTGCACGGGATCGACCAGCCGCAAGCTTGCTTCGATCCCGAGCGTGCCGAGATTCTTGATGTAGGGCGCATGGTGCGGCTCGAGCGAGGGTTCATCGGCCAGAAATTCGATCCGGAACGCCTCGCCATTGGGCAACAGCCGCTTGCCGTCCTTGATGACCAGTCCCGCCTCCTGCAACAATTGTTGCGCTTTGCGCAACAGCGCGCGGTCCTGTCCCGACCCATCGGACACCGGCGGCACGAACGGCATCCCGAACACCTCGTCGGGCACCTTGCCGCGAAACGGCTCAAGCAGTTTGCGTTCTTCCGGCGAGGGCGGACCGTTCACCATCATGTCGGAGTTCTGGAACGGCGAATGGGTGCGAGCATAGGCGCCATACATGATGGTTTTGTTGGTCCATTCGAAATCGAACGCCTGGATCAGCGCCTCGCGAACGCGCGGGTCTTTGAATTTCTCGCGCCTTGTATTGATGAACCAGCCCTGCGCGCCGGACGGAGTGTCGTCGGGCAGCGTCTCGCGCTTGACGCGACCGTCCCTCAAGGCGGGAAAATCATAGCGTGTCGCCCATACCCGCGAGGTAAATTCCTCGCGGTACAGGTAGTTTCCGGCCGTAAATCCCTGGAACGCGACTTCGCGATCCCGGTAGAATTCGTAGCGCACGACATCGAAATTATAACTGCCGCGCGCGACCGGAAGGCCGGCGGCCCACCAATCCTTGACCCGCTCGAATTCGAGGTAGCGGTTGACCTCGAATTTCCCGACCTTGTAGGGCCCGCAGCCCAGCGGGATATCGAGCGTCGATTCATCGAACGGCCGCGTCGCATAATAGGCTTTCGAGAAAATCGGCAGACCCGCGACATAGAGCGGCACGTCGCGCGCGCGCTTCTCGGCAAAGGTGACGACGAGCGTCGCGTCGTCTTCCGCCTCCGCCTTCACCATGTCGCGCATCTGCTGCAGGATCAGCGGATGGCCTTTGGCCTTGAGTGTGGTCAGTGAGAACGCCGCGTCATGCGCCGTTAGCTTCGAGCCGTCGTGAAAACTCGCCTCCGGCCGCAGCGTGAATCGATAAGTCAGTCTGTCCGGGGAAATCCGCACCGATTTGGCAACGAGGCCGTACATCGCATCGGGCTCGTCATTGGCGCGCACCATCAGGGCTGCGAAGGTCATCTCCATGCCCTGCGCACCTTCGCCTTTGAGTATATAGGCGTTGAACGAATTGAAGGTCTGATAGGACTGATTGTAGGTGCGAGCCGAGGGCACCAGCGAAAATGTTCCGCCCTTCGGCGCGTCGACATTGACGTATTCGAAATGATGAAAGTCGGCCGGATATTTCAGGTCGCCGAACACCGATATCCCGTGAGCTTCGTTGCCGGCATCGGCCGACCGCGCCGGGTGCAGCCAGCAGGCACCCAACGCGCCGACACCGAGACCGAGCGTGTGCCGGCGGGAGAATTGCGCCATGCGAGGAAAATCTATCAAGACCTTTTGCCGATCCTGGCGGCCTTATCGGCATCGAACCACCAGAGTGCCGGAAATGCCGCTTGGCCATACTTCGGTAGTTCGGGAGGTCGACCGAAGCGGTCCCAGCGCGCGGTCCGAACTCTGGGATAGTTCCATTGCGGAACAACGTAGTGATTCCACAATAATACGCGATCCAGCGCTCTCGTTGCGGCGACCAGGTCGTTGCGGTTTTTGGCAAAGATCACCCGGTCGATCAGCGTATCGACCGCCGGATTCTTGATGCCGATGTAATTGCTCGCCCCGGGGACGTCGGCCGTTTGCGAACTCCAGTACTCCCGCTGTTCATTGCCCGGTGAAAGCGATTCTGGCCAGGAGTGGATGATGATGTCGTAATCGAAGCTGCGCAGCCGATTTTCGTACTGCGCGTCATCGACGATGCGGATGGACGTCGTCACACCGATGCGCTCCAACGACGGCTTGTAGAACAGCGCGACGCGTTCGAAGGCAGGTTCCTGAACCAGGATCTCGACGGTAACGGGCTTACCGGCCGGATCCGCCAGCTTGCGATCCTTGATCTCGTAGCCCGCCTCCTTTAGCAACCTCGCGGCCTCCCGCAGATTGGCGCGGACCGCTTCGGGATTGCCACCGATCGGGTTTTCATATGGCTTGGTGAAGACCTCGGCCGGCACCTTGTCGCGTACCGTCTCGAGAATCGCCAATTCCTCGCCCTGTGGCACGCCGGAGCACGCAAGCTCTGTTCCTGCGAAGTAGCTGTTGATGCGGATGTACTGCCCGTAGAATAGCTGCTTGTTCATCTCTTCGAAATCGAAGGCATAGTTGAAGGCCCGGCGCAGCCGCGCGTCTTTGAACTGTTCGCGGCGCAGATTCAGAACGAACGCCTGCATGACGCCGGAGCTACGGTTCGGAAATTCCTCAAGCAACACGCGCTTTTCCGTCACGGCCGGGAAATCGTAGGCCGTGGCCCAATTTTTCGCACTGTTTTCAATACGCCAATCGACCTGATCGCCCTTGAAGGCTTCAAGGGCCACTGTCGAGTCGCGGAAGTATTCGAACCGCAGTTCATCGAAATTGTTGCGCCCAATGTTGACGTTGAGATCGCCGCCCCAATAGGCTTTTGCCTTCTCGAGCACGATCGTGCGGCCGGCGACGAACTCTTTGATGCGGTAAGGGCCCGAACCGAGTGGCGGCTCGATCGTCGTGGCGGAAACATCCCGCTTGCGGCCTTGGTCGTCGGTACCTTCCCACCAATGCTTTGGCAGCACGGTCAATTGCCCCACGATCTGCGGAAGCTCGCGGTTGCCGGGCGCATCGAAACTGAATTTGACATCCCGCTCGCCGGCCTTCTCCACCTTCACGACATGACGGTAGTAGGCGGAATATTGCGGATGGTGCTTCTTGAACGCGTCAAACGAAAAAACCACGTCCTCCGGTGTCACTGGTTTGCCGTCATGCCATCTTGCTTCGGCCCGCAAACGATAGGTAACTGAGGAAAAATCCGCGGGATGACTGACTGCCTCGGCCAAAGCACCGTATTCGGTTGAGACCTCGTCGAGCGACGGTGTCATCAGCGATTCATGGATCAGCGCAACCGCGCCTCCGAGATTGCCTTTCACACCAGAGACCACGAGATTGAAATTGTCGAAGGTGCCGAGCGATATCATGCGGACAATGCCGCCCTTGGGGGCGTCGGGATTGACATAATCGAAGCGCTTGAAGCCGGCCGGATATTTGACGTCGCCAAAAAGCGATAGTCCGTGTCGCCAGGCAGGCTCGCCCGCCGATTTCTGCGCAGTCGCAGGGCCGGTCAATGTGAGGCCAGCGGTGGCGCCAAGCGCTGGGGCGATTGCAGCAAGAGCGCCGCTTTGCAAAAGGTGTCGTCGGTTGAGTGTCAAATGAAGAATCCTTGTCGCTGCGTGCGCCTTTTGGAGGCGCAATATAAGGTATGGTTTTGACCGATTAAGCTGCTTTTTGCTCATGATAGCACGCGTAATGCGGCGAAAAGTCCCGGTCACGAAAGTGCTACCAGTGGGGTGCCTCCTTGTGCCACGTGGTTGGCGGTGAGGACCTGATAGAATGCAAAAACGGCCAGGCAAGAGCCCAGCCGTTCGCAATCAAAACTACGTGGCCTTGCGCGCTGGCAGCTACTTCGCGGCCGTCGGCAACGGAACCGGATTGTCCGAAAGCGTCCGCAGATAAGCAATGACGTCGGCGCGCTCGCTGTCCTTTGGCAGACCTGCAAAGCCCATCGCGGTGCCGGGCACGAAGCCCTTTGGATTGGCGAGGAACTTATTGAGGTCGCCGTAGGTCCAGGTCCCGCCCATGCCTTTCATGGGACCCGAATAGTTGAAGCCGGCCATGCCGGCGCGCGCCCGTCCAACCACCCCGTAGAGGTCCGGGCCGACCTTGTTGGGGCCACCCTTCGTGAAGTCGTGGCAAGCGCCGCATTTCTTCGCCGACGCGGCGCCCTTTTCGACCGAGGCCGTCTGCAGCAGCTTTTCGATCGGCTCAGACGGGGCCGGCGCGGCTTCTTTGGCGCCGCCTTCCGGCGTCTCTTTCGCGGCGATCGCAAACCCCGGCTTTTCGGGCATCTTGGGCGCGAATAGCGCGCTGGCAGTGAAGCTTGTCACCAGCAAAACCAGGCAGGTGCCGAGAATGGCACCGATAATCTTGTTCAGTTCGAAGGAGTCCATTTTCGATCAGGCTCCAGGCCGGAAATGTCGACTTTAGGCCGGAGAGAAACGGCCGCGGGTGAACGCCAGGAATCAGGCTTTCGCACCGCACCCCGAGCCACGTTCAGATATCGGTTTGCCCGTGCTCTGGCAACCCGTATAAATGAGCCGGCTTTCAACCAATCCCCAATATTTCCGGCTTGTTATCGACCGGGTCCAGACCTCTCTCTGATGACCAATCCTCGAATTTTGGTACTGATTCCCGCCCGCATGGCCTCCTCCCGCCTGCCGGGCAAGCCGCTATTGGACATTGCGGGCCTGCCCATGATCGTCCATGTGCTGCGGCGGGCGGAAGCCGCCGGAATCGGCCGGGTGGCGGTCGCCACCGACACGCCGGAGATCGCGGCGGCTGTAACGGCACATGGCGGCAAAGCCGTCATGACCAGCACCGACCATCCGTCTGGATCTGACCGGATCCATGAGGCGCTAGGCAAGCTCAATAATGAAG
>Ga0209167_10000118_pt1 | contig 77590 bp, 73 predicted proteins | sample Coa_R1_9_FD_187154 | JGI IMG/M metagenome (GOLD analysis project Ga0209167, IMG submission 187154) | Surface soil microbial communities from Centralia Pennsylvania, which are recovering from an underground coalmine fire - Coalmine... | ecosystem: Environmental > Terrestrial > Soil >... | reverse complement strand
AGGTGACCTCCGCCAGCTGGCCGTGTACTTACGATGAGACCTTTGCCGCACCGTTGCGCGCGGTGCTGGCGCGCGTGCTCGAAGCCTGCCTGGCCTTCGCCCGTTAGGGCCGCCGAAATCGCTTGCTGCGATTTTGGCGAATTTGCTAGAAGCGCAGGCCCACCCGGATTGGGATGAACTGCGTCGGCTGCGCGGTTTCGATTTCCTCGTAGCGCGCTTCGACGAACCACGACTGGCCACCCGGCAGCGCGAAATCCACACCCGCGCCGGCGTTCCAGGTCAGGTGCGTCTGCGAGTCGCTCGCCACCACGACATCGCCGGGGCTGTAGGGGCCGCAGAAGCTGAACCAGCCGCCGCACGGCAGTCCGCCGCTCACCACGTTCTGCGTGAGCTGCACGGAACGGTGGGCGATGCCGCCACCTGCCATGACGTAGAAGTGCATGTTGGGATTGACCGGAAACTGCAGCACACCGTCGACATCGGCCGAGAGCACCTGGCCGTTGCCGCCGTCGATCTGGGTCTGGTTGACCTGTGCGCCCTGCGTTAGGAGCGCGTTGGTCGCGTTGAAGCGGCTGTACTGGAAGTCGGTACGGATGCCGAACCGCCCGGAGGGATCCGGGCGCACGGTGAAACCGGTGCCGATGGTCCAGCCATCCTGCAGAAAGTCCGCTGTGGTACCGGTGCTCAGGCTCGGACCGATGTCGACGTACCACTGCACGGGCAGCGGCTCAACGCGGTACATCTGTGCGAACGCCGGAGCGCACGCGCCGAGTAACGCCAGGGGCGCAAGCAAACGCAGGTAGGTTTTCATGGCTCGCATCTTCGGGGCCGCATGCTGAATTGGCGCTGAATAGGCAGCTGCATGCTGCAGCCCGCCCGCCGACGCGCCGTGCCTGCGTGTTACGAACTGTGCTTCAGGTCCGGCGCTGCAATCTGCGGCGCACGGCCCGGGTGATGTCGTGCACCTCCGCGATTCCCAGCACGCTGGCCGCCAGGAAGAAGCCGCCCGCCCCCGCACCGATGACCAGCAGGAGACTCGCAAGTTTCGGCCAGAAAGCCTGCAGCGCCCAGTTCCCGAGCAGATAGTGTCCGCCGACCCACGAAATCGCCAGCAGGCAGGAAGTTGCCACCGCGATCTTGCCGAGCAGCGTCAGCATGGCACGCGACTCGAGCGTGCCGAGATGCGCGCGCATGAGCACATAGAGGATGAGAAAGTTGCTGGTCGCCACGCAGGCGGTGGAAAAGGCAAGCCCGCGGTGACCCCAGCCCAGCTGCAAGGTGAAAATCCAGTTGAGCAGCAGGTTCACGCCCACGGCAAGACAGCTCACCACCATCGGTGTCTTGCGCTTGTCGAGTGCGTAGAAAGCGTTGACCAGCACCTTGAGCGCGGCATAGCCGCACAGGCCGACGGCATAGAAGCGCAGAGCGCCGGCGGATTCCGCGGTCTCATGGGCGCCGAAGCGGCCGTGCTGGTAGAGCACCGAGATGATCGGCTCGGCGAGCACCATGAGCCCGACGCTCGCCGGGATGGTCATGAGAAAAGCCAGCCGCATGCCGCGCGCCAGCTCACTGCGAAACGCAGTCATATTGCCGGTCGCGGCCATGCGCGCCAGGAGCGGCAGCGCCACGGTGCCGAGCGCGACGCCGAAGATGCCGAGCGGCAGCTGCATCAGCCGGAACGCGACCGTGAGCCAGAACGTCGGCCCGTCGCCGAGTTCGGAGGCGAACACCGAGTTGATCAGCACGTTGACCTGAGTGGTGCTGGCCGCGATCACCGACGGACCCATCAAGCGCAGAATGGCGCGCACACCCGGATCGCGCCAATGAAAGTCCGCCCGCCAGGCGTAGCCCTGGGCATGCAGCGCCGGCAGCTGCACCAGCAGCTGCAGCGCACCCCCGATGAGGGTGCCGATGGCGAGTCCGAGGATGGCGCGCTGGCCGAAATGCGGATCCAGCCACAGCCCGATCAAAACCCCGGCGACGATCGAGCCGAGATTGAAGAAACTCGAGGCCATCGCCGGCACGCCGAACACGCTGCGCGCGTTGAGCATCCCCATGACCAGCGCGGCGAGCGACACCAGCAGGATGAACGGGTACATCACGCGGGTGAGCGTGACGGTGAGCGCCGCCTTGTCCGGGTCGAAGCCCGGCGCCAGCACTGCCACCAGCCACGGCGCGGTGAGTATCCCGAGCACCGTGATCGAGCTCAGGGTGACCGCCGCCAGCGTCGCCACCTTGTTGGCGAGCCGCCAGGCCGCCGCGTCGTTTTCGAGTGCCGCGGTCTTCGTGAACACCGTGACGAAGGCGGTGGACAGCGCACCTTCAGCAAACAGATCGCGCAGCAGGTTGGGAATACGGAACGCGATAGTGAACGCGTCCATGATGCGGCCGCCGCCAAACAGCGCGGCGAAGATCTGCTCGCGCGCCAGGCCCAGCACGCGACTGCACAGCACCGCCAGTCCGACGACGGCGGCGGCCCGCGTGTCCAGTTTGTCAGCGCGCGAATCCGCTCCGGCCGCGGCCGCCGGTGTGTCGCCGGTTGGCATGCGGCCGCCACGGTACCATCCCCCGCGAGGGTTCGGCCAGCGAACGCAGCACTAGCCGGTGATGACCTTCAGGCGCTGCGTGCGCGAGGCGTCGCCGACCTCGTTCATGCGGCGCAACAGCTCCCGCGTGGCGTCCGCTTGCAGCGGCCGGCTGAGGAGAAAGCCCTGCGCATCCTGGCAGTTCTGCTCCTGCAGGAAGGCCAGTTGCGGGAAATTCTCCACACCCTCTGCCGTAACGCTGATGCGCAACGATCTGGACATGGCAATGATCGCCGCGGCGATCGCCCGATCATCGCTGCATTCGGTGATGCTGGTGACGAAGGAGCGGTCGATCTTGAGACGATCCACCGCGAAGTGTCGCAGCCGGCCGAAGCTCGAGTAGCCGGTGCCGAAGTCGTCGATGGCAAGGCAAACACCGAGCTGCTTGAGCTGATTGATCGCCTTCTCCGCCCACGCCTCGTCAGCCATAACGACCGATTCGGTGATCTCCAGCTCAAGCACCGACGGCTCGAGACCGGTTTCCTGCAGGATCGTGGCGACCTCACGGGGCCACTCCGCCAGCGCAAACTGCCGCCCCGAAACGTTGACCGCCATTCTTTGCACCGGCAGCCCTTCGGCGCGCCAGGCCTGCGCCTGCTGGCAGGCCTTCCGCAGCACCCAGGCGCCGATAGCGAGGATCAGTCCGGTTTCTTCCGCTACCGGGATGAACTCGGCGGGGCTTACGGCGCCGAGCTCGGCATTGGTCCAGCGCAGCAGCGCCTCCACGCCGGAAATTCCTCCCGTGCGTACGTCGAACTGCGGCTGGTACTGCAGGGAAAACTCGTCGCGCTCCAGGGCGCCGCGCAATTGCTCTTCGATCGTAAAACGCTGCAGGACGGTCGCGTTCATCGAGACATCGAAGAAGGCGTGGGTGCCGGGGCTGCGGCGCTTGGAAAAATACATCGCCAGGTCGGCGTTACGCAGCAGGGTTGCCGCGTCGGTGCCGTCCTGGGGATAGATCGAGATGCCCACGCTGGGCGTGACGACCAGTGAATTCGACGCCAGCTGGATCGGCTCGCGCAGTGCCAGAATCAGCCGCTCGGCGACGCCGCTGGCGTCGACGGTGCTGCGCAGGTTCGGCAGCAACACCAGGAACTCATCGCCCCCCAGGCGGGCGATGTCACCGAAGCGGGGGCTGCTGGCCGACCCGTGAGCGTCGGAATCCGCGCCGTAGCGCAGCGAGGTGCGCAAGCGCTCCGCCACCACGCACAGGAGCTCATCGCCGGCAGCGTGGCCGAGCGTGTCGTTGACGCGCTTGAAGTTGTCCAGATCCAGGTACAGCACCGCCACGCTGCGGTTGTTTTCCTTCGCCGCCTCCAGGGCGCCCACCAGTCGGTTGCGCGACTGCTCGCGGTTCGGCAGGCCGGTAAGCGTATCGAAATACGCCAGCTTCACGATCCGCCGCTCGGCGCGCCATTTGCTGGCGAGCGCGATGGTCATCTGCCGCACTTCATGCGGGTGGAACGGCTTCTGCAGGTACGAGAGCTTGTCTTCCGGCGGGACATAGCTGCCGATCTCGCACGGATCCGCATCTGAATAGGCTGTGCAGATGACAATCTCAACGGCCGGATCCAGCTCCCTGATTTGCGTCGCCGCCCACACGCCGTCCTTGCCGGGCGGCATGCGCATATCCAGGAACACCACCGCGAAGGGTTGGTCGCGCGTCAGCGCCTGCTTCACCGCGGCGACTGCTTCCTGCGCCTGGTCGCAAAACACCACTTCGAAGTTGCTCACGCGCGCTGCCGCCCGCGCCCGCTGGGCCGGCGCCGGATCTTTCCTGAACAGCCGGCTGCGCAGCTCGTTAAAGCCGGTCATCTCCTGGCTCACTTCGCTCGAGGCCAGGATCTGCCGGTAGGCATCCCGCACCTCGGGTTCATCATCGACCACGAGTACCCGGATGGGGCTTGGGTTGGTTTCAGCCATGGGACCCTCAGGCAGCTCCGGCAAGGGAGGCGGTTTCACGGTTGGCGAGCGGTACGATCAGGTGTATCGACGCACCACGTCCGGGGCCGTCGCTGGTAGCCCAGATCCGCCCGCCCAGCGCGCCGATGGCGGTGGCGCACCAGTGCAAGCCGATACCCTGGTTGGTTTCCGATGATTTTGTCGAGAAGCCTCGTTCAAACACGCGGGCGAGATTCTGCGCGGGAATGCCCACACCGTCGTCCTCGCAATGCAGGTGCAGCTGCTGCCGCTCCGCCTCGTGCACGATTTCAGCGCTGACACGCAGCACGCCGCGTTCCTTGCCGGCATCGCGCACCGCGTCGGCGGCGTTGATAATCAGATTCTGCAATATCAGGCGCAGCACGGTGCGCGCGACGCGCACGACCCCGAGGCCGCGCAACGTGTCGGCGTCGATCGCCAGCCGCGCCCGGCATCCGTCCGGGACGATCTCCAGCGACTGTGCCACGAGCTCGGTCAGCCGCACCGGCTCGATCACCTGCTCGTTACGCGCCGGACGCATTTGGTCGGCGAGCGCGGCCTGAATGAGCTTTGTCTGGCGACTGACGACCGCCACGTCGTCCTGCGCCAGGTTCATCGTGGCCGCCAGGTCCTTGCACGCCAGCCGCAGGAACTCCTGCAGGTCGGCCTGGCGCTGGCTATCCGCCACCCCGCCGTGCAACTCCGCAGCCGCCTGCTCGGCGTCCACGACCGGCGCAGCCCGCAGCCGCTCGCTCAGGGTAGCCAGCCGCACGCCAATGGGCGTCATCGCGTTACCGAGATTGTGCAATACACCCGCCGCGAGCTCCGCGTGGCCAGCCTGGAAGGACTGATCGACCAGCTGGGTACGCGAGTGCTCGACGCGTTCCACCATGCGATCGAACTCACGCGCCAGCACGCCGATTTCGTCATCGCGTTTCAGATCGAGCCGCGTCGTCAGGTCCTTGTCTTCACCGAGCGCCACCGCGTAGCGAGTTACGACCGCGAGCGGACCGAGAATCATGCGGTTCAGCACGACCACCAGCAGGAGCAGCACGATCACGGCGGCCGCGACCAGGCAGATCGACGCGTAGGTCACCGCAACCTCACCCCGCCGGGTGATCTCCCGTGGCACGTCGACACGCAGCGTCACGATAGGCCGGCCGTAGATATCATTGACCGCCTCATAGACGCTCGTGGTACCCGCTCTGGCCGCGAGCCGCTGCGCGGGCTCCCCCGGCGTCGGAGCCAGCACGCCGAGCTGCGTCTGCGCCTGGGAAGCGATGCTGCCGATGACCGTCTGGTCGAGCAGTCGCCCCATGATCACCATGCCGCGAACCGGTCCGCGGCCGAAGCCGTCGAGCACCGGCGCCCCCGCCAGCATGAGAACCCCGCGGTTCGTCTGCAACAGGCCCCTGGCTGGCCGGCCGTCACGAACATTCGCGCGCCAGGGGAAGTCCGCCGGCAGCTCCTTGCGCGCCGTCAGATCCAGACCCAGGGGATGGTCAGAATTCAGGTCCATGTCGGTACCGAGCGCGATGTTGCCGTCCAGGTCGACGATCAGTACGACATTGACGCTCAGCTGCTTGATCGCCACGCTGTTGATATTCGTCTTGATGAAGGCGAGGTCGTGGTCCTGCACGAAGCGGTAGGTGTCGGACCAGTTGCCCCAATCCGCTGCGAGCAGCGCCATGCGGTCGATGGTCAGGTCGAGCTGGTAGTGGATACGGCGCATCGCGGTGCGCGCGTCGCTGCGCTCGAGCTCCGCGAAGCTCGGCATGACCACCTGCCTCTCGACCAGGATTTCCGCCACCCCGAGAATGGCGAATATCGCGGCGATCAGCGCGATCACTTTGGTCCGTATGTTCACGAAGATTAAGCTAAGTCGAAACGCGCTTTTGTTAGCATCCCGGCCTCTCAAAATCAGCCGGGACGGCAACCCCGACATCTGCGGGAAGTGACGCGCGTCACATACCTGGGGCGCCGGCTGCTGCCAGGGATACAATGAGGCCACGCCGCTCCGCTCGAGGCCGCGGCGTGCGCCGCCAGGTGACGGAGCCTAAAATCATGAGTGCGATGCGTTCTTCCCTCAGACGCGACCCCGGCTATCCGGGCCTGACGGCACCCGTGGAGGCTCTGCCGGCGTCGTATTACTTTGATCCGGCGCACCACCTGCTGGAGCTGCACCGGATCTGGTATCGCAACTGGATCTACGTCTGCCGTTCGAGCGACGTTGACGCACCACGCAGCTTTCGCACCCTCGAGCTGGGCGATCAGTCGCTGCTGGCAGTGCGCGGCGAAGACCGCGTCGTGCGCGCCTTCCACAACACGTGTCGACATCGGGGAGCCGCGCTGTGTCGCGGTTCAGCCGGGCGTTTTCCGTCTGCGGGAATCGTATGTCCGTATCACGGCTGGAGATACAACCTGCGCGGCGAGCTGGTGCAGACATCTTCCAGGCAGCCTGGCGACGGCTTCGACGTTCGCGATTTTCCCCTCTACAGCCTGCCGGTGACCGAATGGAATGGCTTCGTGTTCGCGGCCCTTACTGCCACGCCGCCACCGTTTGCCGCGAGCGTTGACCTCCCCCTCGAGCGCCTCGACGCCTGGGAACTGGGCAGCCTCGCCGTCGGGCACAGGCTGTCCAAGACCGTGCAGTGCAACTGGAAGGTATTCTGGGAGAACTACAACGAGTGCCTGCACTGCCCGGGCGTCCATCCCCGGCTGGCGCAACTGGTACCCATCTTCGGCCGAGCCCTCCTGGAGCGCCGCGACGATCCGAGCTGGCAGGATCACGCGGCTGACGATGATCCGAAGTACGGCGGTGGATTACGTGACGGCGCCGAATCCTGGTCCATGGACGGCCAACCGGTGGGAGTTTTATTCCCGCGCGTGAGCCCCGGGGACCGCAAGGCCGGCCACATCTATCTGACCGCGCTGCCTTCGGTGTTCATCGTGGCGCACGCGGACTACGTGCGCGTGGTGCGTCTGCGGCCGCTGGGGCCGGAGTGCACGGAGATGAGCATCGAGTTTCTGTTCCTGCCCGAGACGCTGGCCGATTCCGGGCGCAACATCATGAGCGCCATCGAGTTTACCAATATCGTGATGAGCGAGGATGCGGAAGTCTGCGAACTCAACCAGCGCGGCCTGCACGCCTTGCCTCACGCCGCCGGCGTCCTCATGCCCGAGGAGTATGCGGTGGGGCAGTTCCAGAGCTGGGTCCGGTCCGAATTGAAGCGGGCGTAACGCTGCGCGCGGTCAGCGCAGTTGGGCAAGGATCCACTCGACGAAGCGCTGGCTGTGCTGCTCCATCGGGGTATACGGACCGGGCTCGTAATAGCGGGAGCAGATCCCCTGCTGATTGAGCTCGATGATGCGCTTGTCGGCGGCGCTCGTGACCTTCCACAGCCAGGTAAGCCGCTCCAGGTCGTAGTCGACGCCGGCGCCGGCGTCCTCGCGTACGAGCCAGATGACTTCCATCTCTGTGCTGTGCACGTCCTTGGGAATAAACCGATAGATGAGTCCATGGTCCGGGTAGGCGAGGAAGCTGCTGGTTAGCCCGACGTCGAAAAACGTCACGCCGCCGTCATAGTCGGGGAACTGTCCCATCAGCGGCGCGAGCGGTCGGCCGTCCTCGCTACCACTGACCGCACCGTCGGCGAGCGCCGAGCGCACGCTGTCGGCGGCTTCCTGGCCCGCGCGCGCGTTCAGGCCCCAGCAGTCAATCTCCTCGAGCTCGAGACCCAGCGCCCGCGCCCGCTGCCGGACGCGCTCGTCAGCTTCCCGGTTGAGCGCGGCTGGCCGCGCGTACAGATGGAACCTGGAGTACTCCTCGTGTGCGGGACCGCAGTGGTAGCACTCCAGGTAGTTCTCCACCGCGAGCTTCCAGTTGGCATTGACGGCATAGACCTCGCGATGAGCCACTCTCGCCTGGGCCCAGCCGTAGATGCGCGCGGAGCCGGCGAGCGTCTTCTCGACGTCCTCGAGTCCGAGCGGCACGTCGGCAAACGACACGAAGATCAGGCCTTCGATGACCTTCGTATGCCGCGGTTTCAGACCGTGGCTCGCGCGATCGAACCCTGCCGGCATGTGTCGTGCGGCGCGCAAGCGACCGTCCAGGCCGTAGCTCCACGCGTGGTATGGGCACACAAATGCGCCGCCGCAGACCTTCCCGGACTGCTCGGTGCAGACGCGCGAGCCGCGATGCCGGCAGACGTTTTGCAGCGCGCGTATCTCGCGGTCCTGTCCGCAAACGATGATGAGCGATTCGCCGCAGATGTCGGTCGTGAAGAAATCGCCCGGCTCGCGCACCTGGCTTTGATGTCCCGCGCAATGCCAGTGGCGCAGGATCACCCGCCGCACCTCGCACTCGAAGAGGTCCGCATCGCAGTAAAACTCGCGGCTGAGCGCGTGCCCGGCACGCTGGCCCGCGATTGCCTGCGCACGCCGCTCCGCGGCCATGGGTTCCAGTACCGCCCGCGATACGCTGCCCGCATTCACCGCGCTCTCCGATCGCCCGCCGGGCACTGGCATACCTTAAGCCGGCTACCGTCCCGAGCCCGGGTGCCAGTTCGCATTGATGCCTAGGGTGCGCGGGCGGTAGATGTAGTCGTTCTCCTGCACCGTGGGCACTCCAGCCGGCTGTCCCAACGCGTAGTTGGTCACCCGATGGGAGTCGAACGCATTGTCGACAAACAACGCCAACTGCCAATCGCCCAGATACACGCCCGCACGAACGGTGGTGAAGTTGCTCGAGGCCAAGGTGTACGTGAAGGGGTTGTACACCGCCACGTTGCGTGGATCCTGCAGCCCCGCCGGCCAGGGATTGCGGCTTTCGTACTGCCAGTCCGCGCGCGCGAAGGCATCGCGCTGTCCGAGCTTGAAGCCGTACTCCGCCCCCAGTGCCACGGTGAAAGGCGGATTCAAACCAGGCGCATAGTCAATGGCTTCCTGTCCGGAGATCGCATCCCCATTGCTCGCCTTACAGGGGATTCCCGCGCCCGTGGGATCGCAATCGGACGGTGAGTTCTTCGTGTAGCGCGCGCTGGTGTAACCGGTAGCGAAGTCGACGTGCAGCGCACCGAGTGACAGCTCCGCCTGCAGGTCCCCGCCCCAGGCGACCGCGGTTCCCAGGTTGTCGGTAAACTGCAGGCCGCAGGCACCGGCGATATAGAGGTTCTGCTGGATGCCGTTCCACTTGATGTAGTAGACGCTGGTCGCGATCCGCAGCACCTGTCCGAACGTGTTCTTGGAGCCGATCTCGTAGCTCTGGGTCGAGTCGGACTTGTAGGTGAGCGGTGCGCCGTTCGGGTAGCCGGCATTATTGAGCGGGGAACCTGGACCTGGACCGCAGTACTGCGGCAGCGGCGCATTGCCGCCGCCGACGCGGAAGCCCTTGGCGTAAGTGGCGTAAAAGAGGTCATTCGGGTCGACCTGGAAGGAGGCGGTGACCTTGGGTGTGCTGGGCGTCTCGCTCTCGCTCGCATGCACCACGCCCGATGCCGGCCCGAAATTCTCCAGGCCGTCGCCGTAGTGAGTCAGCGAGAACGAAGTGCGTGCAACACGCTCGCCGACGGTCAAGCGGAACCAGTCGGTAAAGGCGTAGCTCAGCTCGCCGTAGCCGGCGATCTGCCGGTCAAAAGTGGTGTTGTTGTTGTAATAGATGTCGCAGGCGGGAATCGGCGTGTAGTTAACGTTCGTGGGACACGAGTAGTAGGGGCCGTAGTAGGAGCTGCCGGTCGGATCAATGCCGTACAGATACTGAAAGAATGGGACGATCTGGGTGTCACGCAGCTGCTCGATGCTGCCCTCCTTCGCGAGTTGCCAGAACACGCCCACCGTCCAGTGGAGCTTTGCGGCCTCGTCGGTCGATTGCCAGCGCAATTCCTGGGTGTAGCTATTCTGCGAATTCGTCATGCTGTTGGGCGTTTGGTAGTTCGCGAAGCCGGCCGGCAGGTGAATGCCACTGCCGTCGATCAGCGGGGTCTGCGGGCAGGTCCCCGAAGTGCTGGGTATCGCGCACGGGAGACCGAAGTAGGCGCCCGCCGTCTGGTAGTAACTCAGGTCGTAGACCGTGCCCTGGTACGCGGTGTTCTGCTTGCGATGGTAGTAAGAGGTGTTGGATATGAGCTGGCTCTTGCCCAGGTCCCACTGCAGTTTCAGCGCCGGCAGATAGTATTCATCGTCGTTCGGGATGCGCTCCGGCGTCGCCGTATTGAAATCACCGGCGCCGGCGTTGGAGTACGCCGGCCAGTAGGTCGAATCATCGTGCTTCTTGGCATTCTGGTAGAGGATGCTGGGTGTGACCGTAAAGGAGCTTGCCGGCTGCCACACCGCCGCAAGCCGTGCCACGAGCGTACCGCTGTGATTGATATTGTCTTCGGTGGTAACGCGCGTGGTCGGATCGACGCGGTCGATCCAGCCGCCATCCCATCGGTACCAGACGCTGGCGCGCACACCCAGCGTGCCGTCGATGACCGGCATGCCGTGAGCGATACCGAGCTCATAGTTTGGCTGCCCGTACTGGGTGAAGGACGCTTCGCTGCGCACATAGCTGCTTGTACTGGTGACGCTCGGCTGCGTCAGGATGTAACGCACCGCGCCGCCCTCGGCGCCCGCGCCAAACAGCGTGCCCTGCGGTCCGCGCAATATTTCCACCCGCTCGAGGTCGAACGTCTTGGGCAGAGCGTCGTCGGGATTGAAACCCACGGATCGCATCTGGATCGGCGTGTCATCGATGTAGATGCCGGTGGTCCCGGCGCCGCCCGAGGAAGAGATGCCGCGTATGGAGATCGCATTGGTTGCGGAGTTATCGATCGACACGCCGGGCGTGAACTTCGCGATGTCCAGGAAGTCCTTGATCCCCTTCTGGTCCATTGTGTCCTGCGTGAAGGCCGTGACGCTGATCGGCACTCGACTCAGGGCTTCCTCGTGGCGGGTCGCCGTCACGACGACCTCCTGCAGCCCCTCGCCGCGCGCCGTGGCGTTGCCGCCCGTCTCAGCCGGCGCTACAGCACCGCCCGCTGCGGTCACAGTCAGATCGTCGGCGCCCGCGGCCTGCAACGGCGCGCCAAGCAAGCAGGCTGCCGCAAGGGGCAGCCAGATCATGGTGCCTGCACGAGTCAAATTTTTCATATGCTTATCCTCCCCCGGGCCTTCATGCGCTTACCCCCAAGTCTCGCTGTAGCGCAGGTTATAACTGCAGCAAAACCGCAGCATCTGCGCTCCAACTCACGAACACCTCGTCACTCCAGTCGATAGCCGCTTCGGCAGTACGGCGCTCGTTCTGGGCAAAGACCGTGACCAGCTTGCCGGTCGTGGTCCTGATCCGATACGTCGAGCGGTTACCGAGGTAGCCGAGCTCCCAGACCGTGCCGCGCAGCTGATTGGTGTGCGCGGCGCTGACCGGCTCCTTGGCTAGGCGCACCTTTTCCGGCCGCAGCGAGACCCACACTCGCTGGCCGAGCGTGAAAGCTCCCGCGTCATCGACCAGCAGCTCGCCGCCGGTCTCGGCACACTGCACCGTGATCAGGCCCGGCTCGCAGGCGCTGACCGTGCCCTCGAAGAGATTGGTGGTACCCACGAAGTCCGCCACGAAGCGGCTGCGGGGGAACTCATAGATCTCCGCGGGCGTCCCGACCTGCGCCACCTGGCCGCGGTCCATGACGGCGATGCGTGTTGCGAGCGCCATCGCCTCGTCCTGGTCGTGCGTCACGACGATGAAGGTGATGCCCACCTTCTGCTGCAGATCCATGAGCTCGAACTGGGTCTGCTCGCGCAGCTTCTTATCAAGCGCCGACAGCGGCTCATCGAGCAGCAATACCTTCGGGCGGCGGATAAGCGCGCGCGCCAGCGCCACCCGCTGCCGCTGACCTCCCGAAAGCTGGTGCGGCTTTCTCTGGCCGAGGGCGCCAAGCTGCACCATGTCGAGCGCCTCGTGGATGCGCTGCTGTCTCACTGCCGGCGCCAGTGGCAGGCGGCGCAGTCCGTAGCCGACGTTGCTCTCCACCGTCATGTGTGGAAACAGCGCGTACGACTGGAACATCATGTTGACGGGCCGCTCGTGCGGCGGGACCGAGCTCATGTCCACGCCGTCGATGCAGATACGGCCGCTGCTCGGATCGGCGAACCCCGCGAGCATGCGCAGCAGAGTGGTCTTGCCGCAGCCGGAGGCCCCCACCAGCGCAAACATCTCGCCCTTGTAGATGCTGAGATTGACGTTATCGACCGCGGTGGCGGCGCCGAAGCTCTTGCTCACCCCGTCGATCAGGATCTGCGCGGTCGCGGCCGGATCGAGCCAGGGGCGCTCGGCGAGTGGTTTCGATTGCGTAGCGATCATGACCTAAGCCCTGCTGCCGGTCAGAAATCCGCCGGCGGTGTCGCGCGGCGCCGCGCTGGTGCGTAAAACGGCCGCTCGACGACCCGCGCCCGCACGATGCGCCGCTCCCACACCAGCTCGCGGCTCAGATAGATATCGGCCCACATCGTGGCGCCGGTGGCGCCGTGCGGCGCGTCGACCATGGCGAGCGCGAGGTTACGCTTGGCAGTGGGTGACCAGGTCGCCGACGTGACGCTCCCGACCTGCGCCTTGCCGGCGCGGTCCGCGTACAGGAGAGCGTTGTGAGCCGGCTTGTTGCCCTCGATGTCGAGTCCCACCAGCGCTCGCCTGGGTCCGCGGCGCTGTTCCTCGAGAAGCGCGCGCCGTCCGGTAAAATGGCCCTTGTTGAAATCGACCAGCCACGCCAGCCCAAGCTCGAGGGGCGAACGCTCGGTGCCCAGATGCAGCGTGTGTGCGGCGGACACGAAGTCCAGATTCGGCAGCAGAAACCCCGCTTCGATGCGCGCGATGTTGAGCGCCCGCGAACCGATGGGGCGCACGGCCCGCGTGCTGCCCACGGCCATCAACGCGTCCCAGACACTCTCCGCATCCGCCGGTTGCATCCACAGCTCGTACCCCAGGTCACCCGTGAAGCCGGTGCGCGACACCATCAGGGGTATCGGCGCCTGCCCGGCCGCCGCGGCGCTGCGCGCCATGGCGAACTCGCCGTGTTCGAAGGGCCTTAATCGCTCGACCCCGGCAAGGCCCACCGCCCGCAGCAATTTGCACGACGTCGGACCCTGCACGGCGAGCGCCGCAATCTCCTCAGTGACTTCGCGGATCTCGACGTCAAAGCCAATCGCCGAGGCGCGGAACCAGTCCAGTTGCCGCTCCGCGGTACAGACCCGGTACTCATTGTGCGCCGTGCAGAACACCGTGCCATCATCGATCAGATGCCCCTCGTCGTCGCACCACACCGTGTAAGCGACCTTGCCGGGGCCAACTTTGCGGATGTCGCGTGTCATCAGCCGGTTGAGGAAGCGCAGAGCGTCCTGACCTGCGATGCGGTACTTGACCATCGGCGTCAGATCGTAGAGGGAGCTCGCGTTGCGGATCGCGAAGTACTCCTGTTCCACGCTGGTGAATACGTCGACGGTGGTGTAGCCGCTCCACGGCACGAAGCTATCGAGCTGGCTCGCGGCGCGGGCGCGGTCGTGAAACGGCGTCTTCAGCAGCGGCTGGCGGTAATGCGGTTCACTCTCGGTGAGCATTTTCTAAGCCGCCTCGCGCATAACTTGCCGCGCCGCGTTGCGCCCCGCGAGCCCCATTACCCCGCCACCGGGGTGGCAACCGGCACCACAAAGAAACAGACCGCGCACCGGCGCCTGGTATTGGGCAGCGCCCGCCACCGGCCGCACCATGAAAAACTGATCGAGCGCGAGCTCGGCGTGATGCCAATGGCCACCGCTGATGCGGAATTCGCGCTCGATGTCCTGCGGGTTCAGCAGCTCGCTCGCACGGATGCAGCTGCGCAGCTGCGGCGCATAAGCGCCCAGCGTGTCGATGACGAGGTCGGTGAAACCTTGTCGCTGCCCTGCCCAGCCGCCCTTCAGGGCATAAGGCGCGTACTGCACGATCACCGACATGACATGCATGCCCGCGGGCGCAAGCCCGGGATCAGCGAGCGTCGGAATCGTGACCTCGAGCATCGGCGCACTGGAGAACTCGTCGTACTTGGCGTGATTGTAGGCGCGCTCGACGTAGTCGGACGATGGTGCAACCAGCAGGCGGCCGCGCAGTGCCGGCTCGCCAAGGCCCGGAAACTGCGGCAGCCGCTCAAGGGCCAGGTGCAGTTTCGCCGTAAGCCCCCGTGAACGCAGCTGCGCGACGCGGCGTACGAAGCCGGCATCCAGATGTTCACTCCCCAGGAGCTCAAGGAATGTGGTCTTCGGGTCGGCGCTCGAGATAACGCTCGCGGCACGGATCTCCTCCCCGGAAGACAGCACCACGCCCGCCGCGCGATCCTCGTGCACCATGATCCGCTGCACGGGGGCTTGCGTGCGGATCTCGGCGCCCGCGGTCACTGCGCCACGCGCCAGCGCCGCGGACAACGCGCCCAGGCCTCCCTGCGGTTGCGCCAGCGCCTCCGCGCCCCGGGAGGCCGCCACCCGATAAAGCAGGGACAACACCGTGCCCGGCGAGCGCGGACCATAATTAGTCCCCAGCACGGCATCGACTGCGAGCGCCCCTTTAAGGAGCGGCAGGCTGAATCGATCCTCGAGCAGATCGTGCACGCACATGCCGCCGATGCGCAGCAGCTCGCGCATGTCGCGGCGGCCAAGGAGCCGGATGCGCCAGCCCAGACCCAAAAGCGCAGCGCGATCGCGCCAGGCGTTGGTTCCGAGGCGCGGCGGCGCCTGCGCGAGCAGCGGGTGCAGTGCGACCGCGAGCCGCTTCAGAAGCGCCCGCCAGTCAGCGTAGGCGGCCGCATCCACGCCTGAGCGTTCCGCCAGATTGCTTGAGCCTCCGGGTCCGAAGGACAGATGAGGGCCGTCCTGCGACAGCGCCGCGGTCGGTAAGTGCTGCGCAACGAGCTTCAGTCCATGGCGCTCGAGATCCAGGTCCCGCATCAGCGCCGGCGGCATGAGGTGCAGCAGGTGCGCGCAGGCCGATACCCTGAAGCCCGGCGCGAATTCCCTGGTGACTGCCGCACCCCCTACGTGGTCGGCCGCCTCGAGCACCAGCACCGAGCGTCCGCCGCGCGCGAGGTAAGTCGCACACACCAGTCCGTTGTGCCCCCCGCCCACGACGACGCAGTCGTAGTGCCGGCGTGCGGGCGCGTTCATTGCGCCCGCCCCAAGTCGCGCAGGATCGCGTTCGCGGCATTGGCGCCCGGAGCCCCCATGACGCCACCGCCGGGATGGGTGCTGGCACCGCACATGTACATGCCGCGCAGCGGCGCGCGGTATTGCGCATAGCCGGGGATCGGGCGGTTGAACAGCAACTGATCGAAAGTCAGTTCACCCTGGAAGATGTTGCCCTCGGTCAGCCCGACTTCGCTCTCGATGTCACGCGGCGTGCGGATTTCCGCGTGCAGGATCAGGTCTTTGAAATCCGGGCTGTGCCGCGCGATCGTGTCAATGACCGTGGCGCCAAAGGCCTGGCGCTTCTCGGCAGTCCAGTCCCCGTCGGCGAGCTGGTAGGGGCAGTACTGGACGAACACGGACATGTAGTGCTTGCCGTCCGGCGCCATGGTCGGATCGATCTGCGTGGGAATGAGCATGTCGACGTAGGGGGCACGCGACCAGCGGCCCTCCTTCCAGTCATCGTAGGCGCGCTCGACCATTTCCAGCGTGTCGGTCACGTGCATGTCCCCGCGCGTGCAGGGCGAGCCTTGCGGGATGGCTGGAAAGTGCGGCAGCCCATCGAGCGCGATGTTGAGCTTGCCCGAGGAACCACGGATCTTGAAGCGGCGCACCTGGTCGAGGAACTCCGGCGGCAGATGCTGCGGCGCCACGGTCTCGAGGAACGTCCGCCGCACGTCGAGATTCGACACCACGACGGCCGCTGAGATCTCCTCGCCCCCCGCGAGCACTACGCCGGTGGCGCGCCCGTTGCGCACCAGGATCTGCTCTACCGGCGCGCTCGCTCGCACCGTGCCGCCGCTCGCCTGCAGCGCTGCCGCGAGTGCCTGCGTGATCGCGCCCATCCCGCCGCGCGCGAAACCCCACGCCCCCACCGCCCCGTCGATGCTGCCCATGTAATGGTGCAGCAGCACGTAGGCCGAACCGGGTGAGCGCGGTCCAAGCGCCGTGCCGATGATCGAGCTGCCGGCGAGATGCGCCTTGACGATCTCGCTCTCGAAGTACTCCTCGAGCATGTCCGCGCAGCTCATGGTGAAGAAACGCAGAGTGTCGTACATGCGAGCCTCGCCAAGCTTGTGGAAGTGCTTGCCGAGAAACAGCAGTTCCTGGAGGTCGCGCGGCCTGAAGGAGGTCGGGTCGGGCGGTTCGCGCAGCAGCAGCGGCTTGATGAAGCGGCAATGACGCAGCATGTCCCGCACGTAGCGATCGTAGCCTTCCGCATCGTGCGCCGAGTGTCGGGCGATCTCCCGCCGTAGCGCGTCGTGGTTGTCGTAGATCGCCAGATGCTCGCCGTTGCGCATCAGGGTGCAGCCGCCCTCGTAGGGGATGATCTGCAAGCCGTAGCGTGGCAAATCCAGGCCGCGGATAATTTCCGTGCGCAGCAGACTGCAGACGTAGGAGCAGTTGGAGTAGGTGAAGCCGTCGTAGAGCTGGCGGCTCACTGCGGCGCCGCCGACGTACGGGTTGCGCTCGAGCACCAGCACCTTAAGACCCGCACGGGCGAGGTAGCAGGCGCTGACGAGGCCATTGTGGCCGGCGCCCACGACGATCGCGTCATAGCGGTCCGCGGCGCGCGTGCTCATGCCCGCGCCTTGTGCCCGGCGCGATTCAGGCGGGCACCCGGCGCGTAGTCCCGAAAGAACTGAGGGTGCGATCGATCGCCACTTCAAAGCCCGTGAGCGTGTCCTTGAGACAGGAGTCGTCGTGCGCCGCCGACATGAACCACGGCTCGCGCGAGTCCGGCTCGCACAGGATGCACTCTTCGTGCAGTTCCCTGGCGACCGCATCGTAGAACGTGTAGTCGCTGCGCTTCCAGTCGCGGTAGGTGCGCGGCGGCTCGTGTGCGAAATACAGCCCGCTCATGGAAGGGTGCCCGACGAAACTATGCGCGATGCCGCGCGCTTTGAGGATAGCGCTCTTGCCGTTGCGCAGCCGCGTGCCGAAGGCGGCCACGCGCTCCAGTGCGTCGGTTGTGGCGAGAATCTCCAGAGTCTTTTCCGCCGCCGCCAGCGATACCGGGTGAGCGGTGTAGGTGCCCCCGTGGGCCACGCCTTTGCCGAGTTTGCGCATGATCTCCTCGCGCCCGGCGAGCACCGATATCGGATAGCCGTTGGCGAGCGCCTTCGCGAACGTGCACAGGTCCGCGCGCACGCCATAGAGCTCCTGCACGCCGCCGCGCGCCACGCGAAAGCCGGTCTTGACTTCATCGATGAGCATGACGACGCCGTAGCGGTCGCACAGCTCACGCGCCGCGCGCACATAGGCAGGTTCGGCGGCGATTCCCAGGCAGTTGCCCATGATCGGCTCGATGAGCAGGCACGCGATCGAGTGTCCGTGGCGTTTGAGAACGTCTTCCAGCTGATTGGCGTCGTTCGCCTGCACGAAATGCGCGAAGCTGCGCGTCGCGAGCGGCACGCCCTCGCTGTAGGGCACCACGACCGGGTCGCCGACCTGCGACCACTTCTCCATGGGCGTGTACCACATGGCGGCGTCGAACAGGCCGTGATAGCTGCCCTCGAGAATGACGTAGTTGTCCTTCCCGGTGTAGGCGCGCGCCAGGCGCAGGGCGGCCATGACCGCCTCGGTGCCGGAATTCGAGAAGCGCACCAGTTCCGCCGCCGGCACCATGCGCGAGATGCGCTCGGCAACCTTGAATTCGCGTTCCGTGGAGAGTGCGAACACACCGCCGACTTCCATACCGGCGCGGGCGGCCGCGTCGACCCGAGGATCCGCGTAGCCCAGAATCGCCGGCCCGTAGCCCATCCGATAGTCCACGTACACGTTGTCGTCGAGATCGGTGACTCGCGCCCCCCGACCCTCTTTGACATAAATCGTGCGGTCCTCGCCCCAGAAGCGGAAGTTGGACGCGACTCCCAGCGGCAAGCGCGTCAGTGCCCGCCGGTAGTGTTCGTGGTTCCGGGTCAGTGTTCTGGCCATGGCTGCACCGTTAAGTCCCGAGATTTCAAGGTGTTGGTGAGGCGGTCAGCACCTCGCCCCGTCCGTCGTCTATATGATCATATAGTTTTTTGCGGTAGAATTATACGGTCGTATAACTTCTCCTCCTTGTGTCCGAAAGGTGTCCGAAAGCGCGCCATGAATTCGACAGCCATCCGCCCCGTCGAAACCGCTGCCAGCGCCGTACACCGGGGGCTGCCGGCCTGGGTATACAACCACCCGGAGATGACGCGCCTGGAGTACGAGCGACTGCTGAAACCCAGCTGGCAGATCGTCTGCCACATCAGCCAGATCCCGAACGCGGGCGACTATGTGACCTTCGAGCTCGGCGCCGACAGCGTGATCGTGCTGCGCGAGCGGGGCGGCGCCATTCGGGCGCTTCGCAACGTCTGCCGCCATCGCGGCACGCGTCTGCTCGAGGGCGCCGGCAGATGTCACGGCCGCATCACCTGCCCGTATCACGGCTGGAGCTACCGCTACGACGGCTCGCTGCTCGCGACTCCGGCGAAGGAGAGCTTTCCCGGTCTTAACCTGAGCGAGCATGGACTCGATCCGGTTCGCATGGAGCTGACGCTGGGCTTCGTGTTCGTGTGCCTGGCCGCCGAGGCGCCGCCGCCGCCCTCGCAGATGTGGGCGCCGATCATCGAAGAGCTGGCGCCTTATCGGTTCGAGGAGCTCGTCCCCACGCAGCCGGTTTATCTCGAGGAGTGGGATGTCGACTGGAAGATCGCGATGGACAACTACCTGGAGTCCTATCACGTGCCGATCGGGCATCCGGGACTGAACCGCATGTTCACGCCCGACTACGAGGACCAGCGCGGGGTTCCCGGTATCGCGCGCGGCATCAGCTGGATGCGCGAGGCACCCTCGTCCCGCTGGAGCGAGCGCATCTACCAGAAGTATGTGGGAGCCGTGACCGCGCCGCATCTGCCCGAACCGCACCGGCGCAGCTGGCGTTTCTACAGCTGCCTGCCCAATCTCGGCATCGACATCATGCCCGAGCAGGTCGACTTCTTTCAGGTCCTGCCCCGCGGGCCGGGCAAAGCGGTGATCCGGGGGGCGGCTTTCGGATTGGCCGATGAGCGACGCGAGATGCGCCTCATGCGCTGGCTCGGCAACCGCATCAACATGCAGGTCAACAAGGAAGACCGGATGTTATGCGAGCGTTTACAGCGCGGCATGGCCGATAGCGGCTACCGCCCGGGCCCGCTATCTCAGATCGAAACCTGGATGATCGAATTCCATGATCTGCTGCGCGCGCGCATCCCGGAGGTGAATCTGCCCGAGGCCCCGGCGCGCTTCGCTTAGGCAGGCGCGGCACGGCTGCCGCGGCCGGCAGCGCGAGCGGGCATACCGCAGCTCCTCACGCGTCGAAGTGACCGGGAAACACCGAGCGCAGATACCGGAGCGAACGCGTCACGGCTACCGTGCGATCGATGTTGGCCTCGCTCTGGAAGGCGAACCCCTGCCACAGGACCTCGAGCACGCCGATCAGCCCCAGGGCCACCCCGTCCGCATCGAGGTGCTTCGCGTCGCTGGCGGCGATCATTCGTTCGATGAGCTCGCGCACCAGGACCGCGAAGTCCTCGTCCTTCTTGCCGCAGATGTCGTAGTACTCCTGGCGCGAACTTGCCTCGCCCCAGAACGAGTACCACACGGACACCTTGCGAGGGCTGGCGATATCGGCATCGAGATACAGTTCGACCAGCAGGCGCAGCGCCTGCACCGGCGAACCTTTGAGCTGCGCGACGGGCGTCATCACCCGCTCCTCGAATTCCGCCGCCAGGTACTCGAGCGAGGCGACCAGCATCGCCGCCTTGGAATCGAAGTAGAAGCGCACGATCCCCGGTGACAGGTCGGCGAGCGCCACGACCTTCTCCACGGTGGTGCGCGAGGGCCCGTACAGGTGCAGCGCGGAGATGCAGGCGTCGATGAGCCGCATGCGCTGGCGCTGGCGGATGCGCGAGCCGCCGCCGGCGGCCGCCTGCCGGGCGGCGGGGCTGGAGGCTCGTGGGCTCGACATGTGGCTTACCGCATCCTGGCCAGGCGCGCGCGCGCGCGCGGACGTTGCTGTACTGCGCGCAAGTTTATCCCGCACAATAGTCCGCAGGCACACTCAATGCGCGCAACATGAAATCGACCTGGCGAGGGAGCCGCTGGCTCATCATTCTGCCGCCGCTGCTGTTCCTGCTCGTATTCTTTCTCATTCCGTTCATCTTCGCCTTCAAAATCAGCTTCGCCGAGGCCGCGCCGCGCGTGCCGCCGTTCACGGACGTCATCTCCTTCACCCGTGATCACCATCTGCAGCTCACCTTGACCCTCGGCAACTACCGCTACCTGCTGACCGACGAAGTCTATGGAGTTGCCTATCTGTACTCCCTGCGCACCGCCCTCTTCTCAACCCTGATCTGCCTCCTGCTCGGCTACCCGATGGCTTATGCCATCGCGCGCAGCCCCAAATCGGCACAGGGCCTGCTGCTGCTCATCATCATGCTGCCGTTCTGGACCTCCTTCCTGCTGCGCGTCTACGCGCTCGAGGGGATTATCCGCGACAACGGCTTCCTCAACACGGCACTCCTGCACCTCGGCCTCATCAGTCACCCGCTGCGCATCATGCGCACCAGTCTCGCGGTGTATCTGGGCATCATTTACTCCTACCTGCCATTCATGGTGCTGCCGCTGTTCGCCACCCTGGAGAAGCTCGACCCGCTGCTGCTGGAAGCGGCCGGGGACCTCGGTAGCACGCCGCGGCGTGCGTTCCTGGACATCACGCTGCCGCTGTCGCTCCCCGGCGTGATCGCCGGCTCCATGCTGGTGTTCATCCCCGCGGTCGGGGAGTTCGTGATCCCATCACTCCTCGGCGGGCCGAACCAACTCATGATCGGCCGCGTGCTGTGGGACGAATTCTTCGGCAACCACGACTGGCCGGTTGCCTCGGCCGTGGCGATCGCGTTCCTGCTGCTGCTGGTCGGTCCGATCGCTGTTTACCAGTACTACAACGTAAAACAGCTGGAAGCCTAGAGACACGGCATGGAACGGCGTGCTTCCCCGGCTCTGCTCAGCGTGTTGCTCTTTGGCATCGCGCTGCTGTACCTGCCGATCCTGGTGCTCATCGGTTACTCCTTCAACGCCTCGCCGCTGGTGAACGTCTGGGGCGGCTTTTCTACCGCCTGGTACGGGCAACTGCTGCACAACCGCCAGCTGCTGGAGGCGGCGCTGCTGTCGCTGCAGGTAGCGGTCGCGGCCTCCACGGGTGCCGTCATCCTGGGAACCCTGGCGGCGACTGCACTGGTGCGGTTCGGGCGCTTTCGAGGGCGACTGCTGCTCACCGGGATGGTCAACGCGCCGCTGGTGATGCCGGAGATCATCACCGGCATCACGCAACTACTGTTGTTCGTCTCCATGATGCAGCTGTTTTCCTGGCCGCATCGCGGCTTCACGACCATCGTGCTGTCGCACATCACGTTCTGCACCGCTTACGTGACCATCACCGTACAGTCGCGCCTGCAGTCTGCCGACCGCTCGCTGGAGGAGGCCGCGATGGATCTTGGCGCCAGCCCCGCGCGCGCCTTCCTCGAGATCACGCTGCCGATCATCGCCCCGGCAATCATTTCCAGCTGGCTGCTGTGCTTCACCCTGTCGCTGGATGACCTGGTGATCTCGAGCTTCGTCGCCGGCCCGGGCGCGAGCACCCTGCCGATGGTCATCTATTCGAAGGTGAAACTCGGCGTCAGTCCCGATATCAACGCGCTCGCAAGTCTCATCGTCTGCGCGGTCGGGGTCTGCATCATAGGCGCCGGCTACCTCATGACGCGCGCCGACCGCCGCCGCGCGCTCGAGGCGCAACTCGCCGGGCGCTAAGCAGGCGCCGCCGTCACCGCGGGCTAAAGGTCGGTCTTGATGCGCGTCCAGGTGCGGTTGCGCAGCCGCTCGAGCGCCGGCCCGACTTCCCTGGCGTGATAGAGCCGCGCCTCCACCACCGCTGACGGATAGACCGCGGGGTCGCCCAGAATCAGGGGGTCGACGTAGGCTTTGGCTGCGGCGTTGTCGTTGGCGTAGTGGATGAAGTTCGTGATGCCCGCGATCACGCGCGGCTCGAGTATGTAGTTGAGAAACCGGTGGGCTGCGAGCGGGTGCGGTGCGTCCGCGGGAATCAGCCAGGCGTCGAATGAGCCGTTGGCGCCCTCTTTCGGCACGGTAAAAGCCAGATGCACATCGACGCCGACGGCCTTGGCGCGGGCGCTGGCGGCCGCGTAGTCTCCGGACCACGACATGGAAATGCAGAACTCGCTGTTGGCGAGTCCGTTCATGTACTCCGAGGAGTCAAAGGCGCGGATGTAGGGGCGGACGGTGAGCAGCAATTCCTCCGCCCGTTTGTAGTCCTCCGGCCGCGTGGTATTCGGGTCAAGGTGCAGGTAGTTGAGGGCGAGCTGCAGCACGTCCTCGGCCGAATCCAGGAACGTCACACCGCAATCGGCGAAACGGCGGATTATCTCCGGCCTGAAGATCATGTCGAGACTGTCCACCGGCGCGTCCGGCATGCGCGCCCGGATCATGTCGACATTGTACGCAAAGCCATTGACGTGGCGCAGGTAGGGCATGGCATGGCGGTTGCCCGGGTCGGCCTGCGCTTCGATTGCGAGTACCTGCGGGTCCAAATTCTTCCAGTTCGGTAGCAGCGCGCGGTCCAGCGGCCGATAGATGCCCGCCTTGATCTGGCGGCTGAAGTAGTCGGTCGAGGTGCTGACGACGTCGTAACCGGCGTCCCCGGCCATCATCTTGGCTTCGAGCGTCTCGTCGGCGTCATAGGTGTCGTAGATGACCTTGATGCCGGTCGTGGCCTCGAAGTTGGCAATGGTGTTCTTGCCGATGTAATCGGCCCAGTTATAGATACGCAGCTCCGGCTCTTCCTTCGCCACCGCCGGCGGCTGCCGGGAACCAGAGCCGCAGCCAGCCACGAGCCCCGCCGCGAGCACGGCCAGGGCGGCGCAGCGCGCGGGCGGGGCAAACATCGCCGGGCGCAGCCTGTCTACAGCTTCACCATGACGTGGCGCACGACCGTGTAGTCCTCGAGGGCATAGATCGAGAGGTCCTTGCCGTAGCCGGAGCGCTTGAAGCCCCCGTGCGGCATCTCGCTCACCATCGCAAAGTGCGTATTGACCCAGGTGCACCCGTACTGCAGTTGTGCCGCTACCTGCATGGCCCGCGAAATATCGCGCGTCCACACCGAGGACGCCAGTCCATACTCCGAATCGTTAGCCCAGCCGATCGCTTCGTCCACATCGCTGAAGGGCGTGATGGATACGACCGGACCGAATACCTCGCGTTGCACGATTTCATCTGCCTGTTGCGCGCCGGCGATCACGGTGGGCTCGTAGAAGAAGCCCCCACCCGCGCCGGACCTGCCACCGGTCGTGAGTTCGATATGGGGCAGAGCCGCGGCGCGCTCCACCAGGGCGGCGACGCGTTCGCGCTGCGCCTGAGAAATGAGCGGACCCATTTCCACGCCCGGCGCTTCCTGCAAACCCACTTTGATGGTGCGCACCGCCGCGGTCAGATCGGCGACTACCCGATCATAGACGCGCTTGCCAACGTACAGGCGGCAGGCGGCGGTGCAATCCTGGCCGGCGTTGTAGAAGCCGAAGGTGCGCACGCCAGCGACCAGTGACTCGATGTCCGCATCGTCGAACACGATCACCGGCGCCTTGCCACCCAGTTCCAGGTGCGTGCGCTTCAGGTTACCCGCGGCCGCGGCCAGTATCTTCTGCCCGGTCGCCACCGAGCCGGTGAGAGACACCATGCGCACGCGTGGATGGGCCGTGAGAATCCGCCCCACCGGCTCACCGCGACCACAAATTATGTTCACCACGCCCGGCGGCAGCAGCTCCGCGAGCGATGCTGCCAGCTTCAGGGCCGTGAGCGGAGTTTGCTCGGAAGGTTTCAGAACCAGCGTGTTGCCGGCGGCGATGGCGGGGGCGATTTTCCAGGCCGCCATCATCAGGGGGTAGTTCCACGGCGCGATTGATGCCACCACGCCGACCGGATCGCGGCGGGTCATGCTGGTGTGCCCCGGGAGGTACTCCCCGGCAGCCAGCCCCTGGGGCGAGCGGCACGCGCCGGCGAAGAAGCGGAACACGTCGGCGATCGCCGGCAGCTCATCCGCAAGCGCCGCCGCCAGCGGCTTACCGGTGTTGCGCGATTCGAGTGCGGCGTACGCCGGGGCGTCCGCTTCGATGTGGTCGGCAATCCGCAGCAGCGCCGCCGCCCGCTCCCTCGGCGCGCTGCGCGCCCAGGCCGGGAACGCGGCCTCCGCCGCCGCGACGGCCGCATTCACCTGGGTTTCCGAGGCCCCCGGCAGCTGCGCAATCCCGGCGCCGCTCGCCGCATCCAGCACCGGGTCCGTTACGCCTTCGCCTGCGACCAGCCGGCCGCCGATCAATAACTGTGTCTGCATGCCAACTCTCCTCGCTTGCCGCGCCATATCGGCCTGTTATATTATTGTCGTCATAATATTATCATGTTGCGCGCTCGCGGCGAGGACCCTCGATGAACTCCGATGTCATCATCACCTGCGCCATCACTGGCGACGACACCAAGGTCACCAAGAGCCCCCACTGCCCCATTACCCCGGAGCAGATTGCCGCCTCCGCCATCGCGGCGGCGCGCGCCGGGGCCGCCATCGTACACATTCACGTGCGCGATCCGGACAGCGGCGAATTCAGCATGGCCACGCGCCACTACCGCGAAGTCGTCCGGCACATCCGTGACAGCAAGGTGGACGTTCTGGTCAACCTCACCTGCGGCATGGGCGGTTACATCTGCATCGGCAAGCGCGGCCTCGCCGACACGCCCGCCGCCGGCACCGACTTCGTCACCCAGGAAGAGCGCATGCGGCACGTCATCGAGCTGTGCGCGGAGGGCTTGTACCGCCCGGACATCGCCACGCTCGATTGCGGTACCCTCAACTTCGGCGACGGCAATCGCGCCTACATCTCCACCCCCGACTACGTGCGCGAGGGTGCGGGTATTCTGCGCGATCTGAAGGTGAAGGCGGAACTGGAGGTGTTCGACACGGGGAACCTGTGGTTCGTGAAGCAGCTCATCAAGGAGGGGCTGGTTCCAGCTCCGGCGATGATCCAGTTGTGCACCGGCATTGCCTGGGGTGTGCCGGCCGACACCGGCCACCTGCTCGCCATGGTGAACACGCTGCCGCCGGAGTGCGTGTGGGGTTCGTTCGCCGTCAGCCGCATGCAGATGCCGTGGGTGGCGCAGTCGGTGCTGCTCGGTGGCAACGTGCGGGTTGGACTCGAGGACAATCTCTACCTGAGCCGCGGCGTCTATGCGAGCAACGCGCAGCTGGTTGAAAAGGCGCGCACCATCATCGAGGCCATGGGGGCACGCATTGCCTCCGCAGCCCAGGCGCGCGAACGGTTGCAGCTGCACTGACGTGGCGGGCATACCCCTCTATCAGACCGCCATCCTGCCGGAGTGGATCGATTACAACGGTCACCTGCGGGATGCCTACTATGGACTGATCGTGAGCCACGCGATCGATGCGCTCATGGATCGCGTAGGGCTCGACGCGGCGTACCGCGAGCGCACCGGCTGCACCCTGTACACGCTGGAGATGCACATCCACTACCTGCACGAGGTCAAGCAGGCCGACTCGGCCATCGTGGCGGTGCGCATCCCCGGCGCCGATTCCAAGCGCATCCACGCCGCCCTTGAGTTGCTGCGCGCCGGGCACACGGAGCTGGCGGCCAGCGCGGAAGTCATGTTGCTGCACGTGCGCCAGCAGGGTGAGTCCGTGCACACCACGCCCTTCCCGCCCGCGGTCGCCGCCGCGATCGGGCAGCTGCAGGCGGCGAGCGCCGACATGGCGCCGGCCGGGCCCGGGTCGCGGCGGATCGGGTTGCCCGCGGCCGCCCGGCCGGCATGAACACGCGCGCCCTGCGGCGCCTGCTCGCACCGCGCAGCATCGCGCTCATCGGCGGCGCCTGGGCAGATGCGGTCGCAGCCGCGAGTCGTGTCATCGGCTATACGGGAGAGGTGTGGCACGTTCACCCCAACCGCCCGTCCACCGCCGCGCAGCACTACTATCGATCCGTTGATGACTTGCCGGCGGCCCCGGATGCGGCCTTCATCGCCGCCCCCAACCAGCAAGTCCCGGCCATCGCTGCGGCGCTCGCCCGGCGTGGCGCGGGCGGCTTCGTGTGCTTCGCGGCGGGTTTCTCGGAGACCGCCTCGGCCGAGGGCGCACACCTCACGCGCGACCTCGTTGAGAGTGCCGCTGAGCTGCCGTTCTTCGGCCCCAACTGCTACGGGTTTGTGAACTTCTTCGACGGCGTCGCGCTTTGGCCGGACCAGGTGGTCGGCCCCCGCCGCGAGCGCGGCGTCGCCCTGATCTGCCAAAGCGGCACCATCGCGCTGAACCTGTTGTTCAACCAGCGCTCGCTCCCCATTGGCTGCGTACTGACGGTTGGCAACCAGACGCGCCTCGCGGCCGAGGATCTGATCGAGCTGCTGTGCGATGACAAGCGCGTCACCGCCTTCGGACTGTACGTGGAGGGAGTGCGCGACGCAGCCCGTTTTGCACAGGCGGCCGAGCGGGCACGCGCCGCCGGCAAGCCCATCGCGCTCGTCAAGGCCGGCCGGACCGACATGGCCACCCGCACGGTGCGCACCCACACCGGGGCGCTCGCCGGAGCTGACGCGGCCTTCGACGCGCTTTGCGCCCAGGCCGGAATCGCGCGCTGCGAGTCGCTCGCGACCTTGTGCGAAACGCTGAAGATCTTTCACCTCGGCGGCCCGCTGCGCGGCCGGCGCCTGCTTGCCATGGGCGCCTCGGGCGGCGACATGGCGATGACCGCAGACATCGCGCGTCACCTGGGCCTTGACTTCGCGCCTATTCCCGCCGCGGCTGCCACCAGTCTGGGTGAGATCCTGTCGGATCGCGTACACGTCTCGAACCCGTTCGATTTTCACACCCACGTGTGGTTCGACTACCCGCGCCAGCGCGCCATGTTCGGCGTGGCACAGCGTGCTGGGTTCGACGCCGTCGCATTCCTGGTCGACTGCCCGCCCGCGGGCGCGGATGCCAGCACTTACCTGCGGGTGATCGAGGAGTTCTCGGCGGCATCTGCGGGCGCGCCGACACGCGCGGTGCTGATCTCCTCGCTCCCCGAATCCCTGCCGTGCGCCACGCGCGAGCAGTGCCTCGCGGGCGGCATCGTGCCCCTGCAGGGTCAGCGCGAGGCGCTCGAGGCGCTCGATCTGGCAGGTTGGGTCGGCGAAACCTGGACGAGCGCCCTCGCGCCGGTGCAGCTGCGCGTGCCGCGCGAGCGGCGCGGGACGGCGCGCACGCTACCCGAGCAGGAAGCCAAGAAGGCCCTGGCGGGATTCGGCGTGACCGTGCCGCGCGGCAGAGTCGTGAGCGCGCGCGATGCCGCCAACGCCGCCGAGGAGCTTGGCTTTCCAGTCGTCATCAAGGCGGTGGGGGCAACACTGGAGCATAAGTCCGAGGTCGGTGGAGTCGTGCTCGACGTGCGCAGCGCCGCGGACGCTGCCGCCGCCGCGCAACGCCTGTCGAGGCTCTCGGCAACGCTGCTGGTTGAGGAGCTGGTGACCGACGGCGTCGCCGAAATCCTGGTCGGCATGACTGTTGATCAGCAGTTCGGGCAGTTGCTGGTGCTCGGCGCGGGCGGCGTCCTGACCGAGGTGCTGCGCGACAGCGTGAGCCAGCTGCCGCCCTTCAGCGCCCCCTCGATAGAGGCGGCGCTGCGCAGGCTGCGGGTGTGGCCCTTACTGACCGGCTACCGCGGCCGGCCCGCGGCGGATCTCGCCGCACTGGTCGCGACCATACTCGGCTGCACGCGCTATGCTGCCGCCAACCTCGAGCGGCTCGTGGAACTCGACATGAATCCCGTCATCGTGCGCCCTGTAGGGCGCGGTGCGGTGGCGGTCGACGCGTTGATCCGCCTCGTGGAGGAACCCTGATATGTCCGACGGCATCAACACCGTAACCCGCGGCACCGTTCTCGAGGTGACCATCGATCGCCCGAAGGCGAACGCCATCGATCTGGCGGCGAGCCGCCGCCTGAACGAGGTGTTCAGCGCCTTCCGCGACGATCCGGCGCTGCGGGTGGCGATCGTGACGGGGGCCGGCGAGCGCTTCTTCAGCCCGGGGTGGGACCTGAAGGCGGCGGCGGCCGGAGAGCAATCAGACGAGGACTGGGGAGCGGGCGGATTCGGCGGCCTGAACCATCCGCGCAATCTCGACAAACCGCTCATCGCGGCGGTCAACGGCATTGCCTGCGGCGGCGGCTTCGAGATCGTGCTGGGCACGGACATTATCGTGATGGAGGAGCACGCGAAGTTTGCGCTCCCCGAGATCAACGTCGGCGTGCTCGCCGACGCCGGCACCATCAAGCTGCGGCGCCGTATTCCCTATCACGTCGCCGTCGAGTTCCTGATGACCGGGCGCTGGATGGACGCGCACGAGGCCAAGCACTGGGGGCTGGCCAACCACGTGGTTCCCAGGCGCCAGGGGCTCGCGAAGGCGCGCGAGATCGCCCAGCAGCTCGCCGAGGGTCCGCCGCTCCTGTTCCCGGCGATCAAGCAGTTGCTGCGTCACACCGAGACGGTTGCCGAGCACGCGGCGTTCGAGTTGCACGACAGCTTGAGCGGCGTGCAGAGGGTCATCCGCTCGGAAGACCTCAGGGAGGGAGCGAGCGCCTTTGCCGCCAAGCGCAAGCCCGAATGGAAGGGCAAGTGATGGCGTAAAGCTCCGTCAGCCGCCGAGGGGCCGCAGCAGTGCACGCGAGATGATGTGCCGCTGCACCTCGCTGGTACCGTCCCAGATGCGCTCGATGCGTGCGTCACGCCAGATACGCTCCAGCGGCATTTCCGTCATCAGGCCCATGCCGCCGTGAATCTGCAGCGCCTCGTCCGCAACCATCGCCAGCATTTCGGTCGCCTTGAGCTTGGCGATCGCCATGTCGGCGTCGCCGGCGCACTTGTGATGCAGCTTCCACGCCGCTTCCAGCGTGAGTAACTCGGCGGCGCGCAGCTCGACCGCCATGTCCGCAAGCTTGAAGGACACGCCCTGGAACTTGCCGATCTGCCGCCCGAACTGCCGGCGATCGACCGCCCACTGCTTCGCACATTCCAGCGCCCGCTGCGCGCGGCCGAGACAATTCGCCGCCACCTGCAGCCGCGTCGCCCCGAGCCAGGTGTTGGCAACCTCGAATCCCTGGTGCACCGCCCCCAGCACCGCCGCCGCCGGCAGGCGGCAGTCGGTGAATTGCAGGATGCTGTTGGTGTAGCCGCGGTGTGACACGTTCTGGTAGCCAGGGCGCACCTCGAAGCCGGGGGTGCCGGTGTCGACCAGGAACGCGGTGATGAGCCGGCGTTTGCCGCGCGGCGTGTCCTCCTCGCCCGTGGCCGCGAACAGGATCACGAAGTCCGCGTGATCGGCATGGCTGATGAAGTGCTTGGTGCCGTTGACCACGAAATCACCGCCCACCAGGCGGGCGCTGGTCTTCATGCCGCGCAGGTCCGAGCCTGCCTGCGGTTCGCTCATGGCGAGGCATTCGCTGCGTTCACCGCGCACCGCCGGCAGCAGGTAGCGCTCGCGCTGCTCGCCCTCGCAGGCCAGCAGGATGTTCGAGGGACGCGCGACGCAGGTGCTGTGCAGCACATAGCTCGTGTGTCCGAGCTCCTTCTCGTACAGCACCCAGCTCACCGCATCCAGGCCCGCCCCACCGACCTCGGTGGGCATGTTGGCGGCGTACAGGCCGGCCGCAATCGCCCTGGCCTTCAGTTCGCGCCACAGTTCCGGGCGCAACCTGCCGCTCTCCTCGACCTCGCGTTCGTGCGGCACGAGCTCGCGGCGCACGAAGTCGCGCGTGCTGCTGATGATCAGCTGCTGTTCTTCTGTGAGCGCGAAGTCCATGTGGATCTCCTCAGGCGGATGCCCGGCGACTGCTGCGCAGCGCCGCCGGGCTGGCGCCCTGGGTCGCCCAGCCGTGCAACAGCTGCAGCTGCAGGCGCAGCTGCCCGATCTGGCGCGCCGCGGGCCAGTCGCTGCGGCTGGCCACGGTGCTGGCGGTGATGCCGTTGATGAAAGTCATCACCGAGCGCAGCACCTGCTCGCGGATCGGTGCCGGCCACTGCTGCCACTCGCTCCAGCCGCGCGCGAGGCAGCGCTCGAACAGGCGCAGATACTCGCGATGCAGCCAGCCGTTGATGCGCTTCAGGCGCTTGTCGGTCGGCACCTGCCCCCAGAATGCGATCCAGAAGGCGCATTCGTTATAGCGCGTCTCATCGACCGGCAAGGACTCGGTAAGTAGCGTGAGCAGCTCGGCCGGGCCGTCGGCTTCGCTCGGAGTGAGCCGCTCCTCGATACGACGCAGGATCAGACGCAAGGCGGCGATGACGATGTCCTGTTTGCTGTCGAAGTAATGCGCCACCATGCCGGTGGTATAGCCCGCCTCGCGCGCGATGCGCACGATCGTCGCCTGCTCGAAGCCGTACCGCGCCACGACCCGGCAGGTGACCAGCGCGATTTCCTCGCGGCGTTGCTCGTGATCGACGATCTTGGGCATGTACTATCCTTTGCGCGCCAGCCGGCTTGCTGCGGGCGGCAGCGGCGTTCGCGCATGCGCGGCTTCAAGCCCAGCGAGGCGTGCGCGCACGCCCTCATCCATGGGTGAAGCTCGCCCTGGTGGGGTGCTCACGTGCACATACAGCTGCTCGGCCGTGGCGATGAGCACGTCATCGCGCCGCCGGTGCAGGCTGTGGAAGAGCCGCACGCGCTTGTGGGCGACCTCCAGCACCCGTGTCGTCACGTACAACAGCTCGAGGACGCGCGCCTCGGCCCGGTGCGTGAGATGCGCTTCGACGCTGTACATCGCGCGCCCGGAGGCGCGATAGGCGTCGTCGATTCCCACCTGCCTGAAGATTGCGTCGGTCGCTTCACCAAACACCTGCAGGTAGCGCGAATCGGTCATGTGGCCGTTGTAGTCGATCCACTCGGGCCGCACCTGGGTCGCGTGGCGGGGCAGCGGCGAATCGGGTGCGGCGCTGCGCTGCGCAGGCGCGGCGGCGGCACTCTCGTACAGGCGCTCTTCCAGCGCCCGCAGCGTCGCGCCCGCCCCGATGTTGAAGTTCTTCAACACCTGCTGGATCGCGACCAGGGTGTCATCCCGCAGGCGCTCGAGTTCACGGATCGAGCGGCCCGCGGCCTGCGCCTGGGTGCCGGCAACCATGGCATCGATCAGCGCCGGGGTCAGCTCCGGTGCTTCCAGCTTGGTCCACGGCCACTTCAGGCACGGTCCGAACTGCTGCAGCATGTGCCGCATGCCGGCTTCGCCGCCAGCCAGGTGATAGATCAGGTTGGTTCCCATGCTGGCCCAGCGCAGGCCCGGACCGTACACGATGGAGTCATCGAGCTCACCGGTGGTCGCCACGCCCTCGCTGACCATGTGCAGGATCTCGCGCCACAGCGCCTCCTGCAGCCGGTCGGTGAGATGGCCGGGCACCTCGTGGCGCACGCGCAATGGGTGCATGCCGATGTAGGTCATGAACGCGCTGGCGGCGTCGAGGGCGGCGGCGGAGGTTTGTGTGCCACCCACCAGTTCCACCAGTGGCAGGAGGTACACCGGGTTGAACGGATGCGCGACCAGGAAGCGCTCCGGAGCCGCCAGGTCGCGCTGCAGGTCCGAAGGCAGAAGTCCGGAGGTGCTGGAGGCAATCACGACATCCGGCGGCGCGTGCCGACTGGCGGTGGCCAGCACCCGCCGCTTGAGCTCGAGCTGCTCGGGGATGTTTTCCTGGATGAAGTCGACCTGCCGCGCCATCGCGTCCAGGTCGGTGGTGAAGGACAGCGTCCCCTTAGGCGGCAGCGGCGCAGATGTCAGCTGCGAGAGCGCCCCTTCGGCGTTGGCGACCGCGTCGCGCATCCAGGTTTCCATCTGCGGCTTGACGTCCGCGGCGACGACGTCGATGCCGAAGTGCAGCGCGCGCGCCGCCCAGCCGCCGCCGATGACTCCGGTTCCCAGCAACCCCAGCGTTTTCACCTGCCTCATGATCGCGCACCGCGTGGCGCGTCGCGCCTTTTTAATGTCGTCGTAATAATATAATAAGCCAACCTCCGGCGCACCCCTCCCGACACGCCGCCATAGTTCACTGGCGGTTCAGCTCGTCCCGGGCATGCTGTGCCCCGCCATGAATTCGCCGGGCGCCAACGCCCGTCTCAACACCTCATGCAAAGGTAACCACACATGTCGAAATCAATCGGTATTGCCTCGCTCGTGGCCGCCCTCGCCCTGGCGAGTGTGAGCTTCGCGCAGGCCCCGGCCGGTGCGCCGGCCGGAGCCACCGGTCTGTGCAAGGACGGCAGTTACTACTCGGGCGCGAGCAAGAAGGGCGCGTGCGCCGGCCACAAGGGCGTCAAGGAATGGTACGGAACGGCCGCGGCCGCGTCAGCCACGGGGAGCGCGACTCCTGCCGCCGCTGCCAAGCCCGCCAAGACTGCGGCTGCGCCGGCCACGGTCGCGGCCCCGGGCGGCGGCCCTGGCATGGTCTGGGTGAACAAGTCGACCAAGGCCTATCACTGCTCCACGGACAAGTGGTACGGCAAGACCAAGGACGGCGAGTACCTCGCCGAAGCCGACGCGAAGACCCAGGGCTTTCACGCGGCTCACGGCAAGGCCTGCCAGTAAGAGACGGTGTCGTTCGGAACGGCGGGAGGGACCCCGCCGCTTCCCGCATGTGAATCCCGCGTGACAGACGCGCGGCGGCTGCGGCGTGGCCCTTGAGACGCGGCTTCGCTGCCAGCACAATGACTCGACGGATCCCAATCACGACCCGGAGAACAACATGGGTTTATTGGATGGATTGTTGGGTGGCGCGGTCGGCGCTGAAATGGTCACGGTGGTGAACTCCCTCATTCAGCAGCACGGCGGTGTGCAGGGCGTCCTGTCGCAGCTCGAGAGCCAGGGACTCGGCGGGGTTGCAAAGTCCTGGATCTCAAATGCACCCAACCAGCCGATCTCCCCGGCGCAGGTGCACCAGGTATTCGGCAGCGACATGATCAGCCAGCTGGCCGCGAAAGCGGGCATGAACCCACAGGATCTGGCTACCAGGCTGTCGCAGCTGCTGCCGGCGGCGATCGACAAGCTGACGCCCGCAGGCAGTGTGCCGACTCCGACCAAGCCCGCCTGAGCGACCGCCGAATGTATGTCCTTAGTACAGGCGATCCGCGCCTGCGCCAGGACTATTGCATGTGCTGGCCGCCATTGATGGCTATATTCGCTCCGGTCACGAACGCGGCTTCTTCGCTGGCGAGGTAGGCCACGAGTCCCGCCACTTCCTCGGGCTTGCCGAGCCTGCCCATGGGAATCTGCGGAATTATCTTGGTGTCGAGTACCTCGCGCGGGATCGCCATGACCATCTTGGTGCCGATATAGCCCGGGGAGATGGTGTTGACGGTGACGCCCTTGCGCGCGACCTCGAGCGACAATGCCTTGGTGAAGCCGTGCATGCCGGCTTTGGCGGCCGAGTAGTTGGTCTGGCCGAAGGCGCCCTTCTGGCCGTTGACCGAGGAGATGTTGACGATCCGGCCCCAGCCGCGCTCCACCATGCCGTCGCATACCTGTTTCGCCATGTTGAAGCACGAGTCCAGGTTGGTATGGATCACCGCGTCCCAGTTGATGCGGTCCATCTTGCGGAAGGTCATGTCGCGCGTGACGCCGGCATTGTTCACCAACACGTCCACCGGGCCGATCTCGGCGGTTACCTTCGCGATACACGCGACGCAGGAATCCCAGTCGCTTACGTCACACGCGTAGGCGTGAAAGCTGAAGCCGCGCTCGCGCATGTCCCCGAGCCACTGCTGTGACTTGCTGTTGGCCGGCGAATAAGTGGTGACGACCGTGTCGCCGAGCGCCGCGAGCTTGATGCAGATCGCCTCGCCCAGGCCACCCATCCCGCCGGTGACGAGGGCAATGCGCTTTTTAGATTCCATGCCGATCCCCTTTTTGTATTGTTCCAGGAGCCTAACGCTCCACGGCCAGCGCCACGCCCATGCCGCCGCCGATGCACAAGCTGGCGAGCCCTTTCCTGGCGTCCCGCCGCACCATCTCGTGCAGCAGCGTCACCAGGATCCGGCAGCCGGAGGCACCAATCGGATGGCCGATCGCGATCGCCCCGCCGTTGACGTTGATCCGCGACGTGTCCCAGCCCATCTCGCGATTCACGCCGATCGCCTGCGCCGCGAAGGCCTCGTTGATCTCCAGCAGATCCAGATCCTCGGCCCTCCAGCCCGCCTTGCGCAAGCACAGCTGGCTCGCCGGCACCGGACCTAAGCCCATGATGCTCGGATCAAGTCCCGCGGAGGCGTAGGCGCGGATTCGCGCCAGCGGCGCGAGCCCGAGCTCACTCGCCTTAGCGGCCGACATCATCATGACGGCGGCAGCGCCGTCGTTGATCCCCGAGGCGTTGCCAGCCGTGACGGAGCCATCGGCGCTGAACGCCGGCTTAAGTTTCGCCAGCGCGTCGGCGGTTACCCCGTGGCGCACGAACTCATCGGTGTCGAAGCGTGTCGTGAGCTTGCCGCTGACTGATTCGATCGGGATGATTTCCGCGCTGAACTTCCCGCCCTTCTGGGCGGCCTCTGCTTTTTGCTGCGAGGCGGCCGCGAATTCGTCCTGCTCGCGGCGCGAGATACCGAACTTGCGGGCGACATTCTCCGCGGTGACGCCCATGTGGTAGTGGTTATAGGCATCCCACAGGCCATCGACGATCATGCTGTCGATGAGCTTGCCGTCGCCCATGCGGATTCCGTCGCGCGAGCCGTTGAGCAGGTGCGGCGAGGCACTCATGTTTTCCTGGCCGCCGGCGATGACGATCTGCGCATCGCCGCAGCGAATCGCCTGCGCCGCCAGGTGCGTCGCCTTAAGTCCGCTGCCACACACCTTGCCCACCGTCATGGCCGGCACCGCGGCGGGGATGCCCGATCCGATCAGCGCCTGGCGCGCCGGGTTCTGACCGCAGCCGGCGGTGAGCACCTGCCCCAGGATGACCTCCGAGACCTGCTCCGGCTTCACACCGCTGGCGCGCAGCAGTGCCCGGATGACCTCGGCGCCAAGTTGCGTGGCGGGAATTTTCGCCAACGCACCACCGAATTTCCCCACCGCGGTGCGCAGTGCGCCGGTAATGACTACTTCGTCCATAGCAGTTCTCGCAGGTGTGTGCGGCCTTCAGGCTCGTTCGCTCATGATGAACCGCGGCCAAGGACCTTGCCAGACCTATGGCTGGTTGCCGACGAGGCGCACCTCGCGTCGCGAGACCGGGGTGGTGGCAATGCCCTGCTCCCGGAACGCTTCGAGCACCGCTGCATAGACCTCGCCGCTGGCCAAGCCAAAATCCGGCACCAGCACCCACGGTTTCACGGCAATGTTGATGGATGATTCGCTCACTTGGGTAGGCTGCACCACGGCTTGCGGGTCCTGCAGCACGCGCGCATTCGCGCCCAGCACGGCGTGGATCAGCCGCAACGGAATGCCGAGATCGACGCCCTGGGCAACTGCGACGTTTACGTCGAGCTGGCGGATGCGGCCGTAGTTGTGAAGGATCTCACCCACGATCTTACGATTTGGAACGATCACCAGTGAGCGATCTACGTGCGTGAGGGTCGTGTTGAACAAGGTGATGGTCTCGACGACCCCTTCGACGCCGGCGATCGCAATGTACTCCCCGACGCGGAAGGGCTTCGCGAAAATAATGGACAGGCCCGCGACAATATTGCTCAGCACTCCCTGGGTTGCCAGGGCGAGTCCGGCACCGGCGACGCCGAGGCCGGCGATCAGGGGCAGCAACTCCACGCCGAGATTCTGCAGCGCCATGATCGCAAAGAGCCCAAAACACGCCGCCCCGACCAGGCGCGTGATCAGGAGGCGGATCGGCGGCTCAAGGTCGCGGCGACTGAGCGCGCCGGCCATCCAGCGGCTCACCCAGCGGCTGACGGCGAACCCGACCGCGAGAATGACGAGCGCCGTCAGCAGGCGCGGGCCAAAGCGAATCGCGAGATCGATCAGGGTGTCGGTTGCGTGGCTGAAATTCTCGACATGTTCGTTCATGGTGCGGAACCTCTAAACATAGCTAAGCCACCATACCGGCGACACAGTGCGTAAAGCGCGGTCACGCGGCCCGGGGCTGAAGAACACACCACGGGCGGCCGACTTATATAGCAACATGCGTCCCATGCTTTGGATTGCGCTCATTCCCCGTCTCGGCGCCAGTGCGCCAGCGTGCGCAGTCGCGCTGTTATTGATCCCATCCGCGCGCGCCGATGAGCCCCCCGCCAGCGGCCAGCCGTTGCCGGCAGTCGTCGTCCAGGCAACCGCCATCGCGGGAGCGCCGATTGACATCGACAAGGTCGCGGGAAACGTCCAGATTCTCTCGGCCGCGGATCTGTCGCGCTCCGGATCGGCAAGCCTCACCGGAACGCTGAATGCTCAACTCAGCAGCGTCAACGTCAATGACGATGCCGATGATGCGTTCCAGCCCGATATCCTGTATCGCGGCTTCGAAGCCTCGCCAGTACTTGGCACCCCACAAGGTCTGGCCGTCTATCAGAGCGGGGTGCGCATCAACGAGGCCTTTGGCGACACCGTCAATTGGGACCTGTTCCCGGATATTGCCATCAACCGGGTGGAGTTGGTCAGTTCCAGCCCGGTCTACGGGCTTAATGCCCTCGGCGGCGCCATTTCAATCAGCATGAAGGACGGCTTCACCTACCAGGGCAACGAGCTTACGTTGCTGGGCGGCTCTTACGGACTGCGCTCGGCGGCCGTACAACTTGGCATGAGTTCCGGGTCGCTGGGATTCTACCTCGGCGCCAGAGCCCTGGATTCCAGCGGCTGGCGCGAGTTCTCTGCCGACCGGATCCGCCAGCTGTACTCGGTGCTGAGCATCCGCACTGATCGCACGTCACTGGATCTGAGCTACACACGGGCGGACAACCTGCTCAATGGCCAGGGTCCGGCGCCGGTGCAGGAACTGGCCGTGAATCGCTCGCTGGTGTTTACCGGCCCGCAGGACAACGCCAACAGCCTTGATTTTCTGACACTGAACGGCAGCCTGAAGGCCAGCGACTCATGGTCGCTGCAAGGCGTGCTGTATTACCGTCAGTACCGACAGACCGTCGCCAACGGCAACATCACCAACTACACCGCCTGTACCAACGCCCCCGGATCCTTGTGCCAACCCGACGCACTCACCCCACTCAGCAACGCGGCCGGACAGACTTTGCCGGATATCTCCGCCGGCGGGACGGTACTGATCGGGGCAGATGACTTTGAAGTGATCCGCACCTATGGTCGCGGTGCGGCGCTGCAGACCTCCAACAGTCAGATGATTTACGGCCATGGCAACCACTTCACCGCCGGCGCGACGGCCGACTATGCCGCAGCGAACTTCTACAGCGGCGCCCAGCTCGGCGTGCTCAATTCGCAACTGCTGGTGTTGCCGTCTGATCTGCTGGTCAACACGCCGCAGGCTTCGCGGGCCGCAACGCAATTCGGCGACCCGGTGCCGGTGAGCGTGCGCTCCATTAACAAGGCGCTCGGCGCCTACGCGACCGACAGCTTCGATGTCACGCCGGTTTTTTCCCTGACGGCGAGCGGCCGCTACAACGTCGCCCACGTTGACCTCGAGGATCAGCTCGGGAGCAACCTGACCGGCAACAATCGCTACACGCATTTCAATCCGGCGCTAGGCGGCGCGTACCAGGTGCTGCCCACCCTGACCGCTTACGCTGGCATCTCCGAGAACACCCGCACGCCGACCGCGAGCGAGATTGAATGCTCCAATCCGCTGCAGCCGTGCCTGTTGCCCACCAATCTTGCCGGCGACCCGCCGAGGCTGCGGCAGGTGGCGGCCCACACCACGGAGCTGGGTCTGCGCGGCAGAATTGCGCAGGCGTTGATCGCCGGGGACGAGGTGTCGTGGAATCTCGGAGTGTTCCGCACCCTGCTGCATGACGATATCTACGGCATTGCGACTTCGCTCAGCCAGGGATTCTTTCAAAACATCGGTGATACCCGTCGCCAGGGGGTCGAGGCCGGCATCCGCTACCAGAGCAGCCGCTGGTCGTGCTTCGCGAACTACAGCTTCGTAGCCGCGACCTTCCAATCCACGCTGACAGTGCCCTCGCCCTCGAATCCGTTCCGGGATGCGAACGGCGACATCCAGGCGGATCCGGGGAACCGGCTGCCGGGCATTCCCCGGCAGCGCCTCAAGGTCGGAGCGGACTACCAGATCCTCCCCAACTGGGCGCTCGGGGCCACCCTGAACGTCGTCAGCAGCTCGTATTACGTCGGCGACGCGTCCAACCAACTGGCGCCCATACTTGGCTACCAAATCGTCAGTCTTCACTCCTCCTACGCGCTCGCCGGGAAGCTCGAGGTCTTCGCCTCGATCAGCAATCTGTTCAACAGCAGGTATGCGAGCTGGGGCATCCTGAGCGACCCTACGGGGGTCGGCGCGCCCGGGATTGCGCCGACCGCAGTCACCAACGGTCCCGGGGTGGATAACCGGTTCCTGAGCCCAGCCGCCCCGTTTGAAGCGTCCGCCGGAGTGCGAATTACGCTGTGACAGCTGCCTCGATCCCTGCCGGCAACCATTGCAGCCCGGCCGGGTGTCGTTGTCGTGGCTGCACAGATATCCTTTGTCTGCTGGCGCACAGCCGCACCCGGCGGCGCGAGCGCATGATGGGTATGGGAGTTCTCTGATGCTGCGTCCGCTGCTTATCTGCTGTGTGCTCGCCGTCAGCGGCTGCGTGAGTCTCCCCGGCCGTAATTTTCCGCGGCCGCCTGCCGTGGAGATCGCGCACGAGCCCAATCCCGCTCTCACGCAGCCGTTCGCCGCTGCCGCCCAGACGCAAGACGGCGCCTCGGGCTTCCGGCTGTACTCGGCAGGTGTCGACGGGTTGTTGCTGCGCCTGGAGCTGATCGCGCAGGCCCAGAGCTCGCTTGACTTGCAGTACTACATTTTTCATGGCGATGAGTCCGGGCGTTTGGTCACGGAAGCACTGCAGCACGCCGCGCAACGCGGCGTGCGGGTGCGAATCCTGGTTGACGATGCGGAAAGCGTCGCCGGGGACGAGCAGTTGCTGGCGCTTGCCGGGGAGCCTCGGGTTGCGATCCGCGTCTTCAATCCGTGGCGCTATCGCGGCCACAGTCGCCTGGTTCGCGGCCTCGAGTTCGCCTTCAGCAAGAGCCGTCTGGACTACCGCATGCACAACAAGCTGTTTGTTGCGGACGGTGTAATCGCCCTGATGGGCGGTCGCAACCTTGGCGACCAGTATTTTCAGGTCGATCCGGAGTCGCAGTTCGCCGATGACGATGTGTTCGTCACCGGCCCGGTGGTGCGCCGGCTTGCCGGAGCTTTCCAGCAGTTCTGGGACAGCGAGTTTGCTATCCCGGCGCAGGCCCTGGCCTCGCCTCGCGAGGGCGACGCGGCCGACACTGCGAAGCTTGCGCGGCGCGTAACTCCTGCGCAGAAAGCCAGCACCGCAGGCATGAACTACGAGCAAAAACTGGCAAGCGGCGAGCCACTTGCGAGTGTCCTTGCGAGCACTGCGCCGCTGAGCTGGGCGACCGCTGAACTCGCGTGCGACAGCCCGGACAAGAAGCGCGTCGCCGAAGGTGACCGCGCGGGAAGCCTGATGTTCGGGCTGGTGGCAAAGGCAATTCAGGCAACGCAGACGGAATTGCTGATCGTGACGCCCTACCTGATTCCGAGCACCGGGGAGTTGAAGCTCTTGGGTGAGAGTGGCGCGCCACAGCGCCGCGTGCGGATTCTGACCACCTCACTTGAGGCGACCAACGACCCGCTGGCTCAGGCGGGTTACATGCACTACCGGGTGCCGTTGCTGCAAGCCGGGGTGCAGCTGTTTGAGCTGCGTACCCACCCGGAGAGCACTCGCGGCAGCGGTCAGTCCGCCAAGATGACCCGCCATGGCACTTATGGCCTGCACGCGAAGCTGCTGGTATTTGATCGCAGCGCCATGTTTGTCGGTTCCATGAACTATGACGAGCGCTCGCGCTGGCTTAACACCGAACTGGGTCTGATCATCCATAGCCCGGAGCTTGCCGCCCAGACCGCGCAGCGCTTCCAGGCGATGACCCAACCGGCGAACGCCTACAGCGTCACCCTGCAACCCGCCGCTTCGGGGACGTCCCCGCGACTCCTGTGGAGCACGGAGGAACAGGGCAAGCCCGTCAGCTACAGCAGCGAGCCGGCCCGCAACTGGTGGCAGAAATTCGAGGTCCGGGCGTTGTCGCTCCTGCCGGTTGACCGCGAGCTGTAAGTACTGCTCGGGGCCGCGTAGGACAAGTCCGATCCCCGGTGGACGCATTACCGACACCGGTATCGGCGTTGTCCGCTTCCCGCGTCGCTTCTGGCAGGCGCTAATACCCCCCGCTCTAGCGATAGGAGGTATGGCCCATGAAAGTGACAACTCTGGCGACGAGTCTGCTGCTGGCCGGGGTACTGGCTGGACCGCTTGCCCTTGCCCAGGACGCCGATGCCGACCGCTCGCACCCCAAGGCGTTCGTGCATGACTCGGTCATCACGACCAAGATCAAGACCAAACTGGCCGCCGAGCACATCACCAGCCTCGGACACATCCGCGTGGATACCGATGAAAACGGCGTGGTGTGGCTGAGTGGCAGCGCCCATAGTCAGGAGGCGGTCGACCGCGCCCTGTCCATCGCGCGGGATACCGAAGGCGTCAAGGATGTGAAGAGCACACTTAAGGTTCGCAAGGACGATTAGCTTTAGAAGCACCCGGCGCGCGCCAGCCCGCCGGGCGTCTTCTGGGTCTGGGTGTTCGCAACAAACTAACCTACGGGGAGTATCGCATGTCAATCCTCGCCTGGATCGTTCTTGGTCTCATCGCTGGATTCATTGCCAGCAAAATTGTTAACAAAAGCGGCGAAGGTGTGATTCTGGACATCGTGCTGGGAGTTGTTGGTTCGGTCGTCGGCGGATGGCTGTTCAGTGTCTTCGGCATGGCCGGTGTCAGTGGACTCAACATCTACAGTCTTGTTGTTGCGGTGATTGGCGCGGTCGTCGTGCTGTTTGCTTACCACGCGATCACTGGCAGAAAGCCAAGTCCGTAGGACGCTGCACCGTTGGCAGGCCGCGTCAGACACCTCCTACAGGCATTTCAGGCCCACGCCGCGTGCTTTAACGGCGTCCGGGGATCATGTTTGCCGCCAACGCTCCAGTGCGCAACGTCAGGGGAAATTGCCGGTGATCAGCGAATCAGATTCGAGTGAGACCGAACCGGAAGTGCTGAGCTACATGCAATTTCGCAATCGAGAGTGTTTACTGGCCTGGCGCCAGCGGTACAGCGCGCAGGAGGCCGTGAATAGCCCGGACGGTGCGCCGCCCCCGAACCGCAACCGCACTGGATCCACTGCCGCATTGTTTGCGCGCGAGCTTTGAAATGGTGGCCTCGGGCTCAGGGATGAGCCTGGGGCCGGCGAGCCCCCAGCGACCCCGCAGTTCGATTGCACTGATATTCCTGGCCAGCGGACTGGCTGGGGCCTTGGTGTATTTCGCCCGCGGTGCCTTCATTCCAGTTGGACTGGCGGTGCTGTTCGCGCTGCTGCTTTCGCGCCCAGTTGAGGCCCTGCATGGAAGGGGACTGCCTCGAAGTGTCGGTGCACTTCTGATACTGGCGATATTCCTCTGCGTGGTGGGCGGGACGGTCAATTTGTTGTGGGAGCCGGGACAGAAATGGCTGGCCGCGGCGCCACGCACTTCTGTGATCATTCAACGAAAGCTTGGACCGGTCGCCCGGGTCATGCATCGCATTGATGTTGTCACCAATCGAGCCGGACACCTGACTGAGGCGGCCGCCATGGCGGCTCCGGTGCCCCCGAAACTCGTAGCGGCACCCAGCGACTCCGAGGAACTGCTCGCGGAGACGCGCGCTGCTCTGGTGGCGACGACGACCGTGGTCATCCTCACGTTGTTTCTGCTGGCGGCAGGGCCAGCGGTGCTGGCGCGAATGTCGGCCGCATTTGCCAGCGACGTGCACGCGACTCGCGTGCTACGGGTTATCGAGGCGGTACGCAGTGAGGTTGGCCGCTATTACGCCACGATCGGGGTGATCAACCTCGCGCTCGGGGCGGCCACTTTCGGGGCGATGGCGGCGCTTGGAATGCCCAATCCCCTTCTCTGGGGTGTGTTGGCGGGTGTGCTGAACTTCATCCCGTATGTTGGCTCAACGATCACCCTACTGGTTCTGGCGGTCGTGGCGCTGGTTTCCTTCGATAGCGTTGAGCGTGTCGTGGCTGTTACGGGTGCCTACCTCGCTCTCGCGACTATCGAGGGGCAGATCGTGCAACCGCTGTTCGTGGGCCAGCGGCTCAAACTCAGCCCAATTATCGTCTTTCTCGCCCTGTGGTTTGGTGGCTGGTTCTGGGGCGTGGCGGGTATAGTTCTCGCAATCCCCACCCTGGTGGCTTTGAAGGTCGCAGCCGAGCACAGTGAGCATGGGGCGCCGTTGCTCGCGTTCCTGAGCCCGGCCAGCGGCAAGCGCCTCAGCTTGAGGGGCGCCGGCCTGAAAGGCCGCCGCCCGGCGGCGGCGGAGGGCGAAAGTGAAACGCAAACTCTCCGCATTCAAGCTTCCGGCTGATCGCCAAGCAACACTCCGTGATCAACAGAATCTGAAAATGGCCCGCTCGGCCCATGCGTACGTTCGCGGCAATACCACCCAGTTTTATGAATGGCTTCGGCGGCGAGGTCGTGCGGCAATTCCCGCCGGGCCACCGGTTTGGATCTGTGGGGACTGTCATCTCGGCAACCTCGGACCGGTCGCCAATGCCGCCGGAGAAATCGACATTCAGATCCGGGACCTGGACCAGACCGTGGTGGGAAATCCCGCGCATGATCTGATTCGCCTCGCACTGTCGCTCGCGACTGCCGCACGAGGCAGCGACCTTCCCGGGGTAACCACGGCCGTCATGCTGGAGCAGATGATGGAAGGTTACGAGCGCGGGCTGTCGGCGCGGGCTGGAGGCAGCGCTGGCCAGGGCACCAGACCCGAGGCGATTCGCGTGGTGATGAAACAGGCGATGACGCGGACATGGAAGCACCTCGCGAAGGAACGCATTGAGGATCTCAGGCCCACGATTCCCCTCGGCGAGCGATTCTGGCCACTGGCGCACGCCGAGAAGAGCGAGATTAAGGCCTTGTTTCGCACCAAGGAGGTGCGACACCTCATCGTCGCTCTGAAGTCCCGGCAGGATGACGCTCCGGTTCGCTTTCTGGACGCGGCCTACTGGATGAAGGGCTGTAGCTCACTTGGTCGTCTCAGATTTGCCGTGCTTCTCGGCGTCGGCAACAGGCGCAAGACCGAGGAACTTTGCCTGGTCGACATAAAAGAGGCCATCGCTCCTGCCGCGCCGCGTGCGGCCCGCGCCAAAATGCCCCGCGATAACGCGGTGCGCGTGGTTAAGGGCGCGCGCCAGCTCGCTCCTCACCTGGGTGAGCGAATGATCGCCGCGCGCCTGATGAATCGATCCGTGTTTATTCGAGAATTGCTGCCGCAGGATCTCAAGGTTGCGGTAGACAGGTTGACCCACGAGGAGGCGATCGCCGCCAGCCGCTATCTGGCGGGCGTCGTCGGCGCGGCTCACGGACGCCAGATGGAGCCTTCGCTAAGAAAGCAGTGGCGCGCTGTTCTCAAGCGCGGGCGCTCGGCCCGCCTCGACGCTCCGCACTGGCTGTGGTCGAGTGTGGTCGCTTTGGCGTCGACCCACGAGGCGGCATACCTTGAACATTGCCGCCGCTACGCACGCAGTCTTGGCCGCGCGCGTGAACCACCCGGGTGACCCCGGGGGCCTCAGATGCGCGAACGACCAACCAGCAAAGTGACCACCGCGCCTATCAGGAACACGACAAACAGGATCTTGGCGATGCCAGCGGCGCCCGCGGCAATGCCGCCGAAACCCAGGACGCCGGCGATGATCGCGATGATGAAGAATACGACTGCATAGTGAAGCATGAGACTCTCGCTAGTTGATCGAGCGTACACAAACCACGCCCGCGGCATCGGTTGAGAAAATCTGGCGCAGGATCAGCCGGCCACGGGAATCCTCACCCTCTACGAGGCAATTCTGATTCTCCACAGCCAGGCCACGCGCGTAGTCCATGGCGTCCTGCCAGAGAGTGAATTCCGCCAGAAACTGACCGAGCCCCTTCTGAGCAACGCCCCAGCGATCACCGGCGCGTCGGACGCACAAGCACGGCATTTGATCCTTGTTCATGATCCGTATCTCCTGGTCCGTTCCGGGTGGAACAATCGACCGGCGGAATGCTGACATTACCGTCCAGTCATTCGCCGTCCCTGCAGTCCATTAGCCGACGTAGGCGCTCACCTACCTTACTGCCTCGTGTTGAACTCACCCCCGCTTTGGCGACGACCCATGGTGTAGGACTTTGTAGGAGCACGCCTACAGCGGGTCAGCAGAAAGGCGTACGCTGCGCGACGGGCTAACCCGGTACTGTCATCGTCAGCTCTGGCTCACCAGCCATCTGGAGGCTCCATGCCAAGCGTTCTCATTGCCGATGATCATGCGGTTGTGCGCGCCGGCCTGCGACACTATCTGGAGCAGGACCACCTGATCGACGCGATTGGCGAAACAGCGACCGGCGCCGAAACTCTGCAACAGCTGCGCGACGGCAACTGGGATCTGGTCATACTTGATATCAACATGCCAGATCGCAGCGGCATCGACATTCTGCGGCATATTCGCTCTGGCCATCCCAGCACGCGCGTGCTGGTGATAAGCGGTTTTGCCGAGAAACAATACGCAATCAACGTGCTGCGCGGCGGCGCCTCTGGCTACCTCTCCAAGGACCAGGCCCCTGAGGAACTCATGCGGGCGGTTCACACGGTACTGGCCGGGCGTCGCTTCATCAGCGCAGCCTTGAGTGAGATGCTCGTCAGCGCTTTGGATGAACCGACCGACCAGCCCCTGCACGCAGCCTTATCGCAGCGCGAGTTTCAGATTCTGTGCAAGCTGGCGGTCGGCCGCTCCGTTTCAGAAATCGCTGCGGAACTCTTCATCAGTGTTAAGACCGTCAGCACCTACCGCGCACGCGTGCTGGAGAAAATGAATCTCGATACCAATGCAGATCTCACCACCTACGCACTGCGCAATGGCCTTGTTCAGTAGTCCCGAGGGTTCTGAGTCAGCGATCGCTGACAGCTCAGCAGGCTCGCGACCGGCATTCTCACGCCGCCCGGCCAGCTACGCTGTGCATGGCGGTGGGCGAGATGAGGCGCCCCACGATGTGCCCTCCTCTGAGGAGCACATCCGCCGAGTCGCTTATGTCGAATAGCCCGTCCTTACGTGTTCTGCTGGTGGAGGATTCTTCGCTGCTTGCAGCGCGTTTATCCGAACTCATTCGGCGCCTGCCCGATGTGGATTTGATCGACACCGTGGAGTCCGAGGCCGACGCGGTGAATCAAATCACAACCTCCCCTCCCGACGTCCTGATCCTCGACCTGCACCTGCGCACCGGTTCGGGCTTCGGGGTTTTGCGCTCACTCGCGCGTGACAAGGTCGCCCCGCGGCCCAAGGTCGTCATACTGACGAACTTCGGCCTGCCGGAATACCGGCGCGAGGCGGAGTCGTTCGGCGTGGAGGCGTTCCTCGATAAGTCGCGCGACTATTTCCAGATCCCGGCGCTGCTGCGGGGATTTGCGAAAGAGCGCCTCGAACTTGGCGCACACTAAGGGAGCATCAGGACCCAGGCGCCCCTAAGCGGGCGCGGCGGCCGTAATTCGCGCCAGCGGCAGTCGCGCCTCGACCTGTGTGCCGTGCGTCCCCAGCCGGCTGATACGCAACTCCCCCCCAAGAGCAGTGGCGCGATGGCGCATCGCGGCCAGGCCGTGCGATCGCAGCGCCTCGCGCCGCTCATCTGACAGCCCCACGCCGTCGTCGCGGACGGTGATGACCAGTGATTCCGCCTGTGTCTGGATCGATACCTCAACGTTACTCGCCTGGGCGTGCTTGAGGATGTTGGTCAGGGACTCCTGGACAATCCTGAATATTGCAATCGAGGCTTCTGGAATCAGGTTGAGTTCCTCCCGGGGATAGGTCTCGATACAGCGCAGTCCTGCCCGGCCGCAGGAGTCCGCGACCTGCCAGCGCAGCGCCGGCAGCAATCCTAAGTTATCAAGCAGCGTCGGCCGCAGATTCTCGACCACACGACGCTTGAGATCCACGCCCTCCTGCAGGGCATCCTGCAGGCGCTTGAAGTGCGCCGTCAGCTCCGGGTCGTTCCCCCCCACTCGCTCCTCGATCCAGGAGACGTCCATCCGGGCGGCGACCAGCAAGCCGCCAAGCTCGTCGTGCAACTCGCGCGCCAGCGTGGACCTTTCCTTCTCCGCCATCGACTGCAGATGAGTGGAGAGTTCCGTCAGGTCCTCGGTGCGCTTCCTGACGACGCGCTCCAGCTGTGCTTGCCGCTCGGCCAGCTGCTGCGCTTCGCGCTCTTTCGAAGCTACGTAGCGCAGCACCAGCCGCCGCAGAAGCAGCACGAGAAACAAGCTGGCCGCGAGCGCCGCGCTCATGACCGCGAGACTCACCCACCGATCGCTGCGCCACGAGCGACTCGCGTCCAGCATGTCGTCAGTCTCATCTTCCTGGATCTGTCTGACGCGATCGGTGACCTGCTCCATGGTCCGCTGACCGAAGTCCGTACGAATCAGAGCGACCGCGGCGCTACGCCCCCGGTCGCGGTACAGCGCAAGCGTCTGATCCATCTCGGCGAACTTGGCGCGACTTAGGTGGGCGATCTCCTCAACGTTTGCCCGCACGCGCGGGTCGGCCATGCTGAAAGCCGCGTCAAGCTCCGCTAGGTCCGCGGACTCCTTCGCGACCGCCTCCCGGTATGGCACCAGGTAAGCCGGGTCACCAAGCAGGATGTAGCCGCGCTGTCCACTCTCGGCCTGTCTTAGTAACTGCAGCACCTCAGTAGATGCGTTCTGGCGCCGCGCGGCTTGTTCTACCTGGCGGCTTGCGGCTGCGAGCTTCCGCTGGCCCGATTCGGCTGCAACGAACAGGCCGATGACGGTAGCCAGCAGTAACCCAACCAACACCAGTTGGCGAGCGGCTGAATTCATGAATGATGAGCAGGAGGCCGTTAACCCGCGCTTACCCGCCCCGGCCCCGGCCTCGGTTAAAAACAAACCTGCTGAGCAACTGGATCCACGGCGGCCGCAGTAGTGCCGCGGTAAGGGCGGTCGAGGCCAGCGAGCGCGCGGTCACGTGCGACATCAGCCACCGAAACGTCGCGCTGCGCGGAAACCCTCCGGCTGCTGGTGCCCCGGACGGGGCGAGCGCCGCGAGCAACTCCTCGCGGTTGCGACGCAGCGTCAGCAGCGCGGCCTGCACCCTTGGATCCGGAACCTGCGCTCTCACGAGGCCTCAGCTCGTTCCCGTTCGATCAATTCCTCGAGCAGCCGTCGGTCCTTGGCCCATTCACCCGCTGTTTGCGGCAGAACCCCCGGCGCGCCAGCCGCGAGCCGATTCAACCTCCACAGGGCAGCCGCCGCGATCGCCAGGAACAATCCAAACAGACCCGCGATCACCCAGAAGCGCGCCACCGTGTCCCAGGTCGCCGCAATCAGCCACACACATCCCATCAGCACCGCGCACACGAGTGCGCACGCCAGTACCGCGGCGGCCAGCAAGCGCTGCCGCAGCGCCGCCGAGGCTGCGTCAAGATCGCTCAGGATGAGATCGGTGTACGCACCGGCGTGACGGACAGCGATTGTAGCGACGGCGGACAGGCGCTCGATCATGGCTGCGGACGCGCGGCTAGCGGCGCGCCAGCAGGAAACCCACGGCCAGCCCGGCCAGCGCCGCGATGCCGATGGCTTCCCAGGGCTGGTTGCGCACGTAACGGTCGCCGGCCTCGATCGCGTCGCTGGCCTGCCCCTGGACCTGCTCGACGCCATCCGCGATCGCCTTCTTGGCCGTCGTGACGGCGGCGGCAACCTTGGACCGCAGACGACGCAGCTCCGGATCCGCGGCGTCGCCAACGCGATCCATCAGATCCTCGACGTCGGCAATCAGGTTTTGCAGTTCCTCACCGGCAGCCGAGCCGACATGGTGTGCTGCCTCGCGGGCCGCGCCACGGATGGTGCGCGGGTCCGCACGATTGGATTCATTGGCTGTCGTTTCCACGGTCTCACTCTCCTTAGATGGGGTTTCAGGCGGTGTCTCGCCCAATTTTCGACTATCCACCAGTCCTGGCACCGGGTCGGCCGGGGGCGTGGCTAAACACGCGTAGGACTTTGGCTACAGCGGCCGCCGCACCAGCATATGACACGTAGTGCCGTGTAGGAAGCGCCTTACCGTGAACCCGCTCCCCGGCTGACGTCGCGTTGCACTGCAGTCTGTCCTCGAGGCGGGGGCCATCCGCCTATGCTCCTGGTCGTGAGATTCCCACTGCCGTGCGAGGAGCCCTCATGACAGACGCCGCATCAGTGTCAGCTCTTGCCAGAGCTGGCGCCGCGCGCGCGCGCAGCAAGGAGTTGGTCCGTGAACTGCGTATCGCCGCAATGGAAGGCGACGAAATGCGCATCACTCACTTGCTGTCGGAACTGTTGCGCTCCAAGGGCCTGTCGCGGGGACAAAGGATTGCGCTGCAGCAAAGGGCACTGGTGAACCTGGTGCACTCATTGCGTTCGGCGGCCCTCAACGACGATCTGACGGGTCTCTACAACCGCAGGAGCTTCCTGCAGATCGGTACACGCCTGCTTGACCTGGCGGCGCGAGACGGAAAGCCAGCCTACCTGGTTTATTTCGGAATCGACCAGTTGGCGAGGATCAACCAGGCGCTCGGCCGCGCGGCGGGTGACATTCTCATCCGACAGACGGGGAATCTGCTGCGCGACCTGTTCCCAAGGTATGGGGTGTACGAGGTGCTGGGCCGCCTGCAAAGCGACGAGTTCGCCGCACTGACCACCAGTGACCAGCATGCCTCGCGCCAGGCCATCATGCTGCGGGTCCGCAGGCCGCACCGCAGCAGTGCCGAACCCGCATTGACGTTAAGTGTCGGCGTTGCGCGCTTCAATCCCCAGCGCCCCGTGGACATCGACGAACTGCTGCAAAGCGCCAGGCAGGCCATGAACGAACCGCTCCGGCCGGTCACGCTGTCCGAGCGGTCTTGCCTCCCGGCCTGAGGTTGAAACGGCGGCGCCGTCAGGGACGACGGCGCGGCCAAGGATAAGGACGTCGGCGGCCGTTTAGTGAGCGGGGCGTGCCCGCCTGGCCGCCTTTCGCGCCCGGGCTTTCTTGCGTGGCGCTACAGCCGGATCCGGCAGCCGGTGGCCGGCGTCCACACCCGCTGACACAGCCGGAGGAATCGGAATCTTCATGCGAATCTGCGTGCCGGAACTGTCTGAATCGACGGACAAGGCACCGCCAAACTGGCGCAATCGTTCGTGCATGCCCGCGATACCCACCCCGGACCCGCCGGATCTCAACCGCTTCAACGTTTCACGCGACATCCCGGTCCCACGATCCTCAACTGCCACCGTAATGCGATCCGGGTGGCGCGCAACGCGGATCAACGCGGTCTTGCTCCCCGAATGACGATGAATGTTCGTCAGGCACTCCTGTACGGTCCGAAACACCACCAGCTCCATCTCGCGCGGCAGCCTGCCGAAATCCTCCGCGATATCGAGGGTGATCCCCAGTGAGGTGCGCTCGGCAAGACCGCCTACATACCAGCTCAGCGCGGACGCCAGACCAATGTCATCCAGCAGCGGCGGGTGTAACAGGTAGGAGGTCGTGCGTATCTCCTGCTGCAACTGTCGCAGCGATTGTTCGACCACTTGCGCGTCGGCCAGCAGCTCCGGGGCCAGACGTTCCGCCTTGTCGATCAGTTGCGCCAGATCCATGCCCATGACGGTCAGCGTCTGCCCGGCGCTGTCGTGCAATTCGCGGGCGATGTGCCGACGCTCGTCATCCTGGGTGCGCAGTAACCGCCAGGAAAGCTCGCGCAGCTGCGCTGCCTGCCTCGTCACCTCGGCATTACGCGCTTCAACCTCCCGGGTTCGAGCCCGCACCTGCGCGTCGAGGGTCTGCGTGAGCCTGCGGTAACTTTCCTCGTTGTGCTTGGTAGCAGCGACGCTCTGCGCCATGAGGTGCCGTTCCCGTTCCTGTGCCTGCTTGCGCGCCGAAACGTCGCGCGTCACGGCGAGGTGAACCATGGCGCCGTCGGTGTTGCGCATCGGGGCCGCATGCGTTTCCATCTGCCGCCTTCGGCCGTCAAAGCCGATAACCTCGAACTCGAGCGAGCCCTTCTCGCCGGCGCAGACCCGCTCGTTAAAGGCGCGGAATTTGTCCCGGTGCTGCTCGGAAATCATGTCGTAGACGCACTTGCCGACCACCACCTCATCAGTGTCCCCACCGAGAACCCGCACGCCGCCTGAATTCATGTGCAGCAAAGTGCCGTCAGCCGCCACCACGTTCACGCATTCTGGATTGGTCTCCACCATGGCACGAAAACGCTCCTCGCTCTCCTGCAGTGCCTGCACGGCGCGCCGCTGCGCCGTGACATCGCGCGCAACGGTCGAGGCGCCGATGGCGCGCCCGGCGCCGTCCCGCACTGGAGATATGGTGAGCGACACGCTTATTCTCGTGCCGTCCTTTGCCTTCCTGACTGTCTGGAAACGATTGATGCGCTCGCCTCTGCGGAGCCGCTCAAGAAGCTCTGCTTCTTCATTGCGGCGCTCAGGCGGAACGATCAGGGTGATCTGCTGACCAATGGCTTCGCCGGCGGTGTAGCCGAAGATGCGTTCGGCGCTCTTGTTCCAGGAGGTAACCACGCCATCGAGGTTCTTGCTGATTATCGCGTCATCTGAAGAATCAACGATCGCGGCAAGCAGGTCGATCGGTTGCCCGCCAGGTTCCGCCGCACGCATTGCGCCACGCGGTGAATTTTGCGGCGCTCCGGCATCAGCCGGTTTGGCGATCCGCTCGTCGACCACCTTGGCGATGGTCCGCAGGAGGCTGCTCGCCAGGTCCGACTTCGAGACAAATCCGCGCGCGCCAACGTCAGCGGCTTGTCGTGAAAGAAGCCTCGGATCATTCTGACTGACGATAATGACATTGGTTGCCGGTCGCTCGCGCCGGATGGTACGAGCCGCCTCTACGCCATCCAGCCGGGGTAGCGACACGTCCATGAGCACCACATCAGGCCCAAGGACCCTCGCCTTCTCGACCGCCTCGAAACCGTCTGCCGCCTCGCCGCAAACCATCCACTCGGAGCGCGCCGCCAGTAGCGAGCGAATACCCCGGCGAACCGCCTCTTGGTCATCGACAATGAGGATCCTGACCGTAGTCAATGGATGTACCGTCCGTTGCCCGACCGGATGCCAACGATACGCCGTTATGCTCTCAAAACCGCAATTGGCCGAGCAGAGAGTGGTGGGGCGTGACGGGATCGAACCGTCGACCAGCGGATTAAAAGTCCGATGCTCTACCGACTGAGCTAACGCCCCGACGAACCCGAAGTGGCGACGCGGAGCCTGAAAAGGCGGCCCGGCGTCGCGGGGGCAGGATGATACTACAGGGCCTGATAGCGGGTCGGATCAGGCACGCCGGCGGCTTCAAACCCTGCGCGGCGCAGTCGGCACGCATCGCAGCGTCCGCAGGCGCTTCCGGCGGCGTCCGCCTGGTAACACGACACCGTCTGCGCGTAGTCGACCTTGAGGCGCGTCCCCGCGAGGATGATCTGTGCCTTCGTCATGGCGATCAGGGGCGTGTGCACGCGGCAGGGGCTGCCTTCGACACCCGCCCGGGTGGCGAGGGCCGCGAGCGCGCTGTAGGCGTTGATGAACTCCGGGCGGCAGTCCGGGTAACCGCTCGCGTCGAGCACGTTCACGCCGATAAAGATATCGCGCGACCCGAGCACCTCTGCCCAGGCGAGCGCGAGCGACAGCATGATGGTGTTGCGCGCCGGAACGTAGGTGACCGGGATCCCCGCGGTTGGCTTCTCGGGCACCGCGATCGCAGGATCGGTCAGGGCTGAGCCGCCGATGCCGGCGAGGTCCACGCGCATGACGCGCTGTTGACGTGCGCCGCCTGCGATCGCTACCCGCCGCGCCGCATCCAGTTCCGCGGCGTGGCGCTGCCCGTAGTCGACCGACAAGGCGTAACAGGCAAACCCCTGCTCGCGTGCCAGCGCCAGGGTCGTTGCCGAGTCGAGCCCTCCGGACAGGAGCACGACCGCGGGCTGCAAGTCATTTTCCGGGGACATTGCCCCACAGGTACTTGTGCAGCTGCAACTGGAAGCGCACGGCTAGGCGGTCCGCGAGTATCCAGTCCGCAAGCTCGGCCGCGGCGAGCTGCTCGTGGCTGGGGGAGAACAACACCGTGCAACCGACGGGCAGGGATAACTCCTGCAGCTTTGCGCGGCTCCACTCGTAGTCGCCCCGGTCGCAGATCACGAACTTGACGAGGTCATGCGCGTTCAAGCGCGGCAGCTCCCCGTACCGATTGCGCCCTTCTTCCGTCGAGCCGGGCGTCTTCACGTCCACGACCTTGATCACCCGCGGGTCGACCTCGCTTAGGTCCATCGCGCCGCTGGTCTCGAGCGACACACGCAAACCCGCCTCGCACAGGCTCTTGAGCAGGACCACGCAGGCCTTTTGCGCCAGGGGCTCCCCGCCGGTAACGCAAACGTAGGGGGTATTGAACTCGCGCACGCGCGCGAGAATCGCGTCGAGCTCCCACCACTCCCCGCCATGGAATGCGTAAGCCGTGTCGCAGTACTGACAGCGCAGCGGGCAACCCGTCAGGCGCACAAACACGGTCGGAAACCCGGCAGTGTCCGCCTCCCCCTGCAGGGAGTGAAATATTTCGGTGAGCTTCAGGCGCGTCATGGCGGTGCGCGCGTCGCCGCGACCGCGCGGCTAGCCTGCAGGCGATGCGGGAATCTTGCGCAGGCGCTCGGCCGCGAGCTTCGCCGCATCGGTGCCCGGGAACCTGCGCGTCACGTCGGTCAGCGTCGCGCGCGCCGCCGGGTATTGGGCCTGTGCGAATTGCGTAAAGCCGAGTTTCAACAGCGCGTCGGGCGCCTTGCGCGAGTTGGGCCACTTCTTCAGCACGTTGCGAAAGGCGCTCGCAGCCGGATCGTAATCGTGATTGACGTAATAGGCTTCGCCGAGCCAGTACTGGGCGTTCTCTGCGAGCGGGCTCGCCGGATAGTGGGCGATGAAGTCCTTGAAGCCGGTGATTGCCACCGAGTAGCTGCCCGCCTTAAGCGCGTCGAACGCCTGGCTATAGACCGCCTGCTCCACCGAGGACGGCGCGGCGCTGCCGTCACTGGCAGCAGCACCCGGAGCGCCCGGGTTGGCGGCAGTTGCGGCGCTGCCGCCCGCAGCGCTGCCCGCCACGGCCGCGCCCGCGGCGGCGCCGGCCGCCAGGCGCTTGTCGAGATCGCCGTACAGGTCGCGCTGCTGCTTCACAAGCGCGTCGTGGCTGTGCTCGAGCTCTTCGATCCGGCCACGCAGCTCGCGCTGTCCGGCCTGCACTTCATCCAGACGCTGCGCCAGTTCCACCTGGTTGGCGGCCATGCGCTCGAGGCGCGTTTCGCGCGTATCCAGATCCTTGAGTTTGAGCTGAACCGGATCCTCCTCGGGGGTGGTTGCACATGCGCCCAGCGCAAGACACAACACGGCGAACGTGAATGAACGCATGACCAACCCTCTTATTTCTGCGGCGTGGCCGACTGCGGCGCGGCGCCCCCGGCAAGGTACACGATCTCGACGCGGCGGTTCTTCGCCCAGGCCTCCTCGTCGTGGCCAGCGGCCGCCGGGCGCTCCTCGCCGTAACTCACCGTCGAGATCTGGCCATCGAGCGCGCCCTGCAGCATCAACGCCCGGCGCACCGCCTGTGCCCGCCGCTCGCCCAGGCCTATGTTGTATTCGCGCGAGCCGCGCTCGTCGGTGTGCCCTTCAAGCCGCACGCGGGTCGCGGGGTTGGCGGCCAGATAGCGCGCATGCGCGGCCACGACTTCCACCCCGGTGCCACGCACTTCGCTGCTGTCGAAATCGAAGTAGACGACGCGGGTCGCAAGCAGCCCGCCCCGCGGGCCGGCGGCCTCATCCTCGGCGTTGCCCCCGAGGGCATTCTCGGAATTTGCCCCCGAGCCGTTGGCACCGGCGCCGGCCGCGTTCGAGTCCGAGGGGAGCGCCGTTTTCGGGCGCTTGCTGGCGCAGCCGGCAACCCCGAGGGATACGGCCATCACCATGACGACGATCATTCGATGCATAGAACTTCTCTCCAACATACTCATGGTCCAAAAGGTCCCCAGGCCGGCTCGCGGATCTCGCCTTGCGAAGGCTTGAGTCGCAATCCCGTGAGGCCATCCGTCGACACCGTTGCCAGCGTGCCGCGGTTCGCTTCGCGCTCAGAATAGATAAGTGTAGCGCCATTAGGCGCAAAGCTCGGCGATTCATCGAGGCGTCCGCGCGACAGCACGCGCGTCGCGCTGTTCGCCAGATCCTGGACGGCGATACGGTAATTGCCGCTGTCGAGCGTGACCATCGCCAGCTGCGCACCATCCGGGGACACCCGCGGCCGCGCGTTGTACGTGCCCGTGAAGGTAATGCGCCGCGGGTGCGCGCCGGGCTGCACGGGGACCCGGTAGATCTGGGGTGAGCCCGCGCGGTCGGACGTGAAATATATGGAATTGCCGTCCGGCGCCCACTCCGGCTCGGTATCAATGGCGGGATCGTCGGTGAGGCGCACCAGGCCCTGGGTCGCAAGATCGAGCACGTAGATGTCCGGATTGCCGCCGCTGCCTCCTAAGGTCAGCGCGAGACGCTTGCCATCCGGCGACCAGGCGGGCGCGCCATTGACGCCGGCACGCGCCGACACCTGGCGCCGCTCGCCGCTGCGCACCCGTTGCACGTACACGGCCGAATGGCGGGTCTCGAAGGATACGTACGCGAGCCATTGTCCGTCCGGCGACCACGCCGGGGACATGAGCGGATAGCGCGACTCGAGAATCAGGTGCGGGTTCTCGCCGTCGGCGTCGGCGACGATCAGCTGGTAGTGTTGCGCCGGGGGCGTGCCGTCGACCGCCACGTAGGCAATGCGGGTCGCGAAGGCGCCGCGCACCCCGAGGATCTTCTGGTACACGACATCGCTCACGTGATGCGCCGCGTTGCGTAACGCGCCCGGTTCCCCGACGAAGCGCTGCGTCGCCAGGCGCGCGCCGGTGAGGGTGTTGATGAGATCAAACTCCACGCCAACCTGGCCGCCGCCGCCGTCTACGACGCGTCCGACGACCACGTAGTCGCTGCCCACCGACTTCCAGACTCCGGCGACGACGCCAGCCGCATTCGTTGGGGTCGCCGGCATTTGTCCGCGCGGCAAGGCGCGGAAGCGCCCGCTGCCCTGCAGGTCATGCTCGATCACCTGGGCGACGTCGAGGCCGCCGTCAGCGGGCACCGAGCGCGCAAAAGGCACGATTGCGATCGGCACCGGGTCGCGCACGCCGGAGGTGATCTCAATGTCGAGCGTCGCATGCGCCGCGTGCACAGCGCCCAGGGACACGGCGAGCACCGCCCAGGCGGCGATGCGGGTACGGGTATGCAGCATGCTCATCAATCCAGATCCGGCTTGAAAGTGATTTTCAGATCCCGGTCGAATAGCGCCGGATCCGGAGGCGGTGGCAGCGGCGAGGCGCGGTACACCGCGGCCTCGATCGACTCGCGCACCGCCTGGTCGCCATTGCATTCCCCAACCCTGACTTGCGTCACTTCCCCTCCCGGAACCTGCGTCACATACAAATTACACTCCAGTCCCGCCCGTGCGGTAGGTGGGCGCAGCCACGCGCGCGTGATCTTGGCGGTGATCTGCGACCGCCAGCTCGCGAGCGCGCTCATGGTCGCCGGCGAGTTCACCCGCTGCTCCGCCGCGAGGCTGCGCTTCAGGTCCGCCTCGGCCTGGCGCTGCAGCTCAGCCTTGCGCTGCTCCTCAGCTTGGCGCGCCTGCGCGGCCTTCTCCTGCGCCGCTTTTTCCTGCGCCGCCTTTGCCGCGGCACGCTCCTGCGCCTGTTGTTCCTCCAGGCGCTGCTTTTCCGCCTGCGCCTTCTGCGCGGCGGCCTGCTCCTGCGCCTGGCGCTGCGCCTGTTCGCGGCGCGCCAGCTCCTCGGGCGTCGGCGGCGGCGGGCCGCTCGCCTCCTGCGGCTGCGGCGCCGGGGGCGCCGGTTGCGGCGCTGGCGCCGGTGTTGGCCGGTTCAGCCCGGCAACGGTGCGTGCATCCACTACCGTCGCCTCGATCGCCAGCTGGGGCGCCGGTTGAGTCGGGCGGTGGTACTTCCACCAACCATACGTCAAGGCGGCCAGCAGCGCGACGTGCAGCAACACCGCAAGCGCAATCGCCACCCATCGATCGCTTCGGCCTTGCATTGGCGGGAGATCAGCTCCCGTGCTGCGCGGGCGGCGGCAACGGCTCGGTGAGAAATCCGAGCTTGTGCGCGCCCGCCTGTTGCAGGATAACCATCGCCTGCACCACGCGGCCGTAGGCGACCGCCCGATCCGCCTTCACCAGCACCGGCGTGTCCGGGTTCTTGTGCAGTGCGGCCGTGGCGCGCGTCGCCACTGTCGCATCATCGAGCGCTGCGCGCGGATCGCCCCCCATGTTCAGGTACAGCCGGCCCTGGCGGTCGACCGACAACACCAGAGGTTGGAGCCGCTGTGCCTCCAGAGGTTCCGCGCCGGCGCGCGGCAGGTCCACTTTCACGCCCTGGGTCAGCAGCGGCGCCGTGATCATGAAAATAATGAGCAGCACCAGCATCACGTCGATGTACGGCACGACGTTGATCTCGCCCATCAGCCGCCGCCCGCGGGATGCCTGCGCCATGGCGGTCAGCGCACCGGCGCCGCGGCGGCGGTGCTGCCACGCGCCGCGTGACGTTGCAGGATGGTGGAAAACTCCTCGGTGAAGGCGTCGAAGCGCATCTCGAGCCGCGTCACCTGGTCGATGAAACGGTTGTAGGCCACCACCGCCGGAATCGCCGCAAACAGCCCGACCGCGGTCGCCACCAGCGCCTCGGAAATCCCCGGCGCCACCATCGCGAGCGTCGCCTGCTGCACGTTACCGAGCGAGGAGAAGGCACTCATGATTCCCCACACGGTGCCAAAGAGGCCGACGTAGGGACTGGTGCTGCCCACCGTGGCGAGCGTCGCAAGATTGTGCTCGAGGCGATCAATCTCCTTCAGCTGCGCCACGCGCATCGCGCGCCGTGAACCCTCCAGCAGCAAGTCCGCGGTCGTGGCGCCCTGCTGGCGCATGCGCGCGAACTCGCGGAAGCCGAACTCGAAGATGCCGGCCATGCCGGTCGCGCCTCCGGCTGACTCGATCGCGCGGTACAGCTGCGCCAGGTCGTCGCCCGACCAGAAGCGGCTCTCGAACCGATCCGCCTCGCGGCGCGCGCGGCCGATGACGCGGCTCTTGCCGAAGATGATGGCCCAGGAGGTGAGCGAGGCCAGCAGCAGGATGCCGATGACGAACTGCACCGGCACGCTCGCCTGCGCGATGAGCTTCAGAATCGATAACTGGTCACCCATGCGCGACGCCTTCCGTGGCCAGCGTCTCGAGGAGAAACTCCGGCAGGCGCTTGGGTCTTAAGGTGCGCGCGTCCAGGCACGCAACCCGCACGTTCGCTTCCACCAGCAGGTTGTGGCTGCGCGCCAGCGCCGCGCCGGCGCGGTAGATGCGCTGCACGAAGCGCAGCGAGGCGGCGCCTTCGGCTTGCGGCTCGCAGCTGATCTGCAACTCGTCATCCAGGCGCGCCGGGGCGCGGTAGTCAATGCGCAAACTCACGACGGTGAATATGATCCCGGCGTCGCGCGCCAGATCCCGCTGTGAATGCCCGTGCGCGCGCAGCCACTCGGTGCGCGCCCGCTCCAGAAAGCGCAGGTAGTTGGCGTAATAGACGATGCCACCGCCGTCGGTATCCTCCCAATAGACCCGCGCCGACCAGGTAAAGGCGCTCACCGCGGATCCTCGAACAGCTGCAGGGTCGAGGCCGGACGATCCGGGGCCTTGAGACCAAAGTGCAGGTAGGAAGCCCGCGTGGCTACGCGACCGCGCGCGGTCCGCACGAGAAAGCCCTGCTGGATGAGAAATGGCTCGGTGACGTCTTCCAGCGTGCCGCGCTCCTCGCCGAGCGCGGCGGCGAGGCTGTCGATGCCGACCGGCCCACCGTCGAAGCGCTCGATGATCGCGGTGAGCAGCTTGCGATCCAGGGTGTCGAACCCCAGGGTGTCCACTTCAAGAAGATCCAGCGCCGCATTCGCCACGGCCTCGTCGATGCGGCCGTCGGCCCGCACCTGGGCAAAGTCGCGCACCCGGCGCAGCAGGCGGTTGGTGATGCGCGGCGTGCCGCGTGAGCGCTGGGCAATCCGCCGCGCCCCGCCGTCATCGATGGACACCCCGAGAATGCCGGCCGAGCGCTTGACGATACGCTCCAGATCCGCGACCTCGTAGAACTCGAGGCGCTGCACGATGCCGAAGCGATCGCGCAGGGGCGAGGTCAGGAGCCCGGCGCGGGTGGTCGCGCCGACGAGGGTGAAGGGCGGCAGGTTGAGCTTGATGGAGCGCGCCGCGGGACCCTCGCCGATCATGAGATCAAGTTGGTAGTCCTCGAGGGCGGGGTACAACACCTCTTCCACCACCGGCGAGAGGCGATGCATCTCGTCGATGAAGAGCACGTCGCGTGCCTGCAGGTTGGTGAGCAGCGCCGCCAGATCCCCCGGGCGCTCGAGCACCGGGCCCGAGGTCTGGCGCAGGTTCACGCCGAGCTCCGCGGCAATGATGTGCGCCAGCGTCGTCTTCCCCAGCCCGGGGGGCCCGAAGATCAAGACGTGATCGAGTGCTTCGCCGCGGGCGACAGCGGCGCTGATGAAGATCTCGAGTTGGGTCTTGACCGGCGTCTGACCCACGTAGTCCTTGAGCCGCCGTGGCCGGATGGCATTCTCGACCGCCTCCTCTTCCGCGCCCGCCGTGCTGCTGATGATGCGTTCCGCTGTCACAGGTTGAAAATCTACTCCCGCGCCGCGCCCTGCAGGGCGCGACGGATCAGTTCCTCGGTAGAGTGTGTACCGGGACCGACTGCTTTGAGCAAGCGGTCGGCCTCCGCCGGACGATAACCGAGCGCCACCAGCGCCCCGTAGGCCTCGCTCTCGGCGGTGCTGCCATGAGCTGCGGACGCCGCGCCGCCGCCGCTGGTTTCCGGCGTGAGCCGATCGCGCATCTCGACGATCAGCCGCTCGGCGGTCTTGCGACCCACCCCGGGCACCCGCGTCAGCGCACTGACGTCTTCGCTGCGCACGCACTGCGCAAAGGCGCTCACGCTGATTCCCGACAAGAGTGCCAGCGCGATTTTCGGTCCCACTCCCGACACGCGAATGAGACTGCGGAACAAGCGCCGCTCCTCCTCGGTGGCAAACGCGTAGAGGATATGCGCGTCCTCGCGCACTACCAGATGCGTGAGCAGGTGCACCTCGTCGCCCACCGGGGGCAGGTGAAAGAAGGTGGACATCGGCGCCTCGAGTTCATAACCGATTCCGCCGGCCACGACGGTGACCTGCGGCGGGCTCTTGGCGGCGATCCGGCCGCGCACCGAGCCGATCACCGACCCACCCGCAGCGCGCGCGGCGAGGCGGCTTCCTGGGCCAGCACCAGCAGACGCCGCGCGTGTGCATGGCACACGGCGACCGCGAGCGCATCCGCCGCGTCCGCGCCCGGACGCGCGGCCAGCTTCAGGAGCGTACGGATCATGTGTGCGACCTGGAATTTCTCCGCGGCTCCCGAGCCCGCGACCGCAAGCTTGATCGCGCGCGGCGCATACTCAAACACCGGTGTCCCGGCTGGCACCGCGCACAGCGCGGCGCCACGTGCCTGGCCGAGCTTGAGCGCGCTGTCGACGTTGCGGCTGACGAATACCCGCTCCACCGCCACCTCGGCCGGCGCATGTAGAGAAAATAGCTGCTGCAGAGCTTCGAAAATCAGCCGCAGGCGCGCCGTGGGGGCGGCGGCGGTGAGGTTGAGGCAGCCGTGCGCGACGACCACGAGCTCAGTGCCGCGGCACTCGATCACACCGAAGCCGGTGCGCCGAGAGCCCGGGTCCAGTCCCAGGATGCGCACGCTGGCGGCCGGCGTGAGAGGGGCTGCGGCGGCAGCCGGATCAAAGGCGCGCCAGGACCTCGTGCGATATCTCGACATTCGAATATACGTCCCGTACCTCGTCGAGCTCTTCCAGGGCCTCGAGCAGGTGAACCATCCGCTCCGCCGCCTCACCCGTAAGCTCCGTGGAAATCGTCGCGCGCTGCGTCACCTCCGCGGTCGCTGGCGCAAAGCCATGGTGTGTCAGCACCGCGCACACCGTCGCAAACTCATTCGGGTCGGCGAGCACCTCGACCGAAAGGTCCTCATGCGCTACGACATCCTCGGCGCCCGCCTCGAGCGCCACCTGCATCAGCCGCTCCTCATCCGTACCCGGCGGATAGGTCATCAGTCCCACGACGTTGAACAGGTAGCTGACCGAGCCATCCGCTCCGAGGCGCCCACCATGCTTGACAAAGGCCTGTCGCACCTCGGCGCCCATGCGTCCGCGATCATCGGTCAGACACTCGACCATCACCGCTGCGTCCCCGGGACCGTAGCCCTCGAAACGCACCAGCTGCCGCCCGGCGTCCGCCCGGTCACCCGGCGCGCGGCTGCGCCTGCGCGCCTGGGTCAACTCGCGACGTCGGATGTTGGCCCACTTGCTGTATCCGACCATAGGTAGCGCTGCCTCGGCGCGGCGCCCCCGCCCGCGCAAAAAACTGCCGGTATGATAACGGGAACGGCCGCGAACGGCACGCAAGCCGCCTTCACGGCCACGGTTCGCCAAAACCAGACAGACGCGTGGAAATCAGTCACCTTTGCCCGCCTGAGGTTCGCGACACGCTCAACGCTGCGCGTGCCGCGCTCGAGAGCGCGGGCGCCCGCGTGCCGGTTGACTACGCACCTGCTGCTGAGGCCGCCGAGATCATGGGTGCGCTCACCGCGAGCTCCGAACTCGCGCGCGCGCTCCTGGCGCGGCCGGTGATTGCCAACGGCGGCCTGCCACCGGACGCGATCGCGGCCATCGTCGGACAACCCGCGGCCGACATCGCGCAGGCGCTGCAGCGCCTCGGGAGCCTCGGATTGCCGCCGGACTGGTCGCCAGCGCAGGGCCTGGATACCCGCCAGACCGAGACGCTGCGCAAGATGCTGCTGGCGGTGGTCGCCGATCCACGCCTGGTGCTGGCACGGCTGGCGGAGGAACTGGTGGCGCTGCGTCATGCGCGCGACCTACCGGCAGCGGAGCGCGAGCGCCGCGCGCTCGAAGCGCGGGCCGTGTATGCGCCGCTCGCCAACCGCCTGGGCGTGTGGCAGCTGAAGTGGGAGCTAGAGGATCTCGCCTTCCGCTACCTCGAACCCGGCGAGTACCGGCGGGTGGCTGCGGCGCTGAACGAGCGGCGCGCGGACCGGGAGCGCTACATCGCCGAGTTATGCGGGGACCTCGATGGCCAGCTGCGTGCCGCCGGCATCGAGTCGCTGGTCTACGGGCGCCCCAAACATATCTACAGCATCTACCGCAAGATGCAGCGCAAGCAGCTCGCCTTCGAGCAGCTGTTCGACGTGCGCGCGGTGCGCATCGTCGTGCCGTCGATCCCCGCCTGCTACGGCGCCTTAGGGATAGTGCATGGCCGCTGGACCTACATCCCGGGGGAGTTCGATGACTACATCGCGACTCCCAAGGGCAACGGCTACCGTTCGATCCATACCGCGGTGATCGGCCCCCAGGGTCGCAGCGTCGAGGTGCAGATTCGCACGCGCGACATGCAGGAGCATGCCGAGCTTGGGGTCGCAGCGCACTGGACGTACAAGGAAGGCGGCCCGCGCGATGTCCAGTACCAGCGCAAGATCGAATGGGTGCGGCGGCTGCTGGAGCCGCAGGATGGCTCGAACGCGGGCGCGGATGCGGATCGGGATCTGCTCGACGGGATGCGCGCGGAACTGTTCGGGGACCGTGTCTACGTACTGACCCCAAAGGGCGAGGTGATCGATCTGTCGCGCGGGGCGACGCCGCTGGATTTCGCCTACAGCGTCCACACCTCCCTCGGACACCGCTGCCGCGGCGCCAAGGTGAACGGACGCATCGTGCCGCTCACTCACACCCTCGCCAATGGCGAGATCGTCGAGATCATCACCGGCAAACACGACGGCCCGAGCCGCGACTGGCTGGCCCCCGAGCAGGGCTACCTCGTCTCGGCGCGCAACCGCAGCAAGGTCCGCGCCTGGTTCAGGAAGCTCGATGTCGGCGACAACCGTGACGCCGGCCGCGGCATCGCCGAACGCGAGCTCGCCCGCATCGGCGCGCATCCGGCGCAGTTGAGCGCGCTCGCGCAGGAACTTAAGGCCCGCGACACCGACCACCTCTACCAGCTGCTCGGTGAGGGCGAGGTCACGGTCACGCAGCTGATGCACGCGGCGGCGCGCCTGTTCCAGCCGCCGGAAAGGCCGGTCGTCCGTCCGCCGCGCGCGGCCGCTGCACGCCGGCGCGCCTCGCCGGTCGAGATCGAAGGCGTCGGGGACCTGCCGATTACCCTGGCGCGCTGCTGCGCTCCCCTGCGGCCGCAGCCGATCACCGGTTACGTGACCCTCGGCCGCGGTGTGACCGTGCACCGCAGCGACTGCGCGAGCCTCAAGCGCATGAGCGCACTCAAGCCCGGCCGGGTGCTGCAGGTGGACTGGACCGCCACGCACACCGACGCACTCGCCGTGGAGCTGTCCGTGAGCGCCTACGATCGGCGCGGGCTGCTGCGGGATCTGTCCGACGTGCTCGCCGTTGAACGCCTGAATATTGACGCCGTCGCCTCGAAAACGGACCGCGATACCGCGGTCGCGCATTTTCTCCTGACGGTGGCCGTCACTGACCTCGAACAGCTGGCGCGCGTGCTGCGGCGGCTCGGCAGCGTGCCGAACGTGATCGAAGCGCGGAGGAAGTGGTAGCGCGCCTCGCCCGCGCGAGCGGCGCCCTTAGCGGTTCAGCGAGTCGATCGCGCGCTTGTCGGCCGCGAGGGCCGCCTCGTGCAGCGCCTCCGACAGCGTCGGGTGCGCGTGAATCGTGCGCTGCAGATCCTCGCTGCTCGCCGAGTACTCCATGGCCAGCACCGCTTCGGCGATCAGTTCCCCGGCCATCGGCCCCACGATGTGCACGCCGAGGATCTCATCGTCATCACGGGCCGCGATGACCTTTGCAAAACCGGCCGTCTGTTCCATGCCGCGCGCGCGGCCGCTGGCCAGGAACGGGAATACGCCGGTCTTGTACTCGCGACCGCCCGCCTTGACCTGCTCCTCGGTAAGGCCCACCCAGGCGATTTCCGGGGCGGTGTAAATCACTGCCGGAATGACCTTGTAGTTGACCTCACCGAAGCGCCCGGCGATGAGGTCGGCCACCGTGACCCCCTCCTCCTTGCCCTTGTGAGCGAGCATCGGGCCGCGGACGCAATCACCGATCGCCCACACCCCCTCGACGCCGGTCCGGCATGAGTGATCGACCTTGATAAAGCCGCGCTCATCGAGCTCCACGCCGCTGTCCGCGGAAAAGAGGTCCTTGGTATACGGGCGGCGCCCGATCGCCACCACGAGCCGATCGACGCTAAGGCGCTGCTCGCCCTTGGCGTCGGTATAGGTGACCTCGACGGCGCCATCTGCGACCACGGCGCCGGTGACCTTGGCGCCCAGGCGGATGTCCAGACCCTGCTTCTTCAAGTGACGCATCGCTTCCTTCGCGAGCTGCTGGTCGGCGAAGGCGAGGAAATCCGGCAACGCCTCCAGCACCACCACTTCCGCGCCGAGCCGGCGCCAGACGCTCCCCAGTTCCAGCCCGACGACCCCGGCACCGATCACGCCGAGGCGCTTCGGCACCCCCTGGAGATCAAGCGCTCCCCAGGAGTCGATGATGTACGGCGCCTTGAAGGGCGCCGAGCGCAGCTCGATCGGCACCGAGCCCGAGGCGAGCACCACATGCCGGGCGCTCAAAGTGCGCTTGCTGCCATCGTGCGCGGTGAACTCCACTTTGCGGCCGGCGAGGAGCTTGCCGTGACCCTGGAGCGGGGTGACCCCCGCGCCCTTGAACAGCGCGAGGATTCCCGCGGTCATGGCCTTCAGGATGCCGCTCTTGCGCTTTTGCATCTGGGCGACGTCCATCTCGGCGCCGGCGATCTTGATGCCATGCACCGCGAATTCCTCGCGCGCGCGGTGGTAGAGCTCGCTGGATTCCAGCAACGCCTTGGAGGGGATGCAGCCTGCGTTCAGGCAGGTGCCGCCAAAGACGGCACTGCCGTCGTGGTTCTTCCACTCATCTATACAGGCGACGGAGAGCTTGTTCTGGGCCGCACGGATGGCCGCGGGGTAGCCCGCCGGCCCGCCGCCGATGACGATGACGTCGAAGGAGTCAGCCCCCGGGGGCGTTGCTGGGTCCGGCATTGGTTTTGTTACGGTTATTGCGGGTTTCGGAGGCTGAGCAAATTAGCATAAAGAGGAGTCACCGGCAGCGCTTGGGGGGCGGGTCCGGTGCTGTCACGAATCTGGCACATCCCTGTCATACGAACCCACGCCTCCCTCCCTTCAAGGCGCAGGTCCAATCCATGAACAGCGTTGTCGCCGACACCGCGGGCGCCACACCCGCCTCGCGCCCCCTCCTCGATCGCAAGCCGAGCCGGCCGATCGTGATGTTGTTCATTTTTCTCCTGCTCGCTGGGTGCTCTACGCCGGCTACAGCCTGGTGAGCGATATCAACGGCGCCATGACCCAGAAGAGCGCCGTACTGCCGTTCATCCTGCTCGGCATTGCGCCGCTCATCGCCCTGGGGTTCGAATTCGTCAACGGCTTCCACGACACCGCCAATGCGGTCGCGACCGTGATCTATACGCATTCGCTGCCGCCGCATTTCGCGGTCATGTACTCAGGCACGCTGAATTTTCTCGGCGTGTTGTGGGTCTGCAGATGGCGACGCTTCGGAATCTGCTCATGGCCTGGGTGCTGACGCTCCCGGCCGCGATCCTCTTGTCAGGAACGCTCTACTGGGTGTTCCGCTACGTGTTCTAGATCGGCGGTGGAGACGAGCGAATTGGCGTCCTGACAGCTCGGGAGTCGCCAGCTCAGAGTACGCCCGGCAGGAGTCGGTAGCGGACCTGCGCGCGATACACGACGTATGCCGGATCCTTGGAGAGAAGCTGCTCCTCCGCCAACGCGCGAGCGAACTGCAGTCCGCATTCGCACAGCCACAACAACAGATTGCCAACCGTCGGACTCGCGATGACCACTCCAAGGATGAGCGTAAGTTCCGCCAGGTAAATCGGATGGCGAACCAGGCGGTACATGCCATGGTCGCGCACCCCACGGTTGGCGGGAGCAACGCCAAAACTGCGACGCAGCGACAGCAGCCCGGCGGCGACTCCGGCAAGTCCCAGCGCCTGCACACCCGCGCCGAGCTGCACCAAGTCCGCCGTTCCACCCGCGCGCAGAAACAGGGGTAGCGTCGTCGCCGCCATCGCCACCATCCACAGGCCGAGCGACTGGGACTCCTCCTGCGCCTGCCGGCGCGTGAGGAACAGGCCTGCAAACAGAATGTTGACAGCGAGAATGCCCAGAGCCCTGAAGGAGCCGGTGGTAACGACGTTCCTGTAAGAACTGATGGCGAGTAACACGAATAGCGCGAGAAACAGGATGTTAAACGCCGCCTGCCACAGCCTGGTTATTTGCGACGACATTGTTGTCATTACTTGTGGAAGTTCTGAAAGACCACGGCCAGACGAACCAGGGCGGGGCCAACCATTACCAGGAAGAACGAGGGGAACAGGCACGTCACGAGGGGAAAGATCATCTTCGTGCCGATCAAAGCCGCCTGTTCCTCCGCCGCCTGCATGCGTTTGTCGCGAAATTCCTCGGAATACACCCGCAATGCGTCCGCGACCCCCGTCCCGAAACGCATCGTCTGCACCAGCAGGGCCACTAAGCCTTTGATGTCGTCCAGCCCGGTGCGGTAGGCAAGATTCTTGAGCGCCTGCGCACGCTCGACCCCGACGCGCATTTCAGCATTAACGAGGGCCAGCTCGCTCCCGAGCTCCGGGTGGCTGACTGCGAGGTCGTCCGCAACTCGCTGCAGAGCAGGCGCCAGGCCGAGCCCGGCTTCCACGCACACCACCAGCAGATCCAGTGCGTCGGGAAAAGCAATGCGCAGCGCGCGCTGCCTCTTCAGCACCCGCCGGTCCAGCCATATTCCGGGCAGCAATGCCCCGAGAAAGGCGGCCGCGCCCGCGATAAGGAGCAGCCTGGTGGTGGTTACGCGCGGGAAGAATGGCGACGCGATCAGTACGAGCACCGGCGCGGCGACCATGAAGAGTGTCTTGCTCGCGTAGAATATCGGCAGGGCGCTCGCGGAGCGCAATCCCGCATGTACCAGCGCGCGGTCCACCTTGGAGCGCTCGGCTTCCTTGGTCGGCACGATGTAGCGGGAAACCGGATGCAGCAGTTGGGCAAGGCCAGCCGCCCGCGAAGGCGCGGCCTCTTCCTCGCCGCCACCGAGGCGGCCAAGCCGCCGGCGCAGCGGATTGGCCACGGCCGCCAGCAACGCCAGCACGCCGAGGCTGAATGCGAACACCGCTGCCCCGGCCAGCAGAATGATCGCTAGGCCGTTGGCGGGGTCGTAGCCCAGGAGGTCGTGGAACATGCTCGGTTATTTCATCCGGGTCCGTTGCTCACACACGGATCCGGATGATTCGCCGGATCCACAGTATGCCGACCGTTCCCATGAAGATCGCTGCCGCCACCAGGTTTTTTCCCATCGGGTCGTCGAACAGCGCAGGCAGGTAGTCGGGTGAGGTAAAGGTCATGACAACTACGAGCACGATCGGCACCAGCGCCAGAATCCAGGCCGACATCCGACCTTCGGCCGAGAGCGTACGCACGCGCCGGTGGAGCTTGAATCGTCCGCGAATGACGGCACTGATGCGCTCGAATGTCTCCGCGAGGTTGCCGCCGGTCTCCTTCTGCACCAGCACCGCGGTAACCAGCGACATTACCGAGATCGACGGTACGCGCTCCAGCAGCCCGAGCAGGGCGCGACGCAGATCGCCGCCGTAGTTAATATCCGAGAACACCAGGTCGAACTCCCGCGCGACGGGGTCCTCCATGTCTTCGGCCACCAGTTTGAGGGTCTGTGAGAAGGGATGGCCGGCCTTCAGTGCGCGCTTGATGACGTCCAGCGCTTCGGGCATCTGCTCCTCGAACTTCGCGAGGCGGGCGGCACGGTCCTTCATGATCTTGATCAGCGGCAGGAAAAAGAGTGCCACCGCACCGGTTGTCGCCCACAGCGGCGCGCGCGTGAGGTTCCACGCACACAATCCGCCGCCGATCCCGAAAGCCAGCGACAATGCAAGGACGCGATACGCCGGTGTGAGCCGGCCGCTCTGCTCGATGATTCGCGACAGGCGCTCCATTCCAGGCAGCGTTTCCAGGGAGCGTTCCGGTGCCGAGAGTTGCTGCAGGGCTTTCTCCCGCAGCAACGAAGCGAAATCCCCCTGCGCTCCCGCCGTCGTTACCGTGCTAAGGCGCGCCAGAAGACGCTTGCGCATCCGGCCCGATTCCCCGAACACTGGCACGACCATTCCCTGGATCAGCAGGAAGACGGCTGAGAAAACCAGGATCAGGAACAGCCAAGGACTGCTCATGGAGCCACTATCTCCTCAAGAGCTGCAGGTCGCGCGCGTGGCGGAACAAGTCCATGGGCAGATCGATGCCGCGCTCGCGCAGTCGTTTTTCAAACGCCGGCACGATGCCGGTCGTCAGGAGCTCGCCTTGCACCGCGCCATCCTTGTCCAGGCCGCGCCGCTCGAACCGGAAGAGCTCAGACATCGTGATGATCTCCCCCTCCATGCCATTGGTCTCCTGCAAACTGACAACCCGGCGACGGCCATCCTCCTGGCGCTCAATCTGGATGACGATGTCGATCGCCGATGCGATCTGGGCCCGCAACGCCTTGGCCGGAAAAGTGATGCCCGTCATGGACACCATGTTCTCGACGCGGCCCAGCGCCTCGCGCGGGTTGTTCGCGTGAATGGTCGTCAGTGAGCCATCGTGGCCGGTGTTCATCGCCTGCAGCATGTCCAGGGCCTCGGCGCCGCGCACCTCGCCGATGACGATCCGGTCCGGGCGCATGCGCAGGCTGTTGCGTACCAGGTCGCGCTGGCTCACCGCGCCACGCCCTTCTATGTTGGGCGGGCGCGTCTCCAGGCGCACGACGTGCGGTTGCTGCAACTGCAGCTCCGCCGAGTCCTCGATGGTCACGATGCGCTCGGCCTCGGGGATAAATCCGGACAGCAGATTCAACAGCGTGGTCTTGCCGGCGCCGGTTCCGCCGGAGATCAACACGTTGAGCCGCCCACGCACGATCGCGCTGAGCACCTGCGCGAGGTCAGCCGTGAGGGTACCTAGGCGCGTGAGATCCGCGATCGTCAGCAGCTCGACTGCGAAGCGTCGTATGGAGAGCGCCGGACCGTCAAGGGCCAGGGGCGGGATGATGGCGTTGACGCGGGAGCCGTCCTTGAGGCGTGCGTCCACCATCGGCGAAGATTCGTCGATGCGGCGGCCGACCGCGGAGACGATCCGGTCGATGATGTTAATAAGGTGCGCGTCGCTGTTGAAGCGCACGTCCGTGAGCTCCAGTTTTCCGCGCCGCTCCACGTATACCTGGCTGGGGCCGTTTACCAGGATGTCCGACACCGTCTTGTCGCTCAACAGCGGCTCGAGGGGCCCGAGCCCCAGGACCTCGTCCTCAATCCGCTTTACTACCCGCTGACGGGAGGCAAGGTTCAGGGGCGATTGTTCCTCGTTGATCAGGCGTTCGCAGATTTCACGAATCTGGCTGCGGGCGGCGCGATCCGGGAGGCTGCCAAGGAGCGATAGGTCCATGACTTTGAGGAGGCGCTGATAGATCAGCTCCTTGCACTCCCTCTCCGCCGGCGTCAGCTGGCGTAGGCGATCTTCCAGTTCGGCATTCGGCTCGGCGGCCGTCGTCGCGCGCGGCGACCGGGGTTCCTTGGTCATGGCGACTTCGACCTCATGAAGCCAGAGAACGTCCGCGCCAGCAGACTGCGCGCCTCGACGGGGGTCCCACCCAGGCGCGCCTGCAGGGTCGCAACCGCCTGAGTGATGGCGGCGCCGGCCGCGTATTCGTAAAGGGGGGTGCCGGTTTCCAGGCACGCCGACACGCTGCGAAAATCATTGGGCACCAGCGACAACTCGCCACACCCCAGCGTCGCGCGGATGTCCGCAGTCGTGATAGCGCCGTCCTTCTGGTAGCGGTTCACGACCACCACGATGCGGTCCTTGCCGACCGAGAGCTCACGGCGCAGACAGTTGATGAGGCGCATACCATCCCGCAGGGTGGCGACCGACTGCTGCACGACAATAACGATATGCTGCGCGCGCTCCATCACCAGCGTTGAGATGGGATCTATGCGGCGCGGCAGATCGACGACCACGTGATCGCGCCCGCGGGTTGCCACCGTCAGCAGCTTGTCCGCCTGCCGCGCGGTCACGGCGTGGGTGGCCAGGGCGTCCTCTGCGGCGTGGCCGAGAATCCTCAAGCCGCTGCGGTGCTCGACCAAGTAACCATCGAAAGAGATCTCGTCGATGTCGTCGATGTTCTCGAGGGCCTGGAGCACGCCGCGCTTCGGGAAAAGATCAAAGTACAGGGGAATCGCGCCAAACTGGGTGTCGAGATCGAGCAGCGCCACGCGTCGCTTGCTGACGCCGGCCAGCAGGTGTGCCACGTTACAGGCGAGCAGGGTGGCGCCGCAGCCACCCTTGGCATTCATGAACGCGGTGACAATGGCATCGGCGCGCACGCCGGCCGAGCGGCGGTCGCGCTCGATGCGCCGCAAAGCGGCCACCAGGTCCGCTTCCACGAGCGGTAACGGCAACAGGTCACGCGCGCCGGCGTGCATGGCCAGGCGCATGACCTTCGTATCATTGGTCGCGCCCACGACAATCAGCGGTGGACGCCGGTCCGACGCGCGCGCGGCGACCGACTCCAACTCCGCGTGCGACCCTTCGGCGAGGTGCAGGACCAGCGCATCCGGCAGCGTCTCGACGTCGTGCAGCGGATCAACGTGGCCGTTTACGATCAGCTTGTGCTGCAGGCGCAGACCGGCGTGCTTACGCAGCACGGACTCGAGGGTGGCGAGCGTATCCTTGTTCCGTGATACCAGCAGGACGTTGAGGCGGATGTGGGTTGCTTCGGTCATGGGGTCCAGTTCTTCAGCAGGGCTGCACCGCGCCGGCGCGCGGCACTCCCAGGCTCTCGCGGGGCAGCGTTGAGCTGAACCCGGACAGGTTCATCACCGGCATGATGAAAGGAATCAGCAGCGGAAGGGAAAAGTTCACGATACTCACCCGCACGTAGCGGATGAGCCCGAAATTGGCGGCGGCGTTGGCGATCGCAGCGCCATTGCTGTCGAGATACTCCACGCGCGCATTCGCGGTCGTCAGGCCCGGGACAAATGTGCTGTTTCCGCCCCCGGCGGCGAACACGGCGGCGCTTGCCGGCTTCGGATCCCCGACCGGGCACACCGCAGCCAGTCGGGCGCCGCGGCGGGCGCCCTCGGTCAGCAGGTTCATGGTGTACAGTGCCCGTCCGAATTCGGCCACGCCGAACACCACCATCATGAGCAGCCCTCCGATGATGGCGAACTCGACTGACGTAATCCCTGCCTGCCGGTCGCGTCTCATAGCGGCCTCATGACTACCGTGGCCTTCAGCGGAATCGCCAGCGACAAGGGGCCGGTAAGGCCGAACGTGGGCAGCGACGCCAGCATTGGCTGGTAGGTGTAGGTGGCTGCGACCGAGATGTAGCCGTTGCCGAGGTCAACCGCGGTGACGTTGCCCGCCGCGAGCCCCGGCAGCAGTGGAGTGCCGCCTGCGTTGACGGTGCCGGTCGCGACCAGGTTCGCGGTCGCGGTCTGCAATTGCGCCGTGACGTTGACGATCTGGGCGGTGCTGTTCGCGAGGGCGTTGGCCGCCAGGTAGCGGGCGCCGTCGCGGACCGCCTTGGTGAGGGTGTCGTACTGGCTCATGATTCGCCCGAACTCGGCGGTTGCCAGCATGATAAACAGCAGCACCGGCAGCGCTATCGCGAATTCGACCGCTGCAACACCGCGCTGCGCAGCTGGGGCCGGCCGTGTCGGGGCTCGCATCAGGAGTCTCCGCTACCGGGGTCGTGGTACAGCTGGATGATGTACGGGACGGGTCCCGCTGACGGCGCGGGACCCGATGTGCCGTCGGTATCACACAGACCTACGAATTGTCCTAACACGTAGTCGTTAACCCCCACGTGCGTCGGTTCCTGCAGCAGGAAGAAGCACGCGAAGCCGAGAACCGGCACGGTCGTCGAGCCGTTGGCGGTTCCCGTGCAGTTCCCGATCGGCAACGACAGCATCCGGCGGTTGAAAGCACCGACGGGGGGTGGGTTGGGGTAGTTGCCGGTAGTCGCATCGGCAGACAAGGCCGCTTCGTAGGGTTTGTAGCTGAATACCTGGTCGATGTTCGCAGCCGTGATGGTCGTTGAGCCGGACATGATGGTGAACGAACCGTTGCCATTGTCCGTCACGCTTAACAGGGGCGACGGCTGCTGGACGATGACATCCGGCGGATAAGTCGACTGGGTGCCGCCCATCGGGCCCTGATAGTCGCCGAAGCGCGTGTCCAGACCCTGGACGACGGGTCCGGCTTCGTTGCCGGTCTGGGTTTGCACGGAATTGCCGGACGTAAGGCAGCCGGTGGAACCGCCCGCCATGTTCTGGCGCACGATGTTGGCTCCCGTACCGTCGACCTGGATGAGCTGGAAGTTTCCCGGTCCAACGGTCGAACCGCCCGGAGCGGCGAGCTTCAGGACGGTGGGGGCATTCACGGTATAGCCCCACAGGCCGGCCGCGCCGGCGGCCGGATCGCCGCAGACCATCATCGGCGCGAGTTTGCAGGCGGTGTTTATGCTCGGACTCGGGCCAGCCACCGCCGTGGCGCCCACGGTGATTTGCGAGATGCCTGCCAGCGACACCAGCCAGGTCGGGCGGGTAAATCCATTGGCGATGACACGCACGTACGGCCCTTGCGCGGACCCCGGCGTGAATGGCGGCAGGGTGGCGGAGTACTGCACCGTCACCGACACCGTGCCGCTGCCGTTGGCATAGGCCGCGGCGAGCTCCTGGTTACCCACGGTGTTTGCATTCGCGGCGAAGGCTATCAGGGCCTCGGTGGTTGCAAGGGTGGTGCTGTTGGTGTTGTCCAACATCTTCGCTGCCGCCAGCGCCGCCGCGTCCACGGCATTTTGCAGCCGTGACTTGTTCAATGTCATATGCCCGACATCCAGCGCCAGACCCGCCATGAGCAGCAGCGCGGCCATGGCCGCGACGATGAAAACCATAGCGGCGCCGCGCTGGGGTCGCGACAGTGTTGGTTTTGATTTGTGAAGCGACATGACTGAATCTCCGCGGACTACTTGCCCGCCTCGAAACCGACTTGCCGTGACACGGGCGCCCCTTCCTTATTGACTTCCCCGTGATAGACATCCACGGCGCTCTTGATGCGTTGTCCGTCAGCTCCGGCCGGCGCCAGCGCCGGCGGGTTCGCCGCTGCGGCGCTATCGAGGGTCTGCGCCTCGATCATGCGCGCTGTGGACTTGCCGAGCTGCGAATCCAGATACGGGGTCTCCGTTTCGCAGCCGGTGGCGCAGATCGCTACGGCGGCGAGGCCAATTGCGGTAGCAGGGAATTTCATTGTTGCGGTCTCCTGCCTGATCAATGTGTTGGGGGGGCGGACGTCGTCGCGGGCGCAGTGGGTGCACTGCCTTCCATCCGCCCGCGGAGGTAGAAGTCCACGTTGGACGGATCGATGACGCTGTCGGTAGGCAAGCTCACGTCCTGCGGCCTGATCGGTTTGGCGAGTGTCGGCGTCACGAAAATGACCAGCTCGGTCTGCCCTTTCTGAAAGCTCGAACTGCGGAACAGCGCACCGAGAATCGGAATGTCGCCGAGACCTGGGAATTTGGTGACCCCGTTGTTCATGTTCTCGTTCATGAGACCCGCGATGCCGATGGTCTGGCCGTCGGCGAGCTCGACGGTGGTGGAGGCGCGCCGCTCGCTGATCGCCGGCACGGCGAACACGGTGGATGATGTGATCGGCGTGACGACCAGCGAGTTGGTGGTCACGAGCTGGCTGACGCTGATGTTCAGTTTCAGGTTGATGCGGCCGGTCTCGAGGATCAGCGGCTGGAAAATAAGCTTCACGCCAAAGTCCTTGTACTCGATCCCGATGACACCGTTCTGCTCAGGCACCGGGATGGGGAAGCTGCCGCCGGAGAGAAACTGTGCCTCCTGTCCGGTGAGCGTGGTGACGGTGGGTTCGGCGAGTATGCGTGCGACACCCTGTTGCTGAGCCGCATCGAGCACCAGCTGCGCTGCGAGCTCCTTGCCTACGAAGCCGGCGAAAAGACCCTGGTTCGCGATGCTGGGCACGGTAGGCTGAAACAACGACACGTTCGGCCCTATAGGGTTACCACCGTTGGGAACCGGCAGCCTGGGATCAGGACCGCCAAAAATCGGCGAGTTGGCATTTTGCGGCAGAAAGACAGCCGGGGGGAACGTCGCCCCGCCATTAACCGCACCCGCGGTCCACCTGCTGTTGTTGTTGATCGCGTTGAGCTGGGCGTTCAGCGACCTCATCGCGCTGCGCTGCACCTCGGCGACCTTGACCTGCAGCATGACCTCCTGCGCGCCGCCTACCGTCATGAGATTGATGACCTCGCCCACCTTCTTGTCCGGTGTGTTTCCGGAGCCGGTTTCTTCCTTGAACATGATCTTCTCCTTGGCAGTCGCCGCCTGCTGGAGATAGCCCTTGGCGATCTGCAGCGCTGCATCCATCTTCAGCGCGCTGGTTATCTGCCCGGAGAGGACGATGTTGCGCTGGCCGCTGGCCACCTGGATCTTCTCGCCTGGCAGCGCGCTCGCGAGCAGCTTGCGCAACCCGTCCAGGTCGTGCGTTACAGATACCGAGATCGAGGCGATCAACTGGTCGTTGCGGTCCCATAGCAGTACGTTGGTAGCTCCGAGGTCCTTTCCCAGGACGTATAACTCACCACCGCCGATGACCAGAACGTCAGCGATGTCGGGGTTACCGATTGAGACACGCTTTGCCGCCGTCGACAGGGTGACGACCCGGCTTTTGTAAATTGCAACCGCGAGGCTGGTATTGCGCTCGGCGCGGACGGTTCCCTGATCGGGCGCTTCCTGCGCCTGGACGAAGCGCACAGCGCCTAGACCAAGCAGTGCGGGGATAATAATTCCGCAGACTCTGGATGCGAGCCCTATGCGCATGACGTGTTCCTTCTTATTGTATGTTGGCGTTCGCACGGGCTCTCTCAGGTCGCTGACTCGGAGCTGTGAACGTTGGTGCCGCGGATGATGGTGATCCCGTTGCCCGCCGGCTTGGTCTGCGCGTGGACCTTTCTCACGGGACCTTTGGCGGGCGTAGTCTCGGCGACCAGGTCGGAGTCGTCCTTGGTGGCGCTCTTGTCCATCGGATTCCGTAGCGTCAGCTGAATTCGTCCCTCCTCGCGCGCCTTGACGAGAACTTCCGCCTGCTTCGGCGTCACTTCGAGCGTGACCGCGTGCACGACGACCGGCTGATCCTTGTCCTGGGAAGCGGTCTGGTCCACCGCCAGCACATTCAGATTCCTCAGGACCGTGCGCGTCTCAGCGCGCTGGTTCTCCATACGCGCGGCCACAACGTCCACGTGATTCCCGGGCATGAGAAACCCCGCCACACCGATCACGTCATCGACCCGCACGGTCACAGCACGCATGTCAGGCTTGACGATCGCCGCGAGCGTGCTGCCCGCCGAGCGGTCCGCAAAGCGTTCCTTGAGGAGAATCTCACCGGAAATGACTTTCTGCAGAGCGATGAGCCCGATCACGTCGTCGGCCTTGTCGTAGTGATCGCCGACGTGGGCGCTGCGCGGCAGGGTGATGGTGCTCAAGTGCCGCCCTTCGACTTTGGTACCGAAGGGAATCTCCATGGCCGCAACGACCACCTGCTGCCCGGGATCATTCGGTATGGCACCGGCATTCAGGCGTGCCTGAACCCAGTTTCGCGCGACCCACGCCGCGCCGATCGCCAGGCCGAGGGAGACCACAATGAGAAGAAGGCCGCGTTGTTTGGTCATCGTGATTTTCCTGCCGGCAGCTTAAGCACCGGCACTCAGGAAGTAGTTCTGCCACGCCCAGCGCAGGGAAGTTGTGCTCAGCTCATCCGCCGCGCCGAGGTAAGCGGAGTGATCGAGTGCCATGTCGATCAGATCACGCGGATGACAGGGGAGCAGCGGCACTTTGAGCGGGCGGTGCAGCTTGTCGATCACGCTTTGGCAAATCGCCGGATCGTAGTCTACGGCATGCAACGCACAGACCTGCTTCCAGATATCGTGATACTGGTTTTCGTCCAACGCTGTGAACTGGATCTTGTAACCGATACGTCGCAGGAAGGCTTCGTCGGCCAGCTCAGCGGGGTCCAGATTGGTGGAGAACACCAGGATCAGGTCAAAGCGGACTGTGAAGTGCTGACCATTCTGCAGGCGCAGATGATCGCGCCCCTCTTCCATCGGCACGATCCAGCGGTTGAGAACCACGTGCGGTGGCACGCGCTGCCGCCCCAGATCATCGAGGATGAACATACCGTTGCTCGCCTTCAGCTGCAGCGGTGCGCGGTACTGGCGCGTCGCGGCGTCGAACTGCACCTCGAGCATGTCGGCCGTGAGCTCACCGCCGGTCAGCACCAGCGGACGCCGGCACAGGATGAAACGCGGATCGTAGCCATCATCCAGCAGGACGCTCGGGTCGGACGTCTGCGGCAGCGGAACGTGCATGGTGGGATCGAATATCTGTATGACCGCGTCACCGATCGCGATCGCGTGTGGCACCAGCGCGGCGTCGTCGAGCAGCCGCGCGAGCCGTTGGGTGATGTAGGTCTTGCCGGTTCCCGGATTACCGTAGACGAACAACGCCTTCCCCGAGTTGAGCGCCGGCCCCAGTCGATCCAGCAGCGCGGGGCTCAGCACCAGGTCGTGGAAAGCCGCGTGCATGCGCTCGCGCGTTACGAGTCGCTCGCGCACCGACTGCATCTGCACGACCTCGGTGTAGACGTCCAGCGGCACGGGTGCCGCGCCAATGTAGCCGCTTCTCGCCAGCGCAGCGACAGCACTGTCCCTGCCGCGCTCGGTGAGCGCGTAGCGCAGGCCCTGATCGTCCGTCGTCCGCGCGCGGATTTCGACGCGCCCCTCGCGTCGCAGGAAATTCAGCGTGTCGTCCAGGATCGGGCCGGCCAGAGCCGTGCGCTTCCCCAACGCAGCAAGGTTGAGCACCCCGGCCTCGTAGAGATGCTTCGCAAGCAAATCGCCCAGGAAGGTGACTGTAAGTCCCGTTTCCGCGATGGTCTTGGGACGTGGCGCGGCACAGGCCGCGCGCAGAAAGACTACCTCGCCTTCGTCGACACTCAGATCAGGTGCACTGCTCATCTTGTCCTACTTCCAGATGACGGAAATGATAGTCCCGGCGGCGATTGCCAGGCCGTAGGGAAAACGCCGCCGCCCGAGAGTGTCGTCCGCAGGCGGCTCCCACAACTGCACCCGGCCGGTGTCGAGCGTCGCCTTGGCCTGGAACATCCACCGGCGGGCCCGCTCAAGTAGGTTTC
>Ga0209167_10000117_pt1 | contig 78083 bp, 74 predicted proteins | sample Coa_R1_9_FD_187154 | JGI IMG/M metagenome (GOLD analysis project Ga0209167, IMG submission 187154) | Surface soil microbial communities from Centralia Pennsylvania, which are recovering from an underground coalmine fire - Coalmine... | ecosystem: Environmental > Terrestrial > Soil >... | reverse complement strand
AGGATCAGAACATTCGCAAAAGAGCTGATCGATCTGCGGCCGGATGTTATCCTTAGTCAGGGGTCTGGACCGACCAGCGCCCTTGCCGGCGAGACGCGGACAATTCCCATCGTATTCGTGACCGTAGGCGATCCCACCGCCAGCGGTTTAGTCACGACCTTCGCACGTCCTGGCGGCAACATCACCGGTTTCGCGGTCGACGATGCCGCACAGGGCGGCAAATGGGTGGAGCTATTGAAGGAGATAGCGCCGGGCACGGTAAGTGTGGCGTTGCTGTGGAATCCGGCAACAGGTCCTTCGCCCCAACGATACATGCCTTTCATTCAAGCCGCCGCATCCTCACTTGCCGTCGAGGTGGGTGCCGCTCCAGTCCACGCGAAGGACGAAATTGAAGGCATCATTGCTGCGCAAGCGCGAGTTCCGGGTGGTGGTGTCATCGTGATGCCGGCCTCATTCAACACATTAAATCGCGACTTGATCATTGCGTTGGCAGCCCGCTACAAGGTTCCGGCGATCTATACCAATCCCTTTTTTGCGGAATCAGGCGGCTTGATCAGCTACGGTGCTAACTATGCCGAACAGTTCCGCCAGGTGGCAGTGTACATAGACCGCATCCTCAAGGGAGCGAAGCCTGCCGACCTCCCGGTGCAAGTGCCGACAAGGTTCGAACTGCTCATCAATCTCAAGACCGCCAAGGCGCTTGGCCTCACTGTCTCACCGACGCTACTCGGTCGCGCCGACGTGGTGATCGAATAGACCGCTCCACTTCCGCTGTTGTGCAGGTTTGAGACATGCCAGGTAGCCTGACGATTTCCGCTCTCCGGGGGTAGAACGGACCTCCCGCGATCTCTGCTTTCCCCACGCCGATGAGGTGTTCGAAGATGCTTGCTACCTGCGCTCCCCGGCAGCGAAGGCGGCTGCAGTCTTAGTAAAACAGGAGGTCGACCTTGAAGAAGGTGATGCCATTGATAGTCGCGTTGCTATGGGTTCATCCGGTAGTAGCCGAGCAGCTTCCGCTCTCTCCTGCCGGGGTGAAGACGCTCGCGCCGGACGGTGCGATCAAGCCGACGGGTACGTGGAGTCTCGGTACGCGCGCGGGCGACTTCGTCTTCGTCGCCGGAATGCGCGGGATCGATCCGAAAACGAACCAGCAGGTCGGGGGTGACGAGGCTCGTATCCGCCAGGCTTTCCTCAATATGAAGCTGATCGCCGAATCCGAAGGAGCAACGCTGCGCGACGCGGTTCGCCTCGTCGTCTACGTCACGGACATGTATCGCTTCCGCCCCGTGGTAAACAAGATCCAGGAAGAACTGTGGGGCGCTGGTCCCTATCCGCCGCGCACCATCGTCGAAGTTCATCGGCTGAATGGTGACGATATCTGCGAGGTTGAAGGCACTTTCTATGCGCCAAGCAGGAAATAGCTCATGATGGCGTGATTGCAAAAATCTCTCCGGAGGGGAATGTTTTCAAGCCAAGGGGGTCAACACGTTTGGCTGGAGGGCTCGCGGAAAACAAAGCAGGAGGCTCAAATGACCAAATCGTCGCTCAGATTTGTGACGCTGGGGACTTTCCTGGCGATGCTGATCGCTACGCTCGCATTCACGCCGGCATTTGCGATGGGAGGCGGTGGAGGAGGTGGTGGTGGTGGCGGCGGCGGCGGCGGTGGTCCTGGCGCCATAATGCACGTGGACCCTGCCGATCAGCCTTCGTCGCAACCGAGCCGGTCGGGTATCAAATCCACCCACAAGATCAAGAAGACCACCAGGCATTCGAGCATTCGACAACCCGGCACTTAGCCAGGGTTGCCGCACGGACGGTGCGATCAAGCCAGTGGGCACGCGACGGGCATACGGAGTCTCGGTTCGCGCGTGGGCGATTTCGTCTTCGTCGCCGGCAGGAAATAACTCGCAACGACTGCTCGAATGTGGCGGCGTGAAAAAATCGTTTTCGAGGGGAACATTTTCAAGCGAACGCGAGTCAACATGTCCAGCTGGAGGAATCGCCGCAGACGAAAGCAGGAGGCTCAAATGACCAAATTGGTGCTCAGGATTGTAACGCTGTGCATTTTCCTGACGGTGCTGATCGCCGCGCCGTCGTTCACTCCGGCCTTTGCGATGGGAGGCGGCGCGGGTGGAACCGGGTCTGGTGCATATCCTTCTTCCTTGACTCGCCTGGACCCCCCTGACCAGCCTTCGCCGCAACCGAGACGCGCGCACGTCAAATCCACCCACAAGATCAAGAAGACCACCATGCATTCCAGCATTCGACAGCCCGGCACTTAGAGCGTTTTCGAGCGAAAGCCTGCCCCGGACCTGATCCGGGGTGGATACGGGTTCGCGTGAAGAAAACGCGTCGTTTGGCCGCGCCGATCACTGCGCGCGCCGATCACACCCGTTCGCTATTTCAAAAACGCGTTTATTTTCTAAAACGTATTTTATTTGTGAAGGCGAAAAACGCGCCTATGTGAGCCGCGAAAGGAGAACGGCCATGACGAAATTCGGATTGATTGGAGCAGCTCTACTTTCGCTTGTGATGGCGACCCCCGCGACGGCAATGCACCGTCATTATCACCACTACGATTACCTCCATTCGCTCAAATATCACTTCGGCCCGACCTACGGAGCCTACAACTACTACCGCGGGTACGGCTTCGACCGCAGAAACACCTTTGACTAACTCGTCATAAGGGAGCCGTTGCCGCCCCCGGGCTTCGTTGCCGACGCCGAGCGCGCTCAAGTCAAGCGCGCGACTACCGCTATTGGCCCGCGCAATTGATTGGACTTATCGAGCTGCGCGGTTAGCATGAGCAACATTCCGCAATTCGAAGGAATAATCCCCAGGCCATGCTAAACGCGGTTGCCATCATCATACACGCCGTTGTGGGGTGGGGGCTTTGCGGCGCGACGGTCGGCGTCGGCCGCAAGATGACCACGCTGTACAATGCGCTCATTGCCCATGCGATCGCCGCGCCGATCATCTTCGGCGCCTTGTCCTTCGTCTATTTCCGGTGGTTTGGCGGCACGGGGCCGGCCGCGACGGCCGCGTTTTTCCTTGCCATCGTCGTCTTCCTCGACGCGTTTGTGGTCGCGCTGCTGGTCGAAAAGAGCTTCGACCCGCAGCGTTGTCGGCACATGGCTGCCGTTCGTGCTGATCTTCCTCGCTGTATGGGTTACCGGGACCGTGATGGCCGTTCCGTCTTGATCCGGGCGAGGCTTGCACCCGGTCAGGCGCTCAAACCTCGAGCCATTCCTTGCGCACCGTCTCATTGGCTGTGAGTTCGGCGGGTGTGCCCTCGAACACGATGCGGCCGTGGCCCATGACGTAGACGCGGTGCGATATCCGCATCGCGATTGAGAGCTTCTGCTCGACCAAGAGGATGGCGACGCCGCGCCTGGCGATTTCGGCGATGAGGTCGCCGACCTGTTGCACGATGAGAGGGGCGAGCCCCTCGGTCGGCTCGTCGATCATGATGAGTTCGGGGTCGCCCATCAGCGTGCGGCAGATCGTCAGCATCTGCTTCTCGCCGCCCGAAAGCACGCCGGCCGACGTGTCGGCCCGCTCGGCGAGATTCGGGAACATCTTGAGCATGTCCTCGAGCCGCCATTTGCCGGGATGCCTGGTGTCCTTGACGCCAAGCAGCAGGTTCTGCCGCACCGTCAGGCCGGGGAAAATGTCGCGATGCTCCGGAACGTAGCCAAGCCCGAGCCGCGCGATGCGGTAGCTCGGCAATCCCGCGATGTCGCTGCCATTGAACTTGATGGAGCCCTGCGGCGGCACTTCGCCCATGATCGCCTTCACCGTGGTCGAGCGGCCGACGCCGTTGCGCCCCAACAGGCTCACCACTTCGCCGGCGTCGATATGCATGTCGACGCCTTGCAGAATGTGGCTCTTGCCGTAATAGGCATGGAGACCTTCGACCTCCAGCATCATGCGGCTTCCTCGCCGAGATAGGCTTCGCGTACCTTTGGATTTCCGCGAATTTCCTGCGGTGTTCCCGAGGCGATGATCTGGCCGTAGACCAGGACCGAAATCCTGTCGGCCAGCCCAAACACCACGCTCATGTCGTGCTCGACGATCAGAAGCGTGCGGCCCTCGGTCAGCCGGCGGATCAGCGCCACGGCGCGTTCGGTTTCCGCACGGCTCATGCCCGCGGTCGGCTCGTCGAGCAGAATGACGTTGGCGCCGCCGGCGACCGTGATGCCGATTTCGAGCGCGCGCTGCTCGGCGTAGGTCAAGAGGCCCGCTGGCACGTCGCGCCGTGCGGTCAGGTTGATGTTGGCGAGAATTTTCGCGGTGCGTTCGCGCACCTCGGGCAAATTGTCGATATTCTTCCAGAACGCGTAGCGCTGGCCGGTCGACCACAGGACCGCGCAGCGCAGGTTCTCCCACACGCTCATATTGGCAAAGACGTTGGTGACCTGAAAGCTGCGCGACAGCCCGCGCCGGTTGATCTGATAGGGAGGCAGGCCCGAAATCTCCTCGCCGCGCAGTTTAACGCTGCCCGAGGTCGGCGCCATGTATCCGCTGATCAGGTTGAAGGTGGTCGATTTGCCCGCGCCGTTCGGACCAATCAGCGCGTGACGCTCGCCCTGCGCCACGCTCAGGCTGATATCCCTGAGAATGGCGATGTCGCCAAAACTCTTCTTGATGCCGTGCAGTTCGATCGCAGCGCTCATGCGGCAACGCCTTTTTCACGCGCGAGGCTGGTGGCGTCGTTCCAAGCGTGTCCGACCCAGGCCCAGGTCCTGCGCGCCACCAGAAAGCCGCCGATTAGGAGAACGACCGACATCGCCCAGACAGAGGGGCTCGCCGCGTCGAAGCCGACGCCGAACGCCTTGATGCGCGAATCGTCGCCCGGGTTGACCGTGTAGTGTGCACGATCGTTTACCGCGAGCACGAAACCCGCAAGCATCGCAAGCGTCGGCACCAGCGCGATGAGGTAGCTCGGCAGCACCTTCGGCAACGTACCGGCCCTCAAGAGGGGGCGATGCATCATCAACAGCCCGGTGATGCCGCCCGGCGCAAACATCACCACCGCTATGAAGATCAGTCCGAAATAGAGCTGCCACACCTGTGTCAGATCGCTCAAGCCGAGCGACACGAAGGTGACGAAGATCGCGCCGACGATGGGACCAATGAAGAAGCCGATGCCGCCGATATAGGTAGCGAACAGCACGGTTACCGACTGCGCCGCCCCGAGATAGGCGGAGTTCGCGATCTCGAAATTGATCGCAGCCAGCGCGCCGGCGATGCCGGCAAAGAAGCCGGAGAAGCAGAACGCAAGATACCGGATGACGTGCGGATTGTAGCCGACGAACTGGACGCGCTCAGGATTGTCGCGAACCGCGTTGCACATGCGGCCGAGCGGCGTGCGGGTCAGCGCATACATCGCGATCACCGCGATCAGAGTCCACGCCGCCACCAGATAATAGATCTGGATCTGCGGGCCGAAATTCCAGCCGAACACCTTTAGCAGTTTGGTGCGGTTGGCGGAGACGCCGGCTTCGCCGCCGAAGAAAGTCCGCAGGATCAGCGCGGACGAGGCAATCAGTTCGGCAACCCCGAGCGAAATCATGGCGAACGCCGTTCCGCTTCGCTGGGTGGACACCCAGCCGAGCAGCACGCCAAAAAACAGCCCGGTGATGCCGCCGATCAGGGGAACGACGGGGAGCGGGATCGGCAGCTTGTTGGCGCCGATGATGTTGATGGCGTGAATCACGAGAAAGCCGCCGAGGCCGTAATAGACGGCGGGCCCGAATGAGAGCATGCCGGTCTGGCCGAGCAGGATATTGTAGGACAGCGAGAAGATGATGGAGATACCGATCAGGCTGAACGTCGTCAGCGATCCCCCGGAGCCGAAAATATTGGGCAGCACCAGAAGTGCTGCCGCGGCCGCGACCCACATCCCGTAGAAGTTGAGCTTCTCGGCTGCGGTCGGCAGCGGCGGCGCCGCGCTGGAGGCGATATCGCTCATGTGTCGCGGGTCCCGAGCAGGCCCATCGGGCGAAAGACCAGGATCAGCACCAGCAGCACGTAAGGCACGATCGGCGCAATCTGCGCGATCGTGACGCTCCAGATGTCGGCAAGCCAGGTCGAGGCATAGTCGGGACTGAGTGGACCGAAGGCGCCCGAAAGCGAGCCGTTCATCGAGACCGCAAACGTCTGCACCAGGCCGATCAGCAGCGAAGCGACGAACGCTCCGGGCAGCGAGCCCAATCCCCCGACCACGACGACCACAAACAGGATCGGACCGAGCAGGCCTGCCATGTTCGATTGCGTCACGAGCGCAGGTCCTGCGATCACGCCCGCGACGGCGGCAAGCGCAGTGCCGACGCCGAACACCAGCATGAAGATGCGCCCGACATTGTGGCCGAGATGGGCCACCATGTGCGGATGGGTCAGCGCCGCCTGAACGATCAGGCCGATGCGCGTCTTCTTGAGGACGACCAGGAGGCCTACGAAGATCGAGATCGACACCAGCAACATGAACATCTTGTAGGCGGGATAGTTGGTGGAGAAGATCGTGAAGGCAGAGAAGTCAAGCGAGGGCGGGATTCGGAAATCAACCGGGCTCTTGCCCCAGATGATCTGCACGACTTCCTCGATCACAAATGCCAGCCCGAACGTGAACAGAAGTTCCGCGACGTGGCCGTTCCGGTGCACGCGGCGCAGCCCGAAGCGCTCGACGCCGGCGCCGATCGCGCCCGCAAGCAGTGGTGCGATCAACAGCGCCGGCCAGAAGCCGAGCCACCGGCTGGTCTGAAAACCGAAGAAGGCGCCAAGCATGTAGAAACTGGCATGCGCGAAATTGAGCACGCCGAGCATGCTGAAGATGACGGTCAGGCCGCTGGCCATCAGGAACAGCAACATGCCGAACAGGACGCCGTTGAGCGTGGAGATGACGATCAGTTCAAGCACGGCCCAACGTCTCCCAAGTGTGAGCGGCATTCGCCCCGGTAAGCAACGGAGCGAATGAGATTCGCGTTGGAAGGATCAGCTGGGTCGGTCCATCTTGCAGGTGGTCGGCAAGATCGTTTGTGGGGTTTCAATCTTACCAACGCCTTTCCAGCCCCAGCCGGTCTTTTCCTCGTCGAACGGTTCCCGTTCGCTGCGTTCGCCGAATGAAGCAATGTACATCGGCTGGAAGAACTGGTGGTCGTCCTTTCGCATGAAGCCTTTCCCGCCGTCGAACACGTCGAATTCCATGGCTTCCAACGCCGCCGCTACCTTTACCGGATCAAGCGACTTGGCCCTTTCCGCTGCAATAGCGAACATTCGCATTTGGTTAACGGCGCGCGGATAAAAGTTGGTCGGAACGTCCGAGTACCGCGCCCGCAGGGCCTTCTCGAATGCTTGCGACGGGGCATTGTCGATGTTCGCGTAGCCCTCGGTGATTTGAAAGACCTGATGGTTGAGGTTGGCCTGCTTGATTGCGGTCGGGCCGCCGGTACCGGCGGCATAATAGGTGTACCAGTTCACCTTCAGCCCGGCGTCGGCGGCTGCCTTCAACAGCAGCGCGAAATCCTGGCCCCAATTGCCGGTCACCACGGTGTCGGCGCCGGACGCCTTGATCTTGGCGATATAGGGCGCAAAATCGGTGATCTTCAAAAGCGGATGCAGTTCGTCGCCGACGATCTTGATGTCCGGCCGCTTGGCGGCCAGCATGGCCTTGGCCGAGGACCTGACGGATTCGCCGAACGAATAGTCCTGATTGATCAGGTAGACGTTTTTGATCGCCGGCACCGTCTTCATGTAGTTGGTGAGCGCTTCCATCTTGATGTCGGAATTGGCGTCCCAGCGGAAATGCCAGTAGCTGCACTTGGCGTTGGTGAGGACCGGGTCGACCGCGGCATAGTTGAAGTAGAGGACTTCCTTGCCGGGATTGCGCTCGTTGTACTTGGTCACGAAATCCGACAATGCGCCGGCGACCGAGGAACCATTGCCCTGGGTTATGTAGCGCACGCCGGCGTCGATCGCCTTCTGCGCCTGGATCAGGCTCTCTTGCGCATTGGTCTTGTTGTCGAGCGGAACGATCTCGACCTTCTTGCCCTGGATACCGCCCTTGGCGTTTACCTCATCGGCAAGGAACTGGAATATCTTGAGGCCGATTTCGCCGATGCTGGCGCCGCCGCCAGACAAGGGATCGATATAGCCGATCTTGAGCGTTTCCTCCGCCATCGCACCGGAGCAAAGCATCGGTAGCGCAAAGGCCGCGGCCATCATGGATTTACGCATGTTATTCCTCCCTGAGGTTGCTTCTTGTCGGCTGTTCTTTGAAGGGCCCGGCCGCCGGAACGGCTTCGGTTTCAGCGGGTGTCGCAGCCCGATTAACGATGATTGTGGGCCAACGCTTGCAAACCCGCAAGCCCGCTGACTGGATCGGCGGAAAAGGGCATTTTTGGACTCATTGCTTGGGGGAATGGGGTCATGGTAGGGGTTTGCGATAGCCCGGTTTGGCCCAGTGTCACGGGCGGGTCCAGCGCAATGTCTTTCGTCGCCGTTGTACTGCTTTGGGCAGTCCCGGCGCGCTGTCGGAGTGAAAATGGCGGTTCATGATTCGAAACGGCGCGTGGCGCTCATCACCGGCGTCACGGGACAAGATGGCGCCTATCTCGCGGAATATCTGCTCGGCCTCGGCTATACCGTGCACGGGATCAAGCGGCGGTCGTCTTCGTTCAATACCGCGCGCATCGATCATCTCTACGAGGATCCGCATAAGGGCAACGTGCCGTTCCTTCTGCACTATGGCGACATGACGGATTCGACCAATCTGATCCGGCTGATGCAGCAGATCAGGCCGACCGAGATCTACAATCTGGCGGCGCAGAGTCACGTCGGCGTCAGCTTCGAAAGCCCGGAATATACCGCCAATGCCGATGCGATCGGCGTGCTGCGGCTGCTCGAGGCCATCCGGATTCTCGGCATGGAGAAGGAGACGCGCTTCTACCAGGCCTCGACCTCGGAACTGTATGGACTGGTGCAGGAGGTGCCGCAGAAGGAAACCACGCCGTTCTATCCGCGCTCGCCTTATGGCGTCGCCAAGCTTTACGGCTACTGGATCACGGTGAACTACCGCGAAGCCTACGGCATGTTCGCCTCCAACGGCATCCTGTTCAACCATGAGAGCCCGATCCGTGGCGAGACCTTCGTGACACGCAAGATCACCCGCGGAATCGCCCGCATCGAGACCGGCCTGGAACAGACGCTCTATCTCGGCAATCTCGACGCCAAGCGCGACTGGGGCCATGCCAGGGATTACATCGAGGGCATGCACATGATCCTGCAAGCCGATGCGCCGGATGATTTCGTGCTGGCCACCGGCGAGACGCGCTCGGTGCGCGAATTCGTGGAGCTTGCCTTCGCCGAGGTCGGCCGCAGCATCGAGTGGCGCGGCGCGGGGATCGAGGAGACCGGCGTCGACAAGAAATCCGGCAGGACCCTGGTGCGGATCGATCCGACGTATTTTCGCCCCACCGAAGTCGACCTTCTGATCGGCGATGCCAGCAAGGCGCGGCAAAAGCTCGGCTGGAAGCCGAAGACGAGCTTCGCCGATCTCGTCAAGCAGATGGTGGCCGGCGATCTTGCGATCGCGCGCCTCGAGGTTGGCAATGGCAAGCGCCCCGTTTGATCTGAAGGGCAAGACGGTCTTTGTCGCCGGACACAAGGGCATGGTCGGCGGCGCGCTGGTGCGCCGGCTTGCGAGCGAAGACGTCGAACTGCTCACCGCGGGGCGCAGCGAGCTCGATCTGCGCGATCAGGCGGCGGTGTTCAACTGGTTCGCAGAGAGGCGCCCGCAGGCGGTGTTTCTGGCGGCGGCGAAAGTCGGCGGCATCGTCGCCAACAACACGCTGCGCGGCGAATTCATCTACGACAATCTGATCATCGCCGCCAATGTGATCCACGCCGCGCACATCAACGGCGCCGAGAAGCTGATGTTTCTCGGCTCCTCCTGCATCTATCCGAAACTCGCAGCCCAGCCGCTGCGCGAGGACTCGATGCTGACCGGGCCGCTGGAAGCGACGAACGAGCCCTATGCCATCGCCAAGATCGCCGGCATCAAGATGGTGGAGGCCTATCGCAGCCAATACGACTGCGACTTCATCAATGTGATGCCGACCAATTTGTACGGGCCGGGCGACAATTATCACCCGGAATACAGCCACGTCGTCGCCGCCCTGATCCGCAGGTTTCATGAGGCGAAGCTGTCCGGTGCGTCCGATGTCGTGGTGTGGGGCACCGGCACGCCGCGGCGGGAATTCCTCTATGTCGACGACCTCGCAGACGCCTGCATTTTCCTGATGAAGAACTATTCTGCTGGCGAACTCGTCAATATCGGCACCGGCGAGGACATCACGATTGCCGAATTCGCCCGCGTGGTCGCCGCCGTCGTCGGCTATGGCGGTACGATCAGCTACGACCCCTCGCGGCCCGACGGCACGCCACAAAAGCTGCTCGATGTCGGCCGGCTCGCCAAACTCGGCTGGCGCGCCCGCACTTCGCTCGAGGATGGCATCAAGCTCGCATATCGGGCGTATCTGAGCGAGACGAAGCAGGCGGCTGAGTGATTCTCGGCGGCCCCTCTACCGTCGTCGCGAGGAGCGGTAGCGACGAAGCAATCCGAAGGTCGTCATTCCGGGATGGTGCGTTAGCACCAGACCCGGAATCTCGAGATTCCGGGTTCGATGCTTCGCATCGCCCCGGAATGACGGTGAAAAAATTATCGCGCCGCCCCTCGCGGCGGATTTTTCCCGAGCGCCGCCGCCATCGCCGCGATCAGCGGCTTCATGAAGAAGGCGTCGTTGGCGGGATAAATATCCGTGCGCAGGCCGTGCGATTTGAGTTCGTCGGAAACGGCGGGGCCGACGGACGCGATCGGTGTCTTGGCAAGCCCCTCGCGCAAGCGCGCCTCCGCGCCTCTCGCCCGCGCCACTTCGATCAGGCGGCGAATCTGTCCGAGATTCGTCAACGCGATCGCATCGATCCGCCCCTCTGCCATCTCCTCGATCGCGGCGACGATGTTGGCGTCGGCCGCTTGCGCGTCGTAGACGTAAGGCACGACAAGATCGACCTTCCCGCCTTGTGTGGTGATGGCGCCGATCAGCGCGGAGTGGTCCTTGTCCGGGTAAAGCTGCAGGCCGACGCGATGGCCCATCAGATCAAGCCGCGCCAGTATTTCGGCGACGCCTTCGGAGGTCGGCTTCTCCGTCGTCACTTGCGGCTCCAGCCCGATTTCGCGCAGCGCCCGGCCGGGCTTGGGGCCGCGGGCGAATTTTCGGGCCTTGCCAAGGGCTCTGATAAATTCCTGTTCGGCGTTGATGCGGCAGGCGACCTTCAACAGGCGGCGCAGGCCTTCGCCCGTCATCAGCACCAGATCGTCGAAGGGTTTTTCGATGCAACGGGCAATCCAGGCCTCGACCGGCGCGGGGTCAGCCACATCGTGAATCGTAAACATCGGGCATTGCAGCACGTCCGCGCCTTGCTCGGCGAGCAGGCGGGAAAATTGCGCTTCCTCGCGCGTTTCCAGGATCAGGATGCGGTAGCCGTTCAGTCTTTCAGCCATGATCGTGTAACCATGATCGCGCAGCCGTTCCTTTACTCCAACTTCGAATGCCTTCCCTTTGTTCATCATGATCCCTTAGCCGGGATTGGCGCAAGGCCGTCGCGGATGATAGAGCAGGGCGGCCGTTATTGTTCCCTGCCGTTATTGTAATCGATCCCGCACATGCCCGATCATCAATTTGTACTGACGCTCTCCTGTCCGGATCGGCCCGGAATCGTGTCCGCGGTGTCGACGTTCCTTGCCCACAATGGGCAGAACATTCTCGACGCCCAGCAGTTCAACGACGTCGAGACCGGCCATTTCTTCATGCGCGTGGTGTTCAATGCCGCCGATCTCGCCGTCAATCTGTCGGCGCTGCAGACCGGTTTCACCGCGATCGCGAACCGCTTCGGCATGGAGTGGCAGATGCGCGATCGCGCCAGCCGCCGCCGGGTGATGCTGCTGGTCTCGAAATCCGACCATTGCCTTGCCGATATTCTCTATCGCTGGCGTACCGGCGAACTCGAGATGATCCCGACCGCGATCGTCTCCAATCATCCCCGCGAGACCTACGCCAGTCTCGATTTCGGCGACATCCCGTTTCACTATCTGCCGGTGACGAAGGAGACGAGGGCGGCGCAGGAGTCCGCGATCTTGGAACTGGTCGATCAGACCAGGACCGACCTCGTGGTGCTGGCGCGCTACATGCAGATACTGTCGGACGAGACGTCAGCTAAACTCTCCGGCCGCTGCATCAACATCCATCACTCGTTCCTGCCGGGCTTCAAGGGCGCGCGGCCCTATCATCAGGCGCATGCGCGCGGCGTCAAACTGATCGGCGCCACCGCCCATTATGTTACGAGCGACCTCGACGAAGGGCCGATCATCGATCAGGACGTCGAGCGCATCAGCCATCGCGATACGCCCGACGATCTCGTCCGCAAGGGCCGCGATATCGAGCGCCGCGTGCTGGCGCGCGCGGTGCGCCATCATCTTCAGGATCGCGTGATCCTCAATGGCCGCAAGACCGTGGTGTTCATGGATTAGGCGGCGTCGGTTTGCTAGCTGGAGCATGATGAGATTAGATTGAGGAGCAGCGGCAGCGGAGGTCTGCCCCTCTCCCGTTGGGAGAGGGCTGGGGTGAGGGATGACGGTCTCTCGATAGGGCAGTGCCCCCTCACCCGATTTGCTGCGCAAATCGACCTCTCCCCGCAGGGGAGAGGTGAGACGAACGAGCCGAGCGACGCGATTCACTCCAGAACCATCCCGTTCTGCAAACGAGATCGCGCGGTCGCCGCCGGCTATGCGTCGCGCTTGCGATGCGGATCGTGCTTCGAGAGCACGTCCTTGAGGTAATCCCGGCTTTTCCATTCGGGCGGCGGCGGCTCGTATCCGGGTCGAGGAACGAAGGGATTTGCCGGTATGGGCGCGGAGGCGCCCGTCAGGTCCGGAATGTAGCGCGGGCAGTTCGGGAAGATCTCGCATTTGACGCGCACGACGAGTTTTGCGCCATGGTGCTGGCGAAGCGTTTCGGCGCGATCGTCAATCGTTGCCTTGCCTCGGATGCGCGTGCGAAACGACTTGCCGTCGAAGCGCACGAACAACAGCCCGACGTTCGGGTTGCGGCGAATATTGCCGAGCGTGCGGTACATGTTGTTGCCATCGTATTCGGGGTACTCGAGCGTGTCGGGCCCGGTGATCCTGACGAAGCCGGGATCGCCCGAACGCATCGAACAATCGACATTATCTTGATAGCTCGTCGCGATGAAAAAGAATCGCGCCGCTTCGATGAGCGCGCGGTCCTGCTCCCAGAACTCGAAGTGGAGGCGATGCCTCTCGAGACCGTCGGCGACACGCCGGCCGTCGAAGCGGTCCTGCAGCTCGCGCATGCCGTCGTGGTAGAAGGGCGCGCGGTCGATCGGGTCGCTCATGTGGGTCTCCGCGGCTCACTTGCGGCATGCCTTGCTTCTTAGCAGACCACAGCCATTGGCGCGACGGGAGCAGTGTTTAATGAACCGGATCGAGCGATTGCGGTGACGGGGCGGGAGCCGCGGCATTGGCGTTGGCCGCAGGTTCGAGGCGCTTGCGCTCCTGTTCCTTCATGTAGGCATCGTATTCCGGGGTGCCGCGCCGCGGCGGCACGCCGGGCGGCAGGCCGCCGGCCCATTGCGGCAAATAATCGCTCATGCCGACCGAAAGCTTCTCGTTGATGGACGAGCAGCCGCCCAGGGCGAGGCCTGCGAGCATTAAAGCAAGCATCGCGGCGATATGGTGAACGCGGACTGGCATCGGCAGAACGTTAAAACTCTTCGCCTTTAAAAAAGATGGATTTAGGGCCGCGCGGCCCGGCCCGCTGGGACCGCCTGACTTCAGGGCATCCGGTAGCATGGATCATCAGGGGCCGTCCGGCTTCTTTGTTGACAAGACCATTTTCTTTGTACATTCGTACAAATGAAATCGACGATGCGGAGTAAGCGAAAACCCTATCACGCGGTACACAAGCTTGGCGCCACGGGTGAGCTACGTTGGCACGGTGCCAATCGTTGCCAACCATTGGCGATGAGAGAATGCGTGAGGAAACGCCTTTGAAGGGGAGTTGGCCTTTGAGGTATCAAGACACCTAAAGGCGGGCGCTGCATGGGAGCATCGCCACACCCGACGCGGCGCGGTTTATTAGGAGGCGCGCCGTTCGTTGAATTGACGACAGGCCACCGCGAGATGCCATCTCGCCACGGTACGGCCGCCAAAAAACAGGCTACGGTCAATGCCAGGCCGGCACTTCGAGCCAAATATCGATCAGGGAGATACGTTCATGTTTGTTCGCAGTCAATTTTTGCCGGCCGCAGGCGCCGTTGCCCTCGCAGGCGCGCTTGCCCTTGCGCCGGCGCGGGCCGAAGACCCCGTCAAGATCGGCCTGATCGTGCCGATGACCGGCGGTCAGGCCTCGACCGGCAAGCAGATCGACAATGCGGTCAAGCTGTACATGCGAGAGCACGGCGATACCGTTGCCGGAAGGAAGATCGAAGTCATCCTAAAGGACGACGCCACGCTTCCCGACAACACCAAGCGCCTCGCGCAGGAACTGATCGTCAACGACAAGGTGAATTTCATCGCCGGATTCGGCATCACCCCCTCGGCGCTTGCCGCAGCACCGCTCGCGACGCAGGCCAAGGTGCCTGAAATCGTGATGGCGGCCGGCACCTCGATCATCACCGAGCGCTCGCCCTATATCGTGCGCACCAGTTTCACGCTTGGGCAATCATCCACGATCATCGCGGACTGGGCGGTGAAGAACGGCATCAAGAAGGTCGCGACGCTCACCTCGGACTACGCGCCCGGCAACGACGCGTTGAATTTCTTCAAGCAGAACTTTACCGCCGGCGGCGGCGAGATCGTCGAAGAGGTCAAAGTGCCGCTCGCCAATCCCGACTTCGCGCCGTTCTTGCAGCGCATGAAGGATGCCAAGCCCGACGCCATGTTCGTGTTCGTGCCGGCGGGGCAGGGCGGCAGCTTCATGAAGCAATATGCCGAGCGCGGGCTCGACAAGGCGGGCATCAGGGTGATCGGCCCCGGCGACGTGACGGACGACGATCTCCTCAACAACATGGGCGATGCCGTGCTCGGCACCGTTACCGCGCATCTTTACTCGGCGAACCATCCGTCCGCGATGAACAAGGAATTCGTCGCCGCCTACAAGAAGGCGTACAACCAGCGCCCCGGCTTCATGGCGGTGGGCGGCTATGACGGTATTCACCTGATTTACGCGGCGCTGCAGAAGACCGGCGGCAAGACCGACGGCGACGCGCTGGTCGAGGCCATGAAGGGGATGAAGTGGGAAAGCCCGCGCGGCCCGATCTCGATCGATCCGGAAACCCGCGACATCGTGCAGAACATCTACATCCGCAAGGTCGAGAAGGTCGACGGCGAACTCTACAACGTCGAATTCGCGACCTTTGAGGGCGTCAAGGATCCCGGCAAGACCAAGAAGTGACGCGGAGCGCGTCATCCCGGGGCGCGGGCGAAGCCCGTGAACCCGGGATCCCGAAATTGTTGATCAAAGATTCCGGGTTCAGCGCTGACGCGCTGCCCCGGAACGACGACTGTCTCGCAAAGGTTCGCCCCGGCCCATGACCTCGCTGTTCACCATCCTGTTCGACGGTGTCGCCTATGGCATGTTGCTGTTCGTGCTCGCCTGTGGGCTGGCGGTCACCCTCGGATTGATGAACTTTGTCAATCTGGCGCACGGTGCGTTTGCGATGGCGGGCGGTTACGTCTGTGCGGTTCTGGTCAATCAATCCGGCTGGCCGTTCTTCGTCGCGCTCCCGCTTGCCTTTGTCGCAAGCGCGCTGATCGGGGCTGCGTTCGAGCGTGCGCTCTATCGTCACCTCTACACGCGAAGCCATCTCGATCAGGTTCTGTTCTCGATCGGCCTCGTCTTCATGTCGGTGGCGGCCGTCGACTACATGATGGGATCGTCGCGAATCTTCATCAAGCTTCCATCCGCCCTCGAGGGCCAGATCGATTTCTTCGGCGTCGGCATCGGGCGCTATCGGCTGATGATCATCGTGATCTGCGGCCTTCTGACATTGGGCCTGCAACTGATCCTGGCGCGCACCCGTTTCGGCAGCCGGCTGCGCGCCGCGGTCGATGATCCCCGCGCGGCGGTCGGGCTCGGCATCAACGTGCCGCAGGTGTTCGCCTTCACGTTCGCGTTTGGCTGCGGCCTTGCCGGCCTCGGCGGCGCGCTGAGCGCGGAGATCCTCGGGCTCGATCCGTATTTTCCGCTCAAGTTCATGATCTACTTCCTGATCGTGGTGACGGTCGGCGGCTCCTCCAGCATTACCGGGCCATTTCTGGCTTCGCTGCTGCTCGGAATCGGCGATGTCGCCGGCAAATATTACGTGCCGAAAATGGGGCCGTTCGTGATCTACACCATCATGATCGTGATCCTGATCTGGCGTCCGAACGGCTTGTTCGGCCGCACCGCTGCGCGTTGAGCGAGCGATGACCGCGCCATCCGATGTCGGATTCTACGCCGGACAGCACGCGCGATGGCACTGGGGCGAGATCGCGTTCTGGTGCCTGGCGCTGGCCTGCGCGTTCATATTTCCATCCCGTTTCCTGATCATGACTGAGATCGTGCGGCTTGCGCTGTTTGCGCTGTCGCTCGACCTGATCCTCGGCTATGCCGGCATCGTCTCGCTGGGACACGCGGCATTCTTCGGCGTCGGCGCCTATTGCGCGGGCCTGCTCGCGCTGTACGGCATCATCACCGAGCCCGTGGCGGCGCTGCTTGCGGCCGGACTCTTTGCGATGGTCGTGGGCTTTCTGACGAGCTTCCTGGTGATCCGGGGCGTCGACCTGACCCGGTTGATGGTGACGCTCGGGATCGCGCTTCTGCTGGAGGCGCTTGCCGAGCGCTATTCCAACATCACCGGCGGCACGGATGGCTTGCAGGGTATCGAGATCGCGCCGGTTCTGGGTCTGTTTACCTTCGACATTTTCGGCAAGGTCGGCTTCTTCTATTCGCTCGCCATATTGTTTGTGCTGTTCCTTTTGGCGCGGCGGATCGTGCATTCGCCGTTTGGTCTTTCGCTGCGCGCGATCAAGAACAACCCGCTGCGGGCGGCGGCTGTTGGCGTGCCGGTCAACCGCCGCCTGATCGCGGTCTATACGCTCGCCGCCTTCTATGCCGGCATTGCAGGCGCGCTGTTCACCCAAACCACGGCGCTGGCCTCGCTTGACGCGTTCGCCTTCGAACGTTCCGCCGACCTGATGCTGGTGCTGGTGATCGGCGGCACCGGCTATCTCTACGGCGGACTGATCGGCGCGGTGATATTCAAGATATTGCAGGAGTTCTTTTCCAACATCACGCCGGAATACTGGCAGTTCTGGATCGGCCTCGTCTTCGTCGCGATCGTGCTGGTCGGCCGCGCGCGCCTGCACAGGTGGGTCCTGTTTGTGCCGAACCTGATCTTCCGGCAGTTCGGCGGCGGCAAGGCCATCGTCACTATAACCGAGAGCGACGCATCATGAGCATCGCGCTGGAAACCAAGGGGCTGGAAAAGCAGTTCGGCGCGCTGAAAGTCACGCGCGACCTGTCGCTCAGGATCGAGCAGGGCGCTCGCCACGCGCTGATCGGCCCGAACGGTGCCGGCAAGACCACCGTGATCAATCTGTTGACCGGCGTGCTCAAGCCCGATGCCGGGCGCATTGTGCTGGAAGGAAACGACATCACTGATTTGCCGGTGCATGTCCGCGTGCTGCGCGGCCTGTCGCGCACCTTCCAGATCAATCAGCTCTATCCCGATTTGACGCCGATCGAGACCATCGGGCTTGCGGTGTCCGAGCGGCTCGGCCGTGGCGGCGACTGGTGGCGGGTGATGGGCACGCGCGACGACGTCAATTCCGAGATCACCGCCAATCTTGCCCGTTTCAATCTGCTCGACGCGATGAACCAGCCGACCGTGACGCTGCCTTATGGCAAGCAGCGGCTTCTGGAGATCGCGGTTGCGATCGCCGCCAAACCGCGCGTGCTGCTGCTCGACGAGCCTGCCGCCGGCGTCCCCGAAAGCGAACGCCATGACATTCTCGCGGCTGTATCGGCTTTGCCGCGCGACGTCACCGTGCTTCTGATCGAACACGACATGGACCTGGTATTTTCGTTCGCCGACCGGATTTCTGTGCTGGTCAGCGGCGCGTTGCTGGTCGAGGGCGCGCCGGACGAAGTCGCGCGCGACACCAGAGTCAAGGCGGTCTATCTCGGTGAGGCCGCCGATGGCTGATTTCCTTGCCATCGAGAATTTGCGCGCCGGCTACGGCGAGGCGGTGGTCCTGCCCGGCATGTCGCTGCGCCTGCCGGAGGGTGAGGTGCTGGCGCTGTTGGGGCGCAACGGCACCGGCAAGACCACGCTGATCAATTCGATCGTCGGAATCACCCGCCGCATCAGTGGCACGATTGCGCTCGATGGCCGCGACCTTACGGCGATGCGGCCCGACCAGCGGGCGCGGGCGGGCATCGGCTGGGTGCCGCAAGAGCGCAATATCTTCCGTTCGCTGACGGTGGAGGAGAACATGACTGCGGTCGCCCAGCCCGGGCCGTGGACAGTGGAAAAAGTCTACGAAATGTTTCCGCGGCTGAAGGAGCGCCGCAACAATTTCGGCAACCAGCTTTCCGGCGGCGAACAGCAGATGCTGGCGGTCGGCCGCGCGCTCACGCTCAACCCGAAAGTCCTGTTGCTGGACGAGCCGACCGAGGGGCTCGCCCCGATCATCGTCGAGGAACTGCTTAAAGCCCTCGGCGCCATCACCCGCGCCGGCGGCATCTGTTCCATCATCGTCGAGCAGAACGCGCAAAAGATTCTCGGGCTCGCCGACCGCGTTGTGATATTGGAACGCGGTGCGATCGTCCATGACGCGGCAAGTCACGCCTTGAAGGCCGATCCGGCGGTGCTGGAGCGCCATTTGGGTATGGCTGGTAAGTCGTGACGGTACCTCCGCTGTCATTGCCTGCGACAAACGCAGGGCGTTTGCGCAAGGGAGCGATAGCGACGAAGCAATCCATTTTCTTGGCGGCCATGGATTGCTTCGCTTGCGCTCGCAATGACGAGTCAAAAATGCTCTAATTTGCAAAATTGACAGATCCGCAGGAGTAACAGCCATGCAAAGAACGAGAGCCCCCTTCCGCGCCGACGAGGTCGGCAGCCTGTTGCGGCCACAGCAGATCAAGGAGGCGCGCGCCAGGCTCGAAAAGGGCGAGATTTCGGCGGAGGATTTGCGCAAGATCGAGGACATGGAGATCGAGAAGGTCGTGCACCGGCAGGCCTCGACCGGACTCAAACTCGCAACCGATGGCGAATTCCGCCGCTCGTGGTGGCATTTCGATTTCCTGTCGAAATTGACAGGCTGCGAATTGTTCCATCCCGAGGAGGGCATCCAGTTCGCAGGCGTTCAGACCCGGCACGACGCGGTGCGCGTGATCGGCAGACTGGATTTTCCCGACGATCACCCGATGCTTGCGCATTTCAAATTCCTGAAAAAGCAATGCGAGGTCGCCCATGTGATGCCGAAGATGACGATCCCGTCACCCTCGGTGCTGCACTTCCGCGGCGGCCGCAAGTCGATCTCGAAGGAGGTCTATCCCGACCTCGATGTTTTCTTCCAGGACCTCGCCAAAACCTATCGCAAGGCGGTGAAGGCTTTCTACGATGCCGGTTGCCGCTATCTGCAACTCGACGACACCGTGTGGGCTTACCTCTGCTCGCAGGATGAGCTCAAAAAGTTGCGGGCCCGGGGCGAGGCCGCCGACAATCTGCAGGAGACTTACGCCCGCGTGATCAATTACGCGATCGCAGAACGCCCCGCCGATATGACCATCACCACGCATGTCTGCCGCGGCAATTTCCGCTCCACCTGGATTTCCTCCGGCGGCTATGAGCCGGTGGCCGAGACCTTGCTCACGCGCACCAATTACGACGGCTATTTCCTCGAATATGATTCCGAGCGCGCCGGCGGCTTCGAGCCGCTACGTTTTCTGCCCAAGGGCAACAAGATCGTGGTGGTCGGGGTCGTCACCTCAAAGAGCGGTGCGCTCGAAAAGAAGGACGATATCAAGCGGCGGCTTGCGGAAGCAGCCAAATTCGCGTCCATTGAACAGCTCGCGCTGTCGCCGCAATGCGGCTTCGCCTCGACCGAGGAGGGCAACATCCTCACCGAGGAGGAACAATGGGCCAAACTTCGCCTCGTGGTCGAGGTCGCGCAGGAAGTGTGGGGGAAATAGGGCTTCGCGGCGCGCAGCTAAGACGGGAAAATACGGGTGAGGAATGACTTCGATAGCGCCAGGCAATATTTGGCGGCAACGCCTCATCTCGCCGCAAGATAAACTCGCCGACGAGCCACGTATGGATCGGAAAAAAGCAAGCAGCTCAGCGTCCCAACGACCTGTTCCTCTGCACGAACCAGTAGAGCAGTGCGCCGACGATGGCAAAAGCTATCAGATTGCCTGGCGGAACATCGTTCGTGAACTTGATGACGTTGCCCGCGACCGAAAGCACGAAGACGCCTGAATCCTGGCCGAGCACCAGATAGATCAGCATGATCCCGAGCACCGCGGCGAAGGCGAGCTCGACGAAATCCCACATATACTGCTTGGCTTTGGCAACAAAAGCGAGCATGGCTCCCCCCTCGCGTTTCGAGCAGTCGGCGGCTTGATCATTCCTGAGCTGACGTGTGGCAAATTGAAAACGGGTGGAGCGCAAGTGGCCCCACCCGAGCTACCTTCAAGCCTTGGCGCACGCGACGCGCCGTACCCTTGACGTTCGCGTTAGGCCATCTTGCGGTACGAAATCAGCCACAGGATGAAGCCCAACACCATCAGGCCGACCAGGCCGTTGGAGCCGAGATCCTTGACGAAAGCCACCAAGTTCGCGGTGACGTTGCCGATGAAGGGTGCGTTTGTGCCGACGAGTATCCCCACGACGACCCCGAGACCGATCAGCAGCAAGGCCACTTCCGTCAACGCACCTATCCAGTTCTTAATGTCATTGATAAAGCCCATGATAACCCCCTAAATCGCACGATGCGTGCAGCGCGAGGCTAGCCGCCATTTTGCGACAGTCAATGATTCCTCATCCGTTAGTCGAAGTTTGCAACAGGACTTCGTGGTGCATCGCAACGACATCCTTCTCGGTGTGCAATGCGAAATACGTCTTTGCTGTGCCTTACTTCGCCGCGAGATAGGCCTTGCCGAGCAGCGAGGAGTTTGACCGCGGCACCTGCTGATTCCTCGTCCCGGCAACGACTTCGGCGCGCACGCTGGTCAGCATCTGCTGCACCTCGAGCCCGGGCGCGCCGATGTGGCGCGATGCCGCGTTTGGCTATTGCTTCGCGCGGCGGGTGCGGACTTCGATTGATCCAGCGGCCATTTGGACGTCAAACCGCGATAGGAAACTCATCCCAAGTAACCCGTCGACGCCGACACCAAAACTCTTTTCATCGACGTTTGCGACCGTGACGGGGACGTTTGTCGCCTCAAGCTTGCCGAGGCGCACCTTGTCGGCTTTCGATAGCTTTGCCCTAACCAGCCCATTGGCCGTCGTCATGCCGATTTCGCTCGTTCCGGTCTGAGGTATTCTAGCGCGATCGGCGAAGGCCGACTTCAACGTGACATAGCTCGCCCCGGTGTCGAGAACGAACAGCCCGCGCACGCCGTTGACTTCCGCCTTGACTGTGACGACGTTTTTCTGCCCGCGCAGCGGATAGCTTTCCTTTTGGAATTCCTTCGACGAGACGCAGTGGCCCTGCGCCTCGTAGTCCGCGATTATCTTTTGGGTTCGGCTGGTATCGCGTGCCGCTGGATCGAACGAAACCCACATATTGATCGGGGTTGTTGCTTCGCAAAACCGGTTAAGGGCCGCGTAGACCTCCGCCATACGCAGGAATAGCCGGCTTGAAATGCCCCTTTTGTCCGCGCCGAATAGCTCGACGGCGTCGGCGTAATCGACAAGGGCCCTTTGAAAATCTCCAGCGCCCTGCAGCGCCACGCCGCGCAGATAGTGGGCGTCGTGATTCGACGGCGCCCGTCGCATGAATTCGTCCGCTACCTCGACGGCTCTGGGATAGTCCGTGAGCTTCAAATAGATATCGATGGAATGGTGCAGGGCGGTCAGCGGCGCCCCGCAATTCAGGACGAATTTGTAAAGGCCATCCGCCGCTTCCCGCCGAAACCCGAGCTTGTCGAGGGCGAGCGCAAGATCGCCAATGCTCTTTTGATCGCACGGCTCGCGCTTCAGTTCTTCGAGACGGAGCCAGACGTAGGGATCGCGCGCAGCTCTCAAAGGCAGCGCGCCAAGACGCTCGTAAACAGTCGCAAACACCTCATCTGGATTCTCATCCAGATAACCGGCGCTAACGTTGTTGGGGAACGCGATGAACAGTAACGCAATGAGACCGTATCGTTGCAGCATCAGTTTCCCATGGTTGCCAATGCATCTAGGGTATATCGGAAAGCGAAGGCAACATACCATTCGCCATTGGTGCATCAACCACCCCCCGTGGCGGCGCTAAAGCGGCCTTTGCAGGGCTACGCTTGTTGGGCAGATGGTGGTAGGACACGCTCGGCCCTACGCCGCTGCCCATCCCGCCGTCCCAAATCCGGCTTCCACCTTCCCAGATGAAAAACGACCAGCTCCTGAGCCAGATTTCGGAATTCTGCCGCCAGGCGGATATGGCGGAATCGACTTTCGGCCGGCGGGCGGTCAATGACGGCAAGCTGGTGCATCGTCTGCGCGAGGGTAAGCGGATCACCATCGACACGCTGGAGCGCATTCAGACCTATATCTCAGCCGCCATGCCGGGCGGGGTGCCGCCGCTAAGGGGCCTTGAGGTGCCGCCCGAAAAGCGCGATCCCCGCGGTAATTTCCGCTTCTTCGAGAACCGGCAGAAATACCTGCTGTTCGTCCACACCTGCAGCGAGAAGCGGGTGATCGCCAATCGCGTGGCGCTGGAATTCTCCAGCATCCATCCCCGCCCGCCGGCCTTGCGGGTGTTCGACGCCGGCGTCGGCGACGGCACCGTGCTGGCGCGGGTGATGCGCTCGATGCACACCCGCTTTCCCCATATGCCGTTCTACATCGCCGGCAAGGAACTCAGCCTGGAGGATGTTCGCCTCACGCTCGACAAGGTGGCCGACCGCCTGTTCGAGCACCCGGCGACCGTTTTTGTGCTGACAAACATGTATTACGCCGAGGCGCCCTGGCTGACGCCGGCTTCGCCCGCGGCGGCCGCGGGCATGATCTGGCATGAGGTGCCGCTCCGGGGGGCCTCCTCGGGGGATTTCGAGGCCCAGATCGCCGAATTAGGTCCGTTTCTGGAGCAAAACTGGCGGGCGAACGTCAGCCCACGCTCGGGCATGCCGGTCTACGAGCGGCCGGTGGCGATCGTGCTTTACCGGGAAGATCAGCGGTTTTTGCTGGATTCGATCATCCCGCGCGCCGGCCGCAGCGAGGCCAATTTCGACCTCGTCATCGCCTCCCAGCCCTACCGGGCCAAATCCTCGGTAAATTTCAGAGCCAAGCGGATCATCGCGCCCTTGGGGCGGGCGCTGCGGGCAGGGGGCCGGCTGATCGGAATCCACTCCCATGGCCAGGACCCCGGGTTAGAGATTATCCGGGCGGTCTGGCCCGGAGAAAATCCTTTCGCCGTAAGCCGTCATGAGCTATTGCGCGCGGTAAAATACGAGCTGGGCACGGCCGGGCGCGACCTCAATTTTAATGCTTATGCCGATAACCGTTCGATCTTCCGCTATGATATGGAAGCGCTGCCCAACGAGGTCACCGGCTCGATCGGAACCTCGACGGCCTTTGCAGCATGGAATGCAGCGGTGTATGTCGCTCAGATTGAAGACGACCGGTTGACGGAAATGACCCAAAGCGGCCGTTATCTCGATGCCGTCAGAGAGGTTCTGCGCAAGCACAACGGGCTCTGGTTCTACGACGAATCCTACGTCATTTCGCGCCGTCGCGACTGACAATTCAGGAAACATTTGAAAAGGGACCGCCGGGGTCCGGCGGAAAAGGGGCTATCTTGATGCGCGCGTCTTACTTGTTCACCTCAGAGTCGGTTTCCGAAGGCCATCCGGACAAGGTTTCGGACCAGATTTCGGACGCCATCCTTGACGCTTTCATCGAGAAGGACGTCAAGCTCGGCATTGCCGACGACAGCCTGGTCAACACCCGGCTCGGCTGCGAGACCCTGTGCACGACCAACAAGATCGTAATCGCCGGCGAAGGCCGCGGCCAGTTGTTCCGCATGATCAACGGCGTCTCCGTCGTCGACCGCGAGTTGATCTGCCATATCGCCCGCGACGTGGTCAGGGAAATCGGCTATGACCAGAACGGCTTCTCCTATCACGGCGCCGACGTCGAGGTGCTGCTGCACGGCCAGTCGCCAGACATCGCGATGGGCGTCGACGCCAAGAAAAAGAAGAACGGCGAAGAGGAGGGCGCCGGCGACCAGGGCATGATGTTCGGCTACGCCTGCACCGAGAGCGAGGTCTATCAAAAAGGCTCGTTCATGCCCGCGCCGATTTTCTTCGCGCACCGGATCCTGAAGGTCTTGTCGGAGAAGCGCCGCAACGGCCAGCTCGCCGATTTGCAGCCTGACGCCAAGAGCCAGGTCACCGTGAAATATGTCGAGGGCAAGCCGGTCGGCTGCACCAAGGTCGTGGTCTCGACCCAGCACAACGAAAAAAGCCGCAACAACAAGAAATACACGCCCGGCCTGATCAAGGAGATGATCTCGACGGCGGTGGAATCCGCGCTGCCGAAAGGCTGGATGCCGCGAAAATCCTCCGACTTCCTGGTCAACCCCACCGGCAACTTCGTAGTCGGCGGACCGGACGGCGATTGCGGCCTCACCGGGCGCAAGATCATCGTCGACACCTATGGCGGCTATGCCCCGCATGGCGGCGGCGCCTTCTCGGGCAAGGACCCGACCAAGGTCGATCGCTCGGCTGCCTACGCGGCGCGCTATCTCGCCAAGAACGTGGTGGCGGCGGGGCTCGCCGATCGCTGCACCATCCAGGTCGCCTACGCGATCGGGGTTGCCGATCCGATGTCGATCCTGGTGGACACCCACGGCACCGGAAAGGTCGACGAGAAGAAGCTCGAGAAGGTGCTGCCGGAAATGTTCCGCCTGACGCCGACCAACATTCGCCGCACGCTTAAGCTCAACCGTCCGATCTATCGCCGCACGGCGGCCTATGGCCACTTCGGCCGCGCGCCGGAAAAGGACGGCGGCTTCTCCTGGGAGCGAACCGACCTCGCCGACGCGCTCAAAAGCGCGGTGTGATTATTCTTGCCTCTCCCCGGCGGGGAGAGGCCGACGCCCCTTGGCGGCGGGTGAGGGGAGCCTCCGCATAATTCGCTGCCCATCATTCGCGGCGCCAGCCCCTCACCCCAACCCTCTCCCCGCAAGGGCGGGGCGAGGGAGCAGAAAGCGTCATAATGCGTCCAGTTTAGCGCCGTATCGATACGTCCGAATTCATCTGTTCAAGGAAATCACATGACCTCCGCCACCGCCAAGAAGCCCGCCTTTACCGACTACATCGTCAAGGACATTTCGCTCGCCGAATTCGGCCGCAAGGAGATCTCGTTGGCCGAGACCGAGATGCCCGGACTGATGGCCACGCGCGAGGAATATGGACCAAAGCAGCCGTTGAAGGGCGCGCGGATCGCAGGCTCGCTGCACATGACGATCCAGACCGCGGTGCTGATCGAAACGCTGGCGGCGCTCGGCGCTGAAATTCGCTGGGTCTCCTGCAACATCTATTCGACGCAGGATCACGCGGCGGCCGCAATCGCGGCGGCCGGCATCCCGGTATTCGCCGTGAAGGGCGAAACACTGAAGGATTATTGGGACTACACCGCCAAACTGTTCGACTGGCACGGCGGCGGCACGCCCAACATGATCCTGGATGACGGCGGCGACGCCACCATGCTGGTGCACAACGGCGTACGCGCCGAGAAGGGCGATGTGGCGTTCCTGGACAAGCCGGGATCGGAGGAAGAGGAAGTCTTCTTCGCGCTGATCAAGCGCCTTCTGAAGGAAAAGCCGAAGGGTTACTTCGCGGAGATCGCCAAGAACATCAAGGGCGTTTCGGAGGAGACGACGACGGGCGTGCACCGGCTCTATGAGATGGAGAAGAAGGGCACGCTGTTATTCCCTGCGATCAACGTCAATGACAGCGTGACCAAATCGAAGTTCGACAATCTCTATGGCTGCCGTGAATCGCTGGTCGATGGCATCCGCCGCGGCACCGACGTGATGATGTCGAGCAAGGTCGCGATGGTCGCGGGCTTCGGCGACGTCGGCAAGGGTTCTGCGGCGTCGCTCCGCCAGGCCGGTTGCCGCGTCATGGTATCCGAGGTCGATCCGATTTGCGCGCTGCAGGCGGCGATGGAAGGCTACGAAGTCGTCACCATGGAAGAGGCCGCCCCCCGCGCCGACATTTTCGTCACCGCAACCGGCAACAAGGATATCATCACCATCGAGCACATGCGCGTGATGAAGGATCGCGCCATCGTCTGCAACATCGGGCATTTCGACAACGAGATCCAGATCGCGCATTTGCGCAATCTGAAATGGACCAACATCAAGCCGCAGGTCGACGAGATCGAATTCCCCGATAAGCACCGCATCATCCTGTTGTCGGAGGGGCGCCTGGTGAATCTTGGCAACGCCATGGGCCATCCGTCTTTCGTGATGTCGGCCTCGTTCACCAACCAGACGCTGGCGCAGATCGAGCTGTTCGCCAACAACAGGGACGGCAAATTTGAAAAGAAGGTCTACGTGCTGCCGAAATCGCTCGACGAGAAGGTGGCGCGGCTGCATCTGGCCAAGATCGGCGTGAATCTGACCAAGCTGCGCCCAGACCAGGCGGAATATATCGGGGTCAAGCCGGAAGGCCCGTTCAAGGCGGATCATTACCGGTATTGAGGGAATCGCGTCGCGGTTGACAATTTCGTCATGCCCGGCCTTGTGCCGGGCATCCACGTCTTTACAGTCTATGTAAAAGGCAAACACGTGGATGGCCGGGCATAGGCGAGCGGAAGCGACGCCGTCCTCTGGACGGCTATAGCGCGGCCATGACGGCGATAAAGTTGGGCGGGCCATGGATACGACGAAACAAGGCGAGCACTTCGACGTCCTGATCGTCGGGGCCGGGCTGTCCGGCATTCGCGCGGGATATCACCTGCAGCAGAAATGTCCCGGCAAGAGCTACGTCATCCTCGAGGGCCGCGACTGCATCGGCGGCACCTGGGACCTGTTCCGCTATCAATGGGGGCATTTGCCGGCCACCGATCACCTATCCGAAGCACAACACTAGCGCTTCGAGACCAGAGAACTGTCGTGCGCTGCCTTTGCGCCCGCTCGTTGCGCTAAGCCGGCGATCAGACAGTCTAGTCCGAAGAGAAACCGCGCCTCGATATCTGCTTCAGTGAGAGCGTCGGCGAGTGCGACAATATTTGGAAAGGTTATCGGCGATAATCCCTGGAATTTCTTGCGGGTCGCGCCAAGCACCTTAGCTTTGGACGAGCCCTTGCTCTCCATGGCCGACAATGGTGCCGATCGGAAGATGACGAACCCTTGAATATAGACGTGGATAGCGTGCGAGGCGTAGGCAACCTCCCGCTTGCCGAGGCCGGCCTCGAGAAACGGCTTCAGACAACGTTCCATCCAGCGTAGCGCGTTCGGTCCGGTCAGAAAGCGGCCGGCAAGCAAACGGCTCGAGTCGCGTATGGACAAAAGACGCCGCATCATGTGCAGCGAACCCTGTCTGATATTTTCCTTCCAATCACCGGATTCGACGTAGTCCGCGCTGACGCGCGCCAGCAGTTCGTCAGCCAGAGCATCTTCCAGCTCTTCTTTCGTGGCGAAGTGCCAGTACAGCGAAGCTGATTTGACGCCGAGCCGGGCTGCCACATTGCGTATGGTCAGCCCCTCATAGCCGTCCTTTTCGAGGATGTGCTCGGCCGCTCGCACGATCTCGTCGCGCGTGAGGGCACGTTTTTTTACACTTGCTCGGCCGCTTCTCAAGATTCCACCTTGCTAATCTATCAATGATAGCCTAAACTATCATTGATAGTCAACCCCAATCGCTCCATGAGGGACTGGTCATGATGATTCGACGCAGAGCGCTGCTGGCGCTTGGCATGGTCTCGGCCGCGATATTGGCCACAAGGGCCGCCCGAACTAACGAGCTGACATCGCTTCGCCGCTTTGCTTTCTTGAGCCTGGCGCGGGTTGCACCATTGACGCAGGTCAACGTCTGGTCACTTCAGCGATGCAACATGATTGGTGTTGCGGGAGGGAAGTTGACGTGACAGCAGAAGCCGTCAGCCTGCGTAGATCATCTTTCAACCACGTTCCCGCATTGGGGTGGCATTCCGATCTGACGCTGCTTATTGCCTGGCGCAACCTCGTTCATGACGGCGTGCGCTTTGTGGTGACGCTCATCGGTATCGTCTTCTCGACGATCTTGATGGGGCTTGAACTCGGCATGCTGCTTAATTTCATGCACACGACGTCGACGATCGTCGATCATGCCGGTGCCGATCTCTGGATCACAGCGCATGGCGTGCGCTCGGTCGATTCCGCGACCCCGCTCGAAGAGCGGCGGCGGTTCCAGTCGCTCTCCGTCGACGGCGTTGATATCGCCGAGCCTTACTCGTTGCAATTCTTATTCTGGAAGAAACCCAATGGAGCTCGCGAAACCGTCGTCATCGTCGGCGTCGATCCGAATGCCGAGATGGGATTGCCCTGGGCGATGTTGCCCGGCCGGAGCGTTCACGACGCCCTGTCGACGCCGGACGGCGTGATCATCGATCGCAGTTACGCCGACAAGCTCGGGGTCGATGCCGTTGATCAACTCGTCGAGATCAATGATCACCGGGCGCGCATCACCGGCTTTACCGATGGTATCAGAACATTCACGCAATCGCCTTACGTTTTTACCTCGCTCCGGAACGCGAGGTTGCTCGGCAACCGCCCCGACAGCTACATAACGTATGTGCTGATCCGGCTCGCCCAGGGCCAGCCGGCAGACACCGTTGCCCGGGCCCTGTCTGCGCGCATGCCTGACGTGGACGTGCTGAGCTCGAGCGAATTCGCGAGCAAGAGCCGGACCTATTGGCTGTTCACGACCGGCGCGGGAACCACCCTGATCAGCTCATCCATCCTGGCGCTGCTGGTCGGCGTGGTGATCGTCGCGCAAACGCTATACGCAAGCACCATGGATCGGCTGCCCGAATACGCCACGATCCGCGCGATGGGCGGCCCGCGAGCCTATTTGTACAAGATCGTCATCAAGCAGGCCGTGTTGGGCGGGCTGTTGGGCTACCTGATTGGTATCGTCATCGTCGTTGTGCTCGCCCATCTCGCCCGCCACAGCAGCGCTTCCCCGGAAATCCCCTGGTGGCTGGCTTTGGGCATCGGAGCCATAACCGTGCTGATGTGTGTCGCAGCATCGATGGTGTCGATGAACAAAGTCACCTCGATCGATCCGGTAAAGGTGTTTCGATGAAGATTCCCGTCATCGCCGCCTCCGGCGTTACCCATGCGTTCGGCTCCGGTCCGACCGCCTTCACCGCTCTGCGATCGATTGGCCTTGAGGTTTTTCCCGGCGAAGTGCTGCTGCTGATGGGACCGTCCGGTAGCGGCAAAACGACGCTGGTTCACATCCTCGGCTGCCTGCTGCGCCCCACCGAAGGCACCGTCGCCCTGCACGGAGAGATCATCGGATCGCTCAGCGATGACACACTAGGTGCGCTGCGTCTGCGCAACTTCGGCTTTGTCTTCCAGGCGTACAACCTGTTTCCGATGCTGACTGCGACTGAAAACGTCATGGTGGCGCTCGACCTCATGGGCGTTAGTTCGCGCGCCGCCCGCAAACGCGCGCGCGAACTTCTGTCGCTGGTGGGTCTCGAACATCGCCTCGATGCTTATCCAAACGAGATGAGCAGCGGCCAGAAGCAGCGCGTCGCGATTGCCCGTGCGCTCGCCGGCGATCCAGAAATCCTGATCGCGGACGAGCCGACCGCTGCGCTCGATGCCGAAAACGGTTTCAAAGCTATGGAGCTTTTCTGCATGCTCGCGCATCGTCAAGGGCGCGCCGTCGTCATTGTTACGCACGATCCGCGAATCGTCCACCTCGCCGACCGGATCGTGCGTATCGAGGATGGACGCATCATTACAGGGCCGAACGTCGGGTCGGCCTCTCCGACAACTGCGACAGGAGCCGTACAATGACATTTCCACGGCGCAGCACCGCAGGCTTGGCCGCGTTCGGTCTTGTGACGATCTGCATATACCTGGGATCAGCCCAGTGGGCGGCAAGATTCGCGCAAGCATCTCCCGCTCGTGATCAGGTACCCGGCCATCACATGGTTGCGGCTCCTGGCCTTGTCGAGCCGATCGGCGAAGAGCGCGAGATCGGATCGCAGGTGATCGGTATCATCCGCGAAATGCGGATCGATGAAAACGACAGGGTGGTCGCAGGTCAAATCATTGCGGTCGTCGATAACAACGAGCAGCTTGCGAAGCTGGCGTCGGCACGAGCCGAGTTGGCCCAGCGGAAAGCCGAGCTCGAGCGGGTGATCAATGGCGCCCGCCCCGAGGAGCGGCTCGAAGCCCGCGCGGCAGTGACCGAGACGGAGGCCAATCTCGATCTTGCCCGCCGCGAATACGACCGAAAGGTGCCGCTTGTCAGGAGCGGCGCGTCCACACAGGCGGCCCTTGACCAGGCGACATCCACTCTTAATGCCACCGAAGCGCATCGCGTCGTGATGTCCGAGAGGTTGGCCGTGATGGAGGCGGGCTCGCGGATCGAAGATATCCAGGCGGCGCGCGCACTGGTCGGACTTGCCGACGCAAATGTAGCGCTGGCAGATGCGCTCCTCGACAAGACCTTCATCCGTTCTCCCGTCACCGGTAGCGTTCTGCGCAGATATCGCGCCGCGGGCGAGGCCGTCGGAAACATGCCCCCGACCCCCGTCGCGGTCGTCGGAGACCTCAGTCGCTTGCGGGTGCGCGCGGAGGTGGATGAGACGGACGTTGGCCGGGTCACCGCCGGACAGCGCGTCGAGGTGACCGCCGACGCCTATCCGGATCAAAAGTACGGCGGCACCGTCTTTCGTGTGTCGTCACGTCTCGGCGGCAAGGCGGTTCAAACAGGGCGCCCGGCCGACAAGGTAGACGCCAAGGTGCTTCAGGTGCTGATCGATCTCGACATTGGGACGGTGCTGCCGATCGGCCTTCGCGTCGACGCATATTTTCTGGGTGGGATCACCCAAGGCGATCCTCGCGAAGCCGTCAATTGATTCCAAGCCGGAAATCCGATCAGCAGGAGCGCCAACCGATAGTGCCGCTGGCACTACTACTGCCTGAAAATCCCGAACAGGCCGCCGGATTGCGGCGGGGGCGGCGGCTGCTGCTGGAATTGCGGTTGCGGCGGAGGCGACGGACGCTGCGCTTGCTTGGGCTGCGGCGGACGCTTCTGTCCCGGCGGCGGCCCTTCAACCGATTGCAGCTGTGACGGTACGTTTTTTCGCGCTTGCTCGGCTGTTTCTCAAGATTCCACCTTGCAAACCTATCAATGATAGCCTAGACTATCATTGATAGTTAATCGACCATTCGCGCCATGAGGGACTGGTCATGATGATTGGACGCAGAGCGCTGCTGACGCTTGGTATGGTCTCGGCCGCGATATTGGCCACAAGGGCCGCCCGAACCAACGAGCTGACGTCGCTTCGCCGATTTGCTTCCTTTCGATCGGCCTTGAAAGGCGATTTGATCCTTCCTTCAGATGCCGAATACGAGCGAGCGCGTCGCGTCGGGAGCTTCAACCCCACGACCGACAAGCACCCGGCGATGATTGCGCGCTGTGCCGACGCGAGCGACGTAATTCGCGCCATCGAATTCTCGGAGTACGCTTCGCTCGACGTCGCCGTGCGGTCGGGTGGAAACGACGTTCTCGGCGCATCCAGTTGCGATGGCGGCATGGTCATCGACGTTTCGCGCATGAAGCGCATCGAAATCGACACCAAAGCCGGGATCGCGCATGTTGGGGGAGGCGTTCGCGCTCGCGAGCTCAACATCGCGACCGAACCGTTTGGGCTGGCGCCGGTGTTGGCTTGCTATCCGGACCTGGGCATATCTGGAGTGACGCTTGGCGGCGGACTCGGTTGGCTATTGGGAACGCATGGCGCCGCATGCGATCATTTGCTGGGAGCCGACATCGTCTGCGCCGATGGGAGATTGTTGCGGGCGACCGCCGAGGAGAACCCCGATCTGTTCTGGGCCATCAGGGGCGGCGGCGGCAATTTCGGAATTGCCACCGGCCTGGACCTCGGTTTGGTTCCGTTGGACACGGTCCTTGGCGGCGCCTTCGTCCTTCGCGCCGATATTGCGAGTTTCCTCCGATTTTATCGCGACTTCATGCAGGACGCGCCGGATGCACTGACGGTGGAGCTAATGATTTTCACGCTCGACGCGCCGCTTGTCCTGGCATTCGTCTGCTGGAGTGGCGACCAGGTTCAGGGTGAGCGCACATTGCGGCCGCTTCGTACCTTCGCGCCGGCGCTTTTCGACTCGATTCGTCGGGTGCCTTATGCCCATCTGACGGACTCACCTGGAGTGCTAGCGCTTCTTCGAGCGGGCTTTGCCGCGATCGCGGAGCATCCAGGCCTTGTCATGAAAGCCATCGGTTCGATCGGCCGCTTGCAGCCGCAGAACTTCTTTTGGCGGGGCGGCTCGCTGGACAACCTCGACCAGAACACGATCGATCGACTGGCTGCCATCGTGCAATCCGCGCCGCGAGGCGGAAGCGTCGGGGTAGGTCACTACATGCATGGCGAGATTTGTCGAATCGGAAGCGAAACGTCATTCGTTCGGCGGCCTGGGCAATTCACCTACTTTGTCAGCGCGCGATGGAACGATTCGCAGCAGTCCGATCCGAACATGCAATGGGCGACGGCGTCGTATTCGCAGATGCGCCGTTTGTCACCCGGCGGTACTTACGTGAACTATCTCAGCGACGAGTCCGAGAGTGCCGTCAAGGAATCGTATGGCGAAAACTATGCGCGACTGCAGTCGGTAAAGCGGGCCTACGATCCGGCGAACATCTTTCATTTCAATCGAAACATTCATCCGTAGCGGCGGTTTTGGCGGTTGATTTTTCTTGAACTAGCGCGTTAATCAGACGATGGAAATGACCAAACAAAGCGAACACTTCGACGTCCTGATCGTCGGGGCCGGGCTGTCCGGCATCGGCGCGGGGTATCATTTGCAGCATAAATGCCCGGCCAAGAGTTTTGTCATCCTCGAGGGCCGCGACTGCATCGGCGGCACCTGGGACCTGTTCCGCTATCCCGGCATCCGTTCCGACAGCGACATGTTCACGCTCGGCTATTCTTTCAAGCCGTGGACCGAGGCGAAGGCGATCGCGGACGGGCCGCGGATTCTCAATTACGTCCGCGAGACCGCGACCGAGAACGGCATCGACAAGAAAATCCGCTTCCATCACAAGGTCAAACGCGCGTTGTGGTCGACGCGTGAGGCGCGCTGGACCGTGGAAGCCGAACGCACATCAGGCGAGGGCGCGACCGAAACGGTCCGCTTCACCTGCAACTTCCTGTTCTCGTGCTCCGGCTATTACCGGTACGAGGAAGGCTATACGCCGGAATTTTCGGGCCGCGGAAATTTCAAGGGCCTGATCGTCCATCCGCAGAAGTGGCCGGAAAATCTCGATTATGCCGGCAAGCGCGTGGTGGTGATCGGATCGGGCGCGACCGCCGTGACGCTGGTGCCGGCGATGGCCAAGACCGCAGGCCACGTCACCATGTTGCAGCGTTCGCCGACCTATGTGGTCGCGCGCCCGGGGCAGGATCAGCTTGCGATCAAGCTTAGGCGCAATCTTGGCGAAAAAATCGCCTATCATCTGATCCGCTGGCGCAACGTGCTGCTCGGCATGTATTTCTTCCAGCTCGCCAGGCGCAGGCCAGCGCGGATCAAGGAGCTGATCCTCGGCGGGGTCAGGATGGCGCTCGGTCCCGACTACGACGTCGCGACCCATTTCAACCCGCGCTACAATCCCTGGGATCAGCGCCTTTGTCTGGTGCCCGACGGCGACCTGTTCGACTCGATCAAGCAGGGTAGCGCTTCGGTCGTCACCAAGGAGATCGATACTTTCACCGAACGCGGCATCCGTCTGAAGGACGGCAGTGAGCTTGAAGCCGACATCATCGTGACCGCGACCGGACTTGTGTTGCAGGTGCTCGGCGGCATGGAAATCGTCGTCGACGGCCGTACGGTCGATTTTGCCAGGACGCTGAACTACAAGGGCATGATGTATTCGGACGTGCCCAATCTTGCTTCTGCGTTCGGCTACACCAACGCCTCCTGGACGCTGAAATGCGATCTGACCTGCGAATATGTCTGCCGGCTGATCAACTATATGGACCGACACCGCTACAAGCAGTGCGTGCCGCACAATATCGATCCCTCGATCCAGGAAATGCCGTCGCTCGATTTCTCCTCCGGCTATGTCCAGCGCGCGATCGCGAAAATGCCGAAACAAGGCTCGAAGCGGCCGTGGCGGCTTTATCAGAATTACGCGCTCGACATCGTGAGCTTGCGCTTCGGCAAGGTCGATGACGGCGTGATGAAATATTCCTGACGAGCGGGACGTGTTCGAGCGACGGCGCCATGCGCTGTTTCGGGTATTTCCGGATCTTGCCGAATCGGCCATCCGGGTAGAGGGTTAACGTCGAATTAATCGGCGCATTCCAAGATAGGCGGTCGAGGTTTAGGACCGCACGAGGGAGCCCATGGACGCCCAGCGAATTGCCATCGATGCCGTGGTTGCGTTGACCGATTGCGATCGTGAAACGGTCGCCGCCTTCATCCGCCGCCTTTATCTGGCCGGCGTGAAGGACCCCAAACGCCTGACTTTCAAGGGCCTGCAGGCGCTGGCGCGGGCGTGACGCTCGGCTCGATCCGCAACACTCCGAAATAGAAGAGGTCCCGAACCGTGGTCCGGGGCCCCGTGTTACAGAGCCTCGCCTGCTACTCCGGCTTTCCGATCGAAACCTTCAGCGTCCCGACGCCGTCGACGCCGCATTCGATCCTGTCGCCCGGAACGACCGCGGCGACGCCGGCCGGCGTGCCCGTCATGATGATATCGCCGGCGCCGAGCGCGACCTGTTGCGACAATTGCCAGATGATTTCCGGCACGCTCCAGATCAACTCGGTAAGGTCGCCCTTCTGCCGCTCGGTGCCGTTGACCGAAAGCCAGATCTTGCCCTTTGACGGATGGCCGATTTTGGAGGCCGGCGCCATCGCGCCGCAGGGCGCCGAGTGGTCGAACGATTTGCCGACTTCCCACGGCCGTTCCTTCTTGCGCGCGGCGAGTTGAAGGTCGCGGCGCGTGAGGTCGATGCCGACTGCATAGCCGTAGACGTGATCGAGCGCCTTGTCTGGGGGGATGTTGAGGCCGCCGCTCTTCATGGCGACGATCAACTCCACTTCGTGGTGCAGGTCCTTGGTCAGCGGCGGGTAGGGAATCGCGGCGCCGTCCGGCTCCAGCATGTCGGGATGCTTGGCGAAGAAGAACGGCGGCGCACGCTCGTCATTGCCCATCTCGCGGATGTGCTCCAGATAATTCCGCCCGACGCACCAGATGCGGCGAACCGGAAAGGATTTGGAATCACCGGCAACAGCGATCGCGGCTTGCGGCGGAGGGGGAATGACGAAGGAGGTGGCGCTCATGGCAACGGTCTCGGCGGCTTTGAGTTGAATCCTTGGGGTCGAATGTCGGTGTCTTCTTACGCGGTTGCGCTGATCGGCGCCAGCGTCGGCGGCGATGCGTCGCGCTGCTGCAGGCGGAAGAAGGAGGCATAGCGGCCGCTGCGGCGAAGCAGATCGTCATGCCGCCCGCGCTCGACGATCTCGCCGCCCTCGACCACCAGAATGGCGTCGGCATGCATGATGGTGTGGAGGCGATGGGCGATGACGATGGTGGTGCGGTTCTGGCAGAGATGCTCGATCGCCTCCTGCACCTGCTTTTCGGATTCCGAATCGAGCGCCGCGGTCGCTTCATCGAGCAGGATGATCGGCGCATTGCGCAGCAGCGCGCGCGCCACCGCGACGCGCTGGCGCTGGCCGCCGGACAATTGCGTGCCGTGCTCGCCGACCGGCGTGTCGTAGCCGAGCGGAAAACCCATGATGAATTCGTGCGCGCAGGCCGCTTTCGCCGCCGCGACGATCTCGGCTTCGCTGGCGCCGATCTTGCCGAACGCGATGTTGGCTCTGATGGTATCGCGGAACAAGTACACGTCCTGCCCGACATAGGCGGTCTGATGGCGCAACGATTTGCGCGACACGCTGCCGATCGACTGGCCGTCGATCAGGATATCGCCGTCACCCACCTCATAGAATCGCAGCAACAGCGCCAGCACCGTCGATTTGCCGCCGCCGGAGGGACCGACCAGCGCCGTCACCTTTCCGGGTTCGGCGACAAAGCTCATGCGGTTGAGCACCGGCTCGTTCGGTCGGTAGGCGAAGCTCACGTCGCGCAACTCGAGCCGCGCGTCCGTCAGTTTCAGCGCCGGCTTGTCGTCGTCGTCGGGCTCGGTTGCGGGACTGTCGACGATCTCGAGCAATTTGCGGGCGCCGATCAGGCTGGAGTTCAGTTCGAGATTGAGGCGCGCCAGGCGCTTGGCCGGTTCATAGGCCAGAAGAAACGCGGTCAGGAACGAGAAGAACTGGCCGGGCGTCGCGCCCAAGGCGACGACGCTGTAGCCGCCATACATCAGCCCGCCCGCCACCGCAAACCCGCCGAGCGTTTCCATCAATGGGCTCGCCCGGTTGGAAACCCGCGCCATCTTGTTGGCGTTGTTCTCGACCGCGGCGATGCCAGCGTCGATGCGTTCGCGCATCGTCGCTTCGAGCGTGAAGGCCTTGACGGTGCGGATGCCTTGCAGCGATTCCTGCATGGTCTCCATGATGTCGGCGGTGCCGGTGAACTGGTTGTGGGAAAGGCGCTTGATCCGCTCCACCAGCTTGCGCAGCACCAGCATGGCGGGCGGGGCTACTGCGAATCCGAACAACGCCATATAGGGATCCTGCGACACCATCACGGCAATGAGCCCGATCAACGACAACACGTCGCGGCCTACCGCATTGATCAGGAGATTGAGGACCTTGGTGACGGAATCCGCGCCAGCGGTAAGGCGCGCCAGAAATTCCGACGAATGCCGTTCGGAGAAAAAGCCGACGCTCTCGCTCATCAGTTTGCCGAACAGGCGGCGCTGGTTGTTGGCAAGGATAGCGTTACTGATCTTCGATAAAATCACCTGATGCCCGTAGGTCGCCGCGCCCTTGATGATGAAGATCACCACCGTGACGCCTGACAGGATCATGATCCCGCGGATGTTCTTGTCGACATAGGCCTGATTGATGACTTGGCCGAGCAGATAGGCCGAGCCCGCGGTGGTCGCGGCCGACACCGCCATCAGCGCGAACGCCATCAGATAGCGCCGCCAATAGGCGGCACCCTGTTCCATGACCAGGCGGCGAATCAGAATCGCGGCCCCATAGGGGTCGTCTGTGATCTTCTTCGGAAGTTCGGTCATCCGCGTTCCTTTGACAGCGTTGGGCAGGCCCGTGCCTTAACTGTCAAAACAACGTCTCATTGCCTGCTATGTCGGGGATTTTCAAGCCAAATCAGGGCTTGCATTTGGTCCGATTTTTAGGCCGAGACCGCGTGCGTCAGCTCGCCATGGCGCTCGCTGAGCAATTTCTCTTCCCAGGCCAGCGCATGGGCTGCGATGGTTTCGAGATCATCGAATTGCGGCTTCCAGTCGAGGATGCTGCGGATGCGATTGGTATCGGCGTTGATCCGGATTGCTGTAGACTGCGGCGGTGGAAGAAAAGATGAAGCGGTAACAAGCACCGTCATGAACTCACCCGTCTCCCAATGGAAGTCCGATGCTATCGGGATCGCGGTGAAGAGGGGTTTCGGCGCGTGCCAACTGGCCACTATGCTTAATGTTACGTATAGGAAATTCGCGAAACGGAGCCGGATGTGGGACCACAGGACATTTCCGCCGACAATCTGCAGCTTATCGTGCCGAATCTGCACAGGCGCTATTCCGGCGTCACCGCGACCAACCGCATGGCGGCGCCGAAGCTCGCCCAAATGTTCCGCGCGGCGTGGCTTGGTCCCAACCGGCCCGAAGGCATCGGGAAAATCGGATTTTCCCTTCTTCTGAAATTGTGGCGAAGGAAAACGCCGCTGATCTGGCACGCGCGGCGCAACAACGAGATGATCGCGGGCGTGGTGCTGCGCTCGCTCGGCTGGCCGTTCAAACTGGTATTCACCTCGGCGGCGCAGCGGCACCATAGCTGGCTCACGCGCTGGCTGATCCGGCGGATGGACGCGATCATCGCCGCCAGCGACATCTCGGCATCCTTTCTCAAGCGCAAGGCCACCGTGATTTTGCATGGCGTCGATACCGATCGCTATTCGCCGCCCTCGAATCGCGCCGCCGCGTTTGCGGAAACCGGGCTGCCGGGCCGCTACGCCGTCGGCTGTTTCGGCAGGGTGCGGGCGCAAAAGGGCACCGATGTGTTCGTCGAAGCGATGTGCCGGCTATTGCCGCGCTTTCCGGAGTTTTCCGCCGTCGTGGTCGGGGCGATCGTGCCGGAGCAGCAGGGCTTTGCAAACGATCTAAAGAAGCGGATCGAGGCCGCGGGGCTCAACGCGCGCTTTCTCATGACGGGCGAAGTGGCAATCGAGGAAGTGCCGCGCTGGTACCAGCGGCTCACCATCTACGCCTTCACCTCGCGCAATGAAGGTTTCGGGCTGACGCTGATCGAGGCGATGTCGGCGGGAGCAGCACTGGTGGCCTCGCGCGCGGGTGCCGCCGAAGTCGTGGTCGAGGACGGCGTCACCGGCGTGCTGACGCCGCCCGGCGACGTCGAAGCGCTGGTGGCGGCACTGGAGCCGTTGATGCGCGATCCGGCTTCCGCAAACGCAATGGGCGAGCGGGCGCGCTCGCGGGTGCTTGAGAAATTCAGTCTCGATGCGGAAGCAAACGCGATCGCGGCGGTCTATCGCGCGCTGATTTGAGCCATGACATCGGCGACAAACGCGTCAAGGTCGCCGCCCGCAAACAGAAACCCCGGGAGCCTGGCGGCCTTCGCGGCCTCGATGTCGCTGTCGCGGTCGCCGATGACAAAGCTGCCTTCGCGCTTCACCGGCCAATGTTCCATCAAATCGTGGATCATTCCCGGGCTCGGTTTTCGCCAGTGGTGGTCTTCGAGATAGCCCTCGACCGACCCGTCAGGATGATGCGGGCAATAGCGGATATCGTCGATATGGGCGCCCTGGGTCGCGAGTTCGGCGCACATCCAGTCGTGCAAGCTGTTGAGATCGTCCTCGGTGAAGAAGCCGCGCGCCACGCCGGATTGATTGGTGAAGAAGAACACGAAATATCCGGCGTCGTTGAGTCTGCGGATCGCTTTCGCCGCGTTCGGCATCCAGCGGATGCGTTCCCGCGTGCCCATATAGCCGTCGTCGTGATTGACGACGCCGTCGCGGTCTAGGAAAGCGGCGGGCCTTGAGGCGGAGCGGGCAGAACCGGCACCGCTCATTTTCCGCCCGCCTTGCGCATCATCTCCTGCTCGATCTCGTCGCAGATGCCGTGCGCAACGGCCAGGTGAATTTGCTGGATCACCGGCGTGTCGTCGCTGGGCGCGACCAGGAGATGGTCGCAGACCGCGCCGAGCGCCGCACCCTTGCTGCCCGTGAAACCGATGGTGACGAGCCCGCGCTCCTGCGCCGTCTTTAGCGCCGCCAGAATGTTCGGCGAACGGCCCGATGTGGACAATGCGAGCAGCGCGTCGCCGGACCGGCCGAGACCTGCCACCTGTCGCGCGAATATTTGCTCGATGCCATAGTCATTGCCGATCGCGGTGAGCGCCGAGGTGTCGGTGGTCAGCGCGATCGCCGCGTAAGCCTGCCGGTCCTGCTTGTAGCGGCCGACGATTTCGGCGGCGATGTGCTGGGCGTCGGCGGCGCTGCCGCCATTGCCGACGATCAGGAGCTTGTGGCCTGCGCGTAGCGCCGTGGTGATGACCTCGCCGATTTTCCGCGCGGTGGCGAGGAGCTTCGCATCTTTTGTCGCGCGCTCAAGGGCGGCCAGCGACACGGCCAAATGTGCTGCGATCGGGTCTTTGGAAGTTTGGCTCAAGCGGCACCGTTAAGAGGTTGAAGTTTCCGTCTTGGTAATGACCGCGCGGGGCGGGCGCAAGCTAACTGTCATTCCGGGGCGATGCGCAGCAGCGAACCCGGAATCTCGAGATTCCCCGATGTGCACTGCACATCTGAGGTCTGGTGCTTACGCACCATCCCGGAATGACGAATCCTTACGCGCCGATCCCTGCCTTGGCCAGGACGCGCTGCGCGATATCGGCGACGTCGGAAGCCGGAATGTCCCGCATGCAGCGATGGTCGTTCATGGTGCAGACCGGGCGGTGGCAGGGTTGGCAGGCTACGACCGTCTTGGTCTGAACGGTCGCCGCCAGGCCGTTGAGCGGCGCCCAATGATAGGGGCTGGTGGGGCCGAAAATGCCGATGGTCGGCGTCCCCAGGGCGGCGGCCACATGCATCAGGCCGGAATCGTTGGAGATCGCAAGGTTTGCGGCCGCCATCGCCAGGATGCCGTTGCGCAGGTCGGTTCCGGTGAGGTCGCGCACACGCGATCCGCCGACGGCGGCAATCTCCGCGGCGAGCGTCTGTTCGGAAGGCCCGCCCACGACCCAGACGTCGAGCCCTCGATCGGCCAAGAGCCTCGCGGCTTGCGGATAGTAGCTCCAGCGCTTGGACGAACCGACCGAGCCCGGCGCCAGCGCCACGGTCTTGCCGTGGCCGAGCGCTTTGGCCTGCCGAAAGCGGCTCACCTCGTCGGCAGCCACCTTAAGCTGGGGCACCGGCCATTCCGGCGGCAAAGGGGCGCCATCGGGCAAGGCGAGGGCGGCATTCTTGTCGATGAAGCGGGGCAGGGCCTTCTCGCCCCTGCGCCAATGGTTGATCAGGCCAAATCTAGCCTCGCCGACAAAACCCACCCGTTCGGGGATGCCGGCCAGCGCCGGCGCGATCGCCGACTTCCAGGTGCGGGGCAGGATGATCGCCGTGCCGTAGCCCCTGGCGCGGAACTGGGCGGCCAGCCCCCATTGCCTCGCCACCGCCAGCCGGCTGCGCGGCAGGTCCCAAACGATGCCGGCACGGACGCCGGGCATGTAATCGACTAAGGGGGCGCAAAGGGTGGTGGCGAGGAGATCGACCGGCCGGTTGGGCCAGCGCTGGTTCAGCACCCGAACCACGCTGTGGCCACGCACGAAGTCGCCGATCCACATATAGGGAACGATCAGGATCGGCCGGGTGTCGTCTGGATCCTCCATCTTCACAATATGTTCTGAATCATAATTCATAATTAGTGGCGGGCCCCCGCGATTTAATTGATGCCTGTCGGTAACTGCTCTGCGCGGCGGGGTAAAGCCGGCAGGTAACCATCTTCACCACGCCGGACCACCCAAGTTGCTTGCAGGGCGGGACGGCGCGCGATCAGCAAAAGTGGAAGCCCGGTTTTGCGCCCGATCGCGCGCTTAAATTATTGAGTTGGCGCATGATCTGTTCGCCAAACCGCTTACACTTTGGCGGATCATGCGCTAGGCAAAGCTGACCTTCGATATCAGGGACGAGGCCAAATGTTGCTGGTGACCGGTGGCGCCGGTTTTATCGGATCGAATGTCGTGGCCGCGCTCAACGACGCCGGCCGCGCCGATGTCGTCGTCTGCGACGTGCTCGGCGGAGACGGGAAATGGCGCAATCTCGCCAAGCGCCAGTTGGCCGACATCGTGCCGCCCAAGGAGTTGCTGGCCTGGCTGAGCGGCCGAAGGCTCGATGCGATCATCCATATGGGCGCGATTTCCGACACGACCGCAACCGACGGCGATCTCGTCATCGAGACAAATTTCCGTTTTTCGGTGCGGCTTCTGGACTGGTGCACCGCGAATGCCGTGCCCTTCATCTACGCGTCGTCGGCTGCGACCTACGGCAACGGCGCGCAGGGGTTTCGCGACGACCAGTCGCTTCCCGCCTTGAAGGCGCTGCGGCCGATGAACCTCTATGGCTGGAGCAAGCATCTGTTTGATCTCGCGGTTGCCGAACGCGCGAGCAAGGGTGAGAAGCTGCCGCCGCAATGGGCCGGCCTGAAATTCTTCAACGTGTTCGGCCCCAATGAATATCACAAGGGCACGATGATGAGCGTGCTGGCGCGGCGCTTCGATGACGTCAGGGCCGGCAAGGTGCTGGAACTGTTCAAGTCGCATCGCGAGGGCATCGCCGATGGCGATCAGCGGCGCGATTTCATCTATGTCGACGACGCGGTGCGGGTGGTGACGTGGCTGCTCGCGACCCCATCGGTCTCCGGCATCTTCAACGTCGGTACCGGCAAGGCCCGCAGCTTCAAGGATCTGATGCATGCGGCGTATGCTGCGCTGGGAGCTGTGCCGAATATCCGCTACGTCGATATGCCGCCATCGATCCGCAACAGCTACCAGTATTTCACCCAAAGCGATGTCGATCGGCTCACGCACGCCGGGTATAACGGCGGCTTCACGGCGCTGGAGGAGGCGGTCGGCCAATACGTCAAGGGTTACCTCGATCGCGCCGATCGCTACCGCTGAACGGACAATTTGAACCGATGTTCGATTTTGAAGCCCTGATTCCCGCGATGTCGCGCCAGACCGTGCTCTGCGTCGGCGACCTCATGCTCGACGAATTTGTCTATGGCGAGGTGTCGCGGATTTCGCCGGAGGCGCCGGCGCCCGTCATTGCCGTGCAGCGAAGCGAAACCAATATCGGCGGCGCCGGCAACGTCGCGCGCAATATCGCCGCTCTCGGCGCGCGCTGCATCTTTGTTGGCCTGATCGGCGAGGACGCGGCGGCAACGCAGCTCAAGACCGCGCTGGCCAAGGAAGGGCTGATCGAAAGCATTCTGATTTGCGATTCCACCCGCCCGACGACGCGGAAAGTGCGTTTTGTCTCCGAGCATTTCTCCACCCACATGCTGCGCGCGGATTGGGAGCTGGCGCAGCCGGCCGCAGGCGATGTCGAGCAAAAACTGATTGACGCCATCCTGCCGCAGCTCGCGCGCGCCGACATCGTGCTGTTGTCCGATTATGCCAAGGGCGTGCTGACCGCGCGCGTGATCCGCAATGTGATCGATGCCGCCCGCAAACTCGGCAAGGCCGTGATCGTCGATCCCAAGAGCGCCAATTTCGCGGTCTACCGCGGCGCGACGCTGCTCACGCCCAACCGCAGAGAGTTTGCGGACGCGACCCGAAGCCGCGCGGATTCGGATCAGAGCATCGCGGAGGCCGCGCTGGATGCGATGCAGCTTGCCGATTGCGACGCTATTCTGGTGACGCAGAGCGAGCACGGCATGACGTTGGTGCCGCGCAAGGGCGATTCGGTGCATGTGCCGGCTCACCCGGTCAAGGTGCGCGACGTCTCCGGCGCCGGCGACACGGTGGCCGCCGTGCTGGCGGTCGTGCTCGCGGCGGGAGCCGGGTGGGAGCCTGCCTTGCGGATGGCGAACGCGGCGGCCGCGGTCGCGGTCGGCAAGAAGGGCACCGCCGTTGTGACGCCGGCCGAATTGCGCCGAAGAATCCTGCCGCATGCCTTCCTTGCGGCCGAGGAAAAGATCGTCGCCGCCGGCGGCGAACTCGACGCCCAACTAGTCGAATGGCGCAGGCAGGGCTTGAGGATCGGTTTCACCAATGGCTGTTTCGACATCCTGCATCCCGGCCACGTCAAGGTCTTGACCGCGGCGCGGGCCGCCTGCGATCGGCTGATCGTGGGCCTGAACAGCGACGCATCGGTGAAGCGGCTGAAGGGCGCCGGCCGTCCGGTCCAGGACGAGCGGGCGCGCGCCGAAGTGCTGGCGGCGCTTGAGGCGGTCGATCTCGTCGCGATCTTCGAGGAAGATACGCCGCTTCGACTGATCGCCGCGATCAAGCCGAGCGTGCTGGTGAAGGGCGGCGACTATACCCGCGAGCAGGTCGTCGGCCGCGAGATCGTCGAAGCCCACGGCGGCGAGGTGCTGCTGGTCGACATTTTGCCGGGTTTCAGCACGACCTCGCTGGTCGATCGCGCGCGGGGAGGCAAAGCTTGAGCGCCGTCGCGCCGGAAACGACGGGCGCGCAGCTTTGGCTGCGGTGGCGTGATCGGGCGGCCTGGGTCACCACATCTGATGTTTTCCTCATCCTGGTTGCAACTGCGCTGCCATGGTCGACGTCGCTGACGGCGGTTTTTACGGTTGCCGCGATTGTGACCATGGCGCCATTCTTCGATGCGAATGCGTTCCTGCAATCCGTAAAACGTCCGGTTTCCATCGTGCCGATGGCGCTGTTCGTCCTCGCGCTCGCCGGAACGCTCTGGTCGGATGCGCCATGGGGCGCGAGGCTTTATGCCGTCGGCCCGATCGCGAAATTGTTGATGCTGCCGCTATTGTTCTATCATTTCGAGCGCTCGACGCGTGGCGTGCAGGTGTTTGCGGCCTTTCTGGTGTCGTGCATTGCCCTGATGGCGATGTCCTGGCTCGTCGCCTACGATCCACGGTTTGCGCTGAAGGCCGGCGCCGAATACGGCGTGGCGGTCAAGAACTATATCGACCAGAGCCAGGAATTCGCTCTGTGCGCCGTGGTGCTCGCCTATCCCGTCATCGTGATGTTACGGGCGAGGAGAACTTGGCTTGCCGCTATGTTCATTGCGATTTCCGTGAGCTTTGTCTTCAACATGCTGTTTGTGAGCATATCGCGCACCGCGCTGGTGACGATACCGGTCATGCTCGCCGTATTTGGTCTTTTGCATTTGCGATGGCGGACCAATCTCATGATCCTCTCCCTGATGATCGGAGCCGTCGTGGTTGCCTGGACGGTGTCGCCGAAACTGGAGGGGACGGTTAAGTCCTTCAAACGGGACTATCAGCTCTACATGGAACGGGGTACTTCCACTTCGATCGGTGAGCGGCTGGAGTTCTGGAAGAAGTCGGCGGGATTTATCGCCGAGGCGCCGATCATCGGCCATGGCACCGGGTCGACAAATGGGCTTTTCGAGCAAGCCGCAGCTCACGCTCCCGCCGTGCTGGCTGCCGGCAAGGTGGTGAGCAATCCTCACAACCAGACCCTGGCCGTTGCGATCCAATGGGGCGTACCCGGCATCCTGATTTTGTATGCGATGTGGTGGCTGCACCTCTCGCTGTTTCGCGGCGAGGGCCTGATGGCATGGATCGGGCTGATGGTGGTGGTGCAGAATTTTTTCACCTCGCTGTTCAATTCCCATATTTTCGATTTCAACGAGGGGTGGATGTATGTTCTCGGCGTGGGTATCGCGGGCGGGACGTTGCCGAGGCCTCCCCTGCGCGAGACGCCGGCTTCGACTTCAAATTCCGTTGACCCGTGACGGCTGGAATGCCTTCGCCGGATCAGCTATCAGCATATTCGAGAACGGGCCGCGCCCGACATTTTTGGTGAGCTGTCAGCGACATGACGCGCCTTCGAAATCTGACCCCGCGCAACGCCCTGATTGCCGCGCATGATGCGTTGGCGACCGCGGCCGCGCTGCTGGCGAGTTTTTATCTGCACTTCGAAGGCGACCTTCTGACCGATCGTCTGCCGCTATTGTTGAAGATCCTGCCCTGGTTCGTCGGCTTCAGCGTGGTGGTTTGCTATGTCTTCAACCTGACCACCACCAAATGGCGGTTCATTTCGCTTCCCGACGCGTTGAACATCCTGCGCGCGGCCGCCGTGCTGGCGGTCACGCTGCTGGTGCTGGACTACATTTTTGTCGCGCCGAACGTTCAAGGCACGCCGGTGGCGCCGCGTGTTCAGGGCGCGTTCTTTTTCGGCAAGGTGACGATCATCCTGTTCTGGTTTCTCGAGGTGTCGTTTCTCGGCGCCTCGCGCTTCGCCTATCGTTATTTCCGTTATACGCGCGTGCGGCGTCACGCCAGGGTGGAAGACGCAGCGCCAACGCTCCTGGTCGGCCGCGCCGCCGACGCCGAGATCCTGCTGCGCGCCATCGAAAGCGGCGCCGTCAAGCGGATCTGGCCGGTCGGCCTGTTGTCGCCATCGCCGGCCGATCGCGGCCAGTTGATCCGCAACATTCCCGTGCTCGGCGGCATCGACGATGTCGAGGACGTAATCGCTGAATTCAAAAGGCGCAGCAAACCGATTGCCCGAATCGTCATGATGCCGTCGGCGTTCGATCCGGAGGCTAGGCCCGAATCCCTGCTGATGCGGGCGCGCCGGCTGGGGCTGATCGTCAGCCGTCTGCCCTCGCTGGAAAGCGGCGATGCGCCGCGCTTGACGACGGTTGCGGTCGAGGATCTGTTGCTGCGGGGAAGCGAAAAGATCGACTATGCGCGTCTCGAAGCGCTGGTGAAGGACAAGGCCGTCATCGTCACCGGCGGGGGCGGTTCGATCGGTTCGGAGATTTGCGAGCGCATCGTCACGTTCGGGGCCGCGCGGCTGCTCGTGATCGAGAATTCGGAACCGGCGCTCTATGCCATCACCGAAGCACTCGCGGCGCAGGGAACCAACGCCGCGATCGAGGGACGCGTTGCCGATATCCGCGACCGCGATCGCATCCAGCGGCTGATGAACGAATTCAAGCCGAACATCGTCTTCCACGCCGCGGCGCTCAAGCATGTGCCGATCCTCGAACGCGACTGGAGCGAGGGCGTGAAAACCAATATTTTCGGATCGGTGAATGTCGCCGATGCGGCGCTGGCGGCGGGCGCCGAGGCGATGGTGATGATCTCGACCGACAAGGCGATCGAGCCGGTATCGATGCTGGGTCTGACCAAGCGGTTCGCCGAGATGTATTGCCAGGCGCTCGATCACGATCTAGCCGCCGTGCCGGGTGGCAAGCCGCGGATGCGGCTTATCTCGGTGCGATTCGGCAACGTGCTGGCGTCGAACGGATCGGTGGTGCCGAAGTTCAAGGCCCAGATCGAAGCGGGCGGTCCGGTGACGGTCACCCATCCCGACATGGTCCGCTATTTCATGACGATCCGCGAAGCCTGCGACCTCGTGATCACGGCAGCCGCGCATGCGCTCGCCCCGGTGCGTCCGGACGTTTCGGTCTATGTGCTCAACATGGGACAGCCGGTCAAAATCGTCGATCTTGCCGAGCGCATGATCCGGCTTTCGGGCTTAGAGCCCGGCCACGATATCGATATCGTTTTCACCGGAATGCGGCCGGGCGAGCGGCTGAACGAGATTCTGTTTGCGAGCGAGGAGCCGGCCGTCGAGATCGGCGTCGCCGGCATCATGGCGGCCAAGCCCAACGAACCGCCGATGCAGTCGCTGCGCAAATGGATCGCCGCCCTCGATCAGGCGATCGCGCGGGATGACCGGGCCACCATCAAGGCCGTGCTGAAGGATGCCGTCCCGGAATTCGGCTCGAACGCCGCGTAGAGCCTCGCTATCGCGGCCTCGAAAACCGGTACATCGAAAATCCCACCGCGGCGGCGCCGGCGAGGATGAGCGCGGTGTCGATGGCCGTCGATTGCATCCCGATCGAGGCAATCGCGAGCGCAGCGAGAACGAGATTGAGGAGGAACACCTCGCTCACGACGCGGAGCACCGTAAAGCCATTGTCGGTCGCGCGCTGATAGAAATGCGAGCGATGCGCCGCCCAGAACGGCTCGCGGCGGATCACCCGGAGGAGCAGGGTGACGGTGGTATCCGACAAATAATAGAGCGGCAGCAACAACGCGGCGGCGAGATGCTGATGCCAGGCCAGTTCCAGCAGGCACCAGCCGAGCAGCAAGCCGATCGGCAAGCTGCCGACGTCGCCGAGAAAGATGGTCGCCACCGGGCGGTTGAAGGGCGCAAACCCGATCATCGCGCCGCAAAGCGCCGCGGCCATGATCGCGGGCATTTGGGGAAATTCGCCGAGCCATCCCAGCGCGGTCATCGCCGCCGTGACGGGCACGATTTCGGCCACCATCATCCAGTCCAGCCCGTCCATGAAATTGACGAGATTGACGAACCAGAGCCCTGCCAGCAGCAGTAGGCCGCGTTCGATCCAGAGCGGCATTGCCGGAACGATCCGAAGCTCGCCTGGAGCTGCAACCAGGATCGCGCCCACGGCGACGCCCTGCAGCAGAAGCCGCGTCACAACGGGGATGGATTTAAGGTCGTCGGCGAAACCGACTATTGCGATGAACAGTGTGGCGCCGAAAATTGCGGGCGGCAAATTCGAATCGAATCTCTCGATGCCGGTAAGGACGGCGCCTGCGATCGCCAGCGTCGCGGCGATCACCGCAATGCCCGCGCCTTGCGGGGTCGGGACGCGATGCGAAGATCGCGCGTTGGGTTTGGCGAGCGCGTGCTTGTCGAGCAGCGGCCGGATCGCCCAGGTCAGGCCCGCCGACAGCACCGCCGCGGCAACGGCCGCCAAAAGCATCAGCCACGTTTCGGAATTGTTCATTCTGTCCAATATCGCCGTTACTCCGGCACTTCGATCGGCACGGCGCCCTTCGCTGCCTTTTCAGCCGAGAAGATCCACACCAATCCGCCGAAACCGCCGACGATGAACGATACCGCGCCGTAGAGCAGCGAGATATTGATGCCTTCATAAGTCAACAGGCCGGCATATCCGAACGCCAGTCCCATCGTCGCCTCGCGGACGCCCCAGCCGGCGATCGAGATCGGCAGCATCGTGATCAGCATCACCGGTGGAATCAGCAGAAAAGTCTGGCTGAACGCCACCGGCGCCGTGATCGATTGAACGACGCACCAGGCGATCACTACGGCCAGAACGTGAACCAATAGCGACAGAACCGCAATCGAGGGGCCCGATCGCTTGCTGAACATGACCCGGTTCGCAATGACGGCGCAGGCGTGAATATGGTGCGTTCCCCACCAGCGTTTCAGCCAGGGCCATGGCAAGACGCCAACGAGAAGAAAGCCCGCGCCGCCGGCGAGTGCCGCGAGATCGATCAGCAGCAATGCCCACCGGCCGTATGCGTCGCCGATCAGTCGATAGCTCCACGGCAGGCTCGCCACGATGATGACGGCCAGCGCGATCAGGCCGATGGCGCGGTCGACGAAGATGGAATAGGTGGCCGCGCGCCATCCGGCCCCGCTGCGCGCGACCAGCCAGAGCCGCACCGCATCGCCCCCGATCGAGGACGGCAGCGTTTGGTTGAAGAAGGTCCCGATCAGATTGTAGCGCATCGCCTGCCTGGTCGGCAGCGGCGCCCCGCATTCGGCGCCGACAATGCGCCACCGCAAGACCCCGATGAAAATCTGAAGGAAGGTGACGGCGATCGCAAGGCCGATCCAGCCCAGGCTCGCGACATCGAGACGCGCGGCGAGATCGGAGAAATTGGCTTTGCGGAGCGCAAGATAAAGCAGCTCCACCGAGACCACGACCTTTAGCGCTGAAAACAGGATCTGGCGCATTTCGCCCGCGTTCGCCAAGTCTTGAGGAATTCACAAGTCTGGAGGAATTCAAATGCGACAGCGCAACGCGATGCCGCGCCGAATTTCGGCGCCTTGGTATGGTTTTAAAGCCGATCTGGCAATAGGCGCATAACTGGGTATTGCGGCCCCCGCAACAGGGCGGCTAAAGAGGCGAATTAGACGCAGGGTCCCGTCAATTCCTGGCGGCGACCAAATATGGGGCGTTGATGGGCAGAAAGATTGTTCCACTGATCATGTGCGGCGGCGCCGGGACGCGGCTGTGGCCCGCCTCGCGCGAGGTTCGGCCAAAGCAGTTCCTGCCGCTGTTCGGGGCGCGCTCGACCTTCCAGGACACGATCCTGCGGGTGTCGGATGCGACGCTGTTTGAGCGTCCGATCGTCATCACCAACGCCGCTTACCGATTCATGGTGCTGGAGCAACTGGCCGAGATCGGGTTTGAGGCCGATATTCTTCTGGAGCCGATGCGGCGGGATTCCGGACCTGCGATCGCGGCGGGCGCGGTGTTTGCGCAAATGCGCGACACCGACGCCGTGGTTCTGGCACTCGCCGCCGATCACGTCGTCCGCGATACGAGAGCCTTCGTCGCCGCCTGCCGGGAGGGACTGGTTGCAGCGGATGCGGGACGCATCGTGACATTCGGGGTCAGGCCTGAGCGCGCCGCCACCGAATACGGTTATATCAGTCCGGGCGATGTGGTTTCCGGAAAGGTTAGGGCCGTGAAGAAATTCGTCGAGAAGCCCGATCCCGCAACGGCTGCCGGATACGTCAAGGCCGGTCATTTGTGGAACAGCGGCAATTTCATGTTTCGCGCCGCCGTTCTGCTTGACGAATATCGCAACGTCGATGCCGAAAGCGTGCAGGCGGTCTCTGACGCCGTCACCAAAGCGGGGCGCGATCTCGGTTTCGTCACGCTCGATGCGGCTTCCTTCGGATCGGCGAAGGCCATTTCGATCGACTATGCCGTGATGGAAAAGACCGCGCGCGCCGCGGTGGTGCCGGTTGCCTGCGGATGGTCCGACGTCGGCTCCTGGCACGCGGTTTGGGAACTGTCGGACAAGGACAGCCAGGGCAACGCCGCGCAGGGCACGGCCGTATTCGAGGATTCCCGAAACTGCAACGTTTCGACCGACAAGGCGCTGGTTGCGCTCGAAGGCGTCGACGATCTGGTGGTGGTGGCAACGCAGGACGCCGTGCTGGTGTCGCGGCAAAAGGATGCCAACGGATTGAAGCGGCTGGTCGCGAGGCTCAAGACCGTCGCGCCGCAGGTGACGGAGGAGCACCTCAAGGTGCATCGGCCCTGGGGTTCATATCAGTCGGTCGACATGGGAGACCGCCACCAGGTCAAGCGCATCATCGTCAAACCGGGCGGCCGGCTCTCGCTGCAAAAGCATCACCATCGTTCCGAGCACTGGATCGTGGTGCACGGCACCGCACGCGTGACGGTCAACGAGGCCGTCAGAATCGTGCACGAGAACGAATCGATCTATATTCCGATCGGCGCCGTCCACCGGCTGGAAAATCCCGGCAAGATCTCGCTGGAGCTGATCGAGGTTCAGACCGGCAGCTATCTCGGCGAGGACGACATCATCCGCATCGAGGACGATTACCGGCGCTCGTGAGCTGCCCTAAGCGCCCGGTTTGGCCCGCAAATTCGCACGGGCTACTGCATGATTTGACGTGTGTCGATATTTCCCGCCGTGGGCGGGGCTTGTAATTGTTTGAATCAAAACGTGTTTGGGTTCATTCGGCCAATTATTCGCCACACCTGTGGCGACGTGCTAGAGAACGCCACGGCGTGAGGCGCCAAAGTTACGGCGCCGAGGGGACACAGGGGGTTCAATTGAATGGTTTCCAAAGTATCCGCGTCCGGTGACAAGGCCGAGGCAAAGCCCAAGCTTCGTATCGGCGTCATCGGCGCAGGGATCATGGGCAGCAATCACGCCCGCGTGTTGGCGGGTCTGCCGGATTCGACGCTGGTCGGCATCGTCGATCCCCTGGCCGAGCATCGCACGCGCGCGATCGAGCTTGTCGGCTGCCACGCCTTTGCAAGCCTCGATGAATTGATCGCCGAGGGCGTCGATGCCGTCACCGTTGCGGCGCCGACCCATCTCCACCACGAAATCGCGCTCGCCTGCATCGAACGCAACATCCACGTCATGGTCGAAAAGCCGATCGCCTCCTCGGTGGAGGAGGGGCATCAGATCGTGGCGGCCGCCCGCCGCGCCGGCGTGACGTTGATGGTGGGTCACGTCGAGCGGTTCAATCCGGCGGTGGCCGCCATCAAACAGGCGATCTCCGGCGAGGACATCCTTTCGATCGCGATCACCCGCGTCGGGCCGTTTCCGCCGCGGATGTCGAATGTCGGCGTGGTCATCGATCTTGCCGTGCACGACATCGACTTGATCCGCTGGTTCACCGAATCTGACATCGTCGAAGTGCAGCCGCAGCTCTCGAGCGCCGTCGCCGAGCGCGAGGACATTGCGCTCCTGCAATTTCGAACCGCCTCCGGCGTGCTCGCCCATATCAACACCAACTGGCTGACGCCGTTCAAGGCGCGCAACGTCACGGTGGCGACCCGCGGCAAATACGTCATGGGCGATCTGCTCACCCGTCAGGTGACCGAGTGCTTCGGCTTCAAGCCGGACGGCAGCTATTCGATGCGCCATCTGCCGGTCGGCCATGACGAGCCGTTGCGCGCGGAGCTGATCGCATTCCTGCGTGCCGTGCGGAGCCGCAGCGTGCCGGCGGTGACCGGCGATGAAGGCGTGGCCAGCCTCGAAATCGCGATCCGCTGCCTCGAAAGTCCCGCCAGGCCCGCTGTGAATTCTTCCGCAGCGGCCTCTGCCGCCCGCAAGGGACCGCGGCGCGTCGTCGGTTAGAGCATGATCCGGAAAAGTGGGTACCGGTTTTCCGAAAAGATCATGCTCAAACAAGAGATCTAGCCCGCTTCGCCCCGATGTCCCGCTCCCAATCTTCGCAAGACACCATGAACCAGCATCTGCGCGCCGATCCCATTCCCTTCATCGACATCGCCGCGCAGCGGCGTCGGCTCGGTCGCGCCGTCGACGAGGCGGTGGCCCGCGTGCTCACCCATTGCCAGTTCATCAACGGTCCGGAAGTGGCCGAGCTCGAGGCCGCGCTCGCAGCCTTCTGCGGGGCAAGGCATGTGGTGACCTGCGCGAGCGGCACCGATGCGCTGTTGATGGTGCTGATGGCGAAAGGCGTCGGCCACGGCGACGCGGTGCTTTGTCCATCCTTTACATTCTGCGCGACCGGCGAGGTCGTGGCGTTGACCGGCGCCACGCCGGTGTTCGTCGATGTCGATGAGGCGACCTTCAACATCGACGCGGCTTCGCTCAAGCGCGGGATTGCTACCGCAAGAAGGCTTGGCCTCAAGCCGCGCGGAATTATCCCGGTCGATCTGTTCGGCCAAAGCGCCGACCATGACACCATCGGTACGGTCGCTGCGGCCGAGGACCTGTTCGTGCTGGATGACGCCGCGCAGGCATTCGGCGCAAGTTATAAAGGCCGCCGCCTCGGCGGCTTCGGCGTCATCACCGCGACCAGCTTTTTCCCGGCCAAGCCGCTCGGCTGTTTCGGCGACGGCGGCGCGATCTTCACCGACGACGCCGGATTTGCCGAAACCCTGCGCAGCGTCCGCGTCCACGGCCAGGGCTCGGACAAATACGACAATGTCCGCATCGGCCTGACCGCGCGACTCGACACCGTGCAGGCGGCCGTGCTGATCGAAAAACTGAAAATATTCGAAGACGAGATTTTGGCGCGAAACAAGGTCGCCGAGCGCTATGCGCAAGGTCTCGGCAATGTCGTGACCATTCCCCGTCTTGCCAGCGGCGCGACCTCGGTCTGGGCGCAATATACCATCCGTTTGCCGGAGGGCACCGATCGCGATCGCTTCGCATCGGCCCTCAAAGCCCAGGGCATTCCGACCGCGGTCTACTACCCGAAGTCGATGCATCAGCAGACCGCGTACCGGGACTTTCCGATCGCCGATGGTGGCCTGCCGGCGTGCGAACGCCTGTCTTCCGACGTCATCAGCCTGCCGATGCATGCCTATCTCGATGAGCCGACCCAGGAACGGATCATCAAGACTGTGCGCGGCTACTTTAGCGCATGATCCGGAACCGAGAGGCCGCGCTGGACTAATTGTTGGTTGCGGCTGCCGACATCCCTCATTGTGCTGCAACCGCCTACTCGAGGAGACGGCCCCGTGACCACTCTTATCGAGCGCCTCGACCTGCCCGCCGTGTTTCCGCCCGCGCGCAGTCGGCGCGACACCGAAATTGACACCGTTCAGTTCGCGCAGGCTGCGCTCGCCGCGGCCAAGCAGGAAGGTCTGCAGCTTGCGGTGCGGGCGCGGTATATCGCGCTCGCCGTAATCGCCTGCCTATTGCCGATTATCAATCCCGCTTGGGAGCAGCTTTACTATGTGGCACTGCTTGGCCTGTTTGCGCTGATCGGCTGGGGTCAGGTCAGGGTTGGTCGGGTCGGCGTGTCGAGGGCAGAGCTTGCGCTGTTGTTCTGCGACCTTGCGCTGCTGACGTTCGTCACCGTTGTACCAAATCCCTTCAGCTCCGCGCACTGGCCGGTGGCGCTGCAATACCATCTCGGCAACTTCATCTATTTCTTCGTGCTGCTGTCGGGTGCGACACTGGCCTATACCTGGCGCACTGTCATCGCGGTCGGAACGTGGACCTCCGCTCTTTGGATTGTCGGCATGGTCTGGGTGTGGTGGCAGCCCGATCGCGATCCGGCGCTGACTGCCCGCATTGCAGCAGCGATGGGCGGCGATCAAAGGCTGTTCCAGCTGATCTCGCCCAACTCGATCGTGTTCGGCGCGCGCATCCAGGAGATCGTCGTGTTCATGATTGTCGCAGTGACACTCGCCGTCGCGGTGCGCCGTAGCAATGATCTCCTGATCCGCCATGCCGCAATTGAACGCGAACGCGGCAATCTCGCGCGCTACTTCTCCCCAAACGTGGTGGAGGAATTGTCCAGGCACGACGAACCACTGAAGCAGGTGCGCACGCAAAACGTCGCCGTGCTGTTCGTCGATATCGTCGGCTTCACCGCCTTTGCCGACGTGCGCACGCCGGAGGAAGTTGTGCGCATCTTGCGCGAATTCCACGCGCTGATGGAACAGGAGGTGTTCCGTCACAGCGGCACGCTCGACAAATACCTTGGCGACGGGTTGATGGCGACCTTCGGCACGCCGTTCGTCGGAGAAGCCGACGCCAGCAACGCGCTACGCTGTGCGCAGGCTATGATGGCAGCAGTAGATACGTGGAACGGCGAACGCAAAGCGGCCGGCGAGGCTCCGATCCGCGTCAGTTTTGGTTTGCACTACGGGCCGGTCGTGCTCGGCGACATCGGGCAGACCTGTCTTGAATTTGCGGTGATTGGTTCGACCGTGAACGCCGCAAGCCGACTCGAAACCTTGACCCGCACGCTCGACTGCGCGCTGGTGGCGAGCGAGGATCTCGTCGAGCGCGCCAAGTCCGAACTCGGCAATGCAGATGCGGTGTTTCGGCCACTTATGGCGCAAGCCCCGCAAACAATTCGCGGGCTTGAGCACCCGATCGCGATCTGGACGCAGGCGCGCGGGGGAGTCATAGATCGCCGGTGATCGCAATAGAGAACGGATGGCAGCTTCTCGCACATCGCGTCTTTCGGTGCGGCCGGTTTTCGGAAAAGGTCATGTGCAAATTCCTCATTCTTCCGATTTTGCCGTTTTGAAGTGCCGCGGCTTGCGCTAGAAGCGGCGCATGCTCGGTCGTATCTTCACCGTCGGCGGCTATACGCTCCTTTCGCGGCTGAGCGGATTTGCGCGCGACATCATGCTCGCGGCGATCCTGGGCGCGGGCCCGGTGGCGGATGCGTTCTTCGTGGCGCTGCGGCTACCCAACCATTTTCGCGCCATCTTCGCCGAAGGCGCCTTCAACGCGGCGTTCGTTCCGGCCTATGCCCATGTCCATGGCGAGCGCGGGGACACTTCCGCGAAACTGTTCGCGAATCGCATTTTTACGCTGCTGTTTGTCTCGCAAGTTCTGCTGCTGGCGCTCGCCTGGCTGTTCACCCCGCAGGCGATGAGCATTCTCGCGCCGGGTTTCTCCGACGAGCCCGAGCAGAGGCGGCTTGCGATCGAGTTGACGCGGATCACCTTTCCCTATCTCCTGCTGATCACGCTGGTGACGCTCTATGGCGGCATCCTCAACGTGATGCATCGCTTTGCGAGCGCGGCTGCAGCGTCGATCTTTCTCAATATCTCGATGATGGCGACGCTTGTCGTGGCCGTCTACTTTCCGACCCCCGGCCACGCCGCGGCCTGGGGCGTATTGATCTCGGGCTTCCTGCAATATTTCCTGCTCGCGGGCGATCTTGCCCGCCACGGCGGCTTGCCGCGCTTTGCCCCCCTCAAACTGGACGAGGACGTTCGCGCCTTCTTCCGGGCACTGGGACCTGCGACCATCGGCTCGATGGGCACGCAGCTCGCGCTGTTTGCCGACACCATCATCGCGACGTTCCTGCCCGCAGGCGCGCTGTCGGCGCTGTATTACGCCGACCGGCTCAATCAGCTTCCGATCGGGGTGATCGGGATTGCGATCGGCACGGTGCTATTGCCGGAAATGTCGCGCAAGTTGACGTCGGAGGACCATGAGGGCGCGATGGCCTCGCAGCGGCGGGCTTTCGACTTCACATTGCTTTTTTCGGTGCCGTTCGTCACCGCGTTCCTGGTCGTTCCCAACGTCATCATGCGGGCGATGTTCGCGCGCGGCGCTTTCACCAAAGGCGATGCCGCAGCCGCGGGCGCGACGCTGGCGGCCTATGCGATCGGCTTGATTCCGTTCGTCCTGATCCGCAGCGCGGTCGCAACCTTCTACGCCCGAAAGAATACCGCAACCCCGGTGAAGGCGGCCCTGACCGGCGTTGCCGTCAATGTCGGACTGAAGCTTGCATTGGTGGGCTCGCTGGCGCAAGTCGGTCTCGCTTTCGCCACCGCGGTCGGCGCCTGGATCAATCTGTTGCTGGTCACAGCCTTTGCGGTGAGGGCCGGTTATCTCCACCTCGATCGTACGCTATCGCGATCGCTGGCAAGATTCGTCGCCGCCGGCTTCGTGCTGGGCGCGGCGCTTTGGCTGACGGCGAAGCTCTCGGCCGTATATCTTTCGACTCTCAGCGCCTTCCGCGACGAGGCCGCTTTTGTCTTGCTGATCATTGTCGGCGCGCTGGTCTATGCGGGCTCGGTGCTGCTGCTGTTCGGCCGCGGCTGGCTGAGGTCGCTGGTGCGCGGCTAAGGCGTGTATTCATATGGCGCGCCGGACAGTATGGCGCTTGTAGTGCCCATCGACTTGTGTTGTAAGGCCTGAACTGCTCCGTTCCCACGACGCGGTTCCCTTGCAGAAATTTCAGCCGGGCATGGGTCGGGAGTGAAAATTTTCAATCATAATGTGTTGAAGAGTGAGCATGGCGCGCAACATTCTAATCCTTGGAGCCTCATATGGCTCTCTGCTGGCGACAAAATTGCTGATGGCCGGTCACAACGTGACCCTGGTTTGTCGGAAGAAGACCGCAGAGCTCATCAATCGCGACGGTACCCAAGTTCGCATCAAGCTCCGTGACGAGCCGACGCACCGGGCAATTTTCTCGCGCGATCTGCCTGGCACCCTGGACGCGACCTCGCCCGCAGATGTCGACCTTTCCCGTTATGATCTGGTGTGTCTTGCTATGCAGGAACCACAATATACCAATCATACAATCCGGGTGCTGATGATCAAAATTGCCGAGGCGAAGCTGCCTTGTCTTTCCATCATGAACATGCCGCCGTTGCCGTATATGAAGAGGATTCCGGCGCTTGCGGAAATGGACCTCGAGGAGGCCTACACCAATGCCCAGATATGGGAACGGTTCACGCCTGGACTGGTGACACTCTGCTCGCCTGATCCGCAGGCCTTCCGTCCGCCGGAGGAGCCGCCGAATGTCTTGCATGTAGGCCTGCCGACAAACTTCAAGGCAGCGACATTTGCAAGTGAGGAACACAACCTTCTGCTGCGAGAGCTGGAGACGGACATCGACGCGGTGACGCTGGATGGTCAGGACGTTCCGGTGAAGCTCAAAGTGTTCGACTCGCTATTCGTGCCTCTGGCCAAATGGTCGATGTTATTGACCGGGAACTATCGCTGCATCACGCTGCACGAGCCGCAGTCGATCCGCGAAGCGGTGCATGGCGATCTGAAGCTTTCGCAGTCGATCTATGACCATGTCGATGCGATCGCTCGGCGTCTGGGGGCCGAGGCGAAGGATCAGGTCCCTTTCGAGAAATACGCCAAGGCGGCGGAAAGCCTTCTCAAGCCCTCGTCAGCGGCCCGAGCGGTGTCCAACGGCGCGCCCTTCATTGAGCGAGTTGACCTGCTGGTGAAGCTGATATCGCATCAACTCGGCATGCCCAATGCCGAGATCGACCAAACGGTTCAGATCGTGGATCAAAGGCTGAACGAGAGGATCGTGCCGAGCTGATCCGCTGTGATGTCGTCTCATTGCGGTTCGGGAATTATCTTAAGGTGATAAATTGTTCTCCGGATGATGAGGGGCTGCTTACCCAATGATCCGTGCACCCGCGATACAAGAACTCGCCAGCCTCTCCGAACTCTGTCTGAGGTCAAAAGCCGTGTGGGGTTACAGCGAGGAGTTCATGGTTGCGTGCCGCAGCGAGTTGTCGTTGGAACCGCGCGACTTGGAGTTGACGCCCATCGCAGTTGCCGAACGAGATGGCAAGCAAATCGGTGTTGTACAGGTAAGAGTCGTCGATAGTGAGGCTGATTTGCTGAAACTGTTCGTCGAGCCTAGCGCCCTACGCCGCGGCGTAGGCAAAACGCTGCTTTGCTGGGCTACCAACGTTGCAAGAGAAAAGGGGGCGACCCGGCTATTTATCGATTCAGATCCTAGTGCGGCTCCATTCTATCGACGAATGGGAGCCTACGACGTGGGTGAAGCGCCGTCTGGTTCCATACCTGGGAGGATGTTGCCAAAATTGGCGATCGACCTTTGTCCTGCCGACTAATCTTTACGTCTGGACATGGTACCTTTGAGACATCCCGACCCTTCTGACGAAGGTGGATGAGCTGCACCGAAAAGCGGACTTGCTTTGAAAGTCGGGCCGAGAGAGATTTGCCATGGCGGCTGTCTCGGAAAATCGCGGATAAAAAAAGCGGAGAGCAAGCCATGAACGGCGCGAGGCTAAAACATTACGGCTGGGGCCGCGAAGGCGAGGGCATGACTGCCGCGGAGCAGGCGTTCGTGCTTAGCCGCTACCGCGCCAAGTTTGCGCGCGATGCATTCGAGACAATCGTCGTGCCGAGCCTCGAGGACCTGGCACTGCGCGCGCCGCGGGTTAATCCGCCAGCTTCACTTGCCGCTTTCTGCACCAGCGAACGCTACGACCGCGTGGCGCACGCTTTCGGCAAATCCTTCCCGGATTATGTGCGCGCCATGCTCGGCGACTACGATAGCTTGCCCGACGTTGTCGCATATCCCCGCAGTGAGGCTGAGATTTCCGCTGTGATGGATTGGGCCGGCAGCGTCAGCGCCTCGTTGACGCCGTTCGGAGGCGGGTCGAGCGTCTGCGGCGGTGTCGAGCCGAAAGTTGACGGCATTCGCTACAAGGCAAGCGTCACGCTCGACCTGCGCAATCTCGGTAAAGTCGTCGAGGTGGACCAGGTATCGCGCGCTGCACTGATCGAAGGCGGTGCCTATGGTCCTTCGCTGGAAAATCAACTTAGACAGCACGGGCTGACGTTGCGGCATTTTCCACAAAGCTTCGAATATTCAACCCTGGGCGGCTGGATCGCGACGCGATCGGGCGGCCATTTCGCCAGTCTTTATACCCATATTGACGATTTCGTCGAAAGCTTGCGTGTGGTGACCCCGCGCGGCGTAGTGGAAACGCGCCGCTTGCCCGGGTCTGGCGCCGGCCCGAGCCCCGATCGCATGTTCATCGGCTCGGAGGGGACGCTCGGGGTGATTTCGCGCGCCTGGATGCGATTGCAGCCACGTCCGAAATTCCGCGCCGGCGCCTCGGTCCGTTTCGATTCGTTCTTCGCTGCGGCAGGCGCGGTGCGCGCCATCGCACAGGCCGGCCTATTTCCATCGAACTGCCGCATCCTTGACCCGCAAGAAGCATTCAACACCGGCGCGGCCGACGGCAGCGTCGCGATCATGGTGCTCGGTTTTGAATCCGGCGACCATTCGCCGGATGGGCGGATGGCCCGCGCGCTCGAGTGCTGCGCCGACCTTGCTGGAACGCCGGAGGTCGCAAAAGCCGGCGATGCACATCTCGAAGGCGCGGCAGGAATTTGGCGCAACGCATTTATTCGCATGCCCTATGCGCGCGAGTTCTTGACGCCGGCCGGCCTCATCAACGACACCTTTGAGACCGCCATCACCTGGGATCGGTTCGAAGGTTTCCACGACACACTGAAGGCGGCAACGGAGCGCGCAATCCTCGAGGCGACCGGCATAAAGGGCGAGGTCACCTGCCGCTTCACCCATGTCTATCCGGATGGGCCCGCACCCTATTTCTCTTTCCACGCGCTCGGGCGGCACGGCGCGCTTCTGGAGCAGTGGCAGGCGATCAAGAATGCGGCCAGCGACGCGCTGATCGAGGCCGGCGGTACGATCACGCATCATCACGCGGTCGGCCGCGATCATCGGCCCTGGTACGATCGTCAGCGCCCGGCGCTTTTCGCGGCCGCACTTCAGGCAGCAAAACGAGAACTCGATCCGCAAGGCATGCTCAACCCGGGAGTACTCGTCGATCCGTAAGACGGAGCGGCGCACCGGCCGGCGCTAGCCTCAAGGGATGTCCATTTCTCTTGCAACTATTACGCCTCGGCCATGATGGCGATCACACGCTGCACCAGGGTGGGATCGCGATAGGCGCTGCGCGGCCTCAATAAATTCTGGACTTCGGCGGTCAGCTTGTGCACGGCCGGATCTTCGGCAGCGAGCCGGGTCAGAGCGGTACCGAATTTGAGCGCGGTCTCAAAATCGGCCGGGCGTTGCCCCCGCGTCTCGGGAAACACGAAGTCGAATGTTGCGACCGCCCATGGAGTCTCGATTAACGTCTGTACCTCGGCGAAAAAAATCGGCGCCAACGCGGCCATCGGATTGCTGTCCCCCGCCATTCGCCCGAGGAGCGTCTGGAGAAGGCACGCCTCCTGGGCGGCCACGCTCATGCCTTGTCCGTAGACGGGATTAAAGCGGCAGATGGCATCGGCGATAGGCAAAAGCCCGCGGGGAAATTCGTCGAGCCGTTCGAAGTGGCGGCGCACGCTCTCACGGAAGCCGTAGCGCGCGACCCCGCCAAGGCGCTCGGCGTGGCTGATCGCGTTGTAGATCGTCGGCGTCCGTAGTGCCCGGGCAAATGCCAGAAACCCCTCAGCATCGCCGGACGGCACGTCGTCGTGGCGCCCGCCAATGGTTGCCATCCAGCGGTTGCCCTCCAGCGGCAGCATCAGGCCGCCACGGCTGTCGTGGGGTGCCTGCCCAAAGGTCATGACGCCCCTCCAATCGGCCGGGGCGTCGTCTGGAATGGCAAAGACGCATGTCGCATAGCCGAGATCGATGCCAATCGTGGTTTCCTCCGGAAGTGCTCGGCCGGTCGATTGCAGCAAATCGAGCGTGAGGGCGCCGCTTCCGGAGGCGTCGACGACGAGGTCCGCCGCAATCGTCTCGCTTGCGCCATTGTCGTTTTTATAACGCACGCCGGAAACCGTCTCTCCGTTTGGAGACGCCAGCAATTTTTCGGCTCGGCAATGCTGGCGCAGCGTGATGTTTGAACGGCTTTCCACCCGCCGTCGCACAACGCGCTCGATAGTCGGCCTTGACACCGCGTAACTGAACCAGCCGAGGTCGCGTTGCGGGAACGGATCATAGCCCGGGCGCTCCATGCGAACATCGAGACCGACACGGAGTGGCACGGCTCCCGCCCGCGCGAGATCCTCCTCGAACCCTGTGAACAGCTCGCTGAGGGCGCGCTGGCCGCTGAGCAACAGCGCATGCACGTGGCGCGCCTGTGGCGTCCCTGCGCGATGCGCAGGCTCTGACGGCAAAGTGTCGCGCTCCAGAACAACTACCTGATCAAAGAAGTTGGCGAGCGCTCCCGCGGCGGCCAGCCCACCCATTCCCGCGCCGATCACGACGGCCTGTTTGCCGACCAGAGTAGACGCCATAGTCGCCTCCCTGCTACGGGCTCCACTCGCAGCAGAGGCGCCGACGCCAGTAGAGCATATCGCCACGCCACCGCGAAAGGAAGGTGCCGAGACTTACAAGGACAGCGTCAGTCCAAGCGGCTGCCGTCGGGAGCGGTATGCATTTCTGTTCGAAAAGTACCAACACCGTTCATTGCGGCCTCCCACCAATACCTTACGCTGTGCCCGACTCTGGTTCGGAATGCCAGCAAAGGGGAGTCCGCCAATCACCCCTGAATTTATGGGTTCACGGCCTGGAGGCCCACCCCTGTATACGGATCGGCTGAAGTGCCCAGTGCGACAGGGCGCTCACAAAGAAGTGAGGCGGCATGTGAGGCCCGCGCGTCGTCTTTCGCGCCTCCCATTCGTCCTATTGCCATCGGGCGCTTCTATTGCAACCCTCATCAAGGAGATTTCGATGACTGAACAGCTCAGCGTCCGGCAGGAGACCCAGATCGCAGCTCCGCCCGCCACCGTCTTCGCCTTCCTGACCGATCCCGAAAAAATCATTAGCTGGATGGGTACCGAGGCGAAGACCGAATTGCATCCGGGAGGGCTCTATCTCCTCAAAGGCGTCAATAAGAGCCGCGCGGCGCGCGGCACGTTCCGCGAGGTCGTGCCGGTGCACCGGCTCGCCTACAGCTTCGGTTGGGACGGCTCCGAGGAAGTGCCGGCAGGATCGAGTCTGATCGAGATTGATCTGATCGACCAAGACGGCGGCACTTTGCTGCGCATGACCCATAGCGGTCTTCCCAACGAAGCGCAGTGCGCCGCGCACGCCAAGGGTTGGGCGCATTATCTCGCCAGGCTGGGGATGGCGGCCGCGGGGCGAAATCCCGGCGCCGATCCCGGCCCAGGGAAGGCTCACGCGTAGCGCGACTCCCTTTGGCGGTTGTACGGAGGGCAGCGCCAGGGTGGGGCCCTCGCAACAATGACTGGTGACAAACGAGCCGCGTCAACGCCATGATCAGCCGATGCAGCTCTCTTCGACGCTTTCGTGGCTCGTCGATGCGGCCGGCGAGGTGCCGGGCGCCGATCGGCTGTTGGCCGAGGTCGGCGCGCGTCTGGTCGTCGATGGTGTGCCGCTTGCGGGCGGCGCGCTGACCATCGCCGTGCCGCACCCGCTGATCGCCCGGCGCACCTGGCTCTGGCGGGCCGAGAGCGGGGAAGTGATCGAGGCTCTGGGGTTCGCTGCGGGAGGGCTTGCGGCGGTGGGAGCGGGGAGCTCGCAAGCCGATGAGGGCCGGCATTGGCTCGCCGGTCTAGCGGATGGCCTCGTGCATGAGGACCACGTCGGGTCGGGGCCGGACAGGCCTTCGCTCTGCTGGATTGGGCCGCGTCCGTTCACGCGTGACGAAGTCGATACGTTGCGCCAGGCCGCGCGCTTCGCTGCCGCGCCGCTCGCCGCTCTCACCGCGCGCGCCACGTTGTCGGCGGCTCTCGAGGCCTATCTCGGCCGGCGCAGCGCGGCGCGGGTGCTCGCGGGTCCCTTGCGGCGCGATATCGGCGAGACCATCCAGGCCGCGCTGCTGTTTGCCGATCTGCGCGGCTTCACGGCTTTGTCCGAGAGCAATCCCCCCGCGGCGGTCATCGCGGCTCTCGATGCCTGGTTCGACCGCATTGCAGGCCCGGTGCACGCCTTCGGCGGCGAAGTGCTGAAATTCATCGGCGACGGCATTCTGGCGATTTTTCCGGTCATCGGCGGGGCGCCGCGCGGCGCCTGCGACGCTGCGCTCCGCGCCGTCGCCGCGGCGCGGACCGGAATGGCGCATCTCGATGAGGCGCGGCGGCAGCAGCACCTGCCGCCTCTATCCTTTGGCGCCGCGCTGCACCTCGGCGAGATGCTATGGGGCAATATCGGTGCTGCCGATCGGCTGGATTTCACGGCGATCGGACCCGCCGTCAATCTGGTCAGCCGGCTCGAAGGGCTATGCCGACCGCTCAACAAGGTCGTTCTTGTCTCGGGCGCATTCGCCGCCGAGACCGGTTCAACGCTGATACCACTCGGAACGCACGCGCTGCGCGGTATCGCATCTCCCTGCGCTGTCTTCACCGTGCCGGAGAATTGAGCCGCATGCGCTGTCCGCACTTCTGATATTTTGGAGCGAGAGGCGTTTGCGCTATGTCGCGATCCGCTGCAATATACGGGCCTTCTTCGGCGCAACTCACTAGCGGCAAATGGAGATACGATGGCTCCCATCAAATTCGGCGTCGGTCAAAGCGTGCTCCGCAAGGAAGACGATGCGCTCATCCGCGGCAAGGGCCGCTATACCGACGATTTCACGCCGCAGCCTTCGCTGCATGCCCTTGTTTTGCGCTCACCGCATGCCCATGCGAAGTACACCATCAACGCCACCCGCGCGCGTAGCTTGCCCGGGGTCGCCTTGATCCTCACCGCGGAGGACGTCGGCGATCTCGGCGACCTGCCATGCCTGTTCAATCTCGAAGTCGATCCGTTCACCGGCCCGCCCTATCCGATTCTGCCGAAGGATGAAGTGCGCCATGTCGGCGACGCGGTGGCGTTTGTCGTCGCCGAGACCGTGGAACGGGCGCGCGATGCGATCGAGGCGATCGAAGTCAAGTGGAGTCCTTTGCCGGCGGTGGCCGGCGTGCTCCATGCGGTCAAGAAGGACGCGCCGCAGGTCTGGGCCCAGCATCCCGGCAATGTGCTGTTCGACGTATCGATTGGCGACAAGAAGGCGGCGGAAGCCGCGTTCGCAAATGCCCACGCGGTCGTCGAGATATCGGTCGTCAATCCGCGGATCGTCACCAATTTCATGGAGACGCGCGCGGTGGTTTGCGAATACGACCCCAGGCGCGATCACTTCACGCTCACGGTCGGTAGCCAGGGCAGCCATCGTCTGCGCGAAATCCTTTGCGGCATGGTGCTGAAGATTCCGCAGGAAAAGATGCGCGTGATCTGCCCCGATGTCGGCGGCGGGTTCGGCACCAAGCTGTTTCCCTATCGCGAATACGCGCTCGCCGCGGTTGCCGCGCGCAAGCTCCGCAAGACTGTGAAATGGACCGGCGACCGCACCGATCACTTCATCGGCGACGCGCAGGGCCGCGACAACGCCACCACGGCGCGGATGGCGCTGGCGTCGGACGGAAGATTCCTCGGCATGGACGTCGATCTGCTCAGCGATATGGGCGCCTATCTGTCGACCTTCGGCCCCTATATTCCGCATGGCGGCGCCGGCATGCTGCCCGGCCTCTACGACATTCAGGCTTTTCACTGCCGCGTGCGGACGATCTTCACCAACACCGTGCCGGTGGATGCTTATCGGGGCGCCGGGCGTCCTGAGGCCGCTTACGTGATCGAGCGGCTGGTCGATGCGGCCGCGCGAAAACTCGGATTGACGCCGGATGCGATCCGCCGCAAGAATTTCATCGCGCCGCGCGCAATGCCCTACAAGACCGCAACGGGAAAGGTCTACGATTCCGGCGACTTTGCCGCGCACATGAAGCGGGCGATGGAAATCGCGCAGTGGAGGGAATTTCCCAAGCGCGCCAAGGCCGCGAAGAAGCAGGGTCTCGTGCGCGGCATTGGGCTTGCGACCTATGTCGAGGTTTGCGGCACCATGGGCGAGGAGACCGCCAATGTGCGGCTCGATCCGACCGGCGACGTGACGATCCTGATCGGCACGCAGTCGAGCGGGCAGGGCCACCAGACCGCCTATGCCCAGCTCGTCGCCGAACAGTTTGGGTTACCGCCCGAGCGGGTCCATGTTCTGCAGGGCGATACCGGCCGGATCGCCACCGGGTTAGGTACCGGCGGCTCGGCCTCGATTCCGACCGGCGGCGTCAGCGTCGAGCGTGCGACGCGCGAACTCGGCAAGCGTCTGCGCGAGATCGCGGCCGAGGTGCTGGAGGTGAGCCCCGGCGACTTCGAGATATCGGAGGGAACGATCCGGGTCGCCGGCACGGACCGGTCGATCAGCTTTGCCGATCTCGCCAGCCACCCGGGCATCGATCCTGCAAAGCTCGCCGCAAGCGCGACGTTCACCGCCGCCGACGGCACCTATCCGAACGGCACCCATCTGGCCGAGGTCGAAATCGATCCAGCCACCGGCAACATCGGGATCGTCAATTATGTGGTCGTCGACGATTTCGGGGTGACGCTCAATCCGCTTCTGCTCGCGGGCCAGGTGCATGGCGGGGCGATGCAGGGGATCGGTCAGGCCTTGATGGAGCAGGCGGTCTATGGCGCCAAGGATGGCCAGCTCATGACCGCCACTTTCATGGACTATGCATTGCCGCGGGCGGCCGATGGTCCCTCGTTCGTGTTCGAGACGCACAATGTCCCGTGCAAGACCAATCCGCTCGGCGTCAAGGGCGCGGGCGAGGCGGGCGCGATCGGCTCCAGTGCCGCGGTCATCAATGCGATCATCGAAGGGCTGTGGCGGGAATACAAGATCGATCACATCGACATGCCGGCCACGCCCGAACGGGTCTGGATCGCGATCCGCGAACACCAGCGCCGGCATAGCCTTTGATCGGCGCCAGCCGGAATGAAGCGCGGCTTGCGGGGTTGGAACGGTCGTTGCAGGCTGGCGAAGCAAGAACCGGGTGCACCCGGAAACATAGGGAAACAAGAGGATGATGCGAACTGCCTTGGTTGTTGGAACGTTGTTGCTCTGTGCCGGCGTCGTGATGGCAGACCAGAAGATTGCCGTCTCGCAGCAAGATCTGATGAAGACACAAGGCAAGAGCATGTACGGTGTGTTCGGCAAGATATTGAAAGGCGAAAGTCCCTACAATCAGGCCGCGGTCGATGCCGCGCTTGCCGACCTCGAAATGCAGGTGACCAAAATTGCCACGGTCTTCACCCCGAATCCCAAGGAGGACGTGGTGAAAGCCAATTTCGGCTCGTCGCAGAAAATCTGGCAGAACAAGGCGGATTTCGACTCCAAGATTCCGCCCGTCTCCAAGGCGATCGCGGACGTCAAGGGCAAGATCACGGATTCCGCCAGCCTGAAGGTCGCTTTCGACGCGATCCAGGAAAAGTGCGCCGGTTGTCACGATACCTATCGCGTCAAGCTCAAGTGAGCGCGAGGCAGGCCGTTACCGGCAGGCGATCATGAATATCAAATGTCATTCCGGGGCGATGCGAAGCATCGAACTACGATGTGCACTTGCACATCGGAGAATCTCGAGATTCCGGGTCTGGTGCTACGCACCATCCCGGAATGACGTCGGACATGATTTACTGCATTCGAGTTAAACTCTCCGCCAACCCGCAAACGGAAAGGGGCGGAAAGCCATTGGCCTTCCGCCCCTTCGTTTTGAACAACCTTAAATCCGCTGTGCGGAATTTACTTCTTGACCTGTCCGCGGATTTCGCCGCCCGGATTGGCCGCAGTGTGGACGTTGATGTAGAGCTTGCCGGCCAGCAAATCGGCGGCCTGGGCATCGGTCAGCGTGGCGCTGCCCTCAGCCGGGCTTGAAGTGGCGTTGGGGATGGCGACCTCGACGCCGGCATTCTTGCCGGCTTCGGCCGGGCCGTGGAAGTGCGCGGCCGTCGCGGGCCCCGTGAGGCCCGAATAGGTCAGTTTCCAGCTCAGCTTCTTGGTGGCTGCATCATAGTCGATATCGGCGGTACCCTTGCCGGCGCTGGTATTGGGAGGCACCTCAGATGCGCCGTCCAGCGTTGCTTTCATCTTCTCGGCGAAGGCAGACCCGCTGAAGGCAAGAGCAGCCCCCAACGCGAGCGTAGTAAGCATGATCCTGGTATTCAACATGGTTTCCTCCCTGTGGGCGTTAAGTAACGCTGCCGATTTTCAAAACAGCCGGCATTCAATCTTATTCCCGCTTTAGGCCGCGATGACGACAAATTTTCCGGCAGCGTGCGGCCCCAATGGCTGCCATGCTGGGGTAAAGCGGAATGGACGATGACGGATCGGTGAATGCTGCGACGAATTCTCCCTGGCTTTGGCTTGGCCGCCGTGGCTGGTTTTTCAGTGTTCTGGTGGCTGACGATGCCCTCCGTCATTTTGTCGGCGCAGCTCGCGCCCCGCACGCCCGATCTCGCCAACGGCCTTACAATGTTCAACGCGGGCGGATGTTCCTCCTGTCATGCGGTGCCTGACCAGCCTGATCGCCTCAGGCTCGGCGGCGGGGTCGCCATTGCCTCGCCGTTTGGGACCTTCTATGCGCCCAACATCTCGCCGGATATGGCCGACGGTATCGGGAGCTGGACCGAAGCGAATTTCGTCACCGCCCTCCTGAACGGCACTTCGCCGTCGGGTGCGCATTACTTTCCCGCCTTTCCCTACACCTCCTACCAGCACGCCAGCATTGAAGACCTTCGCGATCTGTTCGCCTACTTGAAGACGCTTCTCCCCGTCTCCGGCAAGGTGCGCGATCACGACGTGCCGTTCCCATTCAATATGCGGCGCAATGTCGGCATCTGGAAGCTGCTGTTCCTGGACGGCAAGCCGTTCACGCCGGATGCCGCGCGCTCCATGGAGTGGAATCGCGGCGCCTACCTCGTCAACAGCTTCGGTCATTGCGCCGAGTGTCACTCGCCGCGAAATTTCCTCGGCGGCATCATCGCGCGAGAGCGCTTCGCGGGCGGACCCAATCCCGAAGGCGAGGGGTGGGTGCCCAACATCACGCAAAAGGGGCTTGGGGAGTGGAGCCTGAAGGACTTCACCTATTTTCTTCAGACCGGGCAAACGCCCGATGACGACAGCGCCAGCGGGGCGATGGCGCGGGTGATCAAGAATACTTCGCAACTGCCGGCCACAGACCGCGCGGCAATCGCCGAATATCTCAAATCGTTGCCGCCGGTGGAGGGACCGCCACGGCCGAAACCGGCGGCGAAGGCGGACGGCAAGTCGTGACCGCCTCGGCCAGACCGATCGCGCTATGCGCTGAGCGAATCGGAGCTGCCTGGGTTGGCCAATGGACCCAGATACAGCAGTTGGCTCATATGCTCGGCCTTGGCCGCGAGCGGTACGTCTCCAAGCAGTTGGTACACGTGGTCGGCGGCGGGAAGGCTGTAGGCCTTCAGCATATCCACTTCAACGGTGCTCGGCTGATAGGGGTTGGCGAAATGGCTTGATACGACGCCCAGCACTCTTCTGTCCTGCGTAAAAAATGGCGCACTTTGGACCGAACGAAATCCGGCGCTTTTCGCATCCATCCCGTAGGCGGCAAACTGGGGATCCCTTTCGACGTCGGCAATTTGGACAACTTCACCCAACCGCAGGGCCCGTCCGTAGGATGTGCCGCCGTAGCCATAGACGCGCCTGAATGTTCGCAAAAATTCCTCGGAAAGACCGCGCTGGGCCACGATGACAAGTTCATTCCCGACCGGGACCTGGACGTTGCCGAATTCGGCGCCATGCATCGCCATGACATCATCGAGGATGGTTTGGATGGCCCCCTCGACGGTGGTCTGCTCAAGCAGGCGCTGGATCATTCCGGTTATCAATCGCGCCCCCGCGCGTACTCGGCATCACGCCGGACAACTCTATCGAGCGGGCCTTAACGGGTGGAATCCTCGGCTCGCGCCTGCGGCAGGTGAGCCATCAATTCGGGCATTCATCGGCCGAAAATCCGGCATTTTCGGAACATCCCGCCGGAACTTCAGGTGGACGGCGAAACCCAATAGCCCTCGCGGAGGTGTCGTCAGGCGCGAGTTGCCACCGAGGTGCGAACCGGCCCGGTCTGCGCGAACTTGATGGTCGAGATCGGCCATTTGCCATCGTGGCCTCGAATCGAAATCCTCAAGCCGTGGAATTCGTCGAGCCAGACGCGCTCCACCGTCCCGGCCTTTCCATCGGTGAGGACGACTGCTTGGCCAATAATCTCGGCCTGGGCCTGCTCGAACTCGCTAAGGATCGTATACGCGCGGACTTTCGTTAGTGGCATGGGCTTCGCATCTCACCGATCGGGATCGACGGTGTGTGCCGCGCAAAGACGATCAAGTCATGACCGGCGCGCGGCAAAGGGGTGTCCTGCGGAACCCGATTTCCGCCGCGATTTAAGGAACTGAAAAGCCTTGGCCGCTTCGACGCGTACAGGAAGGAACGGGCGTTAACGCCATTTCATTCGGCTGCCTGAGCCGTGTCAGTCCGCTTTGCAATGACGCGCCGGAAATCCGTCGCAAGCTCCTCGCAGTAACGAGCCAGCCCCTGATAGAACGCGCGCTGCGGCCCGTCGGTCGCCTCTCGAGCCGCCTTCTCGTAATGGGCGGCTTTGCTTTCGTACTTCTCCAGTTTCGTTTGAAGGTCATTCAGCACGGCGCTACTCCACGCAACACAACGGGAGGCGAATGGTTGCCGGCGCTTCGACCGAAACGATGACTGGCTTAAGGCAATTTTGTAGCCGCCATGCGGCTCGCTTTTGGCCCGGTCAGGCGGCCACGGTCTTGAAATTCCTGCAAAACGCAGCGGCGTTTGCCGCAAGCGCTAACCCGTGCCGAACGCCTTGAAGGTGATGATGGTGTGGGTGTCCTGGATACCGGCAATGGTCTGCACCTTCTCGTTGACGAAGTGACCGATATCGGTGTCCTTGTCGACATAGAACTTCACGAGCAGATCGTAGTGGCCCGCGGTGGAGTAGATTTCGGAGGCGATCTCGGCTTCGGCGAGCGCGTTGGCGACGACGTAGGATTGGCCGAGCTTGCATTTGATCTGAACAAAGAAGGGAACCATCGCTGTCGTCTCCGAAAAGGGCGTTTCGCCCAAGGCCAATATAGCGTCCCGGAACTTGCTGGCAACAACACGCCGCGGTAGGACAGGCGATGCGACAGCCTCTTTCCTTGCGACCCGCGCGATGACGATACCGATCGCGCTCACCATCGCGGGCTCGGATTCCTCTGGTGGCGCCGGCATCCAGGCGGACCTGAAGACGTTTGCTGCGCTCGGCGTCTACGGTGCCTCGGCGATTACGGCCTTGACCGCCCAGAACACGCGCGGCGTGAGCGCCATTCATCCGGTGCCGGCGCAATTCGTGACCGCGCAGATCGACGCGGTCTTTGGCGACCTCGACGTCAAGGCCGTCAAGATCGGTATGGTGGCGCAGCTTCAAACCATCGATGCCATCGCAGCCGCGCTCGCGCGGTGGAAGCCGGCACCTGTTGTGCTTGATCCCGTGATGGTCGCAACCTCAGGCGATCGGCTGCTTTCGGCCGATGCCATCGAGGGGCTACGCACAAAACTCATTCCGCGCGCCGCGCTGATCACGCCGAATTTGCCGGAAGCCGCGGCGCTTCTTGGTGAGGGGGTCGCCTCCAATGAGGCAGCGATCGAGGGCCAGGGGAAGCGGCTATTGGCGATGGGGGCTGCGGCCGTGCTGATCAAGGGCGGTCACGGGCAGGGCAGTGAAAGCATCGACTATCTCGTTACGGCCAACGGCACCGTCGCACTGCCTGCGCCACGCATCCCGACCGACAACACCCACGGCACCGGATGCTCGCTGTCTTCGGCCATCGCAGCTCACCTCGCCAAGGGCGAGACGTTGGAGAATGCCGTGCGCAACGCCAAGACATGGATCAGCGCGGCGATTGCGGCCGCCGACCGCCTCGATGTCGGCCACGGTCACGGTCCCATCCATCATTTCCATCGGTTTTATTGAGACATCTTGAAACTCACCGTGGGGTCGTCCTCGCGAAAGGAGGGACCGGCGGCCTTCTTGCAAGAATGATCCCGAAGCGGACACGCGATGACTTGGACCTTTTGCCGAAAGTTGCGTACTGTGGGACAGGGAGCGTCAAGGGCTGGTCGCGTCATGAATCGACGGCAGTTTATCGGTCTTGTCGGCGGAGCGGTTGCTGCATCGCCGCTGGCAGCGCATGCGCAGTCGTCGACGATGCCGGTAATCGGGTTTCTCAACCCTTCATCTCCCGGTGCAAACGCGAATCGTCTACGCGCATTTCGCCAGGGTCTCAAGGAGACCGGCTATGTCGAGGGCGAGAATGTGGCAATCGAGTTCCGCTGGGCGGAGGGTCAGTTCGATCGCCTGCCGACGCTGGCGGCGGAATTGGTTCGTCGACCGGTCGGCTTGATCGTCGCCTTTGCCGGCGCCTCGTCGGCGGCCAAGGCAGCAACCACTGTCATTCCGGTTGTCTTCGCCGTTGGCGAAGACCCGGTCGCACAGGGTCTGGTCGCTAGCCTCGCCCGGCCGGGCGGCAATCTGACCGGCATCAATTTCTTCAATCAGGAACTGGTGGGAAAGCGGCTGGAACTGCTCCGTGAATTGGTGCCCGGATCGGTTCGCGTCGCCGTACTGGTCAATCCGACCGAGGTCACCAGTACCGAAACCACGGTGAGAGAAGTCGGTAAGGCTGCCCTCTCCATCGGACTGCAAGTGCGGGTCCTCAGCGCCAGCACCAGCCACGAGATCGATGCGGCGTTCGCAACGCTTGCACAGGAGCGGCCTGACGCCCTCTTCGTCGGCGGCGACACCTTGTTCAACAGCCGGCGTGTCCAACTTGCCCTGCTGGCGATGCGCCACGCAATTCCCGCGGTCTATGCCCAGCGCGAGTATGCCGAAGCCGGCGGACTGATAAGCTATGGAACCAACCTTGCGGATGCATTTCGCCAGGTCGGCGTCTATGCCGGTCGTATCCTCAAGGGCGCGAAGCCTGCGGATTTGCCGGTGGTGCAATCGAGCAAGTTCGAGTTGGTCATCAACGCCCAAACGGCAAGAACACTCGACCTCACGGTGCCGCCCTCATTGCTGGCCCGCGCCGACGACGTAATTGAGTAAACCGGCTCGCTTCCGCCGTTGTCGGCACAAATTGGACATCCCGCGCGGCAAGGCCACTGGCGATGTCGGGCGCGGTCACGGCCCGATTCACCATTTCCACCGGTTCTATTGACGGCGCCTTTTTGGCGTCGTCAAACCAGATGATGCGGACGCCGGTGTCGCGAGGCCGTTACGTCGGCTTTGTGCAAAGGCGTCCGCAGCCCACCTTGAGGATTCTTGCGACTGCCCGGGCAGGCTCGCAAAAAAACCTATTTCCCAAGCTGCACGAAGCGCAATTCGCCCTTGACCAGATCGGGCACCACCACCATCAGGCCCTTGCTGTTTTCGAATGCGCATAAATCGGCCGGTCCCTTGAAATCGGTCGCGAGCTTCTTCATTCCCATGGTCTTGTTCCACTGGAACAGCGATCCGGACACCCAGTCGGTGACCAGGAGGTCGCCATTGCTCATCATATAAAGCCCGTCGAGCATGCCGATCTTGTCGGACAGCAACTCCGGCTCCTTGCCGGGCACAAGCGAGTAGATGCCGCGCGGGTCGTCTTTGCCCTTGAACCCGACCATCAGCAAGGCGCCGTTCTTGCCGGGATAGAGCCCGTTCGGATTGACCGATTTGTCCTTGAACAATACCGTGATCTTGGGGGCTGCTTTCGTTTCCAGGAAATCGGCGGGCTCCACGCGCACCAACTGGTCGGAGCGGTTGTCGCTGACATAAAGCGCGTTTCCCATCACCGTCGGATCATTGGCGAAGGTAACGCCGGGCAGATCGAGCTTCTTGCCTTGCTTGGTCTTGAGATCGAACACCCAGACTGAATCGATGTCGGTGACCCACAGCCGGTTGCCCTGGATCCAGATTCCCTTCGGCTTGTTCAGGGTCTGGCCCTTGGCCGGCAGAAAGCCGTCCTCCAGGATTTTTCCGTCCAGCGATACTTTGGTGATCTTGCCCTTGCCGTCCTTGTCCGCCGGCTTGAGGTCGGGACCGAAGTCGCTGGTGTAGAGGACCTTGCCCTTGGGGTCATAGGCAACCGATTCCACGTGGCCGAATCCGGTGGCCGTCTGCTCCGAGAGCACCTTTAGTTCCTTGGCGGACGCTTCCGGGGCATCATTGGAAAAATGACGAGACCCAAGGAGACCGCCAGGCTGCATGAAAATTCTCTTGTCACGTTTGCTTCCCTTCCCATTGCGGTGTTCTGTTCAAGTCTCTTCAGTCGCGCGCCGTTGTCGGCATTGAGGCCTGGATTCTCCAAGCCTTCAATCAAAACTGACGATCTCCACCCAGTTCGCGCCCTTTCCAGCCGGATACTTTCCGATCAGCTTCAACGCGCCACTCGCCTCGTCGATCGCGTAAGCTGAAATCGTGTCCGACTTTTCCCCGGAGACGATGAGAAATCTTCCCTTGGGATCGATCGCAAAGCCGCGCGGTTGTTTCTCGGTGGGCGTATTGCCGAGATACGTCAGCTTGCCGCTCGCGCCGTCGACGCCGAACGCCGTGAGGGAACTCGAGGTGCGCTCCGTCATGTAGAGAAATTTGCCGTTCGGCGTCAGATGCAGATCCGCGGCCCAGACGTCGTTGTCGGTGTTGCGCGGCGGCGGGCCGCCGGGCGCGCCGACGGCGCCGCGGGGTGCGCCGGGCGCGAGCTTGGATTCAGGCAGCAGGCCGGATGCCGAGCTTACTTCCGTCAACAGCCCCGTATTGCTGTCGAGCGCAAACGTCGTGACCGAGGCGGTCAATTCGCTCAGCACGTACACGAATTTGTCGTCGCTCGACGTGATGAAGTGACGCGGGCCGAATGCGGGCTTCATCAGGAAGACCGCCGGCGTGTTCGAAGCAAGGCGTCCGCTCTTCGAATCGAACGTGAACTGGAATATCTCGTCGCTCCCGAGCGTCGGGACGAAAACGAATCTGTTACTCTCATCGGTGCGGATGGAGTGGGCGTTTCGGCCCACGGGGATCACCTGCAACGGTTTGGGAGCTACGCTGCCGTCCGAGCCGACGGCGTTGACGCTGATGAGGTTCGCGCCATACGACGCGCCGAAAAGGTAGTGCCCGGTCTTGTCGAGCGAAATGTAGGGGAAGCTCTCGGCAAGCGGGGAGGTTGACGAACTCTTCAATGCGCCCGTGTTGGGGTCGATCGCATAGACGTACACCGAATACGGTTTGGAACGCGTCGCCGCGTAGAGAAAGCGCTTGTCCGGGCTCACCGCCATCGGCATCACGATCTTGGCCGCCTTCGCGCGCTCCCCGGGCTTCAGGGAGCCATCCGTCAGCACGCTATAAACGGCGATGTCGCCATCCTCGGCGTTCGATACGTAGACGAATGTTCCCGCCCGTGCCGGCGCGTGACCGGCGGTCAGCGCTGTGAAAGCAACAATGGCGATCCCCTTGGTCAATTTCGCGATGCCTTTCACGGCCTGCCTCCCTTTATTGTTGCTCACTGGCATCCCTTTCCTGCCGCGCAGCCGCGAGATGCGGCCAAGCGGCGCCGCTCCGCCGATAAGCGTTATGGACTTAGCGTCGCTTGATGCTTGCCAGCCTTGGAAGGGCATCGTAGCGGCTCAATGCGGATACGTGAAGGGTGGGTCGATGTCGGTTCTGGATGTTAGCAGACATCAAGCCGAAAATTTTCAAGCCGCCGGATGCAGGGCATTAACGGACAAACCGGCCGGGTCCGCCAATCACGCGGCGAAAACAGACCATTATTCGATTATTTCATCGGCGAGTTGCTGAAGGTGCAAGGGCACGTCAAGACCGAGCGTCTTGGCCGTCTTCAGGTTGATCGCCAATTCAAATTTGGTCGGTAGCTGAACTGCCAACTCGCTGGGGCGAGCGCCCTTTAAAATGCGATCGACGTAGGATGCCGCTTGCCGGTACTGCTCACCCCAATCGGAACCGTATGACATCAATCCACCGCCGGACACGAAGGTGCGGACCCCATAGATGGCCGGCAATTCATATTTGGCAGCAAGCGCAATAACTACAGCACTATTCGCGCGGACGAATGGACTCGGTAGCGCTATCAACCCCCCGTTCGGCTTGCTCGAAAATGCGCCAATGGCGCTCTCGACTTCGGCAACGCTGTGCACGGGGGCAGTCGTTACCGGTAGCGCAAGGATGGATGATGCCGCAGCCTCGATTGTGGGCACGTGAAATTTCGATGTTGGGTTTCGGGGATCAAAAAGTAGTAACAACCTCTCTACCCGAGGCGCGATCTCCTTGAGCAGCTCCACCCACTTGCCGCCTATCGCGGACTCGACCGCCGTGAAGCCGGTAATGTTGCCGCCGGGCTGTGCCAGGCTGCGAACAAGACCGGAGGCCACCGGATCTCCGACGTTGACGAAGATGATTGGGATGGTGCGAGTTCTCTGCGCCAATACTGTTGTTGTTGGCGTGCCCCCGCTCACGATGACCTCCGGGTCGAGGCCGAGCGCAGCTTCGACGTCGGCCGGAATGCGAGCACTGTCTCCGGCCTCCCAGCGCACGTCGATCCGGATGTTCCGTCCATCGCTCCAGCCTAGTTTATCTAGGCTCTGACGCAGCATACGAATGTAAGCCTGCGTGTCCTGGTCGCCTTCTGGGCCGAGAGGAAAAACCGCAATTCGGCGGACGCGCTCACCTTGCTGCGCGCGCGCCGCAAGCGGCCACGCCGCCGCCGCGCCGCCGATCAAGGATATGAACTCGCGCCGCTTCATGCTTGCCCTCGTGCTGGGAGCAGCCATCGTAGCGGTTCAATACGGATACGGGAAGGGTGCGTCGATGTCGGTTCTGGATGTTAGCGGACATCAAGCCGATAATTTTCGAGCCGCCGAACACGGGCATCGACGGACAAACCGGCCATTTCCGCCAAGTGCCGTTACGAAACTTAGAACTTTACCTCCTGCTGACGGCGATCTTCATCTGCAGTGTCGTGACGATCGAGATGGGCGGCAAGATTACCGCGGATCGGAAGCTGGAACCGAGCAAATCGCTGCCGTGATGTGCAGCCAGGACACACACGAAGTTTCCTCTCGCCGGATGGGCGGTGTGGGCGATGACCTTTGTCTTTGCCGTTACTGCCGGCATCGGCTTTGCGTCGGTGAACATCACCGATGTTGCGGCTGTTCGCGCAGCGCGCGTCACGCCCGCCGTGGCGGCGGCGCAATCGGCATTGAGTGAAGCGATGGCTGCGCGGGATCGGGAGTGCAACAACGGCGTCGGCAAATTCTGCCGGGAACGCGAAGCGGCGGTCGCCGGGCGCCGCCAGATCCTCGACACCGCCATGGCCTCGGTCGGGCAGACCGCGGACCCTCAAACCGATGCGGCCGTCAAGCTCGTCGCATGGGTTTCCCATGGGGGCTTGCGGCCATCGGGCGACGACTTCGCCATGCTTCGCCTTGTCCTGCTGGCGTTGCTGCCGCAGATCGGCGGGATATTGTTGATGGTCAGCCGATCGGCGATGCGGCCAGGCGCGAACTGATCTTTTGGCCATCGAAGGCGCTGGCGCTCGGCCGCCGCTCATCATCGCGCTCACCGTTGAGCCTTCATCTCCAGAGCGGGCATCGCGGGCTCAGCCGGGATCGGCCTGTACTTTTCGTTGAACCTTAATCCGCGTCGTACAGACACATTCTATTGCCGGGGGAATTTCACGACCTCGGTAGCTGACCAACGCCGCCGAGCGAATATACTCCGCTTGGGCGGCGTTGCGCGTCAGGCCGGTTGGTCAGCCGATCAGCGCTGCGGCCCGGCGCGAGCCGATCTTTCGGCCATCGAAACCGCCACAGCGGGGCGTTGCGCGTTCCGCGTGTGGGCTCCTTTCCGAGGCCGAAGGTGCGCAAAAAAATTGCCGGCCAGTATGCGTAAAGCCTAGAGTAGGGCTGGAATTGGCATACGGGGGAGGAAATGCGAAGATCTGTGGTATGGCTTATTTCCGTCGCGGCGGTGTTTGTTTCGATACCCGCGTCGGCACAGAAATCATCAGCCGTGAACTTCAAGTTTGATTTCGATACATTCATTACCTGCAGCCGACCGATGCGCTTGAACAATTATAACACGCACGGCCGCGGTTCTGGAGCGCTCCATTCCGACGGAAGCGCATCATTTGATCTATCGCTCGCTACGAGCCAAATCCATTTCGACGCAAGGTTGGGCGGCGGTCCGAGACCGGCACCTTTCGGGACATCTCGGCTGAACGTTGTGAACCGAAATCAACTCCGAGCTGTCTGGTCACTTCCAAACAATGATATCGTTCTGAACTTCAAGGTTACTCCTGCCTTCTGCCAGGCAACCGGCGCAAGTCACCTTCGTAGAGGCGCACAGGAACACAACACCCCAATCCTCGGTCAGCTTGGCTATTGTAGCCAGCTTCGGATCACCAGGATTGGCTGCATGGCTTCGTAGCAAAATCCACCAGCGCACCGGGCAGAGTCGCAACTGCGCCAATTGCGCGACAGACGATTGAGGGAGCG